>ERZ501016.80-NODE-80-length-45789-cov-16.490991_pt1 | contig 45789 bp, 45 predicted proteins | sample MGYA00248889_ERZ501016 | MGnify/ENA primary metagenome ERZ501016 (study PRJEB25958, sample SAMN03398594) | human skin metagenome | study: EMG produced TPA metagenomics assembly of the Human Skin Microbiome Metagenome (human skin metagenome) data set. | reverse complement strand
GCCCTCGTCCGCCGCGCGGCGTGGGGCCGCGGACGGGCCGACCCGCCACGCCCCGCGTCCCACCTCCACCGAGGTGCCGGGCCAGTTGCCCACGTGGCGGCGGGCGCCCGTGAGGGCGTTGAACAACGTCGACTTGCCCACGTTGGGCGAGCCGGCCAGGGCGACGACCGGCGCCCCGGGGGCCGCGGCCGGTCCACCGGCGTCGCTGTGGCAGCTGGGCACGCCGGCGGCCGTGATGTGCTCCGGAGTGACCACGTCGTGCCCGGCGGCGGCCGCGCCGTGCCCGGAGGTGGCGGCCCCGGCGTGGGGCGGGGCCTGCGTCATACGACCGGCACCTCCTGCTCCCCGAGGACCTGTATGCCGCGCGCCGTCTCCCGGTCCAGAGCGATGCGGGCGCCGGCCACCGCCACGACCCGACCACCCCCGGCCGTGCGGTGGACCACCTCGACCGTCGCGCCGGTGCGCAGACCCAGCTCGGCCAGCCGACGACGCGCCCCGAGGGGCAGCCCGACCAGGGTGAGGCGCACCGGTCGCCGGAGGGGGACGGACTGAAGCGTGTCGGTGGGCCTCATGCCGCCCACGGTACGCCTGAGGTTAGGCACGCCTTGCACGGGTTCCCCGTGAGGGGACGTCGGGTCGGGCGGCTCGCGCTCAGATGTCCAGGCCCTCCAGCAGGTCCGTGACGAGCGCGGCGATGGGGCTGCGCTCGCTGCGGGTCAAGGTGACGTGGGCAAAGAGCGGGTGCCCCTTCAGGGTCTCGATGACCGCGGCGACGCCGTCGTGGCGCCCCACCCGGAGGTTGTCGCGCTGCGCGACGTCGTGGGTGAGGACGACGCGGGAGTTCTGGCCGACGCGAGACAGGACCGTGAGCAGGACGTTGCGCTCGAGCGACTGGGCCTCGTCGACGATGACGAAGGCGTCGTGCAGCGAGCGCCCGCGGATGTGCGTGAGCGGCAGCACCTCGAGCAGGCCGCGGTCGATGACCTCCTCCACGACCTCCGTGGACACCACGGCGCCCAGGGTGTCGAAGACCGCCTGCGCCCAGGGCCCCATCTTCTCGTTCTCGGTCCCGGGGAGATAGCCGAGCTCCTGGCCGCCGACGGCGTAGAGCGGGCGGAAGACGATGACCTTGCGGTGCTGACGGCGCTCCATCACGGCCTCGAGCCCGGCGCACAGGGCAAGGGCGCTCTTGCCGGTGCCGGCCCGGCCGCCGAGGGAGATGATGCCGACGTCCGGGTCGAGCAGCAGGTCCAGGGCGATCCGCTGCTCCGCGGAACGGCCGTGCAGCCCGAAGGCGTCCCGGTCGCCACGCACCTGGCGCACCGCACCGTCCGCCCCGACCCGGCCGAGGCCGCTGCCGCGGGCTGAGGACAGCACCAGACCGGTGTGCACGGGCAGGTCCTTGGCCTCGGGCATCTCGGCGCGACCGTTCTCGTAGAGCGCGTCCAGCTGCTCCGGGGCGACCTCCAGCTCGACGATCCCCGTCCAGCCCGAGTCGACCTTCCACTCGTGGCGGTACTCCTCGGCGTCCAGGCCGACCGCCGAGGCCTTGACCCGCATGGGCAGGTCCTTGCTGACGATCGTCACGTGCCGGCCGGAGTCTGCCAGGTGCTTGGCGACCGCGAGGATGCGCGTGTCGTTGTCGCCCAGCCGGAACCCGTCCGGCAGGACGCGCGGGTCGGTGTGGTTGAGCTCGACCCGCAGGGTGCCGCCGTCCTCGCCGACGGACACCGCGTGATCCAGCCGCCCCTCCTTGACCCGCAGGTCGTCGAGCAGCCGCAGCGCCTGCCGGGCGAAGTAGCCCAGCTCCGGGTGGTGCCGCTTGGCCTCGAGCTCGGTCACGACGACGACCGGCAGCACCACCTCGTGCTCGGCGAAGCGGAGCATCGCCCGGGGGTCGGACAGGAGCACGGAGGTGTCGATCACGTAGGTGCGGCAACCCTTCGCCACCGCGCCCTGGACGGCGGCCAGATCCCCGGCGACCTCGGCGACCCCCTCGCCCCGGACGTCGGCGCCGCCCTCGCCCCGCTGGTCCGCGGACGTCTCGTCATGGCTGGTCTGCGTCACGCTGACTCCCCACGCGCGACGGTGCCGTCGCGCTCGCTCTCGGTCCGGAGGCCGACCCTGACGCCGGGGCGCCGGGTCCGGCCCCCGTCCGGAGCACGTGTGGCTCCCTCAACGTCAAGGCCTTCCCATCCGTGCGCTGGATGCGCCGGATGCCCGCCACGGTACGTGCGGCTCGCCGAGGTCGCGCGGGAGATCTCGCCGCGGCGCGCCCGGGTTCAGCGGAAGTTCACCCGCGCAGACCCCTGGCGTCGTCGGGGACCGCCGTATGGGGACACCCCAGTCTCGCGCGAACCATCAGGAGCCGTAGCGCCGTTCGCGGTCGGCATACGACCGCAGGGCCCGCAGGAAGTCCACCCGACGGAAGTCGGGCCAGTAGGCCTCGCAGAAGTAGAACTCGCTGTGGATCGACTGCCACAGCAGGAAGCCGCCGATGCGCTGCTCGCCCGAGGTGCGGATCACGAGGTCCGGGTCGGGCTGCCCCTTGGTGTAGAGGTGGTCGGCGATCTGGTCGACGTCCAGCGACTCGATGATCTGCTCCAGCGTGCGGCCCCGGGCGGCCTGCGCACGCAGGAGATCCTTGACGGCGTCAGCGATCTCGCGGCGCCCGCCGTAGCCCACGGCGATGTTGCAGACGAGTCCGTCGAGCTCGGCCGTGGCCTGCTCGGCGCTGCGCAGCGCGGTCGAGGTCTCGGCGGGCAGGAGGTCCAGCGCCCCGACCAGCCGGATGCGCCAGCGCTGCTGCTCGGCGAGCGCGGCGACGGTGGTCTCGATGATGCGCAGCAGCGGTGCGAGCTCGGCCTCGGGACGGCTGAGGTTGTCGGTGGACAGCAGCCACAGGGTGACGAACTCGATGCCCACCTCGTCGCACCACTCCAGCAGGTGCTCGATCCGGTCCGCCCCGGCCTGGTGCCCCTCGGCCGTGTCAGCGCCCTTGGCGCGTGCCCAGCGACGGTTGCCGTCGAGCATCACGCCGACGTGCCGCGGCAGCCCCGCGGTGGGCAGCTGGCTGAGCAGCCGACGCTCGTAGGCGGAGTACAGCGGGTTGCCGACGGCGCTGCGCACGGGAACCTCCTTGACCGGTGACTCGGCGGGCTGTGCCAGCTCGGCGCGCACGGCGTGCTGGAGGGCGGCGCGGCACGAACGGTGCCGAGGCTACTCCTGCCGCCCGCCCTCGGCCCCTTGCTCGCGCTCGGCCTGCCGGTCGCGCTCGGCCTGCTGCTCCGCGGCCTCGCGGTAGCGCACCCGGCGCAGGTGGCCGTTCATGCTCCGGGCGAGCAGCCAGATCGCCAGCGCCAGCAAGAAGATCACGACGAAGGCTGCGAAGCCCGGTCCGATCTGGTTGTAGAGGTCGTTGCCGCCGCCACCGGGGTTCATGAGTCCTGCTCCTCGTGCTCGTGCTCGTGCTCGTGCTCGCTCTCGAGGGCCACGCGGCCGTCGTAGGCGATGGACAGGTCGCTGCGACGAGCCAGCGCGTCCGCCTCCTCGAGCGTGCCCAGGCCGGCGAACAGGTCGTCCTCACCGGCCTCGATCGGGACGTACGACAGGGCGGCCTCGAAGTCGTCGTAGGGCCAGGACTGCTCCTGGATCGCGAGCGGCACCTGGAACCACGTGCCGTCCGGGTCGACCTGGGTGGCGTGGGCCATGAGGGCGGCGTCCCGGATCGGGAAGTACTGCGCGACGTGGACCTTGGTGGTCACCGTCCGCTCGGGGCGGTCGCGCCACCCCTTGAGCCAGTCGTCGTACGGACTCTTGTGCCCGCCCGCCAGCATGGCCTCGTGGAAGGCCGTGATGCGCGCCTTGGAGAAGGTCTGGTTGTAGTAGATCTTGAGCGGTTGCCAGGGCTCGCCCGCGTGCGGGTAGCGGTCGGCGTCCCCGGCCGCCTCGAACGCCGCCATCGCCACCACGTGGGTCATGACGTGGTCGGGGTGCGGGTAGCCGCCCTTCTCGTCATAGGTCGTCATGACGTGCGGACGGAACTCCCGGACGACCCGGACCAGCGCCTCGGTCGTGACGTCCAGGGACTCGAGGGCGAAGCACCCGTCCGGCAGCGGCGGCAACGGGTCCCCCTCGGGCAGCCCCGAGTCGACGAAGCCCAGCCACACCTGCTGCACGTCGAGGATCTCGCGCGCCTTGGCCATCTCCTGGCGGCGCACCTCCGGGAGGTTGCGCTGGATGTGCGGGTCGTCCTTGAGCTTGTCGTTGAGCACGTCCCCGCGCTCGCCGCCGGTGCAGGTGACGACGAGGACCTCGTGCCCCTCCGCGCGGTAGCGCGCCATGGTCGCCGCGCCCTTGCTGGACTCGTCGTCGGGGTGGGCGTGCACGCACATGAGCCGCAGCGGGCCACGGGCGGTGTCGGTCACGAGGGGTCCTTCCGGCGGGACTACGGTGGTGGGCGACCCCCATTGTGCCCCGAACCACCTGCAGGAGCCGACGTGCCTGACGACGCCTACCCGGACGTGGACGAGCGGGGCTACGACGAGGAGCTCGAGCAGCCCGTCGTGCCCCGGCTCGGCTCCCGCCGGTGGTGGTGGATCGCGGCGGCCGTCCTCGTCCCGGCGGTCGCGCTCCTCGCCTGGATCGGTGTGCAGAACGCCACCGACGTCATCACCCACCGGGTCATCAACTACCGCGTCGCGGACGACCGGACGGTGATGGTGGACTTCGAGGTGACCCGGCCGCGGGGCTGGACGGTGTCCTGCGAGGTCGAGGCGCTCGACGTGCGCTTCGCGCCGGTCGGGACAGCCCACGTGCGGGTGCCCGCGGACGACCGGCAGGACACGACGCGCACCCGCACCACCCTGCGCACGACCTCGCGAGCCGTGACCGGCACCGTCAAGCTCTGCACGCGCGTGTGAGCCACCCTTCGACGCCGTCTGATCAGGGCCGTCCGGGCCGGTTCGAGCACGGTCTGGGCCCAGTTGGTACACTGGTCGCTTACTCGTGCGGGTCTGGACCTGACGCGCGGCTCCCCGGAGCCTCGTCGCGTGGTCCGGACCCTGACTTATACCGACCAGGAGACATCATCGTGACCGAGACGACCGCTCAGCAGAGCTTCCTGACCCAGGAGGCCTACGACCGCCTCAAGGGTGAGCTCGAGCAGCTGTCGGGCCCCGGCCGCACCGACATCGCCAAGCGCATCGAGGCCGCCCGTGACGAGGGCGACCTCAAGGAGAACGGCGGATACCACGCGGCCAAGGAGGAGCAGGGCAAGATGGAGGCCCGCATCCGCCAGCTCAAGCAGCTGCTGGAGACCGCCAAGGTCGGCGAGGCCCCTGCGGACGACGGCATCGTCGAGCCGGGCATGGTCGTCACCGTCGACCTGTTCGGCGACGACCTGACGTTCCTGCTCGGCAGCCGCGAGATGGCCGGCGACGAGGACCTCGAGGTCTACTCCGAGAAGTCCCCCCTCGGCGCCGCCATCAACGGCAAGAGGAAGGGCGACTCGGCCTCGTACGAGGCCCCCAACGGCAAGACCATCTCGGTCAAGATCAAGGACGCCAAGCCCTATCAGGCGTGACTGTGTGACTGTGTGACCCCCTCGTTCTCCCAGATCGTGAGGATCTGGTCCACGATTCCTGGACCAGACCCTCACGATCTTCGGGTTCTCCGGGCCGTATGCCGACCGCCCTACCGCAGCAGCCGCGCTGCCACCCGGCGGGCCGCCGCCTCGTCGACCCCCGCGAGCAGCCCCACCGCGCACAGCACGTAGTCCACGTCCACGGCCGTCCGGGCCTGGTCGGGCACCCGCCAGCCGCCGGCCCAGTCGCTCGTGACCGCGCCGAGCACCTCCCCTGCTGTGCTATCCCCCGCTGTGCTCCCCCCCGGCTGGCCGCCGTGCCGCAGCGCGCCGCCCGACCCCAGCACGAGGGCGATGTCGCCGGTGGGACGGTCCGGGCGGGCGTGGCGGCGCACCGCGATCGTGGCCGCGAGGCGGGCCAGCTCGGCGTCGTGCCTGCGCTCGGTCGCGTCGACCGGCAGGTGCCCGGTGTCGGCGTGGACGCGGTCGGCATACGCGCTCAGGCTCTCGCTCACGGCGAGCCCCTCGCCGGGGGCCGCCTCGACGATGGTGGGGGCGTTCCAGCGCATCCCGAGGTCCCCCTCGACGGTGCGCATCGCCCAGAGCGTGCCGACGACGTGCTTGCGCAGCGTCGCGTCCTCCCCCTGCGGCTCGATGACGGAGTAGACGTCGGTCGTCGCGCCGCCCACGTCGACGACCAGGACGTCGCCGTCGTGCAGCGCCGCCAGCACCTCGACGCCGCTCAGCACCGCGTCGGGCGTCGCGGCGCGCACCAGCCGCGCCAGCTCCGGCCCCCGCGACAGCCCCTTGCCCCCGATCACGTGCTCCAGGAACACCTCCCGGATGGCGGCCCGCGCCCCTTCCGGCGCGATGACGCCGATGCGAGGGACGACGTTGTCCGTGGCGACCACGCGGCGGCCGGTCTCCTGCAGGATCGCCACGACCTCGTCGCGCGCCGCGGCATTGCCGGCGACCACGACGGGCATGGTCACGCGGGCCCGCGCCAGGCGAGTCGCGTTGTGCCGCAGCACCTCTGCGTTGCCCCCGTCGGTGCCGCCGACGAGCAGGACCACGTCCGGACGGCTGGCCCGCAGGTCGCGGATGCCCTGCGCGTCGAGCTCGCCCGCGCTCACGTGGACGACCTTGGCGCCGGCCGACAGGCCCACGCGGTGCCCCGCCTCGGCGGTCACCGTCCGCTCGTAGCCCACCACCGCGAGCCGCAGCCCCCCACCCGCGCTGGAGCACAGCAGCACGTCGTCGATCGACCCCGCCCCGCCCAGCGCCGGGTCGACGAGTTGCGCCTCGACCAGCCCGCGCGCGGTCCGGTAGCCGTCGAGCACGTCGGTGGTCACGGTGGTCAGCGTATCGGCCCGCGCCACCAGCTCACCGGTCTGCGTCTCGACCACCACCGCCTTGGTGAAGGTCGAGCCGACATCGACGCACAGCACGCGAGACATGCCCGCAGGCTATCCACCCCGGCCCTGGTGGACGTCGCGCGGCCCCTCCGGCTCCGCGTCACTAGCCTGGGGGCCATGCCCGGCACCCAGCGCAGCGTGACCCTCCGATTCATGGCGGCCCCGACGGACGGCAACGTCCGGCGCCGGGTGGGGGGCGGGCGCATGCTCGAGTGGATCGACAAGTCCGGATATGCCTGTGCCGCAGGGTGGTCCGGCACCTACTGCGTGACCGCGTATGTCGGCAACATCCACTTCACCCGCCCGGTCGAGGTCGGGGACCTGGTCGAGGTGCAGTCCCGCGTGGTCCACACCGGGCGCTCGTCGATGCACATCGTGGCGACCGTCTCCTCCGGCGACCCTCGCGACGGCCGGCTCACCATCAACACGCAGTGCCTGCTCGTCTTCGTGTCCATGGGCGAGGACGGGCGGCCCGCCGCGGTGCCGGAGTTCGTGCCGCAGGACGACTGGGAGCGCGAGCAGCAGGCCTTGGCGGTGAGCCGCATCGAGGGGAGGCGTGCCATCGAGGCCGACATGGAGCGGCAGCGCTACACCGACGACACGGACGCCTGCCGCGAGACGCTGCGGTTCATGGCGGCGCCGACCGACGTCAACTGGGGCGGCAAGGTGCACGGCGGCATCGTCATGCGCTGGATCGACGAGGCGGCCACGCTGGTCGCCGAGCGCTGGCACCAGGGCAGCGTCATCGCGGTCTACGCCGGCGGCGTCCGGTTCTACCGCCCGCTGCTCATCGGGGACCTCGTCGAGGTGGAGGCGCGCCTGATCTACACCGGCCACTCCTCGATGCACGTCTCGGTGCACGTCCGCTCCGGCAACCCCCGCACCGGTGAGATGCGCACGACGACGCACTGCACCATGGTCCTCGTGGCGCTCGACGAGCACGGCCACAAGCAGCACGTGCGCTCCTGGAACCCCCAGCGACCCGAGGACCTCGCGCTGCAGGAGCACGCCAAGGCGCTGATCGACATCCGTGAGCGGCTGCGCCGCCCCATCCCCGCGGCAGCGCCCGACGCCCCGCAGTGAGCGTGCGAGACTGGACGCATGATCTTTGGTCGCCCCACCCCCGTCATGGTCACCCCCGCCGAGGCAGTGCCCGGGCGCGACACCCCCATGGGCGGGCTGGCGGCGCGGCATACGGTCCTCGATGCCCCACTCACTGGCCCCTGGACCACCACCGACGGCTCCCCCGCCGAGATCCTGTATGTCGCAGGCGGCTGCTTCTGGGGGCTGGAGCGGATCTTCTGGCAGATGCCCGGCGTGGTCGGCACGGCGGTGGGCTACATGGGCGGGTTCACCCCCAACCCGACCTACGAGGAGGCGTGCACCGGTCGCACCGGGCACACCGAGATGGTGCTCGTGGCCTACGACCCGGGCCAGGTCGGCGCCGACCGCCTCGTCGCCACGCTGATGGAGAACCACGACCCGACGACCGCCAACCGCCAGGGCAACGACGTCGGCACGCAGTACCGCTCGGCGATCTACTGGACCACGCCCCTGCAGGAGGCCCAGGCCCGCGCTGCCGTGCGAGCCTTCGACGAGCTGCTGACCTCGCGCGGCCACGGCCACGTCACCACCGAGCTGCGGTCGGCCGACGACGCGGGGCCCTTCTACTTCGCCGAGGACTACCACCAGCAGTACCTCCACAAGAACCCCGGCGGCTACTGCAACCACGGACCCAACGGCTACACCTGCCCCGTGGGTCTGGTCTCCTCCGACGACCTGCCCGCCCAGACGTCCGTCGAGCCGCCACGCGCCTGACCAGCAGCCGGACACGGAGTGCACGCAGACCACACTCCCCGTGAGCGCAGGAATTGCTGCTCCGCTCACGCATCGTCAGGAGCCCTGACCACACGCGTCAACGCTCCTGACGATTTCGTCGCCGCACAGCCCCCACTCCCCCTCCGCAGCGTGACACCACCCAACCCTCGGTCACAGGCTCAGAGGCCTACATCGAGTCGCCGGGTCACGGTGCGGGTCGTAGGCGGGAGTTCGGGCCGCCGGGGCCGCGCCGCGCCCGCCGCGGCCTGGGCGGCGCCACGTGCAGAGGACGGTCGTCCACCAGGGTCTGCAGGTCCTCGAGGAGGCCCCGGGAACCGTGATGCAGCCCGGGCCCCGCGTCCTCGAGCGCCATGGAGAGGGCGATCCTGAGACGTCTGGCAAGGCGTGCCCCAGATCCGGTCGGACGCACGATGGGGTCCCCCGTCGTGTCGTGCCAGTCACGTACGAGCAGACCGGCGTCGACGAGCCGCCGCACCACAGAATGCAGGCCCTGACGACTCAGCGGCTCCCGCTCGCGCAGCTCGCCGATCGAGGTGCCGGCGGGGCGACATACGAGCAGGACGCGGACCTCCCGCATCGTGAGCGCCTGCTCGACCTTCTCGGAGCGCAGGGCGTCGGCGACGACGTCCTCCACCCAGCGCGCCGCCAGGTCGAGCAACCGCGCGACGTCGTGCAGCGGAGGGTCCGAGTAGCCACGAAGGGTCCGGTAGGTCCACGCGGCCGAGTCGTCACAGGTAGGCATGCCGGACAGCCTGCACCGGTGACCCCGGGAGGGCTCCGGCTCATCCACAGGTGGGGCGCCTCGGCGGGCGCCTCACCATGCCCTTGTGGACGGACGTCAGGCTCGGCGGCCCGTCCGCGCCAGGACGCGGGCACGCCGGTCCGCCCCCTCGGGAACCTCGACGGGTCGGGCGAAGATGCCGGGTGCGTAGGCGTGCTCGCCGAATCCGTCCACGGCGGCGTCGATCTCGTCGAGCTCGGCGTCCGTGAGGACCTCGTCACGGCCCTGGGAGCGGGCGATGTCCCAGCGGTGCACCAGCAGGTCGAAGCCGTAGAAGCGGGTGAGGGTGGCGCCCACGGTCGTGGGGCCGAAATGGCCGTCGAACGCCTGGTCCCCCACGGCCGGGTCCGCCAGCAGGGCGGCCACGGCCGTCTCGTGCGCGGCCCACCGGTGGGACGGGGATCCCTCGGCGGTGACCGGCAGGGCCAGGCCGCATCCCTCGACGAAGTCCCGCTCCGTCTGGACGACGTGGTCTACCACGTCGGTGGCGGTCCATCCCTCGCACGGGCTGGCGGCGTCCCAGTCGGTCACCGCCACGACGACCGCCGTGAAGGGCTCGGCGTGCTGCCGCCAGCTCGCGAGGGTGGGGTTGTCGTCGGTCCTGGTGGTCGGGTGGGTGGTGGTGGTCATGAGGGTCTCCTCGGCAGATGGGGAGTCGAGACGGCGGGGCACGTCTGGACCGGGCACCCCGACGCTAGGCTCGGCGGGCATGGGCCGTCTTGACGATTCCCGACAGCCGGGCCGGGCGACCGACGACATCGACCGGGCGCACCTGCGCGACCCGGCGGACGACAGCTTCGTGATCAGCCGCTACCTCCCGCCGGACGAGCTGCAGGGCTGGATCAGGCGCTACTGGGTGCCGGTGTGGGACGTGCCGGAGGATCCCGACCAGCCCGACCACTCCGACCAGCCCGAGCGGCCCGAGCGAGGGCGCCGGGAGCAGAAGGTCCTGCAGTACCCCGTCACCCTGGCCGTCGTGTCGTCGGTCTACGCACGGTTCGTCGGCCCGCGGCGAGGCCTGTCGATCACCGTCCTGGAGGGACGCGGGTGGGCCTTCGGCGTGATGCTCGCACCCGCCGCCGGCGCGCCGCTCCTGGGCGGGCCGGTCAGCGGGATCACCGACCGGTATGTCGACCTCGCCACCGTCCCGTTGCTCGGGGACCTGCCCGAGGCGCTGCGAGCCGTGATGAGCGAGGACCCGAGCGACGAGGCAGCCCACGCCGTCGGCCGCCGGCTGGTGGAGGACCGGGTCGCCCGCCTGTGCCCCCCGGGCGTCGAGGACCGGTTGGTGAACGACGTCGTGCGCACCGTCGAGGAGGACGGCTCGGTCCTCACGGTCACCCAGCTGTGCGAGCGGGTGGGCCTGTCCGAGCGGACGCTGCAGCGCCTCACCGAGCGCCGGCTGGGGCTCACCCCGCTGTGGCTCGTCCGTCGTCGCCGGCTGCACGAGGCCGCCGACCGGTTGCGGCACCACGAGGGCAGCCTCGCCGACGTGGCCGCAGACCTGGGGTACGCCGACCAGGCGCACTTCTCGCGCGACTTCCGCACGGCGACGGGCTACTCGCCACGGGAGTTCGTGACGCTGCAGCGCGGAGGGGCCTGAGCCCTCGGCTATCGTGCGCGCCATGGACGACGCCCCGCAGCCTGACCCGACCTCCCTGCTGGACGAGCTGGAGTGGCGCGACGCCACGACCGCCGACGAGGAGCTCCTCGAGGTCGCCACGTGGGTCAACGTCAACTGGCTGCGGCACCGCACCAGCCGTGCGGAGGTCCGCGAGAACCCCCGGATGGCGCACTACTTCGCCGGTTTCGGGCACCGCGGCGGCGACCTCGGCGTGGTCGCCCAGACGCGCACCGAGACCGTCGGCGTCGCGTGGGCCCGGACGTTCTCGGCGCAGGACCCGGGCTACGGCTACGTCGCCGACACCATGCCCGAGGTGAGCGTCACGGTGTTCGAGGACTACCGCCGCGAGGGGGTCGGGCAGGCCCTGATGGAGCGGCTCGCCGACCGGCTGCGGGCCGCGGGGTATGCCGGCGCCAGCCTGTCGGTGGAGGACGGCAACGAGGCGGTCAACCTGTATGGCCGGCTCGGCTATCGCACGGTGGGGCACGACGGCACGGCCGAGACCATGCTCCTCGACCTGCGCGTCTGAGCCGTCGGGCCTGAGGGGTCCGGCCTGACGTGTCCAGACCCAGGCGGCCGATCAGCCCTGCGGGGTGCTGGTGAAGCGAGGGTGCCGCTTCTCCAGGAAGGCGGTCATCCCCTCCTGGCCGTCGACCCCCACCGCGCCGTCTGCCATCGCGGCAATCGCCATCGCGTAGGCCTCGGACTGGTCCCGGCCGACCTGGGCGTAGAAGAGCCGCTTGCCGGCGGCACGCTGGGCGGCGCTGCCACGGGTCACGCGAGCGACCAGGGCGGCCACCGCCTCGTCCAGCTCGTCCTCGGGGACGACCGCGTTGACCAGACCCCACTCCAGGGCGGTGCCCGCGTCCACGACGTCGCCGGACAAGGCCATCTCGAGGGCGCGCTTGCGACCGACGTTGCGCGCCACCGCCACCAGCGGGGTGTGGCAGAACAACCCGCCGCGGCCTCCCGGCAGCGCGAAGCCCGCCGTCTCGGCCGCCACCGCCAGGTCGCAGGTCGCGACGAGCTGGCAGCCGGCGGCCGTGGCGAGGGCGTGCACGCGGGCGATCACGGGCTGCGGCATCGCCTGGACCGTGTCCATCAGCGACGTGCAGAGCTCGAACAGCTCGGTCACGTCCTCCGACCTGGCTCCCACCATGTCGAGGAAGCTGTGGCCGGCGCTGAACACCGGGCCCTCCGCGGCCAGCACCACCGCGAGGGTGTCGGTGCTGCCCGCCTCGGCGAGGGCGTCGCGCAGCGCGCCCATCATGTCGACGACAGGGCGTTGCGCTGCCTCGGGCTGGTCATCGTCACCGTCGTGACGTCGCCGGTGCAGTCGACGCAGACGAGCACGTCTGCCATGGATCCTCCTCGATCGGGCGTGTCCTGGCAGTCTGGCAAAGGGGGACGAACCTGGATAGGCCCCGTGGCCCTACGTCGACCGTCGGCCCCTCCCGCGCGCCGAGCGGTCGGGTGCGTCAGACGCTCCGGCGCGTCAGATGCTCGGGCGCGTCAGATGCTCGGGCGCAGCGCCCCGGCCGTCCGCGGCCGCTCGAACGGCGTGAACAGACCCGGCCCGATCGGGCGCAGCGTCAGGACGACCTGCCCCTGGCGGTAGACCGGCCGCACGAAGTCCAGGCCCTCGATCCGGGCCTGCGGGTCGATGCGGCTGGGGTGGCCGGGGACGACGAGCTCGTCGATCACGGTGCCGTCCAGGACCTCGCGCGCCGTCATCGCGCCGGCGAGGGCGCACTGGCCGGGGAAGACGAACAGCCGCCCGCCATACCGCGCCTCGTGGTCGGCGACGGCGTCGCGCGCCATCACGGCCCAGCGGTCGTGGTCACGCAGCCCGGCGCCGGCCCAGCGGTGCGGCCCGAGGACCTGCGCGGTCACGAGGGCGATGCCGTCGACGACGTGGGTCGCGGCGGTGAGCACGTCGGTCCCCCGCGTGAGCTGCAGGGCCTGCTGCTCGGCCTGCTGCACGGTGGTCCACCACCCCGGCAGGGCGGTGACGTGCTCGTCGGCGCGCCGCGGAGGTCCTGCGCTGTCCATCGAGCCCCCTGCCCGTCGTGGCCGCAACGGCGGGAGTCGCCGGCGCCAGACGACCATTCGACTCGCGCCGAGCATCACGGGGGCCACCCCGACGTGAACGGGAGCCGAACTCGGAGAAGCCAGGTGATGCGCGTCGGGCATTACGCACCGGTAACCGAGTTTGCTTAGCCTGGACGGGACATCGACGGGCTGAACGGGGTGGGGACGCTGGGTCTGGGCACGAGGATCGCGCGCGGCGGGAGCTACGGCCTGGCCGGGGTGGCCGGCGTAGGGGCGGTTGGCTACGGCATCCTCAAGGTCGAGGCGCGCATGGTGCGGCGGGTCGTGGGCAAGCCCTTCGAGTCCGCGCCGCCGGACTCCGACGTCTACGGCGCCGGCCTCGGCGACCCCATCGAGCTCGGTGTGCTGGGCGACTCGCTGGCCGCGGGCCTGGGGGTCGACCACCGGCGCCAGACCATCGGCGCCACGCTCGCGCACGGCATCTCCGCGATCGCCGGGCAGCCCGTCCGCCTCACCAACGCCGCCGTCGTGGGCGCCGAGTCGACCGACCTGCCCGCCCAGCTGGAGGACCTGCTGGCTCGCGCACCGCGGCCGCACGTCGTGGTCGTCGTGGTGGGGGGCAACGACGTGACCCACCGCAAGGACGTCCCCGAGGCGATGGCGCACCTGGCCGAGACCATCACGGCGCTGCGGGCCCTCGGCACCACCGTCATCGTCGGGACCTGCCCGGACCTCGGCACGGTGGAGCCGCTCCCCCAGCCGCTGCGGTGGCTGGTGAGCCGGTGGTCCCGGGACTTCGCGGCCGCCCAGACGGTGGCCGCCGTCGAGGCGGGCGCCCGCACGGTCTCGCTCGGGGATCTCATCGGTCCGGACTTCCTCGCCGAGCCCGCCCTGATGTTCTCCAAGGACCAGTTCCACCCCTCGGCGGCCGGCTACGCGCGGGCCGCGTCGGCGATCCTGCCGTCCGTCGCCGCCGCCCTCGGTCTGTGGCCCGAGTCGGAGCGCCCCCCGGAGGTCGCGCGCGGCGAGGGCGTGGGACCGTTGCACGTGGCCGCCGTCCATGCCGTGGCCCACCCGGGCACCGAGGTCAGCGCCGAGGCCGCCTCGGACGCCACCGGCGGTGGGACGTCGCGGACCACCCGGACCCGACGTGCCGTCCTGCGACGGCTGCGCCGCCCCGACGTGGGTCGGCTCCGCAAGGCCCAGGTGACGTCGGCCACCCCGCCTGGCGCGAGCGTGACCGACGAGCCGCAGCCGGGCTAACCTCTCGGCATACCTGCGGGTAAGGCACCCGCACGACACGAAGGAGTGCCGCATGCAGGACGCTGTCATCGTCTCGACCGCACGGACCCCCATCGGCCGGGCCTTCAAGGGCTCGCTCAAGGACGTCCGCCCGGACGACCTCGCGGCCCACGTCGTGCGCGCTGCGCTCGACAAGGTCCCCGGCCTGGACCGATCGCTCATCGACGACCTCTACCTCGGCTGCGCCGAGCCGTCCGGGGAGCACGGCGCCAACATGGCGCGGGTCGTGGCCATCCTCGCCGACCTCGACCACGTGCCCGCCGCCACCGTCAACCGGTTCTGCGCCAGCTCCGTGCAGACCACGCGCATGGCCTTCCACGCGATCCGGGCCGGGGAGGGCGAGGTCTTCGTGTCCGGGGGCGTCGAGTGCGTCTCGCGCTACCGGGACTTCGCGGGGGCGGGCGGCTCCGCCGACGACACCAAGAACCCCCGCTTCGCGGCCGCCCAGGAGCGCATGGAGCGCATCGCGGCCGACAACACGACCTGGACGGACCCGCGCGAGGAGGGTCTGCTGCCCGACATCTACCTCTCGATGGGCCAGACCGCCGAGAACGTCGCGACGCTTCGCGGCGTCTCCCGCGAGCGCCAGGACGAGTGGGGCGTCCGCTCCCAGAACCTCGCGGAGCAGGCCATCAAGAGCGGCTTTTTCGCGGAGGAGATCACCCCCGTCACCCTGCCGGACGGCACCGTGGTCGACACCGACGACGGCCCCCGCGCGGGCGTCACCCTCGACAAGATGCAGACCCTGCAGCCCGTCTTCCGCGAGGACGGCACCATCACGGCGGGCAACTGCTGCCCCCTCAACGACGGCGCCGCCGCCGTCGTGGTCATGGCCGCGGACAAGGCCAAGGAGCTCGGCCTCACGCCGCTGGCCCGCATCCTCTCTACGGGCGTCAGCGCCCTGTCCCCCGAGATCATGGGCCTCGGCCCGGTCGAGGCCTCCCGCCAGGCCCTCGCCCGTGCCGGCATGACCATCGGCGACCTCGACCTCTACGAGATCAACGAGGCCTTCGCGGCGCAGGTGCTGCCGAGCGCCGACGACCTCGGCATGGACCTCGACAAGCTCAACGTCAACGGCGGGGCGATCGCGCTGGGCCACCCCTTCGGCTCGACGGGCGCCCGCATCACCACGACCCTGCTGCACTCGCTGCAGGCCCGCGACCTGACCTACGGCCTGGAGACCATGTGCGTGGGTGGTGGCCAGGGCATGGCCATCATCTACGAGCGCCTCAGCTGATCTGGCGCCTCACCTGCGCGAGACGCTCCGCGAGATCGCGTATGCCGCCCGCCTGCCGCTCCTCGGGATGCAGGCGGGCGGCGGCATACCGGCTCGCGTCGTACACGCAGACCTGCAACTGGTGCAGCAGGGTCGCCGGCCCCAGCTCGGGCAGCGTCACGCGGGGTCGGGCCTCGGCGTCGGCGACCTCGTCGGCCAGCGCCTGGGCGAGGGCGCGCACCGGCCCGGACGCGCGGAGCGCGTGGTCCAGCGGCAGCTGCTGCCACCGCCGGACCACGCGCTCCAGCTCGACCCGGACCTCGTCAGGCAAACGGGCGGGCGTCATGCTCAGTCGCGCAGGCGCGCCAGGAGGCGCAGCATCTCGATGTAGAGCCAGATGACGGTCACGACCAGGCCGTGGGCGAGCAGCCAGGAGTACTTCTCGGGCATCCCGGAGCGGACGGCGTTGTCGATCGAGTCGAAGTCCAGCGCGAGGGTGAAAGCCGCGAGACCGGTCGCGAACAGCGAGATGCCGATACCGAGCATGCCGCTGCCGCCGAAGCCCCAGCCGCCGCCGACGCCCATGAAGGCGGCGACGAGGTTGATCAGGGCAAAGATCGCGTAGCCGATCAGGGCCATGCCCATCATGCGACGGAACTTGTCGGTGACCTTGATGAAGCCGGCCTTCCAGCCGGCGAACATCGCGCCGAAGACGCAGAGCGTGGCGAGGACGGCGGTCGGGACCACGCCCTCCCACTGCGCGTTGAAGAACTGGCTGATGGCCCCGACGAACAGGCCCTCGAGCACGGCGTAGCCCACGATGAGCGGGACGCTGATGACCTTCTTGAAGGCGATGACCAGGCCCAGGATCAGGGTGCCGAACATGCCACCCATCCACAGCGCCATGCCGGTCGCGGGGGCGGCCGCCGCGGCGAACCACGACACCGCGCCCACGCCGACGACGATGCCGAACAACAGCAGCGACTTCATCATCACGTCGTCGAGGGTCACCCGGCGCTCGTGAACGGGGGTGACCGACGGGGCGGCATACATGTCCTGGAGCTGGCCTGCGGACAGGTCGGGCGTGCGCTCCTGCTGGCCGAACCCGGCGTAGCCGCGCTGCGCCTCCCGGTCGACGCGATCAAAGATCGGGTTGCTCATCGTGATGTCTCCCAATGATCGGGCCGTCACGCTCGGGGCGACGGTCTCCCTCACCATGACGTCACAGCGACCGGAAAAGTTCCCGACAGGCGGCCTGCAGGGCCCGCTGTGCCGGCCATGGTGCCCCCGACGGGAGTCGAACCCGCACTCGAGCGATTTTAAGTCGCCTGCCTCTGCCGTTGGGCTACGAGGGCGGGTCCAGACTAGGGCTCGCCCGGACGTATGCCGAGCGCGTCAGCTGCCGCGGTGGTCGCGGTAGTACTCGATGAGCCCCCGCGTGGACGGGTCCTGGGCGGCCAGGGCGTCGGCGTCGCCCTCGATGGCGGGGCCGACCTCCTTGGCGAGCTTCTTGCCGAGCTCGACGCCCCATTGGTCGAACGAGTCGATGCCCCACACGACGCCCTCGACGAAGGTGATGTGCTCGTAGAGCGCGATCAGCTGACCCAGCGTGGACGGGGTGAGGGCCGGCGCCATGATCGAGGTCGTCGGCCGGTTGCCCTCGAAGACGCGCGCGCTGACAAGGGACTCCTCGGTGCCCTCGGCGCGGACCTCCTCGGCGGTCTTGCCGAAGGCCAGCGCCGCGGTCTGGGCGAGGAAGTTGGCCAGGAACAGCTCGTGGACGTCCTGGGCGCCGTCCTTCAGCGGGTGCGAGGGGTTGGCGAACGCGATGAAGTCGGCCGGCACCAGGCGGGTGCCCTGGTGGATGAGCTGGTAGAAGGCGTGCTGGCCGTTGGTGCCGGGCTCGCCCCACCAGATCTCGCCGGTCTCGGTCGTGACGGGCGTCCCGTCATACCGCACGCCCTTGCCGTTGGACTCCATGGTGAGCTGCTGCAGGTAGGCCGGGAAGCGGTGGAGGTACTGCGCGTAGGGCAGCACGGCGTGGGTGTGGGCGCCGAGGAAGTTGGAGTTCCAGACGTTGAGCAGACCCATGAGGGCGGGGACGTTGCGCTCCAGCGGCGCGGTGCGGAAGTGCTCGTCCATCGTGTGCATACCGGCGAGCAGCTCGGCGAACCGCTCGGGCCCGATGGCGACGACCAGCGAGGTGCCGATGGCCGAGTCGACGGAGTAGCGCCCGCCCACCCAGTCCCAGAACCCGAACGCGTTGGCCGGGTCGATGCCGAACTCGCTGACCTTGTCCAGCGCCGTCGAGACCGCGACGAAGTGCTGCGCGATCGCGGCGAGCGCCTGGTCGCTGTCACCCTCGCGGATGGCGCCGCGATCGGCCAGACCGTCCAGCAGCCACTTCTTGGCGAGGCGGGCGTTGGTGAGCGTCTCGAGCGTCGTGAAGGTCTTGGACGCGACGATGAACAACGTCTCCTCGGGGTCGAGGTAGGCGGTCTTCTCGTGGACGTCGGTGGGGTCGATGTTGGAGATGAAGCGCAGCTCCAGCCCCTCCTGGCCGTAGGGCTTGAGTGCCTCGTAGGCCATGACGGGGCCGAGGTCCGAGCCGCCGATGCCGATGTTGACGACGTTCTTGATGCGCCGTCCGGTCACGCCGGTCCACGCCCCCGAGCGCACCTTGTCGGCGAAGGCGTAGATCTGGTCGAGAACCTCGTGCACCTCGGGCACGACGTCGGTGCCGTCCACCTCGACGACCGTGCCGTGGGGAGCCCGGAGCGCGGTGTGCAGGACGGCCCGCTTCTCGGTGACGTTGATCCGCTCCCCGCCGAACATCGCGGCGCGCCGCTCGGCCAGCCCCACCTGCTCGCCCAGCCGGACCAGCTCGGCGAGGATCTGGTCGTCGACGAGGTTCTTGGACAGGTCCACGTGCAGGTCGCCGGCGTCCAGGCTCATCCGGCGCGCCCGGTCCGGGTCGGAGGCGAACCACCTGCGCAGGTCGGGCTGCAGGTCGTCGCGGGCATCGGAGAGCTCACGCCAGGCGTCGGTCGTCGTCGGGTCGACAGGATGGGGCATGGGTGCCTTCCTTGCGGTGATGGCGGACGTCGGGTTGTCGTGCGAGGACGCCGTTGTCATCGCTGTGCGTCGCTGCGTGACCTCGGCCACGCACCTCTTGCATCTAATCACCTCTGTGCCTCGCGGGAGCCCGTCCCCGGGGATCCCGCCGCAGGTCCACGCCGCACGGCCGGGGCCGATGAAGCGCTTGAACGATTTAGCGCCCCGGCATCGTCTCGGCCGGGCGCACCAAGGCCGGCGATCACAACCGGCCCCGGCTCACAGCCGCGCGATCACCTCGTCGAGCATCGCCTCGGTGAGGCGGCCGGTGAAGGTGTTCTGCTGGCTGACGTGGTAGCACCCGACGAGGCGGATCTCCTTGCCCCGCGCGGTGATCAGGGTGGCCTCGGCGCCGTGGCCGAACTTCGGCGCGGGACGCGGGACGGCCCAGCCGAGTCGTCTCGCGGCGCCGATCGCCTGCGCCCAGCCGATGCCGCCGAGGGCGAGCAGGCTCTCGAGATCGCGCTCCACGAGGGTGATCTCACGATCCAGCCACGGTGCGCAGGTGGCCTTCTCCAGGGTCGAGGGCTGGTTGTCCGGGGGCGCGCAGTGCACGGGGGCCGTGATGCGCACGCCGTGCAGCTCGAGGCCGTCGGCCGCGTGCACGCTGGTGGGCTGGCTGGCCAGGCCCGCGCGGTGGAGGGCGGCATACAGCCAGTCCCCGCTGCGGTCCCCGGTGAAGATCCGGCCGGTCCGGTTGGCGCCGTGCGCCGCGGGGGCGAGCCCGACGATCAGCGCGCGCGGGTGCGGGTCTCCCCACCCCGGCGCCGGGCGGCCCCAGTAGGGCTGGTCGGCGAACGCGGCCCGCTTGGCGCGGGCGACCTGCTCGCGCCACCCGACCAGGCGTGGGCAGGCCTGGCAGACGGCCACTCTCGCGTCGAGCTGATCGAGGGACCGGGCCGACCCCGCCAGCCGTATGACGTCCGTCGCGGCTGCGGCACGCGGGGTGCGGGGCCGCGCGGGATCCCCGGGCCAGCCCGTGCCCGGCGGCACGGGCGAGGGATGCAGGTCGCCGGCGCCGGGGTGCGGGAGCAGGTCCATGCCGGCAGGATGCCATCCCGCACCGCCGGGCGTGCACGGCATCCGGTGGACCTGGTCCGAGAGCTAGCGAGGAGCCGGCCGGGGAGGATGAGCGGCAGCAGGACCGGCAGCAGGCTCGCGTCAGCGCGAGACGTAGCCCGTCGCCACCGCGTCACCCGCGGGGACGTCCTTGGGGATCAGGCCCTGCGAGCGCATGAACGTCGACATGGCCTTCCACTGTGCCGGGTCCAGCCTGCCGCTGACCGCCCCGTCCTTGGTGCGCATGACCGTGACCGTCGCGTCCAGGGTGGCTCGGGCCGCGGCGGCGGCCTTGGCCTCGGCGAGGTTGGGCACGTGCCGCGCCGAGTCCTTGATGGCCTGCTCCGGGTCGGAGACCATCATCTGGATGCCGTCCAGCATCCCGTCGGCCACCGCGCGGACACGGTCCGGGTTGGCGCGCAGGTAGTCCCGGGTGGTCACGAGCGAGATGGAGACGAGCGGCACCTCGCCCGTCGCCGTGAGCGGGATCGAGCGCACGTCGAGCCCGGCGAGCCGCATCTGCACCGTGTCGTTGTTGGCGTAGCCCATGACGGCGTCCACCTTGCGGGTCGCGAGCGCGGCCTGGCTGGTGTAGCCGATCTCGGTGACCCGCACGTCCCGCTCGGTGATGCCCGCGGCCTTGAACATCGCCAGGGCCCCGAGCCAGCTCTCGCCATACCGCCCGGGCACCCCGAGGGACCGACCCTCGAGGTCGGCGGGTGTCTTGATCGGGGAGTCGGCCGGGACGATCAGCTCGACGGGGTACCTCCGGTAGTAGGAAGCGACGGCCACCAGGTCCAGACCCTTGGCGCGGGCCTCGACCATCTCGTCGCCGCCCGCGATGACCAGGTCCTCCTGCCCGGAGGCGATGGCTGTGAACAGCCCCTCCTGCGCGCCGTGGTGGCGGACGGTGACGTCGGTGCCACGACGCCGGAAGGAGCCCTGCTCGATCCCCACGTAGAACGGCGCGAACTGGATGTTGGGGATGTAGGTGAGGCCGACCGTGGCCCTCCCTCCCCCGGTGCCACTGCTCGCGGGCGTGCCGGTCGGCGCACCGGCGGTGGACGAGCGGACCACCGGGTCGCCGCTGCCGCCGCACGCGGCCAGCGCCAGCACCGAGGTGAGTCCGGCGGCGGTGAGCAGGGATCGGCGGGTGACGGTCACGGGGAGTGGTCCTCTCGGGGATGCGGGGGGTGCGGGAGTGCGGGAGTGGGTGAGGTCCGGTCAGCCGCGAGGGGTCTCACGGACGTCGGCGACGATCGTGGAGCGTCGCTCGACGACCAGGAGCAGGGTGTATGCCGATGCCGCGATCACGCAGAGCATCACGATGACGGCGACCATGCCCGCCGTGTCGACCGCGTCCCGCTGCAGCGTGAGCAGGGTGCCGAGCCCCTCACCGCCCATGACCATCTCGCCCACGACGGCCCCGGTCACGGACAGGGTGAAGCCGTTGCGCAGGCCGGCGAGGACGTTGGGCAGGGCCAGGGGCGCCTCGACGTGCCGGAGCAGGTCCCAGCTGCCGGCGCCGTCGATGCGGGCGGCGTCCACGACCTCGCGCGGGACGTGGGTCAGGCCGACGACGGAGGAGATGAGGATCGGAAAGAACACCATCAGCGAGCACAGGCCCATGATCGCGGTCAGGCCGTAGCCGACCCAGAGCACGAGCAGCGGGGCGAGGGCGATGGCGGGGATCGCCTGGGTGGCCCCGAGGAAGGGGGTCACGGCGGCGCCGACCCAGCGCGACCGGTGGACCAGCACGGCCAGGGGCAGGGCGACAGCGGCGCCGAGCGCGCAGCCGCCGAGCGCCTCGGCGAGGGTGAGCGCGACGTAGGGCCACACCACGGGGCCGCCCAGCATGCCCACCAGACGTGTCGCCACGTCGAACGGACCGGGCAGCAGGAAGGCCGGCAGCCCGGCGAACGCCGCGACCAGCGCCCAGACGGCGAGCAGGACGGCGCCGAGCGCCAGCGGCGCCAGCCAGGTGTGCCTCGCGTGTCGGGTCATCCTCACCTCCGGTCGACTCCCGTGCCGATGCTGCGTGGCTGCGCCGGGGTCACCGTCGGTCGACGGACGTGCGCCAGGTCCGGATCCGCGCCGGTCCCTGGACCGGAGCGGGCGCAGACAGGGCGCCGCGTGCTGCCTCCCATCCGGACTTTCACCGTCGGTCCTGGAGTTCCACCAGGTCAACCGCCCACCTCGGAGAGGTGGTCGGGTCGCGGACTGTCACCGCCGGCTCGGAATTGCACCGACCCCGGAGCACGTGCTCCCCCCAGTGTAGGCCCGGCGGCGAGGTGCCACCGTCAGTCGGTGTCGGCCGCCAGGCGCAGGCAGACGCCGTCGAGGATGTCGTGCTCGGAGGTCACGACGAGGTCGTCCGCACCGGCGGCGAGCACTCGGTCGACGACCCGGCCCCAGATCAGCGCGCCGGCCCCGATGACGTCGACCCGCCCCGGGTGCATGAACGGCAGCGCCGCGCGGCGGCGGCGGTCGAGGTGGAGCAGGTCCGCACAGGCCGCGCGGACCTGGTCGGCGGGGAGCCTCGACAGGTGGATGGCCTCGGGGTCGTATGCCGTCAGCCCCATCGCGTGTGCGGTCACGGTCGTGACGGTGCCGGCGACGCCGACGAGGGTGCGAACCCCGGCGAGCTCGACGGTGGCGGCGGCCAGGTCCAGCTGCCGGTCCACCTCGGCGAGGGCGACGGCCAGCTCCTCGGCGGTGGGCGGGTCGTGGTGCAGGTAGCGCTCGACGTGCCGCACGCACCCCATGTCCACCGAGATCGCCGCCTCGACGACGCCGTCCGCCGTGCCGCGCACGAGCTCCGTGGACCCGCCGCCGAGATCGACGACGAGGTAGGGGCCGGGGATGTCCGCCGCCCCGAGGTCGCCGGTCGCGCCGAGGAAGGACAGCTCGGCCTCCTCGGCGCCGCTGATCACCTCGGGAGCGACGCCGTCGTGCCCGTGCTCGGCGAAGGCTGCGACCACCCCGGCCGCGAAGTCCTCGGCGTTGCCGGCGTCCCGGGCGGCCGAGGTCGCCACGAAGCGCACGTCCGCCACGCCGAGCTCGGCGCACTGCTCGGCATACTCCCGCGACCGTCCGAGGGCGCGGGCCAGGGCGGCCTCGCAGATGCGGCCGGTCCGGTCGACGCCCTCGCCGAGGCGGACGACCTCCATGCGGCGCACGACGTCGTGCAGGACGGGTGCGGTCGGCGCGGTGAGGTCGACGTCCGCGACGAGCAGCCGGATCGAGTTGGTGCCGCAGTCCACGGCCGCGACGCGGCGCACCTCGCCGGCCGTCCCGGCAACGGGGCTCACCGGCGTTCCCAGCCGTCCTCGGTCGGCACGACGCACGGTCCGGGCGCCCACCACTGCCCCACGGCCTCGACGGCCTCGTCGCCGAGCGGGTTGACCCCCGGGCCGGCGGCAAGCGCGTGGCCCGCGAGCACGTGGAGGCACTTGACGCGGGTAGGCATGCCCCCAGCGGAGATCCCGTCGATCTCGGGCACAGCGCCCAGCTCGGCCCGGTCCGCGAGGTAGGCCTCGTGCGCGCGGCGGTAGGCCTCGGCCAGCGCCTCGTCGTCCTGCAGCCTCTCGGTCATCTCGCGCATGACGCCCTGGGCCTCGAGGGTCGACAGCGCGCCGGTCAGCCGAGGACACGTGGCGTAGTAGGTGGTCGGGAAGGGCGTCCCGTCGGCCAGCCTCGGCAGCGTGCGCAGGACGTCCGGGCGCCCGCACGGGCAACGGTGCGCGACCTCGACGACGCCGCGCGCCTCGCGCCCCAGCTGGGCGTGCACGGCGGCCGCGTCGTCGTCGGCGAGACCCGGGGCGGGCGTGGTGGACTCGGTGCTCATACGGTGGCCTCGGCCTTCGGGAGAGGAGGTATGTCGGGCGCCCGGCGTCAGCGCGTGGGCGAGGCACCAGGCGTGGTGCGACCGCTGGTGGCGCTGCCGGACGGGGTGGCGCCGGGGCGTGGCGTGTCCGAGATCGTTGGCCGCGGTGTGGGCGTCGAGCCGCCCTCGGCGGGGGCCACGGTGGGGTCGAGGCCGAGCCGGTCGGCGCTGGACAACGAGGTCCAGACCTTGGAGTACCACGGGAGCTGCTCGGCGTCGAGGTCCACGCCGACCACCTGGGCATCGACGGACGTGCGCCGGCCCGACTGCGGGTCCAGCACGGTGTAGGACGTCTCGCCGGGCTTGACGAAGTGCAGGCGGGACCGGATCTGCTGCTCGAGGAAGGCCTGGTCGTCCCATCGGGCGCGCTCGCGGACGAGGGCGTCGACCTGGCGCTGCTGCTCGACGATGGAGCGTTCGAGGGTGGCGATCTGGTCGCGCTGCTCGAGATAGCGGCGCAGCGTGGGGACGAGCATGATCGCGAGCATCACCACGATGGCGGCCAGGCCGAGCAGCCGTCGCAGCGTCGCGGGCCGCAGCCGCCCGCCCGATCCACCCGATCCACGCGACCCACCCGGCCCGCTCGCACCACCCGGACCACCACCACGGCCCGCGCCACCGTCGTCACCGGCTCGCCGACGGGTGCTCTCGGCGGGCCGCCGCTGCCGGTCGCCGGCGCCGGCAGGGCGTCGGGACGACCCCGCGGCTGCACCGGAGGAGGGACGTCGCGCGGGGCGCGACGTCCCTCCTCGGGAGCTGCTGGACGGCATGGGCCCCAGACTAGGCGCCCGCGCCCCGGTAGCGCGGGAACGCGCCCGCGCCGGCGTAGACGGCCGCGTCGTCGAGCTCCTCCTCGATGCGCAGGAGCTGGTTGTACTTCGCGACGCGCTCGGAGCGGGCCGGGGCACCGGTCTTGATCTGGCCGCAGTTGGTGGCGACGGCCAGGTCGGCGATGGTGACGTCCTCGGTCTCGCCGGAGCGGTGCGACATCATGCAGCGGTAGCCGTTGCGGTGCGCCAGGTCGACGGCGTCGAGCGTCTCGGTGAGCGAGCCGATCTGGTTGACCTTGACGAGCAGGGCGTTGGCGGTGTCGCTGGAGATGCCACGCTGCAGGCGCTCGGGGTTGGTCACGAACAGGTCGTCGCCGACCAGCTGGACCTTGTCGCCGAGCTGCTCGGTGATGGACTTCCAGCCGTCCCAGTCGTCCTCGTTGAGCGGGTCCTCGATCGAGACCAGCGGGTAGGCCCCGACGAGCTCGGCGTAGTAGGCGATCATCTCGTCCGCCGACTTGGTGCCGCCCTCGAAGGCGTAGGAGCCGTCCTGGTAGAACTCGGACGCCGCGACGTCGAGGGCCAGGGCGATGTCCGTGCCGGGCTCGTAGCCTGCGGCGCGGATCGCGTCCAGGATCAGGTCCAGCGCGGCGCGGTTGGACTCGAGGTTGGGGGCGAAGCCGCCCTCGTCGCCGAGGCCCGTGGCCAGGCCGCGCTCCTTGAGCACGGACTTGAGGGCGTGGTAGACCTCGGCGCCCCAGCGCAGGGCCTCCTTGAAGGAGGGCGCACCGATGGGGGCGATCATGAACTCCTGGATGTCGACGTTGGAGTCGGCGTGCGACCCACCGTTGAGGATGTTCATCATCGGGACGGGCAGGACGTGGGCGTTGGGGCCGCCGACGTAGCGGAACAGCGGCAGGCCGGCCGACTCGGCGGCGGCCTTGGCGACGGCGAGCGAGACGCCGAGGATCGCGTTGGCGCCGAGCGATCCCTTGTTGTCGGTGCCGTCGAGGGCGAGCATCTCGTTGTCGACGAGGCGCTGCTCGGTGGCCTCGTAGCCGAGGACCCGCGGCGCGATCTCGTCGAGCACGGCGTTGACGGCGTCCTCGACACCCTTGCCGAGGTAGCGACCCTTGTCGCCGTCGCGACGCTCCACGGCCTCGAACGCCCCGGTGGAGGCCCCGGACGGGACCGCGGCCCGCGCGATGGTGCCGTCCTCCAGGGCGACCTCGACCTCGACGGTGGGGTTTCCACGCGAGTCGAGGATCTCGCGTGCGCCTACTGCTTCGATGTTGGCCACAAGAACTCTCCTGATCGATGGTGATCGGTGCGGCTCGAGCCTATCCCGAGCGCCGCAGGGGGCGCGCCGGGGTGCGGCCAACCGTGCCGCCGTCCGAGCGGTGGACAGGAGGCGGCCGTATGCCGTCCGCCCGGCCGCTCAAGCGTCGCCGTCGGCGCGCGCCGCCAGCCGCCGGACCGTGCTCCGCAAGGCCTGCTCGGCGTCGATCCCCCGCGTGCGTGCCTCGAGGACGAGGGAGAGCAGGGCGGCCCCGACGTCGTCCGTCCCCGCCTCGCCGACGGGGACGGGTGCCACGGCCTCGGCGAGGAGCTCGCCGCGTCCGGCCCGCTCGAGCCGCGAGGCCGCCTTGGCGGCGAGGGCGAGCGCCGGAAGCGACGCGGGAACGCCGTCGAGCAGACCGGACCGGTCGGGCTTCTCGAGGGCTTTGATGGCCTCCCAGCCGGCCTCGACCTCGGCGGCATCTCGCACCACGGCGTCCGCGAAGACGTGGGGGTGGCGTCGCTCGAGCTTGCTGATGATGGCCCCGGCGACGTCGTCGACGTCGAAGGGGTCGGTGGGGTGCTCCTCGCCCACCCGGGCGTGGAAGGCGACCTGGAGCAACACATCCCCCAGCTCCTCCACGAGGTGCTGACGGTCGCCCGAGGCGATGGCCTCGGCCAGCTCGTGCGCCTCCTCGACGGCATACGGCGCGAGGCTGTCGTGGGTCTGCTCGGCGTCCCACGGGCACCCGCCCGGGGACCGCAGCCGGTCCATGACGGCGACGAGGTCGAGCAGCCGCTCGCCGCGGCGGGGCCGCCCGAGATCGCCGTTCGTCGTCATGTCAGGGCGTGGGCGAGGGGGTGGGCGCGCCGGCCGCGTCGGCCACGAGCCAGTTGCGCTTCTCGTCACCGATCTGCAGCGTGGTGCGGTCGAGCGAGCCGTAGCGCGGGTTGAGCTCGATGTCGGCCTGCTTGAGCTGCTGGACGACCCGCTGCTCGGTGGCCGGGTCCATGCTGTTGAGGGCGAGGGCCGTGCGCACGAAGTCGATGGTGGGCCGGGAGGGGTTGTCGACCTTGTCCAGGATCTTCTTGGCGGCGTCGTCGGAGATCCCCTTGCCCGACTGCTGCATCGCGGGCAGGACATAGCGCCCGAAGGTCAGCAGGCCGACGACGTTGGCCGGCTGCACCGGCTGCGTGACCTGGGACGATCCGCCGTTGAACTCGCGGGCCGCGGTCTGCACGTCGGACTCGAGGATCGGCTGGCCGTCGACGATCGCGGCGGCGCGGGACTGGGAGCCCTGGTCGCACCCCGCGAGGAGCCCGGTGGCGGCGACCACGGCCGCCAGGGTCCCGGTGAGCACGCGCTTGGAAGCCAACACCATCAAGTCCTTTCGGGAAGGGGTCTGCACCGTCCGCCTCGGGGACGCGGTCACAGCCTAGTCGGTGGTCGTGTGAGCCACGACCGGCGGGACCAGCCAGCGCTCGGCGCGGACCTCGCCGGCCCCGTCGGTGTCCCACCGGGCCCGGACCGCCGAGTAGGCGGGGGCGGGCGCGAAGCGCCAGGCCCAGCCGAGGTCCCGGAAGCCGCCGAGCGCCTCCTCGACCTCGACCTGGGCGTGCCCGCGCGCCGGGACGACGAGCTCGAGCTCGGCGTCGAGGACGGGGTCGCCCTCGAGGTCCAGGGCCTGCAGGCGCAGCGCCCCCCGCACCGGGAGCGGCGTGTCGTTGACCGCCTCGAGCAGCAGCCCGTCGAGCCCGCGGTCGAGCAGCAGCAGCGCGACGGGGGCGAGCACCGCGGTCAGGGCCGCCAGCGGCGCCTTGGGCGTGCCGGTGACGTCGAGCAGGCCCCAGCCCGGTCCCGGCGCCAGGTCCCGGTGGGCGAGCACCACGGCGCCGGCGGTCGGGGTGAGCGAGCTGCGCCACCAGGCGAAGGTCTCGGCCATGACCCGGGCGACGGTCCGGCGCTGCAGGTCCTCCCGCTGCTCGGTCGGGAGGTCATCGAGGTCCAGGTCACGCCCGGCCCAGTCCCGGAGGTAGTGGTCGGTGACGTCCACGAAGTCCCATGAGGTCCCCCGGTCGTGCGGCGCCGCCCGGCGCCAGGCCGATCCGCGGCCCCGGTCCTCCGGTCCGGGGGCCGCGCCCGAGGCCTCGAGGGAGGTCATGGTCGACGGCTCGGGCGGTATGCCGAACGCCAACGCCTCGGACGCGAAGGACACGCGCGCGGTGCGGGCGTCCTCGAGCGGCCGCAGGTAGGCCCCCACCCCGAAGTAGTGGCTGACGCCGTGCTCGACGCTGACCGGGCGGGGGCCGCCGGACGGGCTCGAGGTCACGTGGACGGCGCCGGGAGCCAGCTCACCCGCGAGGCGGGGCACCAGGTCGTGGATCGCCGTCATCCGGCGACGCTCGGCGGGCAGCCCCATCAGCGTGGGCTGCTGCTCGGTCTCGGTCCCCCCGCACAGGACCGCCAGGTGCGGCCAGCCCTGCCAGGCCCCGAGCTGGTCCCGCAGCTCGGCCCCGAGCTCGGCCAGCCAGGCCTGATCCTCGGGCGGGTCGAAGGTCGCGAGCATCACGTCCTGCCACACGAGCAGGCCACGCTCGGCGGCGAGCTCGCGCAGGACGGCGTCGGCGTAGGTGCCGGTGCCGGGCACCCGGACGAGGTTGAGGCCCGCGGCGGCCAGGGCGTCCAGGTCCCGGGCCACCTCGACCGGGTCGCTGGTCCAGCCGCGCGGGTCGGTGGCCGCCCACACGACGCCACGGACGAAGACGTCGACGCCGTTGACGACGAGCGCGAACCGGCCGTCCTCGCCGCGAGCCCGCACGCAGGAGAAGCCGATCCGCCGGTCCAGGACGGTCTCGCCCGACGCCTCGACGCGCAGGTGGTGCAGGGCCGGGACGCCGTGGGTGTGCGGCCACCACAGGGCGGTCGCCGCCACCGCCTGGTCGTGCGTGAGCCGCAGGTGCCAGGCCCCGTCGTCGGCGAGATCCCAGGACTCGGACTCGGACTCGGGCTCCTCCTCGGACTCCGACGCGGACGGTACCGCGTGCCCGTCGAGCAGCACCACGACGTCGTGCGGGTCCGCCGCCCGCAGGTGCAGCGCGAGCCGGGCGGTCCAGCCGTCCGGCCCCGGCTCGGCGTGCGTCCGCAACGAGAGCACCTCGACCCGGGGACGACGTCGCAGGGTGGCCTCGCCGAGGATGCCGACCGGCGGCAGCACCCCCTCCCAGGTGGGGATACGGCCGAGCAGCGGGGTGCGCCGCCACCGCAGGCTCGGGTCGGGCAGCAGCGCGCTGCGCCACCGCGGACGGGGCTTGCGCGGCACGGGCGTCTCGTCGAACGACGCGATCCGCACCGCGATCTCGTGCGGCCCGGGGGCGAGGTCGCCGAGGTCGACGACGTGGCGGCGAAAGGCGTTGTCGCTGCGCAGGACCCGGGTGCCGTCGAGATGGACGTCGGCGTGGGTGGCGACCCGGTCCAGCACCAGCCGGGCGTCCGGAAGGGGCTCGTCGAGGGTGAGCAGGCCGCGCAGCCCCCAGGCGACGTGGTCGGCCTGGGAGAGGGCCGGCTCGCCATACGCCTCGACGACGGCGGGCGACGCGGCGAGGGACCCGGGCACGACCGCGTCGACCCACCCGTCGCGCGGCCAGGCGACGGGGTCGAGCCCCCCACCCTCGTCGAGCCGCCTGACCTGCCAACGGATCTCGACGGGGTGCCCGCCCGCGGCGAGGGCGCTCATCCCAGCTGGGCCGCGACCCGGTCGATGGCGCTCCCCCACCGCTCGGTGGCGCGCCCGAGGGTCGGCTCGAGGTCTCGGGCGCGACCGCCGGTGATCCGGGCGAGGGCGAACTGGAGGTTCTTCATCTCCTGGGAGACGACGTCGAAGTCGTCTGCGGCCCTGCGCAGCTCGTCGCCGTCCACCTCGTCCCCGCCGGCCAGCCAGCGGGTCGCGTCGGCGGCGGCCTGGGCGGTGAGCCCGAGCTGCCGGGTGGCGGTGAAGGAGTAGAGGTGGAAGAACGCGAAGCCGCGCTCGCGCAGCGTGGGCGCCACCTCGCGGACGGAGGCGCACAGGTCGGCCACCGGGTTGCCGGCCGGTCGCCGAGCCAGGTGGCGGGAGGCCAGCGCCCTTGCCCTGCGGCGGATCTCGGTCTCGTCGCGGACGAGCCCGTCGAGGCGGACGCGCTCGACGTAGGGCTGCGGGGCGCACGTCGGCAGGCCGTGCAGGGCCAGCGCCCCGTCGTAGTCCTCGCCGCGCAGGGCGTAGAGGCCGGAGTTGTGGAAGTAGGTCATCGTCCGCGCGCGAGGGTCCACCTGAACGGGCACGATCGTCGTCTTGACCCGCTCCGCGCCGTAGGACACCCCCTCGGTGTCCGGCAGGTAGTAGGCGTCCGACTCGACCGTCAGCAGCTCGCCGACCTCGAGATGGTCGAGCACGTGCTCCTCGACGGTGCGCCACAGGTTGATCTCGGCGACCTCGATGCCGTAGAGGTCGCGCAGGTCGTCGGTCTGGGCCTTGAGGAAGGCCCAGGCTCCCGGGACCGTGCCGGCGCTGTAGGCGCAGACGCCCAGGGGCTCGGGAGGCAGCCCGAGGGAGGCGGCGATCTCGATCCAGATGTCGAGGTAGCAGTTGGTCTGCGTCCAGACCCGGTCGTCGCGGTGCAGCGGGTGCGCCGTGAAGGTGTCAGCCCGCAGGTGGTCCAGCAGCATGCCGTCAGCCCTGCGCGTCGAGCCCCAGCCGGGCGCGCACCGGAGCTGGCCAGGACGAGACCTCCATGCCGTGGGTCGCGAACAACGCCACCGTCACCCGCTCCAGCCCGAAGCCGATGCACGAGCTGTGCGCGAGCTCCCCGTCCGCGGTCGTGATGTCGAAGTCGAGCCCGAAGTGGTCGTTGTGGTAGTTGGAGGACCCGAGCGCCGTGCCGGGCTGGTCCTCGCCGTAGACCTTGCACTCGAACTCGACCTTGAGCCCGGCGTCGCGCTGGCCGGCGGCGAAGATCTTGGCGGCGCGGCCGAAGAAGGGGTCGTTGGCCGGCACCTCCTCGATCTGCAGCCCGATGGAGGTCAGCAGGTCCGGCCCCACGCGACGGCCGATCTCGCGGTGCGCCTGGGCCTGCTCGGGGGTGCCGATGCAGACCTTCTCGCGCATCCGGAAGGACACGAGGCGCATGGGGTCGTCGGACGGCTCGTGCCGGAAGCAGCGGTTGCCGGTCTCGTACGTCACGGACCGCTCGAGCCGGGTCCCGGCGTGCAGCGGGTAGGTCTGGTGGCAGGGCGCGGACAGCAGGTCCAGGCGGGCCGGGACGAGGTGGGTGGTCCAGTCCTCGCCGGAGTTCTTGGCGCCCACCATCGCCTTGTGCTCCCGGCCGTCGCCGGTGAAGACGTCGACTGAGCCGATGAGCTGGGGGAAGGAGTCGAGGTAGCCCGTCTTTTCGAAGACCGGCTGCGTGAGCAGCGGGGGGAACGAGATGACGGTCACGTCCTCGGTCGGCTGCATCTCATGGACGAGGCGCTCCACCCCGGTCAGGACCTCCTCGAAGGTCTGCGTGAACGCGGACAGACCACGCAGCGGGAGCTCGACCATGTGGCCGGCCTCGACAAGGTCTCGACGCAGGGCCAGCTCTCGGTCGTGACGTGAGGTCATCGGGGTCTCCTGTCAGCCTTTGTAGATTAGCTCGAGCTGGGCGGTGTTGCCGAGGATCCGGTCGTTGTTGACCATGAGCTGGGCGCCGTAGGCGTCCCGCAGCTGGCGGTCGAGGCTCACCGCCCCCGTCCGACGATAGCCCGCGATCCCCACGATGAGCAGGGCTTTGGCGACGACGTCCACGACAGTCTCGGCGCTGTAGACCTTGAGGGTGTTGTAGCCGATCGCCCGGCCCATGAGCGTGGCGGCCTGGGAGGTGGGGTCCACCTCGCGGTAGCCGACGGTGGCGGCGTGCACGCGGGCCCGGAAGGCCTCGAGCACGACCTCCAGCTCGGCCAGCCGCAGACCGGTCACCGGCGGCAGCTGGCCCGCGCGGCGCGCGGCCTGCCGCACGACCCCGCGCGCCACCGCCGTCGCGCCCTCGGCGAGGCCCAGCCAGCAGGAGGACCACAGGGAGTGCGCGACCGGGAGCATCGTGCGGGCGGACAGGTCGGCGTAGTCGTCCGGAAAGATCCGGTCCTGGTGGGAGCGGGCCGTCAGGACGAAGCCCGGGCTGCACGTGCCGCGGAAGCCCATGGTGTCCCAGTCGCCCAGCGGCTCCAGGGTCAGGTCCTCCTTCTCGCAGACGACCAGCACCTGGTCGCTCTCGACGGCCTCGGCGTCCTTGCGGGCGGTGACGAAGATCAGGTCCGCCTCGACGCCGTACGAGATGACGGGGGCCTTCTTGACCAGCTCGAAGGTGCCGTCCTCGGAGCGGTCGACGTGGCACAGGCTTCGTCGCACGTCGCCGCCGATGCCCATCTCGGTGGTGGCGGAGCCGACCAGCAGCTGCTCGGCGGCGATGCGCCGCATGAGCTCCTGGAAGTACGGGGTCCTGCCGTGGTGGACCAGGCACCCCACCTGGATCTGGTGCATCGCAAAGATCATCGCGGTCGAGGCGCAGCCCTTGGCGAGCTCCTCGCAGGCGAGCCCGATCTGCACGACGTCGGCACCGAGACCACCCAGCTCGGTGGGGATCCAGGCGCCGAGGAGCCCGGCCTGCCTCAGAGCCGACACGGCCTCGTGCGGGAAGCGGGCGTCGCGGTCGACGTCGGCCGCGTGGACCGCCGCCACCTCGGTGGCGATCCGTACGGCCTCGGCGACCACGTCCGTGCTGGTCGGGGACTGCGCGCCGGCGCCGGCTGTGACGGGGTCGCTGGTCATCGCTGGTCCACCAGCGGCGACAAGGCGGCCTGCAGGGCGCCCACGGAGGCGAACGTGCTCTTGACGAGCAGCTCGTCCGGGATCTCGATGTCGAGGGTGTCCTCCAGCTCCAGCACGACGTTGACGGTGGCGTGCGAGGTCAGCCCCGCGGAGTAGAGGTCGGCGTCGGCGCCGATCTGGTGCGCATCCACCTTGAGCCGGCCGGCCTCGGCCAGGGCGTCGCGGATGGTGGTGGTCAAGGAGTCGACAGACATGGTGGCCCTCTGCTGAGCTGGTGCGGACGCGACGAGCTGCCACCAGATTCCCCCTAGGGCTGCTCGCCACCGAGCCTAGTGCGGACACCTCCCGTCCACCTGGCGTTCGGGGGGGCACCACACCCGCGCATCACCACAATGCGCCAATCCCTGACACTTGGTGAGATCAGCGTGACGCTGCGCGCTCAGCTGCGTCCCTGGACCCCGGCCGCCGCGGCGATGTCGTCGAGCAGGATCGACTGCACGAGACCGGCGGCCCAGCGCAGGATCTCGACGTCGCGGAGCACCGTGCCGCCGACCTTGGCGGTCGTGGGCACCGGCACCAGGAGCTGCCGCTGCGGCTCCTTGACGAGGGTCCCGGGATACAGCCTCATGAGGCGCAGCTGCTGGGACTCGCGCAGCTCGACCGGCCCGAACCTGACGAACTTGCCCTGAACCCCGATGTCGTTGACCTTGGCTCGTCGGGCGACCGTGCGCAGGCGGGCCACCTCGATGAGGTTGTCGACGGCGGGGGGCGGGGTGCCGTAGCGGTCGGTGAGCTCGGCGACGATGTCGGCCAGGGCGGCCTCGTCCTCGACGACGGCGAGCTTCTTGTAGGCCTCGAGGCGCAGCCGCTCCCCCGGGACGTACTCGTGCGGGAGGTGGGCGTCGACCGGGAGCTCGATCTTGATCTCCATCGGCTGGGCAGCGGCGTCGTCGCCCCGGAAGTCGGCGACCGCCTCCCCGACCATGCGGACGTAGAGGTCGAACCCGACGCCGGCGATGTGGCCGGACTGCTCGCCGCCGAGCAGGTTGCCGGCGCCGCGGATCTCGAGGTCCTTCATCGCGACCTGCATGCCCGCGCCGAGGTCGGTGTGGCTGGCGATGGTCTGCAGCCGGTCGTGCGCGGTCTCGGTGAGCGGCTTCTCAGGGGGGTAGAGGAAGTAGGCGTAGGCGCGCTCGCGTCCGCGCCCCACCCGACCACGCAGCTGGTGCAGCTGGGAAAGACCGAGCATGTCGGCCCGCTCCACGATCAGGGTGTTGGCGTTGGAGATGTCCAGCCCGGTCTCGACGATCGTCGTGCACACGAGCACGTCGAACTTCTTCTCCCAGAAGTCCAGCACGACCTGCTCGAGGCGGTGCTCGCCCATCTGGCCGTGCGCCGTCTCGACCCGTGCCTCGGGCACCAGCTCGCGCAGCCGCGACGCGGCCCGCTCGATCGAGGAGACCTTGTTGTGCACGAGAAAGACCTGCCCCTCGCGCAGCAGCTCGCGCCGGATGGCGGCGACCACCTGCTTCTCGTCATACGCCCCGACATAGGTGAGCACGGGGTGACGCTCCTCGGGCGGCGTCGCCAGGGTCGACATCTCGCGGATGCCCGTCACCGCCATCTCCAGGGTGCGCGGGATCGGGGTGGCGCTCATCGCGAGCACGTCGACCGAGGTGCGCAGCGCCTTGAGCTGCTCCTTGTGCTCGACGCCGAAGCGCTGCTCCTCGTCGATGATCACCAGGCCGATGTCCTTGAAGGAGATCTCCTTGGACAGCAGCCGGTGGGTGCCGATGACCAGGTCGACGGACCCGTCCGCGAGCCCCGCCACCACCTCCCGGGCGTCCTTGTCGGTCTGGAAGCGCGACAGCGCCCTGACCGTCACGGGGAACTGCGCGTAGCGCTCGGAGAAGGTGTTGTAGTGCTGCTGCACGAGCAGTGTCGTCGGCACCAGCACCGCGACCTGCTTGCCATCCTGGATCGCCTTGAAGGCGGCCCGCACCGCGATCTCGGTCTTGCCGTAGCCCACGTCGCCGCAGATGAGGCGGTCCATGGGCACGGACTTCTCCATGTCGGCCTTGACCTCGTCGATGCTGGACAGCTGGTCCGGGGTCTCGACGTAGGCGAAGGCATCCTCGAGCTCGCGTTGCCAGGGCGTGTCCGGGCCGAAGGCGTGGCCCGCGGTCGCCATGCGCGCGCTGTAGAGACGGATGAGCTCGCCAGCGATCTGCTTGACGAACTTCTTGGCGCGGCTCTTGGTCCGCTGCCAGTCGGAGCCGCCCATCTTGGACAGGGTCGGCTGCTCCCCGCCGACGTAGCGGGTGACCTGGTCGAGCTGGTCGGTGGGCACGAAGAGCTGGTCACCGGGCTGCCCACGGCGGGAGGAGGCGTACTCCAGGACGAGGTACTCGCGCGTCGCGCCGCCCACCGTCCGCTGCATCATCTCGACGAACCGGCCCACGCCGTGCTGCTCGTGCACGACGAAGTCGCCGGGACGCAGCTGCAGGGGGTCGACCTGGTTGCGCCGCCGGGAGGGCAGCTTGCGCATGTCCTTGGTGCTGGTGCCCTGGCCTGAGGTGCCGGTCAGGTCGGCCTCGGTGAGGACGACGAGATCGACGCTGTCGCAGGCGAACCCGCGCCCCAGCCGCCCGGTCGCGACCGAGGCGACCCCGCTGTCCAGCCCGGCGCCGTCCGCGAGCAGACGAGCCGGGAGACCGCCCTCGCCGAGCAGGTCGACCAGGCGCTTGGCCAGACCCTGGCCCTCGGTCACCATCAGGACGCGGCGCCCGTCGCGCAGCCACCCCTGCAGGTCGGCGAGGACCGCGTCGCGGTCGCCGCGGTAGGCCGGCGTCTCGACGGTCGGCACCGTGAACCTCAGCGCGTCGTCGTCGCCGGCCCCGACCAGCGCGGCGAGGTCCTCGTCGGCGGCGAAGGGCGTCAGGGTCCACCACGGGCGGGACGTGGCGAGCGCGTGCTCGCGCACGTCGCCGAGGCCCTGGTAGGACGCGGTGCCGAGCACGCTCGCGAGGTCGACGGGGACGGCGTTGCCCGCAGCCGCGTTGGCCCAGCTCGCCTCGAGGAACTCGGCGCTCGTCGCGACGAGGTCGCGGGCGCGGGTGCGCACGCGCTCGGGGTCGCACACGACGACGTGCGCCCCGGCGGGCAGGGTGTCGAGCAGGCTCTCCATGCCGTCGACCAGGGCCGGGCCGAGGGACTCCATGCCCTCGACGGCGATCCCCTCGGCGACCTTGTCGAGCAGGTCGCGGACGCCGGGCAGCTGCTCGGCCAGGGCCCGGGCGCGCTCGCGGACGGTGTCGGTGAGCAGGATCTCGCGGCACGGCGGCGCCCACAGCCCGTGCTCGGCGACCTCCAGGCTGCGCTGGTCGGCGACCCGGAACCACCGGATCTCCTCGATCGTGTCGCCCCAGAGCTCGACGCGCAGCGGGTGCTCCTCGGTGGGTGGGAAGACGTCGAGGATGCCGCCGCGGACGGCGAACTCGCCGCGTCGCTCGACCAGGTCGGTCCGGGTGTAGGCCGCGCCGACCAGCGCCTCGACGATGTCCTCGAGGGGACGCTCGTCGCCGGCGGCCAGGGCCACCGGCTCCAGCTCGCCCAGCCCCGTCGCGATGGGCTGGATCAAGGCGCGGACGGAGACCACGAGGACCGAGACCGGGCCGAGTGCCGGGTCGTCGGCGGAGGGGTGCGCGAGCCGCCGCAGCACGGCCAGCCGCCGCCCGACGGTGTCGCTGCGCGGGCTGAGCCGCTCGTGCGGGAGGGTCTCCCAGCTGGGGAACTCGGCGACGGCGTCGTGCGGGAGGAAGCAGCGCAGCGCGGCGGCCAGGTCGTCGGCCTCGCGCCCGGTCGCCGTCACGGCGAGGACCGGGGTGCCGCCGCGGTGCTGGGCCAGCAGCGCGATGAGGGGGGCGCGCGACCCCCCTGCCGCGGCCACTTCCACGAGCTGCTCGACGCCGACGGAGTCCAGGACGCGACGCACCGTGGCGTCACGACCGAGGACGTCGAGGAGGGCAGGCAGCGCCATGAGCAGTCTCGCTTCCGAGGGGGGTGGCTTCACGGGGGATCCGGACCGCGGGACAGCCTACGCCGCGGCACCGACACACCCCGCTCCCGCGGGAGCGGGGTGCGGACCACCGGGAGCAGGGTCAGCGGACGTTCCAGCGGTCCTGGGCGTAGGTGAGGCCGCGGGTGATCAGGTCCTCGACGATGTCGGCGGCGTCCTCGAGCAGCACGTCCACGTCGGCGCGCTCGCCGCCCGAGAAGTCCTTGAGCACGAAGTCGGCCGGGTCCTGCCGGCCCGGGGGGCGACCGACGCCGAGGCGCACGCGCACGTAGTCCCTGGTCCCGAGGCTCTTGCTGATCGACCGCAGCCCGTTGTGACCCCCCTCTCCCCCGCCGAGCTTGACCCGGGAGGTGGCGAAGGGGATGTCCAGCTCGTCGTGGATCACGACCAGCTGCCGCGGCGGCACCTTGTAGAAGGAGGTCAGCGCCTTGACCGGGCCACCGGACTCGTTCATCCACGAGGACGGCACGGCGAGCACGGCGCGCGGGCCGGGGGCGCCGCCGGGCAGCACCCCCACCCGCACCTCGGCCGCCGACGCCCGGGCCTTGTGGCGACGCAGCGACGCCCCGGCCCGGGCCGCGAGCACGTCGACCGCCATGGCCCCAACGTTGTGCCGGTTCTGGGCGTACGCGGACCCGGGGTTGCCGAGGCCCACGACGAGCCAGGTGTCCGAGGTGGTCATGTCAGGCAGTCTCCCAGAGCAGAGGGGGTGGCACGACGACGCGGCGCCCAGGTGCTGCCTGGGCGCCGCGCCGGCGTACGGGTCGTGCTGCGGGCTGGCCCGCGGGAGGGGTGAGGATCAGGCCTCGTCGCCCTCGGGCTTGGCCTCGTCGCCCTCGGCGTCGCCGCCCTCGGCGGACTCGCCCTCGCCACCCTCGGCGTCGGCGTCGGACTCCTCGTGCTCGATGCCGGCCTCGGCCTCGGCCTCGGCGAGCTCGGCCTCCAGCGCCTCCGCGGAGACCTGCTGGGTGATGTTGACGACGAGCAGCTCCTCGTCGGACACCAGCGTGGAGCCGGCGGGCAGCTCGACCTCTTTGGCCAGGATCTGGGTGCCGGCCTCGAGGCCCTCGACGGACACCTCGACGCCCTCCGGGATGTGGGTGGCCTCGGCCTCGACGGAGAGGACGGAGTTCTCGAGGGTGACCACGGTCTCGGACGCGGCCTCGCCGACGACGCTCACGGCGATGTCGACGGTGACCTTCTCGCCGCGGCGGACGACGACGAGGTCGATGTGCTCGATGACGACGGTCTTGATCGGGTCGCGCTGCACGTCGCGGGCCAGGGCGTACTGCTCCTTGCCGTCGAGGACGATCGTGAGCAGCGCATTGGGGTTCTTGAGGGCGAGCAGCGTGTCGTGGCCCGGGAGGGTCACGTGCACGGGGGCAGCGCCGTGGCCGTACATGACGGCGGGGATCTTGCCCTCGCGGCGGATGCGGCGGGCGGCGCCCTTGCCGAACTCGGAACGGGCCTCGGCCTGCAGGATGGCGTCGGACATGTCGACTCCTCGTGGGTGGTGGGGAACGGTCGGGCCTCGACGCGGGACACGGCGCGGGCGCGACGGCGCGTCAGCAGGAGGTGACCCCCACCACCGCGTCGATCACGGACCTGGCCGGTGCTGCGCACCGTGCCCTGTCCCTCGCCGAGGCAACCGCACCAGCATAGCCGAGCCTCGCCGTATGCCGGAACCGCCCGCGTCGGGTCACCAGGTGGTCGAGGCGCGGCCCATCCCGCGGTAGGACCAGCCGGCCGCCTCCCACCGGGCCGGGTCCAGGGCGTTGCGACCGTCGATGATCGCGCGCTCCTTGACCACCGAGCCCAGCTGGTCGGGCTCCAGGCCCGTGAAGTCGGTCCACTCCGTCAGCAACATCACCAGCTCGGCGTCCACGCACGCCGCTCGCGCGTTCGGCGCCGTCTGGATGTGCGGGTACCGGGCGTGCAGCCCCGGCAACGCGATCGGGTCCGTCACGACCACGTCCGCGCCCTGCCCCACCAGCCGCGTCGCGACATACAACGCCGGCGAGTCCCGCAGGTCGTCGCTGTCCGGCTTGAACGCCGCCCCCAGTATGGCGACTCGGCGATCCCGGACGCTCCCGCCGAAGTGCCGCTCCGCCATCGCCACCGCATGCTGACGCCGCCGCTGGTTGATCGCGTCCACCTCCCGCAGGAAGGTCAGCGCCTGGTCCACGCCCAGCTCCCCCGCCCGCGCCATGAACGCCCGGATGTCCTTGGGCAGGCAACCACCCCCGAACCCGACCCCCGCCCGCAGGAACTTCGGACCGATCCGCTCGTCGTGCCCGAGCGCCTCCGCCAGCCGCGTCACGTCCGCCCCCGTCGCCTCGCACAGCTCCGCGATCGCGTTGATGAAGCTGATCTTGGTCGCCAGGAAGGAGTTGGCCGCCACCTTCACCAGCTCCGCCGTCTGGTAGTTGGTCACCAGCCGCGGCATCCCGTGCGACAGCACCCCCGCATAGACCTCGTCCAGCAGGTCCCGCGCCGCCTCCCCGGCCGCCCGGTCCTCCGGCAGGCCGTACACCACCCGGTCCGGGGTCAACGTGTCCTGCACCGCGAACCCCTCCCGCAGGAACTCCGGGTTCCACACCACCGTCGCGGCCACCCCCTCACTCCCGCACCACTCCTGCAGCCGCGCCGCCGTGCCCACCGGCACCGTCGACTTGCCCACCACCAGCGCCCCCGGCACCGGGTGATCGGCCATGACCGCCAGCAGGGACGTCATCGCGGCGTCCAGGTGCGACAGGTCCGCGGCATACCCCGACTCCCGCTGAGGCGTCCCCACCCCCACGAAGTGCACCCGTGCACCCGCGACGTCCCCCATGTCCGTCGTGAACCGCAACCGTCCCTCGTCCACGCCGCGCCGCAACAGCTCCGCGAAACCCGGCTCGTAGAACGGCGGCTCACCCCGAGACAGCCGCTCCACCCGGTCGACGTCCACATCGACCCCCACCACCTCATGGCCCAGCTCGGCCATGCTGGCCGCGTGCACCGCACCGAGATATCCGCATCCGATCACCGAGAGCTTCACGGGGCCGAAGATAGGCGTTCGGCAAGCCCGGCGGGACATCGCGCGGTCGACGAGTCCCCCAACGCCCCGTGAACGTTCGGCCACCGCCCCCGATCTCCGGGTCGTCGTCCCCGTCCCCGCCACCGCCGCTGCCACCGCCCGGCATTCTCCGCAACCACGCCCGCGCACCCCCGCCACCACCTAGGATCGGCCTGTCGACCGCCATGGTCGGCAGCGAGGCCGGGGGAAGGCCACGGGACGGGGTGGACATGAGAGAGGGCTGCGTCAGCGTGGGTCTGTCGACGTCCAGCACCCGGGTCGTCGCCGTGGGCGTCGACACCGCCGACGTCGCGGAGGTCCGCCGTTCGCTGGCCGTCTACGCCGAGCGCTACCGGGCCTTCCTGCTCTCCCCCCGGGAGCGGGCCGAGCAGACGGCCCTGACCGGCCAGGACCTCGTGCGCGACACCGCCCGGCGGTGGGCGTCCAAGGAGGCGGTCACCAAGGTGCTCGGCCCCGCGCAGGACGACCCCTGGCCGTGGCGCCACGTCGAGGTGGTCGGCGGGGCCGGACGACCCTCGGTGGTCCTGCACGGGCGGCCACGAGAGCTGGCCGCTCGGCTCGGGATCGACGAGCTCGTGCTCGACGAGCTCGACGAGGTCACCCCCGCGGGCCTGACCGCCGACACCGTCACCGTCACCGCGGTGGGCCTCCGCTCCGGCCGCACCACGCCCCGCACCACAGAAGCGCAGGAAGGGACACCATGAGCACCGACACCACGGGCACCGACACCATCGAGGCCGTGCGCGCCGTCGTCGCCGCGCACGCCGGCCTGAAGCGCGACGCCTCCGAGCTGGCGCCGGAGGACGACCTCTTCGACGCCGGCATGACCTCGCACCGCAGCGTCAACCTGATGATGGCACTGGAGGACGAGCTCGGCGTCGAGTTCCCCGACGCCCTGCTGACCCGCGAGACGTTCACGTCGCTGCGCTCCATCAGCGACGCCGTCGACCAGCTGCGCGGCTGATGAACCCCACGGCCTTCCGGCGCGCCCTGGTCGAGGCCGGGCACCTGCTCCCGCTGCCGCACCAGGGCAGCTGGGGTCGCGGCGCGGACCTGGAGCGGGTGGTGCTGGGCTTCGTCGCGCGCCTGGACGCGATGTACTCCGACCGGCCGCAGAGGACCTACCACTTCGGGCCGCTCATGCCCCAGGAGTCCTTCCAGCGCACGGGCTACGTCGCCTCCCAGACGCAGCTCGTCGGCAGCGTCGACGTCTTTCGCGGCGGCGACGAGGAGCACCGCGCGCTGCTGGCCGAGTGCGAGACCGGGGAGGACTGGACGCACCGCCTCGAGCCCGCCGGGCTGATGTTCGCCTCGGCCGCCTGCCACCCGCTCTACGCGGCGCTCGCGGGGCAGCAGGTCAGCGGTTCCTACCTGATCTTCGGCCACGCCTTCCGGCACGAGCCGTCCGAGGACCCCTTCCGCACGATCACCTTCCGACAGAAGGAGTCCGTGCGCGTCGGGACCCACGAGGACTGCGTGGAGCACCGCGACCACTACCTCGAGCGGGCTGCCGCGCTGCTCACCTCGCTAGGCCTCGACGTGGAGGCCGAGGTCGCCAACGACCCCTTCCTCGGCCGGGCGGGCAAGCTCATGGCGCGCGGGCAGCGGGCCGCCGAGCTCAAGAGGGAGCTGTCGGTCCAGGCCTATGGACCGGGCCACCCGCGCACCGCACTCGCCTCCGCCAACCTCCACGGCCCCCACTTCGCCACGGCCTTCGACCTCAGGCTGCCCGACGGGTCGCCCGCCGAGACGGCGTGCATGGGCTTCGGGGTGGAGCGGGTGGCGCTGGCGCTGCTGCTGGTCCACGGCCTGGACGTGCACGAGTGGCCCGCCGAGGTGCGCCGGGAGCTCGCCCTCTCACCGTATGCCGCACGCCCGCCGCCTCGGGGTGACCCCGCGAGTCGTCGGGCGTCCGGCATACGGCCGGTCGTCAGTGCGCCCGCTCCGAGGCGTGGTCGAACAGCGAGGTGACCGAGCCGTCCTCGAAGACCTCGCGGATCGCGTCGCCGATCAGCGGGGCGATCGACAGCTCCGTGAGCTTGTCGAAGCGCTTCTCCTCCGGGATGGGCAGGGTGTTGGTGAGGACGACCTCGCGCGCCACCGACGCCTTGAGGCGCTCCACGGCGGGGTCGGACAGGATGCCGTGGGTCGCCACGATCACGACCCCGCTGGCCCCGGCCTCCATGATGGCGTCCGCGGCCTGGCAGATGGTGCCGCCGGAGTCGATCATGTCGTCGACCAGGATGCACATGCGCCCCTCGACATCACCGACCACGCGGTTGGCGACGGACTGATTGGCCTTGTGCGGGTCGCGGGTCTTGTGGATGAAGGCCAGCGGCGTGCCGCCGAGGCGGTTGGCCCACTTCTCCGCGACCTTGATCCGGCCGGCGTCCGGGGAGACCACGCACAGGTTGTGGTGGTGGTACTTCTCGTAGACGTACTCCGACAGGATCGGGATCGCCTGCAGGTGGTCCACCGGGCCGTCGAAGAAGCCGGAGATCTGCTCGGTGTGCAGGTCGACGGCGATGAGCCGGTCCGCCCCCGCGGTCTTGAACAGGTCGGCCATCAGTCGCGCGGAGATGGGCTCGCGCCCGAGGTGCTTCTTGTCCTGCCGGGCGTAGCCGTAGAACGGCATGACCGTCGTGATGCGCTTGGCGCTGGCCCGCTTCAGCGCGTCGATCATGATGAGGTTCTCCATGATCCACTCGTTGATCGGCGCGGTGTGGCTCTGGATCACGAAGGCGTCGGAGCCGCGGACGGACTCCTGGAAGCGCACGTAGATCTCGGAGTTGGCGAAGGTGCGGAAGTCGGTCGGGACCACCTGGGTCTCGAGCTGGTAGGCCACCTCCTCGGCGAGCGCGGGGTGCGCCCGGCCGCTGAAGATCATGAGGTTCTTCTCGTTGGTGCGCTTCACACCGGTCATCGGGTGGTGCCCTCCTGCTTGCTCTCGTCGCCCTGCCGTGCCTCGGCGGCGGCTGCTGCCTCGGCGGCCTTGCTGCCCGGGCGGCGGCTGCGGATGTAGCCCGGGATGTTGCGCTGACGGCCGCGCGCGACGGCCAGGTCGCCCGCGCCCACCGGCTGGTTGATCGCCGACCCGGCCGCGACGAAGGCGCCGTCGCCGATGTCGGCCGGGGCCACCAGCACCGAGTTGGACCCGATGAAGACGTGCTTGCCGAGCGTGGAGCGGTACTTCCGCTCCCCGTCGTAGTTGGCGAAGATCGTGCCGGCCCCCACGTTGGTGCCCTCCCCGATCGTCGCGTCCCCGCAGTAGGTCAGGTGCGGGACCTTGGCGCCGTCACCGATCTGGGCGTTCTTGGTCTCGACGAAGCCGCCCACCTTGGCCTTGACCCCGAGCGTCGTGCCCGGGCGGAGGTAGGAGAAGGGGCCGACCGTGGCCTGCGGCCCGATCTCGGCCAGCAGAGTCTGGGACCGTATGACGCTCGCGCCGTCCCCCACCTGAGTGTCCTGCAGCGTGGTGTCGGGCCCGATCTCGGCGCCCTCGCCGATGGTCGTGGCGCCGAGGAGCTGGGTGCCCGGGCGGATGGTGGTGTCGCGCCCGATCGAGACGTCCGCGTCGATCCACGTGGTGGCGGGGTCGACGACCGTCACGCCCTCGCGCATCCAGCGCTCGACGATGCGGCGGTTGAGCTCCTTGCCGAGCGTGGCGAGCTGGACGCGGTCGTTGACCCCCTCGGTCTGCCACAGGTCGTCGACGACGTGGGCGCTGACCGTGAGCCCCTGGCCCTTGGCGATGGCGAGGACGTCGGTGAGGTACTTCTCGCCCTGGGCGTTGTCGGTGCCCACCTGGGCGAGGGCGCTGCGCAGCACCTGGGCGTCGAAGGCGTAGAGACCCGAGTTGATCTCGGTGATCTCCCGCTGCTGCGGCGTCGCGTCCTTCTGCTCCACGATGGCGGCGACCGAGCCGTCGGCGTCGCGCACGATGCGGCCGTAGCCCGTGGGGTCCGTGAGGTGCGCGGTGACGACCGTGACCGCGCTGCCGGTGGCGTCGTGCTGCTCCAGCAGGGCCGTGAGGGTGACCGACTCGAGCAGCGGCACGTCGCCATACGTCACGACCACGGTGCCGGACAGGTCGGCCGGCAGCTGCTCGAGCCCGCACTCGACCGCCCGGCCCGTGCCCTTGACCTCGTCCTGGTCGGCGATCACCGCCTCAGGGGCGATCTCGGCGACGTGAGCGGCGACCCGCTCCCGCTCGTGACGCACCACGACCGCGAGGTGCAGGGGCTCGACGCCCTCGGCCGCCCTGATCGCGTGGCCCACCAGGCTGCGACCGCCGATCGCGTGCAGCACCTTGGGGGTGGCGGACTTCATCCGGGTGCCCTCGCCTGCGGCGAGGACGATGACGGCGGCAGGACGAACTGCGGTCACTGGGGGTCTCCAGCCTGGCGGGGACAGGGCTCGCACGCCCTGGCGGCGCACGACGTGAACTCTACCGGTCCGCCAGGTGACGTCCGTGGACGGAGTCGTCTCACGCGCCCTGCTGGGGCGGGCACCTTCGTCGCCCAGCTCCCCGGGTAGGAATCGAACCTACGTCGCTTGTCCTGATTCAAAGTCAGGCGGGCCCTGCCAGCAGACCAACCGGGGAACGTCGCCTGGGCGACCGCCCAAGCCTAGTCGACCGAGCTGGCTGGTCTGCGTGGGTGGCTGCCGAGGGGGCCCCAGATGGAGGGGATCAGGGGTGGGGGGTCGCTGGGGTGCTGGCTGCCGTCGGGGTAGGTGTGGATGGTGGTGGGGGGCTGGTCCCAGCCGGTGTCGTCGGGGGGTGGGTGCACGGCGTGGGTGGTGTGGCCAGGGGCTTCGTGGGCGTAGTTGTGGGCCTCGCACAGGCCGATCCCGTTGTCGGCGGTGGTGGTGCCGCCGTCGCGCCAGGGGTGGACGTGGTCGATGTGGCGGATCGGTGAGTCGCAGCCCGGGGCGCGGCAGGTCCCGTCGCGCCACACGATCAGGCGCCGCAACGCGCCGTCGAACGCGCGGCCGCGGGCGTCCAGGGCGACCAGCTGCCCGGTGTCGGGGTGGGTGTACAGGCGGCGCAGGAACACGTCCGCTGCCCGGGCCAGCACGGCCGGGTCGTCCCCGTCCAGACCGTCTCCCGGCGCGCCGGGCCGGGCCTGAGGCACGTAACCCGGCCCGGTGACACCACCACCACCGTCGCGGTCGTGACCGTCGTGACTGTCGTGGGTGTGGTGGGTGTGGTGGTGGCGTTCGTCCTGTCCGCGCAGCAGGCGTCGGGCGACGGGGGCGGGGACGGGCCCGTAACCGGGTAGCCAGGCCGCGGTGTCCCCGGTCCCGAACGCGGTGTGGTCGCCCATCACGATCCCGACCTCGACCGGCATGCACCCGGGTGCTTCCCCGGTGATCCGCTGCACCAGCAGGTCGGCCTGCAGCTGCGACACCGAACGCGCGTCCCCGGTGGCCTTGGCGGCCTGCGCGCCCTGACGCAGCGCGGCCAGGCACGCGACGCCCTCGACCAGGGGCAGCAGCGCGGACAGGCGCATCATCGCGCCCGGGACCGGGCGACCCGACACGTGCCGGTCCGCGACCGCCCGCTCGTGCGCCGCGGTCGCCGCGCCCGGGTCCAGCTCGTACGCGATCGCCCGGGCCCGCGCCTCCAGCTCCCGCACGCTGCACCCCGCCGCGTGCGGGGCGACCTCCTCATCGACCGTGACCCGGTCATCGCGGCCGAGCCCGATCGTGGCGGCCGCGACCGCCCGCACGTGCTGCTCGGACACCAGACCCCGCGCGTGCAGGCCCGCCACTCGACCCAGCTCCCGGTCCGCGACCCGCGCCAACCCCAGCCGGTGTCCTGCCGCGCCGGCCGAGCAGCCCAACGCGGCCCCGACCTCCGCGGCGACCCC
>ERZ501016.79-NODE-79-length-46105-cov-18.220673_pt1 | contig 46105 bp, 43 predicted proteins | sample MGYA00248889_ERZ501016 | MGnify/ENA primary metagenome ERZ501016 (study PRJEB25958, sample SAMN03398594) | human skin metagenome | study: EMG produced TPA metagenomics assembly of the Human Skin Microbiome Metagenome (human skin metagenome) data set. | reverse complement strand
CACGGCGGTGCAGCCGTCGGCGACAGCGCCGGCCCCGACCCCGCCGAAGCCCCCGACCCAGACGGCCCGCAGCGCCCCCACGTCGGCCACCGGCTGAGCGGCGGGCGAGCGGGCATGATGGGCGCATGCAGCTGAGCGACCCCACCCGCACCGTCGCGCCCACCCGCGAGGACCCGGTGGCTCGGGTCGCGAGCGAGTGGCTGGGTGGTCCGGTCGGGCGGTATGCCGCCATCGGCCGCCGTGGCCTGGGTCCCGCCGTGGTCGTCCTGTCCTGCACGGCGACCGTGCTGATGGCCCTGTCCGTCCTCGTCCGTGGACACTGCCTCGCGCGGGGCTGGCGTGCGGCGGACCAGTTCTGGCACGCCTGCTACTCCGACATCCCCGTCGTCTACCAGAGCAGCGGCCTGGCGGACGGCGGTTTCGCCTACGGCCACGGGTCCGGGGTCGGGCAGCCGGCCGGCACAGGTGTCGTGATGTGGCTGCTGTCGCTGCTGGTCCCGGGCGGGCCCGAGCAGGGGCGCACGCTGCCGGCCGCCCAGGTCTACGTCGCGGCCTGGGCGGGGCTGCTCACCGTCCTGCTCGTCCTGCTCGTCGGGCTGCTGGTCCGCGCCCAGCCCCGCACCCGCTGGGCGGTGGCGCACCTCGCCCTGTCACCCGTCGTCGCGACGGCCGCCCTGGTCAGCTTCGACCTGCTGGCGGTGACCCTGGGCATCGCGGGGCTCGTGGCGTGGGGACGTCGCCACGCGGTGCAGGCCGGGATCCTGCTGGGTCTCGCGATCAGCTGCCGGTCCACGTCGGTCCTGCTGGTCCTCGCGCTCGGCCTGGTGTGCCTGCGCGCCGGGCGGCTGGTCGAGTGGGGGCTCGCGGCGGGCGTCGCCCTGCTCACGGTCGTGGCCGTCGTCGGCACCGTGGTCGCGCTCAGCGGTCGCCAGGCGCTGGACGTCTACACCGGCTGGGCGGGCGCCGCGCCGGGCTACGGCTCGCTCACCCACCTGCTGGCCGCGGCCGGCGTCGCCGTCCCGACCGGCCTCGCCACCCTGCTGGCCGTGCTCGGCTGGGTGGCGGCCGTCGTGGTGGCCGCATTCTTCGCCCTGGGCACGGCGCGGCGGCCGGCCGTCGCCGAGGTCGCGCTCGTGCTCGTGGTGCTCGTCGCAGCGACCGGCAAGAGCCTGCCGCCGCAGGCCGCGCTGTGGATCCCGCCCCTGCTGGCGCTGATCGGCGTGCGATGGCGCGACCACCTGGTGTGGGCCGCGGTGGAGGTGACCTACTTCGTCGGGGTGTGGCTGCACATCGCCGCCCGCACCGACCCCGACCGGGGCCTGCCCGCGGGGTGGTTCGGGGTGCTCGTGGTGGCCCGCATCGCCGCGTGGCTGTGGCTGGTCTTAGTCGTGACCCGGCGCGCGCGGGACGAGCCACCGGACCGCGAGGCCACCGGGCGTCCGGAGCGCGATCCCGTGGCGGGCGTCGCCGCCAACGCCCCTGACCAGGTCCTGCTCAAGGTCGTGTAGGCTAGAACGGCTCGTCTGTGTGCTCGTGACGTCCGTCTCGGTGCCCGGGCGAGCGTCATGCACACCCTCCTGTCACGGAGAGACCGTGACCGCCGAGACCAGAGGAGGTGGGTTAACGCATGCGTCAGTACGAACTGATGATCATCCTCGACCCCGCTCTCGAGGAGCGCACCATCCAGCCGTCGCTGGACAAGTTCCTCACCGTCATCACCCAGGACAAGGGCACCGTCGACAACGTCGACCTGTGGGGCAAGCGCCGCCTGGCCTACGAGATCAACAAGAACGCCGAGGCCTACTACGCCGTCGTGAACTTCACGGCCGAGCCCGCCACGGCCAAGGAGCTGGACCGCCAGCTCGGTCTGAACGAGTCCATCCTGCGGACCAAGCTCCTGCGCCCCGGCGCCTGAGTCGTTCTCGCACAGCTCGATCCACCACCGCTCGACGAGGAGAGATCCATGGCCGGAGAGACCACGCTGACGATCATCGGCAACCTCACCCAGGACCCGGAGCTGCGGTTCACGCCGTCCGGTGCGGCCGTCGCCAACTTCACCGTGGCGTCCACGCCGCGCACGTTCGACCGCCAGTCCAACGAGTGGAAGGACGGCGAGACGCTGTTCATGCGCTGCTCCGTGTGGCGTGAGGCAGCCGAGAACGTCGCCGAGTCCCTCCAGCGCGGCATGCGCGTCGTCGTCACCGGTCGCCTGGTCTCCCGCTCCTGGGAGGACAAGGAGTCCGGTCAGAAGCGGTCCGTCATGGAGATGCAGGTCGACGAGGTCGGCCCGTCGCTGCGCTACGCCACGGCCAAGGTCACCCGCACCCAGCGCGGTGGCGGTGGTGGCGGCGGCTTCGGCGGCGGCCAGGGCGGTGGCTTCGGTGGCGGCAACGCCGGCTCCGGCGACGACCCCTGGTCGACCGGCGGTGGCGCGGGTGGCGGTCAGCAGTCCGGTGGTCAGCAGTCCGGCGGTCAGCCGGCGGCCGGTGGCCAGGGCGGCTGGGGCGGCGGAGCGCCGTCCTACGACGAGCCGCCGTTCTGACCGACCCCGACACCTGTCCGGATCGAGCACGTCCGTCGGTGGCGGGGCATCGCGCCCGTCATACCGACATCACACTCTGAGCCGCTGCCCCCAGGCCGGCGGCACCACGCATCGCACACCCAAGGAGTTCCACAATGGCCAAGCCCGTTGTGCGCAAGCCCAAGAAGAAGGCGAACCCGCTCAAGGCCGCCAAGATCGAGAACATCGACTACAAGGACACCGCGCTGCTGCGCAAGTTCATCTCCGACCGCGGCAAGATCCGCGCGCGTCGCGTGACCGGTGTCTCCGTCCAGGAGCAGCGCCTCATCGCCAAGGCCGTCAAGAACGCCCGCGAGGTCGCCCTGCTGCCCTACTCGAGCTCCGCTCGCTGAGCCCGGGAAAGGACGAACTGACATGAAGCTCATCCTCACCAACGAGGTCACCGGCCTCGGTGCCCCCGGCGACATCGTCGAAGTCAAGGACGGCTACGCCCGCAACTACCTCATGCCCCGCGGTCTCGCGACCCAGTGGACCAAGGGCGGCGAGAAGCAGGTCGAGGCGATCCAGAAGGCCCGCGCCGCGCGTGAGCACAAGACGATCGAGGAGGCCAAGGACGCCAAGCAGCGTCTCGAGGTCAAGGCCTACAAGGTGCCGGTGAAGTCCGGCGAGGCCGGCCGCCTCTACGGCTCGGTCCACACCGCGCAGATCGTCGACGCGATCGTCTCCGCGGGCGGCCCCAAGGTCGACCGTCGCAAGCTCGAGGTCAAGGGCGCGATCCGCACCCTCGGCGCGTACGAGGCGACCGTGCGTCTGCACGCGGACGTCACGGCCAACGTCAAGCTGGACGTCGTCGCCGCGAAGTGACCCACCGGGGGTAGGGGCATCGACCGGCCTCCGTCCCCCAGGCTGATGGTCCTACCCCCGGTAGGTTCATCAGCCGGGTGTCGCACCGCAGGTCGAGGTGATCGACCCAGGCTGATTCACCTGCCGTATGCCGAGAGGCCCGGCGCCATCCCCCACGGGGGCATGGTGCCGGGCCTCCCGCTGTCTGCGCGCGCGCCCATCCCGCCGACTGGTCAGTCATGGAGGCCCACGGCGTCCGATTCTGACCGGTCGGCGTGTCTGGAGGTGACTCGTCGGCGTGGGGGTGAGCGGGGGTGAGGGAGTCAGGGATTGCGCAGGGTGTTGTCCACGACGTACTGGTCGCCGCGGTAGGCGTGGTCGCCGTACTCGATCGGGGTCCCGTCGGCGGTGTACGACTGCCACAGCACGGTCAGCACGGCGTCGGCGCGCGTGAGCTGCAGCTGGCGCCGCTCGGTGAGCGTCGCCATCCGGGCCCCCAGCCGCTGGCGGGCCACGTCGGCGACCACCCCGCGACGCCCCAGCAGCTCGTAGAGCCCGTGCTCGCCCAGCTCGGCCGCTGTGAGCGTCGCGAACTGCGGCGGCAACCAGGACCGCAGCACCACCAGGGGGCGCCCGTCCGACCAGCGCACCCGCTCGAGATAGACGAGCGGCACGCGGGGATCCAGCCCCAGGGCCGTGGCGGCGACCTTGTTGCGACGGGCGGGCACCAGGCGGACCACCTGCGTCTGGGGGCGGCGCCCGGTGCGGTCCAGCTCGTCGTACAAGGGGGTCAGGTCGTCCCGCTGGTGCACGACCGGGGAGGCGACGCGGGTGCCGATGCCGCGGTGCCGCACCAGCAGCCCGTCGGCGACGAGCTGGGCGATGGCCTTGCGGACGGTCGGTCGCGACACGTGCAGGCGGGCGGCCAGAGACAGCTCGTTCTCGAAGGGGTCGCCGGGCTGCAGGACGCCGTCGTCGATCGCGGCGCGCAGCTGGGCCGCGAGCTGGTCGTAGAGCGGTGTGGGGGCCGCACGGTCCAGCGAGACGGGCAACGGCGTGGGCACGGTTGCACAGTATCCGATCTCGTCATGGCGAGCGGGCGCGACGACGGGTGGGCCGGCATTGGGTCCCAGTGTGCAAATGTCAGGACAATAGGTTGACAGGGGATCGGCGCCCGGCTTGAATGGAATGACCCGCGAACCCACCCGCGACCCACCCGCACGTCGACGTGCACTGGAGGCAGCTGATGAGCACCAACCTGAACTCGATGGTGGAGGCCTACCCGACCACCGTCCTGTGGAACGACTCCGCGGACCCGGTCGAGCTCAAGCAGTCCATCGAGTACGGCGCGGTGGGGGCCACCTGCAACCCGGTCATCGCGGTGACCTGCGTCAAGGCGGACCTGCCGCGGTGGAGCGCCCGGATCAAGGAGCTCGACGCCGAGATGCCCGAGGCCACCGAGTCCGAGATCGGGTGGAAGGTCGTCGAGGAGCTGTCCATCGACGCCGCCAGGCTGCTCGAGCCGGCCTTCGAGCGGTATGCCGGGCGCAACGGCCGTCTCTCGATGCAGACCGACCCGCGCCTGGCCCGCAGCGCCGCCAAGCTCGTCGACCAGGCGGAGCACTTCAGCGGGCTCGCCGACAACATCATCGTCAAGATCCCCGCCACCCGGCGCGGCATCGAGGCGATCGAGGAGGCGACCTACCGCGGGGTCAGCATCAACGTCACCGTCTCCTTCACCGTCCCGCAGGCCGTCGCCGCCGGCGAGGCCATCGAACGCGGGCTGCGGCGTCGCGAGGCCGAGGGCAGGAGCGTCGAAGGGATGGGCCCGGTCGTCACCATCATGTGCGGCCGCCTCGACGACTGGCTCAAGGACTGCGTCAAGGCCGACGGCACCGACATCGACCCCGAGCACCTGGAGTGGGCCGGGATCGCGGCGTTCAAGAAGGCCTACGGCATCTTTGCCGAGCGCGGGCTGCGAGCCCGCCTGCTGTCCGCGGCCTTCCGCAACACCAAGCAGCTGTCCGAGCTCGTCGGCGGGGACGTCGTGATCTCCCCGCCGTTCGCGTGGCAGCAGCGGATCGTCGACGCTGGGGAGGAGCTGCCCGAGCGCATGAGCGTCCCGGTCGACCCGGCGATCGTCGACGAGCTCTACGCCAAGGTCCCGGAGTTCCGCCGCGCCTACGACCTCGACGGCATGACCCCCGAGGAGTTCGACACCTTCGGCGCCACCCGCAAGACGCTGCGGCAGTTCCTCGCCGCCGACGAGGAGCTCGACCAGGTCGTGCGTGACATCCTCGTCCCGGCACCCTGACGCGACCACACCGAGGAGGACGACGATGACCTCGACCTACCCGTATGCCGGAGCACCCACCGTGCGGCTGACCGTCGCCCAGGCGGTCGTGCGCTTCCTGGCCAACCAGTGGTCCGAGCGGGACGGCCACGAGCAGCGTTTGATCCCAGGCTGCTTCGGCATCTTCGGGCACGGCAACGTCGCGGGCGTCGGGCAGGCCCTGCTGCAGGACCAGGTCGCCCTGGAGGGCGGCGACGACGCCGAGCACCTGCCCTACTACCTGGCCCGCAACGAGCAGGGCGCGGTCCACGCGGCGTCGGCCTACGCCAAGACCAAGGACCGGCTGCAGACGCTCGCGGTCACGACCTCCATCGGGCCCGGCGCGACCAACATGGTCACCGGCGCAGCCCTGGCCACCACCAACCGCCTCCCCGTGCTCCTCCTGCCGTCCGACCAGTTCGCGACCCGCTACCCCGACCCGGTGCTGCAGCAGCTGGAGGACCCGCGCAGCCTGGACGTGTCGGTCAACGACGCGTTCAAGGCGGTCAGCCGATTCTGGGACCGCATCAACCGGCCCGAGCAGCTCATCCCGAGCCTGCTGGCGGCCATGCGCGTGCTCATCGACCCCGCCGAGACCGGCGCCGTCACGATCTGCCTGCCGCAGGACGTCCAGGCCGAGGCCTACGACTGGCCGGCCGAGCTCTTTGGCAAGCGGGTGTGGCACGTCGCGCGGCCCGTCCCCGAGCCCGCCGCCCTGCAGCGCGCCGTCGAGGCGATCCGCGCCGCCGAACGACCGCTGCTCGTGGCCGGCGGGGGCGCGATCTACAGCGGGGCGAGCGAGGCACTGCGTGAGTTCGCCACGGCCACGGGCATCCCCGTCGCCGACACCCAGGCCGGCAAGGGCGCGATCAGCTGGGAGCACCCGCTGTCCGTCGGCGGGGTTGGTTCCACGGGAAACAGTGCCGCCAACACCCTCGCCCGCGAGGCCGACCTCGTCATCGGGGTGGGGACCCGCTACAGCGACTTCACGACGGCGTCGCACACCGTGTTCGCCTCTCCCGACGTGCGATTCGTCAACGTCAACGTGCTCGCCTTCGACGCCGCCAAGCACGCGGCGACGATGGTGGTGGCGGACGCGCGCGAGGCGCTGACCGCGCTCCAGGGCGCGCTCGACGGCTGGACCACCGATCCGGCATACCAGCAGCGCGCCGCGGACCTGTGGGCCGAGTGGGACCGCGTCATCGACGAGTGCTACCACCGCGACCACCAGCCGCTCCCCGCGCAGACCGAGGTCTTCGGTGCGCTCAACGAGCTCATGGGCGACCACGACGTCGTGATCAACGCGGCCGGCTCGATGCCCGGGGACCTGCAGGCGCTCTGGCGCGCGCGGACCCCCGAGCAGTACCACCTGGAGTACGCCTACTCCTGCATGGGCTACGAGATCCCCGCGGCGATGGGCGTCCGGCTTGCGCTCGACAGCGACGGCCACGAGGACCGGCAGGTCGTGGCGATCGTCGGCGACGGCACCTACCAGATGATGCCGATGGAGCTCGCGACCATCGTCTCGGAGGGGCTCAAGGTCATCGTCGTGCTCCTGCAGAACCACGGCTTCGCGTCGATCGGTGCGCTCTCGGAGTCGCGCGGGTCGCAGCGCTTCGGCACGAAGTACCGCATGCGCAACCGCGCGTCCGGTCGGCTCGACGGTGAGAAGGTGCCCTTCGACCTGGCCGCGAACGCCGCCTCCTGGGGCGCGGACGTGCTGCGCTGCAACGGGATCGAGGAGTTCCGGGCCAACTACGCCAAGGCCGCGGCGGCGGACGGACCGGTCGTGCTCTACATCGAGACCGACCTCTGCGGCCCCAACCCGCCCGGCAGCGCCTGGTGGGACGTGCCGGTCTCGGAGGTGTCCGAGCTGGAGTCCACGCAGCAGGCCTACGCCGAGTACGCCGAGGAGAAGAAGGCTCAGCGCCACCACCTCTGAGGAGGCCGTATGCCGGAGATCAGCCTCCTCGCGTGGTCGCTGCTGGTGACCGGCGCCCTCGTCGTCGGCTTCTCCAAGACGGCGATCGGCGGCGCCGCGATGGTGGCGGTCGGGGTCTTCGCCCTCGCGCTGCCGGCCAAGGAGTCGACTGGGACGCTCCTGCTCCTCCTGCTGGTCGGCGACCTGGTGGCCACGCGGGCCTACCGGCATACGGTCGATCGGGGCCTGCTGGTGCGGCTCGTGCTGCCGGTGCTGCTCGGCGTGGGACTGGGCGTGGGCTTCCTGGCGGTCGTCGACGACCTCGTGCTGCGGCGCGTGATCGGCGCGATCTTGCTGGTGCTGCTGGGGATCCAGCTGTGGAGCGCGCGACGCCCGGTGTCGCGCCAGGGTTCTCGCGCTGTCGGGCGGGCGTATGCCGCGCTCGCCGGCTTCACGACCATGGTGGCCAACGCCGGAGGTCCCGCCATGAATCTTTATCTCCTGCGCGAGAACTACGAGAAATGGACCTTCCTCGGCACGACGGCGTGGTTCTTCCTGGCGGTCAACCTCGTGAAGCTGCCGTTCATGGTGGGGCTGGGACTCGTGACGGGGCGCGGCTTGGCGTTGCTGGCGCTGCTCGCGCCCGTCGTTCTGCTCGGTGCGTGGCTCGGACGTCGCGTCGTGGCGCGACTCGACCAGGCGTGGTTCGCACGGATCGTGACGGCGTTCGTGGCGGTAAGCGCCATGCAGCTGGTCCTTCTCTGACGCGCGTTCCCCGCCGTGCTGCGCCGAGGGGTCGCAGATGCGCGCGACACGCCGGGCTCCGCGTCATTCGCGACCTCTCGTCCACGCAGGCGCACCGCGCGTGGGTCGGCCGGCGCTGGGGTGGGCGCGGACGGCATACGGCAGGATCGGCGAGCCGATGTCGAGAACGCTCGCGCGGCTCCGTCCCTGGGGTGAGTGCGGCCACAATGGCGGCACCGGCGACAAGGAGAGAGCCATGGCCAAGTACCTGCTGCTGAAGCACTACCGGAGCACCAAGCCCGACGACGCGGAGCACGACGTGCCGATGGACCGCTGGACGCCGGAGGAGGTCGACGCGCACATGCAGTACATGAACGACTTCGCCGACCGGCTGCGCGGCTCGGGCGAGTTCGTCGACAGCCAGGCGCTCGCGCCGGACGGGCTGTGGGTGCGCCACGACGGGGCGGGCAGGCCGCCGGTGACGGACGGGCCGTTCGCCGAGACCAAGGACCTGATCGCCGGGTGGATGATCATCGACGTCGACTCGCAGGACCGCGCGATCGAGCTGGCGGGCGAGCTGTCGGCGGCGCCGGGCGAGGGTGGGACGCCATACCGCGAGTGGCTCGAGGTGCGTCCGCTGCTGCAGTCGGCGCCGACCGTCACCGAGTGAGCGGGTCGAGACGGGTCGGCCCATGGACGACGCCCACCTGCGGGAGCTGATCCCCGTGGTCATCGGGGTCCTCGTCCGGCGCGGAGCAGACTTCGCGTCGGCCGAGGACGCCGTGCAGGAGGCGCTGGTCAAGGCCCTGGAGGTCTGGCCGGCGGACCTGCCGCGCGACCCGCGGGCCTGGCTCGTGACGGTGGCGTGGCGCAAGCACGTCGACGCCGTGCGGTCCGAGCTGGCCCGCCAGGCCCGGGAGGAGCTCGTCCACGAGGAGCCTCCGCCGGGCTCGGTCACGTCGGTCGACGACACCTTGCACCTCTATGCGTTGTGCGCGCACCCGTCGCTCACCCCGGCGTCCGCGGTCGCCCTCACGCTGCGCGCGGTCGGGGGACTCACGACGCGGCAGATCAGCGAGGCCTATCTCGTGCCCGAGGCGACCATGGCGCAGCGCATCAGCCGCGCCAAGGCCCGCATCGCCACCGTCGACCTCGGTGCCGAGCCGCGTGACCTGGCGACGGTCCTGCGGGTGCTCTACCTGGTGTTCAACGAGGGCTACTCGGGGTCGGTGGACCTCGCGGCGGAGGCCATCCGGCTCACCCGGCAGCTCGTGGCCCTCACCGACGATCCCGAGGCGACCGGGCTGCTCGCCCTCATGCTCCTGCACCACGCGCGCCGCCCCGCCCGGTGGACCGCGGCCGGTGGTCTGGTGACGCTCGCCGAGCAGGATCGCGCGCTGTGGGACACCGCCCTGATCGCCGAGGGCGTCGAGCTCCTGCAGGGCGCACTCGCGCGAGATGAGTTGGGGGAGATGCAGGCTCAGGCCGCGATCGCCGCCCTCCACGCCGATGCGCGGAGCGCGGACGAGACCGACTGGGTGCAGGTCGTGGAGTGGTATGACGAGCTCGTGGCCCTCACCTCGTCGCCGGTGGCTCGCCTCAACCGGGCGGTCGCGGTGGGCGAGGCGGACGGCCCGGCAGCGGGGCTGGCTGCGCTGGCCGAGCTGGACGCGACCCTGCCGCGGCACACGGCGGCCCGGGCCTACCTGCAGGCGCGACTCGGCAACGACGCGGTCGCGGCGGACCTCTACGTGACGGCGGCGCGGGAGGCGACCAACGCGGCCGAGCGCGACCACCTGACCCGCGAGGCGGCGCGGCTGCGAGGCTGCGCCCGCCAGCACGATCACCCATGACGGAACGATGAATCGTCTGGCACTCGTGACAGGTTCGTCAGCAGGCATCGGCCTGGAGCTGGCGAAGGAGCTGGCCTCCCGGGGCCACGACATCATCGGTGTGGGGTCGAGCGCCAGGATCGAGGGGCTGCGCGACCAGCTGCCGTCCGTCACCGTCGTGCAGGTGCAGGCAGACCTCGGCACGGCCGCGGGAGTAGAGACGGTGTGGCAGCGGGTCGTGGAGCTCGGACGGCCGCTCGACGTCGCCGCCCTGAACGCCGGCGAGAGCCGCGGCGGATCGCCTTGGCTACCAGCCTGATCGGCGCGCCCGCGGGCTGCGGGAGCGACGCAGCCGGGTGGTCGGGGTGACCTTCGGCCTGCACCAGACCTTCCACGCGGCCCTGGTCGAGTGCCTGTATGCCGCCGCAGCCGGCCAGGGCCTCAACCTCGTCCTCAGCGCGACGACGCCCGGTCGTGACGTCGCCGCCGCGGTCGACAGCCTCCGCCACGAGCGGTGCGACGCGGTGCTCCTGGTCAGCCCCGACGTCGACGCGCGCACGTTGGCCGAGCTCGGCTCCCGGCAGCCGACCGTGGTGGTCGGCTCCGACCTGACCGCACCGGGTGTCGACACGGTCCGGGCGGACGACGACGCCGGTATGGCGCTGCTCGTGGGTCACCTCCACGAGCGGGGCCACCGCACCATCAGCTTCGTGGATGGCGGGGACGCCGCGATGAGCGCCACGCGCCGCGAGGGCTACCGCCGGGCGATGCGGGCCCACGGCCTCGAGCGCGAGATCGACGTGCTGCCAGGCGATCCCAGCGAAGACGCGGGCGTGCGCGCGGCGGCCGCCCTGCTGCGACGCCAGTCACCCCCGTCGGCCGTGCTCGCCCACAACGACATGATCGCGACCGGCCTGCTGCTGGCGCTGCGGTCGGCCGGGGTCGCCGTGCCGGAGGGGCTGGCGGTGGCGGGCTACGACGACACACGGTTGGGCGCGCTGTCGAGCATCGCCCTCACGACCGTCTCTCAGGACCCTGCCCGCCTCGCGGAGGAGGCCCTGCTCCTGGCGGTGGTCCGCGCCGGCGGCTCCGGTGTGAGCGGCTCTGGTGTGAGCGATGCGGCCGGCGAGGCTGCAGTGGTCGTGCCGCCGCGGATCGTCATACGCAGCACGACCTGAGCGTCCCCCTCCGCCACCGCGCGAGTGGGGACGTTCGTGCCCGGGATCCGAGCACGAACGTCCCCGTTGCGCCGCGGGGCGCGGGCGCGCAGGTCAGCGAAAGACGGCGTCCAAGGACGGGATCCGCTCGCGATAACCAGCCAGCAGCAGCCGCGCGGTCACGACCGAGTCGACCAGCGGGTGCAGCGCAAAGGCCTGCAGCGCCAGCGCCTCCGACCCCTCCTGGGCCGCGCGGATCGTCAGCGACTCCACCGCCTTGACCTGCTGCACGAGCCCCAGCGGGTGCCCGGTCAGCGGCACGGCCGACAGCGGCTGCGGCCCCGTGGCGTCCACCACGCACGGGACCTCGACCACGGCGTCGGCGGGCAGGCCGGGCAGGGTGGTCCCGTTGCGCACGTTGAGCAGCATGGCTGCGCGTTCGTTGCGGGCGATCGCCGCCATCAGCGCGAGCGCCACGCCCTCGTAGCCGCCGCCCGCCACGTCCGCGGCGTCGCGCTCCTCGCCCTCCGAGCGCGCCTCGGCCATGTAGGTCTCGTCCCGCTCGCGCCGGGTCCGCACCCACAGCTCGTGCGCCCGCTCCGGCGAGTCCCCCACGGCACGATAGAAGTCCGCCTGGGAGCGCAGGAGATACTCGCCGCGCGTCTCGGCGGACCCGCGGATCCCGGCGACGGCCTCGCGGGTGAAGTAGTAGTAGTAGAGGTACTCGTTGGGGATGGCGCCGATGGTCTGCAGCCACTCGGGGCCGAAGAGCCGCCCCTCCTCGGTGGTCAGCAGCAGGTCCGGCCGGTCGAGCAGCGTGGGCAGGACGTCGACACCGTCATGCACGAGGGTCTGCAGCCAGCCGCAGTGGTTGAGCCCGGAGTAGCCGAACCGCGTCGCGTCGCCGGGCAGCCCGAGCGCGTGCGCAGCGCGGCGCCCGAGCCCGAGCGGTGAGTCGCAGATGCCCATCACGCGGTCGCCGAGGACGGTCTGCATCGCCTGCGTGATCATCCCCGCGGGGTTGGTGAAGTTGATGAACCACGCGTCCGGCGCCAGTCGCTTTACGCGCGAGGCGATGTCGAGCGCCACCGGGAGGGTGCGGAGCCCATAGGCCAGGCCGCCCGGCCCGGTCGTCTCCTGACCGAGCACGCCGAGGTCCAGCGCCACCCGCTCGTCGCAGGTGCGCCCCTCGAGCCCGCCGACCCGGATCGCGGAGAACACGAAGTCCGTCCCCTCCAGGGCCTCGTCCAGCGAGGTGGTGGCCGTGACCGTCGGGGCGTCCTCCCGGCCCGCCGCCATCTGCCGCAGCACCCGCTCGATCACCCCCAGGCGGCCGGCGTCGACGTCGTGCAGCACCAGCTCGTCGACGCGGCGGTCGTGCCGGTCGCCGAGGAGCGCGCCGTACACGAGGGGGACGCGAAATCCCCCACCGCCCAGGATGGTCAGTCTCATGCCGTGATCACCTCCGTGCCGCGCTCCGCAAGGGCGGCGAGCACCTGCGGGTCGGCCCTGTCGTCCGTCACCAGGGTGTGTATGCCGTCCGCCCCGCACACGCGCAGGGTGCCGTGGCCGGGCAGCTTGCTGTGGTCCGCGAGCAGCACCACGCGGTCGGCGCTGCGCATCATGGCCCGCTTGACGGGGACCTCGACGAGGGTGGTGTCGAGGACGTCGCCGTCGGTCGTGATCCCGCTCGTGCCGAGAAAGGCCGTGGCGGCGCGGACCTGGCGCAGCGCGTCCTCGGTCAGGACGCCGACCAGCGAGTGATAGGCGCGGCGCACGGTGCCGCCGAGCAGCACCAGCTCCACGGTGCGGTCGTGCCGCAGCTCGTCGAGGACCGCCAGCGAGCTCGTGAGGACCGTGATGCGCCGGCCGCGCAGCTCGCGCGCCAGCAGCATCGTGGTGGTGCCGATGTCGAGGAGCACGACGTCGCCGTCGGACACCAGCCGGGCCGCGCGACGGGCGATGGCGTGCTTGTGGCGCAGCTCGTGGGTCGCCACCCGCTCGAAGGGGACCGGCTCGTCATGCGCCAGGTCGTCGGGTGGCAGCCGGGCCCCGCCGTGCACGCGGACGAGCCGTCCGGCCCGCTCCAGCTCGACCAGGTCGCGCCGGATGGTGGCCGCGCTGGCCCCCGCCCGCGACGCGAGGTCGGCCACGGTGGTCAGCCCGTGGGCGCGCAGGTGCTGCATCAGGGTGGCCTGGCGCAGCTGCTTCACGGGCACAGCCTAGCGCTCACGAACACGCAACAGCGAGCACGACCGTGCAATCGATGCGCACTTTTGCTTGCGCCCGCGGCCACCACGGACGATCATGTGTCCCATCGTCCGAATGGTCCTCGCAGCGACGCGAGGCACCCAGCCAGGCTGACAGCCAGGCAGACAGGCAGGCAGACACGTGACTGGCCAGACCGGCCCCTCCGGCACGTCCTTCGACCCGCTCGCGGGGTTGCGTCATCCCGGCGAGCCCGAGATCGACGTGATGCTGCACGGGATGGTCTTCCTCGACATCATCTTCAGCGGGCTGAACCGCATCCCCGAGGGCGGCGAGGAGATCTGGGCCGACGGCATGGGGTCCTGCCCGGGCGGGTCGGCCAACCTCGCCGTGGCCAGCGCCCGCCTGGGGCTGCGCACCGGCCTGGCAGCGGCGTTCGGCGACGACGCCTACGGCGACTTCCTGTGGAGCACGCTGCAGGACCAGGAGGGGGTGGACCTCGGCTGCTCCCGCCGTTTCGAGCACTGGCACACGCCGGTGACCGTCTCGGTGTCCCACGCCGGGGACCGGCGGATGATCACCCACGGGCACGACGCCCCCGTGTCGGCCAACGACCTCATCGGCACCCCGCCGCGCAGCCGGTCCGTGCTGTTCGACCTGCCGCCCGCCGACACCCCGGACGAGCTGCAGTGGATCGACGCGGCGCACGAGCAGGGGTCCCTGCTGTTCGCCGACGTGGGCTTCGACGGCACGGGCCGGTGGGACCAGCGCATCCTTGAGCCGCTCGACCGCTGCCACGCGTTCACGCCCAACGCGGTCGAGGCGATGGCCTACACCCGGACCGACACCGCCTACGACGCCCTCTACGCCCTGGCCGACCGGGTGCCGCTCGCCGTCGTCACCAACGGCGCCCACGGCGCGCTCGCCATCGACGGGTCCACCGGCGAGGAGGCCATGGTCCCGGCGCTGCGCGTCGAGTCGATCGACCCGACGGGGGCGGGCGACGTCTTCTGCGCCGCCCTGTCCCTCGGCACCCTCGCCGGCTGGCGCCTCGATGACCGCCTCGCCTTCGCCGCCCTGTGCTCGGCGCTCGCGGTCCAGCAGTTCGGCGGGTCCCTCGCCGCCCCCGGGTGGGGCGACATCGCGGACTGGTGGCACGCGCAGCGCCAGTCCCCGTCCCCGACGGCGCTGCACAAGGCGGTGCTGCGTCGATACTCGTTCCTGGACGACCTGGTCCCCGACGTCCCGCCGAGCGCGGTGCGCCGGGCGGCTGCCACCATTGCCCGACGGTCCGACGCGACCGCGGCCCTCTCTAAGGAGTCAGCATGAATCGCAAGGCATGTGCCGCCGTGGTCGCGGTCGCCGGGACGGCCCTCGCGGCCTGCGCACCGGGCTCGTCCGGCTCCGGGGGGAGCGCCGCGTCCTCCCAGAGCACCGAGCGCGCGGTCAAGACCGACGCCGCCCAGCTCGGCGACGTCACCCTGACGCTGTGGGACCAGGAGGTCCGCGGCGGCGGCAACGCCCAGCTCACCAAGAACATCGCGAGCTTCCAGGCGAAGTACCCCAACATCACGATCAAGCGGGTCTCGCGGTCCTTCGACGACCTGGTCAAGACGCTGCGCCTGGCCCTGACCGGCAACGACGCCCCCGACATCGTGCAGGCCAACAACACGCGCTCGCAGATGGGGCAGTTCGTCAAGGGCGGTCAGCTCGTGCCCCTCGACCCGTGGATGAAGGCCTACGGCTGGGACAAGCGCTACAGCCAGTCGCTGCGCTCGGTCGTGTCCTACTCCCCGGACGGCAAGACCTTCGGCTCGGGCAACCTCTACGGCCTGCCGCAGGTCGGCGAGGTCGTCGGCGTCTACGTCAACAAGGACAAGCTCGCCAAGGCCGGCCTGCAGCCGCCGACGGACTGGGCGTCCTTCGAGTCGTCCCTGGCCACGCTCAAGGGCAAGGGCGAGACCCCGCTGATGCTCGGCAACCTCGAGAAGTGGCCGGCCGTGCACGTCTTCGGCGTGCTGCAGGGGCAGTTCGCCAAGGCGGACGAGATCCGCAAGCTCGGCTTCGGCAACCCGGGGGCGTCATACACCTCCGACGGCAACAAGCAGGCCGCCGGCAAGCTCGTCGAGTGGGTGGACAAGGGCTACTTCAACCAGGGCTTCAACGGTCAGGACTACGACCCGGCCTGGCAGGCCTTCACCAAGGGTCAGGGGGCCTACCTGATCGCCGGGACGTGGCTGCAGGCCGACATCTCCAAGGCCATGGGCGACAAGGTCGAGTTCATGCTGCCCCCGCCCGCGCAGGCCGGCGGCAAGACCTACACGACCGGCGCCTCGGGTCAGCCCTTCGCGATCACCAGCAAGGCCAAGAACCCCGACGCGGCAGCGGCCTTCATCAACCACATCACCACCCCGGAGGCGATGAAGGTCATCGCCGAGACCGAGAACCTCCCCGTCGTGGACACGGCCGAGCAGAAGGCCCCGAACCCCCTGGGACAGCAGGTCTTCACGGCGTTCGCCACGACCACCAAGGACGACGCGCTGCTGCCCTACCTGGACTGGGCGACCCCGACGATGAGCGACACGATCGGGGCGGCGCTGCAGGACATGATGGCCAAGAAGGCCACGCCGGACCAGACGCTCGACAAGCTGCAGAAGGACTACGCGGACTTCACGGGTGGCCAGGGCTGACATGAGCGCGAGCACCCGCAGCCCGAGGCTCTCCCGGCGGTCCGGTGGTCCCCCGGGCGAGCCTCGGGCGATCGGGTGGGCGTATGCCGCTCCCGCCCTGCTCGTGTATGGCGCCTTCCTGCTCTACCCCCTGCTGCGATCGGTCCAGATCTCGCTCTACGACTGGGACGGGCTGACGGTCGGCACGTGGGTGGGGCTGGACAACTACGCCCGCGTGGTGCGGGACGAGGGGTTGCGGGCGGCCTTCGGCCACGCGCTGGTCCTCATCGTGTTCTTCGCCGTCATACCCCTGGTCGTCGGCCTGCTCCTGGCCGCGATCCTCAATCGGGCCAAGGTGCGGGGGCTGACCTTCTTCCGCACGGTCGTCTTCCTCCCGCAGGTCGTGGCGATGGTCGTGGTGGCGGTGGCCTGGCGGCGCATCTACGCCCCCGAGGGCACGCTCAACTCGGTGCTGTCAGCCGTCGGTCTCGGCGATCTGGGGCGGGCCTGGCTCGGCGACTACGCGCTGGCCCTGCCGGCCGTCGGCTTCATCGGCACGTGGTTCGAGACCGGGCTGGTCACGGTGCTGATGCTCGGGGGGATGGGCCAGATCGACAAGGCGCTCTACGAGGCGGCCCGCCTCGACGGCGCGGGGCCCGTGCGCGAGTTCTTCGCGATCACCCTGCCGGCCGTGCGCGGTGAGATCTCGGTGGCCCTGACCCTGACGGTGATCGCGGCCCTCAAGACCTTCGACCTCGTCTACGTCACGACGCGCGGCGGCCCCGGCAACCAGACCTCCGTCCCGTCCTACGAGGTCTACCACCGGGCCTTCGAGACCGGGCAGGTCGGGCTCGCGTGCGCGATCGGGGTGACCCTCACGGTGATCGTCTTCGCCATCTCCTTCCTGATCACCCGGGTCGTCGAGCGGGGGGAGCCATGAGGATCAGCCGCGGCGAGCAGCTCGTCAACTACGTCATCCTCGGGGTCTTCGCCCTCTTCGCGATCTACCCCATCCTCACCGTCGTCGTCGGCGCCTTCGGGCACGACGCGGGCTCGCCGGGCGGTGTCGCGAACTTCGGGGCCGCCTGGGAGCAGGGGCACTTCGCGAGCCTGATGCGCACCAGCGTGCTCGTCTCGGCGCTGGTGCTGGCGATCGCGACGCCGCTGTCGATCATGGCGGGATATGCCCTGGGCGCCATGCGCTTCCGCGGGCAGACGGTGCTGTTCTACGTCTTCCTGCTGGGCATCATGATGCCCGCCGAGGCGATCATCGTGCCGCTCTACTACGACCTGCGCTCGCTGGGGTTGACCAACACCATCTGGGCGATCGTGCTGCCGCAGGTGGCGCAGTCGGTCGCCTTCGGGACCTTCTGGTTGCGCACCTACTTCCGCTCCTCCAGCCGCTCCATCGTCGAGGCGGCCCGCCTGGACGGCGCGACCAGCTGGCAGACGCTGTGGCGCGTTCTCGTGCCGCTGGCCCGCCCCGCGATCACGACCCTGCTGGTCCTGACCTTCATGTGGACCTGGAACGAGTTCCTCATCCCCCTGGTCATGGCCAGCACCGACGAGCTGCGCACCGCACCGCTCGGGCTCGCGTTCTTCCAGGGGCAGTACACCCAGGGCTTCACCCTGCTCGCCGCCGGCGCCGTGCTCGTCGCGCTGCCGGTGGTCATGGTCTACCTCTTCCTGCAACGCCACTTCATCGCCGGGATGCTCGAGGGCGCCGTCCGCGAGTAGTCCGGCTCCAACCCCAGAAGGAGCACGGCATGGCACCACATCCCGCGGGACGTCGACGAGGACGCGCCGCACTCACCACCCTGGCCGCCGTCACGGCAGCTCTCACGGCCGGCACCACGGCCATCGGCAGCGCGGTCGCCGCCCCCTCGGACGACCACGCAGACGCCCGCAACGGCAGCCTCCAGGCCTTCGCCCGCGGGCCCGGCCAGCAGGTCCGGGACACGTCCATCGGGACTCCGGTGGACCTCGGCCTGCTCTACATCGGAGCCCATCCCGACGACGAGGCGGGCACCTTGTCCACGCTTGGGCTCTGGCGCCAGCGGTATGGCGTGAAGAGCGGCGTGGTCACCGTCACGCGCGGGGAGGGCGGCGGCAACGCCGCCGGGCCCGAGGAGGGTCCGGCCCTCGGTCTGCTCCGCGAGGCGGAGGAGCGGCGGGCCGTCGGCAAGGCCGGCATCACCAACGTCTACAACCTCGACAAGGTCGACTTCTACTACACCGTCTCCGAGCCGCTGACCCGCAAGGTCTGGGGTCACGACGACACCCTCGCCCGCACCGTCCGCATCATCCGCCAGACCCGGCCCGAGGTGCTGATGACCATGGACCCAGCCCCGTCGCCGGGCAACCACGGCAACCACCAGGAGGCCGCGCGCCTCGCCGTCGAGGCCTACCGCGCCGCCGGTGACCCGGCGCGCTTCCCTGAGCAGATCACCACGGAGGGCCTCAAGCCCTGGGCGCCCTCGCGGCTGCTGACCCGGTCCTTCGCCGGCACCTCGTCCACCGGCCCCACCTGCGGCTCCACGCTGGTGCCGCGGGACGCGACGCGTGACGTCTACGGCGTGTGGGGCGGCGAGCGCGCCCCCGACGGGCGCACCTGGGCCGCCGTGGAGCGTGAGGCCCAGCGGCAGTACGTCACCCAGGGCTGGGCCGGCTTCCCCGACGTGCCGACCGACCCGACCAAGATCGGCTGCGACACGATGACGCAGATCGAGTCGCGGGTGCCGATCCCCGAGCCCGGCTCCGCCGCCGCGACGGTCGCTGACGGCGCCATCGCCGGGGCGCTCACCCGCCCCGCCGGTGCCCTGCCGCTCGGCACCAGCGCCGTCCTCACCACCGACCAGGCCGACATCCAGCCCGGCGGCCGGGTCACCGGCACGCTCACGGTGACCGCCCCCGCCGCGCAGGCCCTCACCGGACTGCAGGCTCAGCCGATCCTCCCCGACGGGTGGACCGTGCAGGCCGGCACCCTCCCGACCCGCCTCGCGGCGGGCCGCACCGCTCAGGTGCGCTTCACCCTGACCGCGCCGAGCGGTGCGGCCACGGGCGCGCGCTCGCGCCTCGCGGTGCGCCTCACGTCGGCCCACGGAAGCGGCTATGTCGACCGGTCGATCCTCGTCGCCCCGGCCGTCACCGCCCACCAGCAGTGGCTGCCGCAGGTGGAGCAGTTCGAGGCCTGGACCCGCGACGCGCAGGTGCCCCAGCTGAGCGGCACCGTCGCCCCTGTGCTCACCGTGGCCAGCGGCGGGCGGCGCGACATACCGGTGGTGGTCACCAACTCCTCCGGCAGCACCCAGTCCGGCCAGGTGACCCTCAAGCCACCGGCGGGCTTCTCCGTCGCTCCGGCCAGCCGGGCCTACGGGCCGCTCGCGCCCGGGGCCAGCGCCACGGTGACCTTCACCGTGACCAACACCGACGCGACGCTCAAGACGGGCGCGCCGGGCGGGGACTACGCCTACACCCTCGAGACGACCAGCTCCACGGGCACCGCCAGCACCCCGCAGGCCCTCGAGCTCGTCCCGCAGACCGTGGCGCCCAGGGCCAAGCCGACCCTCGACGGCGTCGTCTTCGCCGGGGAGTATCCCGGTGCGGCGCTGGACATCTCGCGCGTCTGGGAGGGCGCGGCCTGCGACTCGGCCGCCGACTGCTCTGGCCAGGCGTGGGTCAGCTGGGACGATGACACGCTCTACGTCGCCGCCACCGTCGTCGACGACACCAAGGGCACGGCGCTCGCCACCAACGACTGCAAGCGGCACTGGCGCACCGACTCCCTGGAGATCGCGATCGACCCGCGCGGCACCTCGGAGAACACGTCGACGACCTTCAAGGCCGCGATCCTGCCGTTCACCGCGGAGGGGCCGGCGTGCGCGCTGCGTGACGCCGACAACCACCAGGGGCCGGCCGCGCAGACGGCGCCCGGCATGCGGTGGGCGGTCAAGCCCAGCGGCGTCGGTGGCGGCTACACCGCCGAGGTGGCGATCCCGATGAGCGAGCTCCCGGCGGCTGTGGACCCGGCTCACCTGGGACTCAATATCCTTCCCTACGACTCCGACACGCAGGACAAGACCGGGCAGACCCGCATCGGCTGGTCCGTGTGGGGCGGCGTGCAGGGTGACCCCTACCGCTGGGGTCAGGTGCGGCTCGACGGCTACACCCCTCCGGCCGGTCGCTCGACCACGCCGACCGAGCCGGTGATCCCGCTCGAGGCGCTGTCCTCGCTCGACTCGCCGCAGTCCGTGGCCCAGGCCGTCGTCGACAACGTCGCCCTCGCGGGTGGTCCGTCGGCGACCCTGCGCACCGGTGGCTGGATCGAGTCGGTGCGACCGGCGTATGGCGAGGCCGTGGTCACCGTGCGTGCGGCGCGCGCCGGCGTGGCCCACGTCTCGCTGATGGACGCCTCTGGCGTGCTCGGCCGCCGGACCGTCGAGGTGCCCGGTCGCGGGACGCTCGCGGTGCGGGTGCCGGTCACGCGCCCGGCTGTCGGCACGCCGACCGCGCTCGTGGGCTGGGACGGCCCGGGTGAGACCACCCTGTCGTCGTCCGTGACGCCCTCTCGGTCCGGCCGGTAGTCGTTTGTGGTGCAGGGGCACCCACCGATCGGTGGGTGCTCCTGCGCTACGACCAGCAGGGTCTGGACGCTACAACGAGCAGGCAAGTAGGCATGCGTCCGGTTCGCGTCGGAGGTGGATGGCATCGACTATTGCGCCGTAGCCCCCGCACAGTGTGGCGATGGATTGGCGGGGACACACCCGTGCCCGGCAGCGTTGCTGCCGAGGTCGAAACCTTGGAGGACTACACCGCCCGTGCCGTCGGCCGGGTCGTCGACGAGCTGCGCAGCGCTCGTGACCCGGGGCTGGCCATCTACGACGAGGCCGACCCCGAGTGGAGCGACCTGGTCGAGTCGCTGCAGTTCGAGCGGCCCGTGCCGGCCCGCTGGTGGCGGAGGGTGGTGGCGCGGGCGGTGCACGAGGTGCCGGGCGTGCAGATCCGCTCCGTGCGCGACGTGCGGATTGATGGGTGATCACGCAGGTGCCAAACGCATCGGCAGGCAGCGCCCGGTCGTGGTGCCGGATGACTTGTGGGCCGCGATCGCCGCCATCGGCACCCGTGACGGCGTCTCTGGGAGCGTCGTCGTCCGGAACGCGTTGCGGCACTATGTGGAGCTCCCGGCCGAGCAGACCCGGCAGATCACCGATGGGCGGCACGCCACCTCGTGCACGGTGCCCGGGTGCGAGGGAACGCACGCCGCTGGCGGGCCTGTGCCGGCTGCACTACTCGCGCAAGCGCCGCGGTCGCGGCCTGACGGATGATCAACCGGCCCCCGGGTCGCCGTCTGGCCACGGCCGATACGGTCTCCTGGACGATGATGGCGACGCCGCCCTGTGCCTCGAGTGCGGTCTGCGGCGCGCTGCGCTCGGCTACCACGTGCAGGTCGCGCACCAGTTGACCGCGCGGGAGTACAAGCTCCGTCACGGGCTGCCTCTCGGCGCCGGTTTGACGTCGGCCGGCGTGCGCGAAGCGATGTCCGTGAGCGCGCGGGAGAGGGTTGGTACGCCAGGGTGGCGGCTATAGGCGGCCCGAGACCGTCAGGCGGCTAGCGCCGTCCGTGACGAGGAATCTCTGCGTTCACCCGCGACGCTGCGCCGGCCCGTCGGGCGCCGGGCGCGCGTGTAGTGCGACGCGTGTCTGTCGGAGGCTGGCCGCAAGGCTATGGAGCAGCATCACGTCGAGGCGGCCGCCGCCAGAGCCGGTCGAGACGCGCAGATCCTGGAGCTGTGGGAGCAGGGCCAGACGAAAGCGGAGATGGGGCGAACCGTCGGGATGACCGCTCAAGGCGTCGGATACGTGCTGCGCCGCCTGGGGCAGTGAAGGGGCCGTCCACGGACGGCGGTAGCTGTCGTGACCGCCACGGGGGGGGTGAGGTCCATGTGGGTGATTCTTCGTTTACCCTGGTTGACGTGGCCTGGTGCGAGGCGCACGTTGCAGTGACACACAGGTTCTGCGTGATCACTGAGCGTGTCTAAGCCTGAGGAGCTCGTTATGGCTGGTTCGTCATCGTGGACGGGTCGTACTCGGAAGTCGGTGCTGGTGACTGCTGCGACGGTGTCGTTGGTCGCGACGTCGTTGGGTGGTACCGCCGGGGCTGTGGGGGCGGATCCGAAGCCGCCATCCCCGGGGCATTCGAGGTCGAAAGTGGGCCCGAACCCGGGGGACAAGGGCAAGAAGGCCCCGACCCACCCGGAGGCGCCGGGGTGGGTGAAGGACAAGGTCGCCAAGAGCCGCTGGAGCGCGCCGGGTCAGGTGCGCAGGGGTGCAGTGGGGATGGTCCCGCCGCCGTCGGCGCGGTGGACGTACGAGGGCAGCGGTGATGGTCTCGAGGCAGCGGTGCAGGCCACGGGTGGACGTGCGGCTCCTCACGTGGCTGCGCCGGAGCGGGTCGCGGCGGTCGACCCGGACGAGGCTGTCGCGGCGCCGGGGCTGGGGGTGCAGGCGCACTACGGGATGGAGGAGTTCACGATCCGCGAGGGGCTGTCGGTCGCGGTGAACGTGGCCAACGGGAACCTGGTGGTCCGGTCGACGGACTTGAAGTTCAACGGGCCGGGGATCGGGACGAGCTGGGACCGGTTCTACAACGGCCTGGCCACGCGCACGGGCGCGTTTGGTGGCAAGTGGTCCCTGTCGGGTGGGCATGACGTGGGCCTGGAGGTCGGGACCTCCACGGTCGTGTTCCGGGGCCCGTCGGGGTTCCGGGCCACGTTCACCGGGTCGGGGTCGACGTGGACGGCGCCGACGGGCGTGAACGCGAAGCTGATCAAGAACGCGGACGGGTCCTGGTCGGTGCGTACCAACGGCACCGGAGAGACGCTGAAGTTCACCGCGGGCGGGTACTTGATCCAGCACAACGACCGCAACGGGGTCGGCCTGAAGTTCTACTACGGGTCGACCACACAGATCCAGAGCGTCGTCGACGCGGCGGGCCGCACGTCGACGTTCACGTACGACGCGGCCAAGCGGATCACCAAGCTGACTGATTCGGCGGGGCGGGCGATCACGTACGCCTACGACGCGGCGGGACGCCTGGCCTCGGACACCAACGCCAACGGCGAGACCACCAGCTACACCTACGACGCGAACGGGCGCCTCGCCCGAATCACCACGGCTCGTGGCGTGACCTTGACCATCGGCTACCAGGCCGGCGGACGCGTGTGGCGCGTGAACCGGTGGACGGGGATGAACGCGATCGGCACCGCGAACGGCACCGATTTCGCGTACGCGGACGGGTCCTCGACGCAGACGAACCCGAACGGGAAGAAGTGGACCTACGCCATCGACGCGGTGGGGCGGGTCACCAAGGTCACCGACCCGTTGGGGCGGGCACGGTCGGCGTCGTGGACGGCGAACTCGATGATCGCGACCACGACCGATGCCATGGGTGCTGGCGGGACGGGCGGGAACATCACCAAGTACACGTGGGACACGGCGAACAACCCGACCCAGGTGCAGATCCCGACCGGGGCGGTCACCTCGGCGGTGTACACCACCGGTGGGGCGTGCGCCTCGACGGACTCGGCCAACCCGGACCGGCCCAAGTGCCTCACCGACGACGCGGGCAACAAGACGTCGATGGCCTATGACGCGGTCGGGAACCTGACCAGCAAGACCGACACCACCGCGACCGGCGGGGCCGCGTTGAAGTACACGTGGAGCGTGCCCGGCTCGACGGACGGCACGAAGAACTGCTCCCCGTTCGCGGGCCAGCTGTGCACCATCACCAAGGGCAACGGCAACGTCACCCGGTACACGTACAACGCGAACGGGGACTTGACCAAGATCACGCCCCCGTCCCCGCTGGGAGTCCAGTCCTTCGAGTACGACTCCCTGGGCCGGATGACGGCCTCGGTCAACGGCCGCGGGCACCGGATCACGTACACCTGGGACAACCAGGACCGGAAGGTGAGCTACTCCATCCCGGACACCCCCGCGGGGAACCCGTGGACGAACTATCTGACCTACGACGCCGACGGGAACGTCACCTACAACCAGTCGACGCTGGAGTACGACGCGCTGAACCGGCTGGTGTCGATGAAGACCCCGGCGCACGCGAACCCCTCGACCGTGGGCTATGACCCGGCCGGGAACGTCACCACCTCCACCGACCCCGACGGCAACGTCACCACGTACACTTACGACGCCGCGAACCAGGTCACCACGGCCGGGTTCCCCGGCGCCACCTGCGCCCAGGACCTGGTCTCGCAGGCCGGGTGCGTCAAGTTCGGCTATAACGCGAACGGCCTGGAGAACAAGCGGGTCATGCCCGCCAACGTCGTGCAGGACGTCACCTACGACAACTCCTCCCGGGTGACCCGCACCAAGGCGGGTTCGCCGAACCAGGCTCTCCTGAACGACTTCGCGTACACGTACACCGCCGCCGGCGCGGACCGCACCCAGGTGCAGACCATGACCGACCACGTGGGGTACACCGCCAACGGCGCCACGGTCATCGCCAAGGGCGCGGTCACCAGCTACGGCTACGACTCCCTCAAGCGCCTGACCAGCGCGGTCGAGAAGACCCCCGCCGGGGCGGCGTCGGCGTCGTTCACGTACGCGTATGACAAGAACGGCAACCGCACCAGCTACACCCGGTCGGGGAACCTGGGAGGTGCCGGGCAGCCCGGCACCACCAGCTATGGGTACAACGCTGCGGACCAGCTGACCACGCTCAACGGCGACGCCAGCAAGTTCTCCTACGACGCGGACGGCAACGAGCTCACCGCCGCCGGAGACACCGCCGTCGGGGTGCCCAACCACGCCAGTGAGTGGACCGCTGACCACGTGGCCACAGCGATGACCACCAACACCAGCGACCGCTACGAGTACGGGTACGTCCAGCAAAGCAACCAGGGCAACCTCATGTGGTGGAACCACGGTTCCACCCAGCAGCGATCCCCCATCGGACTGGATACCACCCGCACCGACAACGCCGGCACCACCAAGTACCTGCTCTCCCCGTCCGGCAAGCCCCTGGCCTACAAGTGGGCCCCCAACGGCGGGGACTGGAAGACCGACCCCGGCCTTTACTACCTGACCGACCGACAAGGCTCGATCACCAGCACCGCAACCGGCGATCACGGCCTCGAAGCCGCGATCTACCGATACTCCCCCTACGGCGAGTGGCGCGTCGCCGACGAGCACTACGACGGCGGCACCAAGGCCAACCGCATCCAGTTCCACGGGCTGCTTTACGACGACGCCACCGGCCTATACCGCACCGACACCCGCTGGTACGACCCCACCACCGGGCGCTTCACCCAACCCGACACCACCGCCTGCGAAACCAACCCCCACCTCTACGCCGCAGGCAACCCCAGCAACGCCACTGATCGGTCAGGGAAGAAGTCCATCGGAGACGCAGTTGGAGACGTGGCTGGCGAGGTTGCCGGAGCGGGTCTGGGATTGGTCTCAAAGGCTGGACCCGTGGGCTTAGGCGTTGCTCTCGCAGGAGGGTGCATCGCAGGAGTAGCCGCGGAAGGAATTGGCAACTACATCGATGGAGAAAGAACATCGGGAGGAGACGTCGCCTTGTCATGCGCAAGCGGTGCGGCTGCGGGTTTCATAGGCCGCGCGGTCGGAAAGTTTGGCAAGAGCACAGGAGGAGACGACTAGACATGGGGGTTTTCCTAGTCTTGGCCGCCCTTGGGATTATGGTCATGTTCAAGGCGGTGATCTCCTGGAGCAACGACAAGTGGTCAGTATGGCCGGTGTTGGCTTCGATGCTATACACGAGCTTGATGCTGGTTGGATATTTCTTCACGCAGTAGCCCGCCAAAGTTCCTCGATTGTGCCCATGCCTCACCGGGTCACTTCAGCGTGCTGACGGCAAGGTGGGTGAACCGCCTGAGGTCTTTGCCGCTCGCATGCGGGCTGCGGCTCGGGGTTGAGGGCAGCGTAGTGGGCGATCTCGTACTCGGTCGGGGGAACGTAGCCCAGCGCGCTGCGCAGGCGCCGGTGGTTGTAACAGCTGACCCATCCGGCGGTGGCATACTCGACGTTGCCAACGGTCTTGTACGGCCCGGCGTGGAAGATCGTCGTGCGGATCCACTCGGTCTTGTACAGGCCGTTGATGCACCCCGTCAGGGCGTTGAGTCCCCTATGTCAAGCAGCGTGCGGAAGGGTCTGCCCGGGTTTGGTTGACAGGTCAACCAAACCCGGGGCTGACCCCGGCACGGTCCAACTGGTCTGAGGTGTACTGGCAGCCGAGGTCGGCGTGGAGGATGACCCCGGTCGTGTCGCGGAGCCTGTCAATTTGTCTGTGTAAATGGAATGGTTCTCAATGGGTTTAGAGGTGGGCGGTGAAGCGGCCGGGGTAGATGAGGGCGAGCTCGCCCGGGGCGGCTTTCCAGTCGTGGACGGTGGATCCTTCGACGAGGCGGCCGCTGGCTTTGCGTTGGTCGCGGGGTTTGCCGGCTTCCTTGGCGCGTTCTCGGGCTCGGCGGTCCTCGATGTTGCGGATGGCCAGCTACAACAACTTGATGACGGCCGTGTCGGAGGGGAAGTGGCCGCGGGTCTTGATGATCTTGCGCAGCTGGTAGTTCAACGACTCGATCGAGTTCGTCGTGTAGATCACCTTGCGGACCGCCGGCCCGAACGCCACGATAGGGGCAATGCCTGATGTTTGAGATCACCGCGTTCGAACTGATTGTACTAGTGGCTGTTCTATCTGTACTAGTAATTTTGATTCGATAGAGAATTGGCCACCTACGCTCACGGGACTCCACTGAAGTTGACACCACCCGTGTCGACAGAATCAATCGACAGTAGACCTAGATTCGAAAGTGGTCGCGTACACCTCAAATAGTCATCGAATTTAGAGAGTGTACGCGGCCACTCATTCCGGTGGGGGGGCTGCTGCACCTACCGCCCGGGCTCTCGGTTACGCTCACGGCCTTGCGTCTGGTCGCGCATCCGGTGGGCGTAGGTGCGTGTCCCGAGGTTCGTCGCGCGGGCTGTCAGGCCGCGCCGTAGGGCCGCGTGGGGTCCGTTCGGGTAACTCGCCGCCCTCCGTAATCCACCGGTCGCGAGGAGGGGCTTTTGGCTCACCAGCTCGCGCACGCCGACGCACGGTGCTGGGGGATGGGGTACACCCCATCGATACCGCCCCAGCGGCACCGCCGTTGCAGGGCAGATAGGGTCCACCTCGCATTTCCCCCACGGTGGGGGTCGCCTCTAGCGGCATAGGGCAGTCTGGGCAGGTCGTCGGGTACCCCCCGCGTGTCGAGGGCGGCGAGGGCGGTGGCGTTGTCGTTCGTGAACGGCGGCGCTGTCGTGGCAGACGACGTCATCGACCCTCAGCAACGGGGCCCTGACTTTGGACAGGTAGTGCGGGATCTGGAGGTGACGGACCGCTGACCTGTGGTGATTTCCTGGGGGTTGGGCAGTTTCACGCACTAACTGGGTGCGTCTAGCCTCCTGGTGTGGCGTTCATCAGGCGGGTGCGGACGAAGTCGGGGGCGACGGCCGTGCAGATCGCCGAGTACGCCGCTGGGCGTCAGCGGATCCTCAAGCACGTCGGTTCGGCGCACACCGAGGCCGAGCTCGGGGTGCTGCTGGCCCGGGCCGGTGAGCTGCTGGATGACCGCGACCAGGGCGTCCTGGAGCTGGGGGTGGAACCGAGCCCGCCCTCGGCGGCGCTGGTGGCGCCGGCTCCTGAGCCGGCGCTGCTCAACCCGTCGCCTGCGTCTGGGCTGGCGGTACGCACCGGTCCGGGGCGGGTGGTGGGTACGGACAGCCGGGTGCTGTTCGAGGCCCTCGCCGCGGTGTACGCCCAGCTGGGGTTCGGCGTGCTCGAGGACGAGGTGTTTGCCGACCTGGTGCTGGCCCGGGTCGTGGAGCTGACCTCGCTGCTGGACGCCGCCCGGGTGCTGGCCGATCTGGGTCAGGAGGCTGCCAGCTACAAGACGATGGGGCGCACCCTGACCCGCGCCAGGGAACGCGGATACCGCGACCAGGTCGCCACGGCCTGCTTCGAGCAGTCGTACATGACCAGCGGTGACGTCTCGCTGGTCATTTCCGACGTCACCACCTTGTACTTCGAGGCCGAGAAGGAGGACGACCTGCGCAAGGTCGGCTTCTCCAAGGAACGCCGGGTCGACCCGCAGATCGTCGTCGGGCTGCTGGTCGACCGCAACGGCTTCCCGCTGGAGATCTGCTTCGAGGGCAACAAGGCCGAGACCTCCACGATCGTGCCGATCATCGAGGCGTTCCAGGCCCGGCACGACCTGGCTGACATGGTCGTGGTCGCCGACGCCGGGATGCTCTCGGCGACCAACCTGCGCCAGCTCGACGAGGCCAACCTACGGTTCATCGTCGGCTCCGGGGTGACCAAGGCCCCGATCGACCTCGCCTCCCACTTCCGCTGGCACGGGGACGCGTTCACCGACGGGCAGGTCATCGACACCACCACGCCGCGAACCGGCCGCAAAAGCGACAACGATGTCAAGGTCCGCGCCGAGCCCTCGTGGGACCCCGACGAGCACGTGGCCTCCTGGCGGGCGGTGTGGGCCTACGCGGCCAAGCGTGCCGCGCGCGACCACAAGACCCTCACCCTGCAGGAGAACCGGGCCAAGGCCGTCATCGCCGGGGAGAAGGCCGCCCGCACGCCACGATTCGTGAAGAAGAACGGCGGGGCCACCGTGCTCGACGAGGCGTCCCTGGCCAGAGCCCGGCGGCTGGTCGGGCTGAAGGGCTACGTCACCAACATCCCTGCCACGGTCATGCCTGCCGGCGAGGTGGTCTCCTCCTACCACGACCTGTGGCACGTCGAGGCCTCGTTCCGGATGTCCAAGACATACCTCAAGGCCCGGCCGCTGTTCGCCCGGAAACGTGACGCGATCGAGGCGCACCTGACCATCGTCTTCACCGCCCTGGCGGTGTCACGCGAGGTCCAGAACCGCACCGGCTTGACCATCCGCAACGTCGTCCGCCAGCTCCGCCCGCTGCGCTCAGCCACCATCGCGATCAACGCCACCAGCCAGATCTTCCCGCCCCAGATCCCCGCCGACAAGCAGGCCATCCTCAAGGCCATCCACCGGGGCGGGCTCACGCACTAACGAAATGACCAAACTCGGGTCGTGGCAGACGACGTCATCGACCCTCAGCAACGGGGCCCATGACTGAAGATTGTCGTCAGGCGCGACACCCCGCCAGGGTTCGTCTTGGGGAGCTTTGCTATTCACTGCGCATGATCTTTGGACCGCAGGACGCTACAAGATGGTGGTTCGCGGATCATAGGCGTGGCCGGTCTCGTTCTGCTCTTCGTCGCTGCTGCGATCCGCAACTCCGCCGATCCCTCCGACAATGCGTCGATGCTCCGGGTGAGGCCACCGACCTCTCCGTCTGCCTGATTGTCCTCAGTGGTGGGAGACCAGCCTTGATCATGGGCGAGCTGTTGGCGGGGGATGCCGAGGATGACCCCGCGACTGCACGGCGGTCCAAAACAGTCATGTGCGGCACGATCACCTGTTCCATCGTTGCAGCAGTAGTCGTGAGTCTCTGACATCGGACGTGAGGGGGGCGAGCCACCCGCTCATCCGGTCTTCGATCAGACGGGAGCCAGGTCATGGAGGTGACCGCCGAAGTATCCAGGTCCGGCGCCTGGTGGGCGGTCGAGGTGCCTGAGGTGCCGGGTGCGTTCACCCAGGCCGAGCGCCTCGATCAGGTCGAGGCCGCGGTGGTCGACGCGGTCCGGACGAGGCGTGAGTGTGACGACCTCGCCGTCACCGTGACGGTGGCACACAGGTCGACGCGAGCGCGATCCTGAGGTGCGGCCCCGCGGGTCAGCGTTCGTGCACGGTGATGTCGAAGGCGTACTGGTCGGCGCGGTAGCAGTGGTCGCCGAACTCCACGGCCACGCCGTCGCCGGCATACGCCTTGCGGGTCATGGTGAGCAGGGGGTCGGACTTGGCGAGCTCGAGCAGCTTGCGCTCGCGGCCACCGGGGGAGCGGGCGCCGATGGTCTGCTGGGCGACGACCATCTTGGCGCCGCGGTCGCGCAGCAGCTCGTAGAGGCTGTGCTCGGTCAGCTCGGCCTCGGTGATGTCGGCGAAGCGCGGCGGCAGCCAGTTGTGGAGCAGCGCCAGGGGGATGTCGCCGGCATAGCGCAGCCGCTCGATGGAGAGCATGGGCGTGTCGGGGGGCAGGCCGAGTGCCTCGGCCGCGCGCTCGCTGTAGGCCTCTGCGTCATACGAGAGCACCGTGGTGACCGGGGCCCGACCGGAGCGCTGGAGGTCCTCGTAGAGCGAGGTGAGCTCGTCGCGGCGGTGGATGACCTCGTTGGCCACCGTCGTGCCGATGCCGCGGCGGCGCACCAGCAGGCCGCGGGCGACCATCTCGCCGATGGCGCGGCGCACCGTGGGGCGGGACAGGTCGAGGCGCTCGGCGAGGGACAGCTCGTTCTCGAACGCGTCGCCGGGCTTGAGCGCGCCACCCTCGATCGCCGCCGTGAGCTGTTGCGCGAGCTGGTGGTACAACGGCACCGGGCTCGTGCGGTCGATCATCACGGGGAGCTGAATGGTCACAGTCCGTGATGGTAATAGCAATATGTCAAAGTGTCACCAACTCACTAAAGTCCGTTTGTCCTAACAAACCTTGACAGGGTTGCGAGCGCTGAGGCAGGCTGGGCGTGTTCCCACCGACGTGACACCGACGCACAAGGGATTGTGATGGCTGACGCACCCTCCGACGCGACGAGCGCCGAGCGGCCCCAGCGGGCCGACGGGCCCGAGCCGTTCGACGTGCTGACCATCGGACGGGTCGGCATCGACATCTATCCCCACCAGATCGGCGTGGGGCTCGAGGACGTCGAGACCTTCGGCAAGTTCCTCGGCGGCAGCGCCACCAACGTCGCCGTCGCTGCCGCCCGGCACGGCCACCGCTCCGCCGTCATCACCCGCACCGGCGACGACCCGTTCGGCCGGTTCGTGCACCGCGAGCTGCGGCGACTCGGCGTCGACGACCGCTTCGTCACCCCTGTCGAGGGCCTGCCGACGCCGGTGACCTTCTGCGAGATGTTCCCGCCCGACGACTTCCCGCTCTACTTCTACCGCTACCCCCAGGCGCCGGACCTCGTGATGCGGGCCGACGAGATGCCGCTCGACGCCATCGCGGGAGCGCGCATCTACTGGGCCACGGTGACCGGTCTCTCGCACGAGGACAGCCGCGCCGCGCACCACGCCGCCTGGGCCGCCCGCGACCGCCGCGCCCACACCGTGCTCGACCTGGACTACCGCCCGATGTTCTGGCCCGACGAGGTCACCGCGACCCGCGAGGTCGAGGCCGTCCTCGACCGTTGCACCGTGGCCGTCGGCAACCGCGAGGAGTGTCGCGTCGCCGTCGGCGAGGAGGACCCGGAACGCGCCGCGGACGCGCTGCTCGAGCGCGGCATCGAGCTGGCCGTCGTCAAGCGGGGGCCCCAGGGCGTGCTCGCCAAGACCCGGGACGAGCGCGTCGAGGTCCCGCCGATCCTGATGGACGTCGTCAACGGGCTCGGGGCCGGGGACGCCTTCGGCGGCGCTTTCTGCCACGGCCTGCTGCAGGGCTGGGGGCTCGAGCGGATCCTGCGCTTCGCCAACGCGGCCGGCGCCCTGGTCGTCGGTCGGCTCGAGTGCTCCACGGCCATGCCCACGCCCGACGAGGTCGAGCAGCTGCTCGCCGAGCGCGACGGAGACCGGTGATGGACCGCGCCGGCGTCGACGTCCGGGCCCTCACCAGGACCCGCCTGCGCGAGCCCGAGCGGATCGACCTCCTGTGGGCGGCCCGCCGGCGCCGCCCCCTCGTCGGGGACGACGGCCGCCTGCTCCTGGTCGCCTGCGACCACCCGGCCCGTGGCGCCCTCGGGGTCCGCGACGACCGTATGGCGATGGCCAGCCGCATCGACACGCTGGAGCGTCTCGCCACGGCCCTGTCACGCCCCGGCGTCGACGGCGTGCTCGGCACCCCCGACATCCTCGAGGACCTGCTGCTGCTCGGCCTGCTCGATGACAAGGTCGTCATCGGGTCGATGAATCGCGGTGGCCTGCAAGGATCCTCGTTCGAGCTTGACGACCGGTTCACGGCCTACGGCGCCGCCGACCTCGCGCGACGCGGGCTCGACGGCGGCAAGATGCTCACCCGCATCGCCCTGTCCGACGAGGGCACCGTGGCCACCCTGGAGGCCAGCGCCCGGGCCGTGACCGAGCTCGCCGACGCGGGCCTGATGGCGATGGTCGAGCCCTTCTGGAGCTCCCGGGGCGCCGACGGGAGGGTGGTCAACCACCTCGACCCCGACGCGGTGATCCGCTCGATCCACGTCGCCGCAGGCCTCGGGGCCACGAGTGCCCGCACCTGGCTCAAGCTGCCGGTCGTCGACGACATGGCCCGCGTCCTGGACGCCTCGACCATGCCCGCGCTGCTCCTCGGCGGCGACCCCGCCGGCGATCCCGAGGACACCTATGCCACCTGGGCCGACGCCCTGACCTGCCCGAACGCCGCCGGCCTCGTCGTGGGCCGGGCGCTGCTCTATCCACCCGACGGGGACGTCGCTGCAGCGGTCGACGTCGCGGCCCGCCTCGTCCACGGCGACCCTGTCCCCGCCAACCGACCACACGCTGGAGGAGCACGATGAGCGGCTGGTTCAAGCCCTGGCGCACGACCGGGGACGACGACTACCCGGTGCGGATCCGACCGGGCGACCCCGGCTGGGCCCACACCGGTCTGCTCGTGGCCGACCTCGAGCCGGGCGAGTCCCGCGAGATCGCCACGGGGGAGCACGAGTTCGTCGTCGTGCCACTCGCCTGCGAGCAGGCGGTCGTCGAGACGGGCGGTGCGGCATACGAGCTGGAGGGGCGACCCTCGGTCTTTGCCGGCCCGGCCGACTGCCTGTATGTCGGGCGCGACGCGAGCTTCACCGTCACCGCGCCGTGGGGTGGGCGGATCGCGCTGTGCCACGCGACCGCTCGCAGTTCGTTCCCCGTGAAACATCTGCGGAGGGCGGAGATCCCCGTCGAGCTGCGCGGGGCCGGGCAGGCGAGCCGGCAGGTGCAGAACTTCGGCACGCCGGACGTCCTGGACGCCGACTCGATCATCGCCTGCGAGGTCATCACGCCCGCCGGCAACTGGTCCTCTTACCCGCCGCACAAGCACGACGAGGAGCGGTCGGGCGAGGAGACGGCGCTCGAGGAGATCTACTACTTCGAGATGCAGACCGAGCGCGGTGGCGGTCCGGCCGGTGACGGCGTCGCGCCCGACCCAATCGGCTACCAGCGCGTCTACGGCACCGACGACCGCCCCATCGACGTCCTCGCCGAGGTGCGCTCCGGCGACGTGGTGCTCGTGCCCCACGGCTGGCACGGCCCGGCGATGGCGCCCACCGGCTACGACATGTACTACCTCAACGTCATGGCCGGGCCCGGTGAGGAGCGTGCCTGGCTGATCTGCGACGACCCCTCGCACGCCTGGGTGCGCGGCACCTGGGACGGCCAGCCCGTCGACCCCCGCCTCCCCTACCCCTGACCTACCCCCGGTAGAGGCATCGACCGGCCGTCGTTCGCCAGGCCGATGCCCCCACCCCCGGCGGGTCTGCACCCCGCACCCAGCGTCCCGTCATACGGCATCGAGCAAAGGACCACTCCCATGACCACGCGCATCACCCACCTCATCGGCCACTCCTCGTGGGAGGGCACGGCCGAGCGCACCTCCGAGGTCTACAACCCCGCCACCGGCGAGGTCACCGGCACCCTCGACCTGGCCAGCAAGGCGCTCGTCGACGAGGTCGTCGCCCAGGCCGCCGAGGCCGCCCAGGAGTGGGGCCAGACCTCCATCGCCAGGCGCACCCGCGTGCTGTTCGCCTTCCGCGAGCTGCTCGAGGCGCGCAAGGGCGAGATCGCCAAGGCCATCGTCGCCGAGCACGGCAAGACCTACTCGGACGCCGTCGGCGAGATCAACCGCGGCCTCGAGGTCGTCGAGTTCGCCTGCGGCATCGGGCACATCACCAAGGGTGGCTACTCCGAGAACGTCTCCACCCAGATCGACGCGTACTCGATCCTGCAGCCCCTCGGCGTCGTCGGTGTCATCAGCCCGTTCAACTTCCCGGCCATGGTGCCGCTGTGGTTCGTGCCCGTCGCGGTCGCGTGCGGCAACGCCGTCGTCATCAAGCCGTCGGAGAAGGACCCCACCGCCGTGAACCTCATCGCCGACCTGTGGCGCGAGGCCGGCCTGCCCGACCGCGTCATGAACGTCGTGCACGGCGACAAGGAGGCCGTCGACGCGCTCCTGGACAACCCGCAGGTCAAGTCCATCTCGTTCGTCGGGTCCACGCCGATCGCGCGCTACGTCTACGAGCGGGGCGTCATGGCGGGCAAGCGCGTCCAGGCCCTCGGCGGCGCCAAGAACCACATGCTCGTGCTCCCCGACGCCGACCTCGACCTGGCCGCCGACGCCGCGGTCAACGCCGGCTTCGGTGCGGCCGGGGAGCGCTGCATGGCGATCTCCGCGCTGCTGGCGGTCGACTCCGTGGCCGACGAGCTCATCGCCAAGATCACCGAGCGGATGGCGCAGCTCACGACCGGTGAGGGCAACGGCGAGGGCGTCGACATGGGGCCGCTCGTCACCAAGGCGCACCTGGACAAGGTCCGCGGCTACGTCGACGCGGGGGTGTCCGAGGGCGCCGAGCTCGTCGTCGACGGCCGCTCGGGCGAGTGGGTCGGGGGCTCGCGCGACGGCTTCTTCCTGCTGCCGACCCTCTTCGACAAGGTCACGCCGCCGATGTCCATCTACACCGACGAGATCTTCGGGCCGGTGCTGTCGGTCGTGCGCGTCGCGTCCTATGACGAAGGCCTGCGGCTCATCAACGACAACCCGTTCGGCAACGGCACCACGATCTTCACCAACGACGGCGGCGCTGCGCGGCGCTTCCAGAACGAGGTGCAGGTCGGCATGGTCGGCATCAACGTGCCGATCCCGACGCCGATGGCCTACTACTCCTTCGGCGGGTGGAAGAACTCACTGTTCGGCGACACGCACGCGCACGGGATGGAGGGCGTGCACTTCTTCACCAAGACCAAGGCGGTCACGGCGCGCTGGCTCGACCCGTCGCACGGCGGCCTCAACCTCGGCTTCCCCCAGAACGACTGACCTACCGGGGGCCGGGGCATCCGCCGGCCTTCGTCCAGCAGGCTGATAGGACCAAGGCCGGCTGATCGTGCCCCGAGTGCCGTATGCCGAGGCGCCCGACCCCACGCGGGGCCGGGCGCCTCGCGCTGGTGCGGGTCAGGTGGTGGCTGCGTCTGGCGTTGCCCCAGCATCGAGCCGCCCCATCGATGGGGGGCGGGGCGCGAGGCGGTGTGGACCGCAGATCGGGGCGGTTCGGGTGGTCAGGGCCACCAGACCCGCCCCGACCTGCCGGTCAGACGAGGAGCTTCTCGACATACTCCCGGTTGATGCGGGCCGCGTCCTTGGGGTGCTTGTGCGTGGTGTCCTGCTCGAGCACGATCCACCCGTCGTAGCCGCGCTGTCGCAGCCACCGCACGACGCCGGCGATGTCGACGAGGCCGTCCCCGAGCTCGGGAAAGATGATGCCGCGCAACGCGTCGCCGAAGCTCCACCGCTCGGCCTGGGCGCGGCGCAGCACCTCGGGGTCGACGTCCTTGAGGTGGACGTGCGCGACGCGGTCGCCATAGGTCGGCAGGAAGTCGAGCGCATCACCGCCGCCGTACTTGAGGTGGCCCACGTCGAGGCACCAGCCGACCTTGGCGGGATCCGTCTCGTCGAGGAAGCGTCGCGTCTCGGCGGCCGTCTCGACATACGTCCCGACGTGGTTGTGCAGGACGACGCGCATGCCCATGGGCTCCAGCAGGTCCGCGAGGTGGGCGAGGCCGTCGGCGAGGTTGCGCCACTGCTCGTCGGTCAGGCCGCGGGACTCGTCGACGTGGCCGGCCTCGGCATCGCGGCGCTCGTCCCCGAGCTCTGCGGCCACCAGGATCGACCCGCCGGCAGCCCGGACGCGCTCGGCGACGGCCAGGGCGGCGGCGTCGGCCTCGTCCCAGCGCTCGCGGTCGCGGTAGCCCAGGCGCACGAACGCCCCCACCATCTGCAGCCCCCGTCGTGACATCTCGGCGCGGACCACGGCGGGGTCGTCCGGCATACCCGGCCCCCACTCCGTCGCGGTGTAGCCCGCCTCGACCATCTCGTCCATCATCGGGCCAGGCGCTGTGTAGGGCCGGAAGTCGGGGATGTCCCCGTTGTTCCAGTTGCAGGGGGCGGTGGCGATCCTCATCGATGCGCTCCTCGGTCGGTCGGGTCGGTCTGGTCGGCTCGGGTCGGCTCGGTCTGACGACCAGGCCGTACGACGAGTTTGCTCTGACATACTGACATGACGGGCGCGCCGGGTCGACGGGGCCCCCGAGATTCGCCGGGGGCGGGATCATCGACCTGGGGGACGAAGGCCGGTCGATGCCCTTACCCCCGGTAGGGGTTTGATCTATTGACAGGACATAGGGCCCTGGCTAGCGTGGCGAGTACGGGGGCGAGACGCTGCCCGCGTCGACGACGACACGAGACCGAGGACCGCTCATGGCCGAGAACCCGTCCCGCACCGACCGGTCGCGCAACACCGCAAACCCGCGCTACGCCAGGCTCACGATCGGCGTCTGCCCCGACCAGTGGGGCGTGTGGTTCCCGCAGGACCCGCAGCAGATCCCGTGGCAGCAGGCGCTCGACGAGATGGCGGAGGCCGGCTTCAGCGTCATGGAGACCGGTCCGTTCGGCTACTTCCCGACCGAGCCCAAGCGTCTCGCTGACGAGATGGCCCAGCGCGGCTTCCGCGTCGTCGCCGGCACCGGCTGGGGGATCCTGCACCAGGCCGAGGCCTGGGCCGACACCGAACGCACCTTCCGCGCGATCGGAGAGACCCACGCCGCGGTCGGCGCGGAGTACGTCGTCCACCTGCCCCCGATGTTCCGCGACGAGAAGACCGGTGACTTCACCGACGAGCGCACCCTCACGGGCGAGGCGTGGGACCTCTACGTCACCAACGCCGACCGCCTCGGCCGGATGATGAAGGAGGACTACGGCCTGCGGATGGTCCTGCACCCGCACGGCGACTCCCACATCGAGACGCCGGAGGACATCGACCGCATCTTCTCCGCGACCGACCCGAGCTACGTGGGCTTCTGCCTCGACACCGGGCACATCGTCTACGGCCAGGGCGACTGCCTGGACCTGATCGACCGCTACCCCGAGCGGATCGACTACGTCCACATCAAGGCGATGGACCCAGAGCTGGTCAAGCAGGCCCACGACGACGACTGGCCGTTCGTGGCGGCGGTCCACAAGGGCGTGTCGGTGGCGCCGCCGGCGGGCGAGCCGCACATGCCCACCCTGATCGACGCGCTCGCCCGCCTCGACAAGGACCTCTACGTCATCTGCGAGCAGGACATGTACGGCTGCGACCCGTCCTACCCGCTCCCCAACGCGATCCGCACCCGCGAGTACCTCGCGTCCTGCGGCCTCGGCCTGAAGTAGTCGACGTAGTCGACGAGACCTGAAGCACTCGAAGGGACAAGGAATCTCATGACTGTGCGCATCGGCATGATCGGCCCCGGCGGCATGGGGCAGGCCCACATCGACCGGATCCGCAGCGTCATCGCGGGCGGCGAGGTCGTGGCGATCTCGGACATCGCGGAGGACAACGTCAGGACCGTCTCGGACACGTATGGCGTCAAGGGGTACACCGACAGCGCCGAGCTCATCGCGGACCCCGACGTCGACGCGGTGATGATCTGCTCCTTCGGACCGGCGCACGAGGCCGACGTCATCGCGTGCATCGAGGCCGGCAAGCGCGTCTTCTGCGAGAAGCCCATGACCCCCGACGCCCAGGGTGCCCTCAACGTCATGGAGGCCGAGCAGCGGGCCGGGCGCAAGCTCGTGACGGTGGGCTTCATGCGGCGCTTCGACGAGTCCTACCGCCAGATGAAGGCGATCCTCGACTCCGGCGAGGTCGGCGAGACGCTGATCATCCACAACCGGCACCGCAACCCCACGGTGCCGGAGCGCTACACGTGGGACATGGCGATCAACGACACCGGGATCCACGAGATCGACACCATGCGCTGGCTCACCGGCGAGGAGATCGTGCGGGTGCGCGTGGACACCCCGAAGAAGACGAGCAAGCGGTTCGAGCACCTGCAGGACCCGTTGATCCTCATCATGCACACCGAGTCGGGGATCTGGATCGATGACGAGATCTTCGTCAACAACCAGCACTCCTACGACATCCAGTGCGAGGCCGTGGCCGAGTCGGGCACGATCCGCCTCTCGGACCAGCACCTGATCGAGCGCACCGGCACGGTCGGCCGCTTCAACGCGCTGACGATGGACCACAACGAGCGCTTCGGCGGGGCCTTCGTCCGCGAGGTGCAGGAGTGGATCACCGCGGTCTCCCGGGACGAGCACACGGGGTCCAGCGCGTGGGACGGCTACGCGGCGGCGTGCGTGTGCGACGCCGGCGTGCGGGCCCTCACCGGGGATGGGGAGGTCGACGTCGAGATGATCGACAAGCCCGCCCTCTACGCCTGACCGCCACGCGTTCGTCATACGGCCACGACCTCTGGGAGACAACGATGGTCAAGATCCTGCTCGACCCGTCCATGTATCACCCTCAGCTCACCGTCGCCGAGGAGTGCCGCAAGGCCGCGGACCTCGGCTACGAGTTCATCGAGCTGTCGCCGCGGGCGGACTTCCACGAGTGGCACCACTACCCGAAGGTCGACGACGCCGAGATCGCCAAGGTCAAGCGGGCGATGGCCGAGACGGGCGTGCGGATCTGGAGCTTCAACCCGGTCTACAACTGGTCGGCGCCGGACGAGCAGGACCGTCAGCACGCGGTGCGCTGCCTGCGCCGGCTGCTCCAGATCGCCGACGACCTCGAGGTCCCGATGATCGCGACCGAGCTGTCCGGCGACCCCAACCAGCCGCAGCGCAGCGAGGCTCAGCTCTACAGGAGCATCGAGGAGCTGATCCCCGACTTCGAGCGGCACGGCATCGAGTGCACGATCGAGGCGCACCCCTACGACTTCGTCGAGACCAACGACCGCGCCGTCCAGATCGTCCGCGGCGTCAACAAGCCGTGGTTCAACTACGAGTTCTGCTGCCCGCACATGTTCCACCTGTCCCAGGGGTCGGGCGACGCGCGGGCGATGATGGCGTATGCCGGGGACCGGTTGCGGCACGTGCACGTCGCCGACGTCTACAACCACCTGGCCAACGTCGGCAACCGCTACATCGTCAACCCGCCCGGCGTCGACGCGCGGATCCACCAGCACAACGAGATCGGCAACGGCGAGGTGCCGTGGGACGAGGTCTTCGGCTACCTGCGCGAGACGCGTTATGACGGGCCGGTGTCCGTGTGCGTCTTTGGCTGGGAGGAAGACATGGACGCCATCCACGTGCGGATGCGCGAGCGGATCGAGCGGGAGCTGGGCGGGTGACGGCGATGCGAGAGCTGGGGGTCGGGGTCATCAGCTTCGGGTGGATGGGGCGGCTGCACACCCGCGCCTATGCCTCCCTGCCCGAGCGCTATCCCGAGCTGCGGGTCCGCCCGCGGCTCGTCGCGGTCGCCGACCCGGTGGCCGGGGCGCGCGAGGCCGCCGTCGAGCAGTTCGGCTTCGCGCGGGCCTGGGCGGACTACCGCGAGCTGCTCGCCGACCCCGCCGTCGAGGCGGTGTCGATCTGCGCGCCCAACTTCCTGCACCGCGAGATCGCGCTGGCCGCGGTGGCGGCGGGCAAACCCTTCTGGATCGAGAAGCCGATGGGGGTCTCGGCGCACGAGTCGCGCGAGATCGCCTGCGCCGCAGCGGAGGCCGGGCTCGTGACCGGGGTGGGGTTCAACTATCGCCAGGCGCCGGGGGTGCAGTTCGCGCGGCAGCTGATCCGCGACGGCCGGCTGGGGCGGGTCACCAACGTGCGGGTCTGGCTGATCGCGGACTACGCGAGCGACCCCGACGGGCCGCTGACCTGGCGCTACGACCGCGAGCGCGCGGGGGCGGGCGTCGTCGGCGATCTCCTGTCCCACGGCATCGACCTCGCGCAGTTCCTCGTCGGCCGCGTCGCCGAGGTCGCCGCCATGACCGACACCTTCATCACCGACCGGCCCATCCCGCTGGAGCAGGGGGTCGGCCACGCCAAGGTGCGGGTCTCGGACGAGCGTGGCCCGGTCGGCAACGAGGACTACGTCGGGGTGCTCGCCCGCTTCGACTCCGGGGTGGTCGGCACGCTCGAGGCCTCCCGTGTGGCGCGCGGCCCGCGGGCGGAGTACGTCGTGGAGGTCTATGGCACCGGCGGGTCCGTGCGCTGGAGCTTCGAGGACATGTCCAAGGTGCAGGTGCTGCTCGGCGACGGCGGGGACGTGCACGGCTACACCACCGTCATGGCCGGGCCGCAGCACGGCGAGTACGCCCGCTTCCAGCCGGGGCCGGGCCAGAACCTCTCCTTCGACGACCTCAAGGTCGTGGAGGGGCGGGACTTCGTGCAGTCGGTGCTGACGGGCGAGCAGGTCGCCCCCTCCGCGGCGGACGCCTGGTCGGCGGCCGAGGTCGACGAGGCGGTCGTCCGGGCTGCGGCGAGCCGCGCGTGGGAGCCGGTCCCGCAGGTGAGCGGGCGGACGACATACGGCGCCTGATGCCGTGAGCCCCCTCTCCCCGGTCGGGAGAGGGGGCTCACGAGAGCTAGCCCGATCAGGCGCGGCTGAGCTCGCGGGCGTTCCAGGTGAGGAACGCCGCGACGGTGCCGGCGAGCGGCACCAGGGCGCTCAGCAGGATCGGCGCGGAGGCGAGGACGCCACCGACGACCGTCAGGACGACGGCCAGGGCGGCCAGCAGCGCGGCCTGCACGGCGAGGGTGCGGTGGGTCGGCGCCTGCGTGGTGCGGGCGTCGGCGACGTGGGTGGTGGTCATGGTTCCTTCTCTCGGGGTGGGGTCGCCCTCAGGCGCGAAAGACGCCCTGATAGCTCGCGACGCCCGCCAGGACCACGGTGCCCGCGGCGGGCACGATGGCGGCGACCAGCAGGTGGGGGGACGCGAGCAGCGTCCCGGCGACCACGAGGGCGATGGTGATCAGGGTCAGGGTGACGGCCAGGCTCAGGGCGGGGCGGGTGGCGGCCACGGCCTCGGCGTCGATCTGCGCGGGGGCCGCCAGGTCGGTCAGGTGGCGGGGCAACTCATCCTGCTCTCCGCCGCGCACGGGCGGATCCCGGCGGGGCCGCCCTGCACGGCCATCGTGGGGTGCCAGCTCATGTGCTGACATATATAAGTGTACGCACGAGCCTCCGGGCTTGGCAAACGTATGACGAATGAGTAAGGGTCACAGGTCGCGCCGTCCCGATCTGGTCAAGACGTGTAAATGTCCGGACAAAGTCTTGACGTGACCCCGGTCGCTCGGTGAAGGTGGTCCCAGCCCGGGCGAGCCCTCGCCCACGTCTCGAAGGAGAGGCATGCGCATCGCAGTCATCGGAGTCGGCCGCATCGGCCGCCTCCATGCCGAGAACCTGCGCGAACTCCCCGAGGTCGGCGAGGTGGTCGTCTCGGACGCGGTCCCCGGGGTCGCGCAGGCGGTGGCCGACGAGCTGCAGTTGTCGGTGGCCGACGACCTCGGCTCCGTCCTTCGATCAGGGGTCGACGGCTGCGTCATCGCGTCCGCGACCACCGCCCACGCCGAGCAGCTCGAGACCGTGATGCGTGCGGGCGTGCCGGCGTTCTGCGAGAAGCCGGTCGCGCGTGACCTGGCTGGCGCCGTGGCCCTGGCCGGGCTCGAGCGCGAGACGGGCGTGCCGGTGCAGGTGGGCTTCCAGCGGCGGTTCGACGTGGGCTACCGCCGCGTGCGGGACGCCGTCACGAGCGGCGAGCTGGGCACCGTGCACCTCGTGCGGGCGATCACCCACGACCAGGCCCCGCCCCCCGCGGCCTACCTGCCCGTCTCCGGCGGGATCTTTCGCGACTGCTCGATCCACGACCTCGACGTCGTCCGGTTCGTCACCGGCCAGGAGGCCGTGACGGTCAGCGCCGCCGGGGGCAACAAGGGCGACAGGTCCTTCGTCGACGCCGACGACGTCGACACGGCCGCGGCCATCCTCACGATGGCGGACGGCACGCTCGCCCTGCTGTCGGCCACGCGCTACAACGGCGCGGGGCACGACGTCCGCCTGGAGGTCACCGGCAGCAGGGGCGCGATGGCGGTGGGTCTGGACCAGTCCCTCGCCCTGGACTCCGCCGAGCCGGGGGTCACCCTCACCCACGGTCCGCGGCACTGGTCCTTCCTCGAACGCTTCCGGCCGGCCTACGCCGCCGAGCTGGAGGCCTTCGTCGCTTCGATCGGCGGCGCGCCGTCACCCTGCACCGCTCGGGACGGCCTCGAGGCGCAGCGGCTCGCCGAGGCCTGCGACCTCTCCCGCCGCCGTGGCGCACCCGTCCGTCTCGAGGAGATCCTCGACGCGAGATGACGACTCGCCAACGGTTGTCCCGACCCGCCACCACCGACACCCCGACCGGCAGGACAAACGCTTAGTTTGTCAGCAACCACATCACCAGCCAGGAGCACGCTGCTCCGCCGCACAGGAGGCACCACGATGAACCGCACCGTCACCACCACCCTCGCCCTGGCGCTCGCCACCACGACAGCCCTCACCATGGCGGCCTGCAGCTCCTCCGGCGGCAAGCAGACCTCGGAGTCCGCCGCCGGCGGCGCGGCCGGCAACGCCGGCACGCCCACCATGACCGTCGCCATGATCACCCACCAGGCCCCCGGCGACACCTTCTGGGACATCATCCGCAAGGGCGCCGAGGCCGGCGCCAAGAAGGACAACGTCAAGCTCGAGTACACCAACGACCCCGACGCCACCAAGCAGGCCCAGCTCGTGCAGGCGGCCATCGACAAGAAGGTCGACGGCATCGCCGTCACCAGCCCCAACACCGGCGCGCTCGGACCCGTCATCAAGAAGGCCGTCGCGGCCGGCATCCCCGTCACGATGTTCAACGCCGGGGGGACCGACGCGATGGAGCTCGGCGCCATCGGCTACTTCGGCCAGGGCGAGACGGACGCGGGCGTCGCGGTCGGCGAGCGCATCGCCAAGGCCGGCGGCAAGCGTGTGGTGTGTGTGATCCAGGAGCAGGGGCAGCAGCAGCTCGAGGACCGCTGCGACGGCGTCAAGAAGGGCGCTGCCGGGGTCACCGTCGACCGGATGTACGTCAACGGCCGCGACGACTCCGCCGTCACCACGACCATCCAGGCCAAGCTGACCCAGGACAAGAGCATCGACTGGGTCGTCACCCTCGGCGCGCCCTTCGCCCTCGACGCGGTCAAGTCGATCTCAGGCGCCGGCAGCTCGGCCAAGCTGGGCACCTTCGACACGAGCAAGGAGCTCGTCAACGCGGTCAAGGACGGCAAGGTCGAGTGGGCCATCGATCAGCAGCCCTACCTCCAGGGCTACCTCGCCGTGGACGCGCTGTGGTTCTACAAGACCAACGGCAACACCCTCGGTGGTGGCAAGAACGTCGCGACCGGCCCCGCGTTCATCGACAAGACGAACGTCGAGAACGTCGCGAAGTTCGCCGCGAACGGCACCCGATGAGCACCGCCACCGACCTCGAGCCGGAGCGGCGGCCGTCGCCGGCGCCCGCAGCCGCGGACGACCGGGTCCGCACCAAGTCCCCGGTGGCCCTGCTCCTCGGTATGCCGGCCGTCGGCGCCCTCATCGGGGCGGTCGCGCTCGCCGGGCTCTTCCTCGCAGTAGCACCGGCCTTCCGCAACGTCGCCAACATCGGCACGATCCTCTACGCCGCATCGACCATCGGCGTCATGGCGGTCTTCGTGGCGCTGCTGATGATCGGCGGGGAGTTCGACCTGTCCACGGGTGTGGCGGTGACCTTCTCGGGTCTGGCCGCGGCGCACCTCGCGTGGTACCTCGGGCTCAACGTCTGGGTCGGTGTGCTGCTCGCCCTCGTCCTGTCCCTGGCCGTCGGCGCGTTCAACGGCTGGCTGCTGCACGTCACCGGCCTGCCGAGCTTCCTGGTGACGCTCGGCACCTTCTTCGTGCTCCAGGGCATCAACCTGGCCGTCACCCGCATCGTGACCGGGGGCGTGTCGTCCAACTCGATCAGCGACATGGACGGGTGGGCGAGCGCCCAGAAGGTCTTTGCCTCGGGATTCTCCGTCGGGCCCGTCCGCATCGAGTCGATGGTCGTCTACTGGATCGTCCTCACGGCGATCCTCGCCTACCTGCTGCTGCGGACCCGCGTCGGCAACTGGATCTTTGCCGTGGGCGGGGACGCGGCGGCCGCCCGCGCCGTCGGTGTCCCCGTCACCGCCACCAAGATCGGCCTGTTCATGGGCACCGGCTTCGCCGCCTGGCTGGTCGGCATGCACATCCTGTTCAACTACAACAACGTGCAGTCCGGCCAGGGCGTCGGCAACGAGTTCATCTACATCATCGCCGCGGTGATCGGCGGCTGCCTGCTCACCGGCGGCTACGGCTCGGTGCTCGGCGCCTCGATCGGGGCCCTGATCTACGGCATGACCAACCTCGGCATCAACTACGCCGGCTGGGACGTCGACTGGCTCAAGACCTTCCTCGGCGTCATGCTCCTCGGCGCGACCCTGGTCAACATGTACGTCAAGAGAAGGGCGGACGCGGCATGAGCGCGACCAAGACCGTCGCCACGCACGAGGGCGGGCCGACGACCGCCATCCTGCAGATGCGTGACTGCGGCAAGAGCTATGGCAACGTCCACGCCCTGCGCGGCGTCTCGCTGTCCGTCCGTCAGGGCGAGGTCACCTGCGTCCTCGGCGACAACGGCGCCGGCAAGTCCACGCTCATCAAGATCATGGCGGGGCTGCACGACTACAACGCCGGCGAGATGTACGTCAACGGCGAGGAGCGGCACTTCTCCTCGCCGCGCGAGTCCCTCGGCAGCGGCATCGCCACCGTCTACCAGGACCTCGCGCTCGCCCCGCTGATGTCGGTGTGGCGCAACTTCTTCCTCGGCAACGAGGTCAAGAAGGGGCCCCTCGGGATGGACATCGCCACCATGAAGCGGGTCTGCGGCGAGGAGCTCACCAAGATGGGGATCGTCATCCCCGACCTGGACCGCCCCATCGGCAGCCTCTCCGGCGGTCAGAAGCAGTGCATCGCGATCGCCCGAGCGATCTACTTCGGCGCCAAGGTGATCATCCTCGACGAGCCCACCGCGGCGCTCGGCGTCAAGCAGTCCGGCGTGGTGCTGAAGTACATCATGAAGGCGCGGGACGCCGGCCTCGGCGTCGTCTTCATCACCCACAACCCGCACCACGCCTACCTCGTCGGCAACCACTTCGTCATCCTCAAGCTCGGGCGCGTGGTCCTGGACGCCCACCGTGACGAGGTCTCGCTGGACGAGCTGACCGAGGAGATGGCGGGCGGCAAGGAGCTCGCCGACCTGTCGCACGAGCTGCGCGCCGCCGATCCCGGCAAGGTCGTCGACCCCAGCACCGTCGAGCACGGCTCGATCGACGCGCCCACCGTGGACCTCCCCAAGGTCCGCGACTAGGGCTCCCAGGCAGCCCGCCTCGTCCCGTCCGTCCCCTCGTCGAGAGGCGACACCTGGGGGTTATCCGCACCCGGTAACCCCCATGTGTCGCCTCTCAACGCGTTGGGGCGCGGTGAGTGGGCACGAATGGCTGCTCCCGCGCGGTGGCGGGGACCATCTTTGCCCTCTCGCGCGAGAGCAGTAGCTCGCCTTGGCGGCCTGCCGGGGTGAGTGGGCACGAATGGCTGCTCCCGCGCGGTGGCGGGGACCATCTTTGCCCT
>ERZ501016.78-NODE-78-length-46978-cov-4.684568_pt1 | contig 46978 bp, 41 predicted proteins | sample MGYA00248889_ERZ501016 | MGnify/ENA primary metagenome ERZ501016 (study PRJEB25958, sample SAMN03398594) | human skin metagenome | study: EMG produced TPA metagenomics assembly of the Human Skin Microbiome Metagenome (human skin metagenome) data set. | reverse complement strand
CCCGGAAAACTGACTGGTAGCCGGCGCATTGCTGGGAGGAATACCACCGGGCTGCGCAGGGGCCGTCGTTCCAGGCGGAGGGGCGACCGGCGCAGACTGCGCGAAGCCAGGCGACGACGTCAGCAAAGCAAACATCATCGCCAACAGAACGAAAAACTGCCTCACGAAGCGCTATCCTCATTCTGGACGCGACCAACCACGTCGCCATCGTCGGAGACGCGGCTGAAACCGAAATTCTCACCCAGATTGCGAGCATCATCGACCAGCGTCGAGGGGCCGGTGTAGCTGCCCTCGCGACGCATGATGAAAATGAGGCCGATCAGCATCAGGAAGAAAAGGCCGGCGACGAACCACATCGCGGTCTCGCCCAGAAAGACGTAAACCAGCAAGCAGGCTAGGGCGATTGCCGCGATGCCGTAGCCGCTCATGCCGCGTCGACCGCAACTTCGCGCTCGAGCGCGCTCACGTCGTCATCATCGGCGATCAGATCGACCGGACTGGCAAAGAGATGCTGGTTCTCCTCGATCCACGACACCAGAGCGAAACTGTCCATCAGCTGGTTGAGATCATGATCGAGCAGCTGGATGAAATCACCGAACTCGTAGGGGTGAACCCGCGAGATCATCAGCAGCGCTACCACATGCACCAGCGCATCCTGCGTCGGCACCGTGCCACCGGTGGCTTCAATCCGGCGCCGGAGGACCTGCTCATAAGCGATCCTCGAAAAATCGGAGAAGCGCGAATATTCCACGCGCAATTCACCGTAGTTCGTGGTGAAAAGCGCAAACAGGTCGCCATCGGACCTCGGCATATCGACCATCTCCTTGTAGGAGATGTTCGCCCGATTCTCGATATAAACGCCCGAGGGGTATTTCTCAGCGCGCGATCCCGAGCGTCCGGCATCCTGAACTCGTTCGTCGACCAAAGCCATCATTCCGCTCCCCAACCAACCATCCTATAACCGCCATATGGCTGCAACTGCACATGCTTATAGGACGGTTCACACTGAAACCGAAAGCGGACGAGATGCAACGCCAAAAGGAGGAAGCATGGCCGATAAAATAGCCGGCACAATCCTCCGCACGATCTACGGCCCAACCGCCGACGGCTACACCATCTACCTCGTCAAATCGCTCGGCAAGGAAATCGCGGTCGGAACGCGCAACGCCGCCAACGACCTGCAGCGCACCGACGACATCGAAGCGCACGGAAAATGGCGAGTCGGCAAGCAAGGCCCAATGTTTGCCGCCGACGTCATCCACCGAACGATCCCGCAGACGCCTGAGGGCATCTACAGTTGGCTCATGCGCGCCAAGGTGCCGGGGATCGGCAAGGCGCGTGCCGCCAAACTGGTCAAATCCTACGGCGAAAAAACCATCGACGCGATCGTCGATATGGAGGAGGACGCATGCAAGATCGTCGGTAAGAAGATCGAGCTTGCATCCAAGGCGCTGGAAGACCGTCGTGAGGAGGCCGCCATTGGCAGCCTGCTCGCCCTTTATGGCATCGGTGGCGCTATCCAGCGCAAAATTACCGAACGCTACGGCAAGCAGACACGGCAAATGCTGCTCGAGAAGCCGTACGATCTTATCGTCAACGTCAAGGGCGTCGCCTTCACAACCGCCGACAAGATCGCCGCCGCGGCATCCATCCCGCGGAACGACCCGCAACGCATCCAAGCCGGCATCATCGACGCACTGCGCGACGCCATCAACGATGGTAATACCGCTCTGCCTCAAGACGACCTACTCAAGCGCGCCAGTCGCAAGCTGATGGTCGACGAGCAGCCCATGCTCGATCAACTTGATCGAATGGGGGTCGACTATATCGTTCCCGTCGACATCGACGGGGCGCCAGGTTGGGCAGTACGAGCGCTCTATACCGCCGAACGAGAGCTCGCAAAACGGATCATGCTCAAGACGCGTGACCAACAATGCCCAAGCTTTCCAGAGGAAGAAATCATCAAGGCCGTCGCCGAGGCAGAAAACGCGCTCAATCTCACGCTCAACGCCGAACAGCGAAGCGCTGCAATCATGGCGCTTAGCGAACGCATCTCGATCATCAACGGCGGGCCTGGAACCGGCAAAACACATACGCTGCGAGTCGTGCTCGCTGCCTGGCAAAACCTCGCGAGACGCATTGCCCGGCCCGTACTACGCAACATTGCAGCTGGAGCTCCCACCGGCCGCGCCGCCAAGCGCATCACCGAAACCAGCGGCATCGAGGGAAAGACGATCCATCGCCTGCTCGAATTCGATCCCCAAACCGGCGGGTATGTACGCAACAAGAACAATCCAATCGAGGCCGGCATCATCACTATCGACGAAACGTCGATGCTCGACGTCAACCTGGCCCTCAGCCTCGCACGAGCGTGGGGGAACTCACGCGTGCTGTTCATCGGTGACGTTGACCAGCTGCCATCGGTAGGCCCCGGCCGCGTCCTCGGTGACATGATCAGCAGTAAGGCCATTCCTGTCACGAGCCTCGTGGAGGTATTCCGACAATCGGCTGGCTCAGCCATCGCGGTCGGAGCCGACGATGTGAAGCACGGCAGATCACCGAGCACCACCGGACCCGGGCAAAGCGACCTCGTGTTCATCGAACTCGAAGACAACGAATCCGTCGTCAACCGCGTCATTCAAATGTACGCCGACCGGCTGCCACCCTATCTCGCAAAGCTCGGAGTGGATCCGACAAACATCCAGATCCTCAGCCCCGGCAAACAAAGCGATGTCGGAACGGTGGCGCTCAACGGCGCCATCCAGGAATATCTATTCCGCGACAAGCCCAAGGGCGCACATGCGCTACTCGGGGACAAGAACGAAGGCCGCGTCGGCGACCGCGTCATTCAGATCGAAAACGACTATGAACGCGGCATCTTCAACGGCGACATCGGACGCATCATCGAGATCGACGCCGACCTCGAACAGAAAGCCAAAACGGTCCACGTCGATTTCGGACCAGACGCCATCGTCAGCTTCCCGGGGCCGGTCGTATCGAACCTGCACCTCTCTTACGCCCTGACCATTCATAAAAGTCAGGGGTCCGAGTACCAGGCGGTGATCATGCCGATCATGCCGGCACACGCCATGATGATGAAACGTCAGACGGTCTACACCGGCATGACCCGCGCCAAGAGACTGTGCATCTTCATCGGCAGCCGTCAGACATTGCGAATGGCGATCAACCGTCAGGACACTGCCAAACGCACCACCTTGCTCGCGACCATGCTGAAATGAAAAGCCTCATCAACACAGCTATCGTCGTCATGGTGCTACTCAGCACCAGTGCAGCGCAGGCTCAGTTTACCCCGCAGCGCAAGACGCGCGGCACGTCGACAGCTGGCGAAGCGATGCCCAACTCCACGCGGGCGCAAGGCACCAACCAGCAGCGTGCCCTGATCGTCCAAATGACGAGACAAGCGCTCGCGCAACAGGCTCAAACAATGCGGCAGACTCGGACAACACCACAAGTTGCCGCCGCAATCACAAATTACGCACCAGCGAGCACGGCCGCCAGATCCTATGGACAAGGGGGCGACAGCTGCGAAACGGCGATCGCTGCAGCAGAACGCAAATACAGGTTGCCGCCATATCTACTTCACGCGATCGCGTTGACCGAAAGCGGGCAGAACAACCGGCCCTACCCCTATGCCATGAACATCATGGGGCAGGGGTATTATGCGCGGTCGATCGAAGAAATGGTGAACGTCGTCATGCGCTACGGCGCAGGATCGAGCATCGACGTCGGCTGCGTACAAGTGAATCTACGCTATCACGGCCGACGGTTCAGTGACTGGAGGACTCTGTTATATCCGACCGCTAACGCCGAATATGCCGCATATCACCTGCTCGAACTGTTTCGAGAAAAGGGAAGCTGGTCGGCCGCGGTTGGAGCCTATCACAGCCGGACACCTTGGCGAGGCGCCAACTATGCATGTCTCGTCTCAAGGCGCTACGGACAGATCTTCGGCGCCAACCGTACCGGATGCGGGCCCGACATCAATATGATGACCGCCTATCTCTACCGAACGATCGGTACGCGATAGGCGGTAAGGCGGAAACACAAGAAAAGCCTTTTTTAGGATTCGTCCTGAGGGACGGGAAAAAGAAGGGTTTTGAAATGTGGATTCCATCGATGATCATCGGCGCCGCTTACGCCATGATCTGCGGCGTGCTGCTGCTGATCTTTCGTGACGACAGCATCAGGCAGACGCTCGAGTACATGCTCTATGCATTCGTACTGGGGTTTCTCACCCCACCGATGACGCGCAAATACCCCTATCGCAACTACTACATCAACGGACGGCACGAAGAGATGGTGGACATCGTCGCCACCTGGGCCTGGATGATGATGCCGGTGCTGGACGAACTGCGACGCAGCGATCGCGAAAATTACCGAATCTACATGCGCATGGGGCTCACCAACCTCATCAAGGACGGCGCCGAAATCCCAAACTTCAGCAACCTTCTGCACATGGTGGACATCATCATCCGCACCAAGACGCCGCCACTTGCAGCAATGAAACGAGTGCGGCGCAGCCGATTCGGCCGCGTACGGAGCCGAGTCGCGGCCTTCCAGATGGCAAGCGACAGCTTCAACAACTTCACCTACACGCCTGAGGTCCTGATCTGGTTCGGTCAGGTTGCGCGGGCAATCGGCATTCGACGCAAGGCTGTCCGGCGCGAGGTCGAGCGACTGCACATCAGGCATGGTGCGCGACGCGACCGCAAGACGCCACACGTCGACCTGCGCTATGCCTGGATGCTGATCGAGCAAATGCCCGACAAGCCCGATCTCAACCCGGCAACGTATCTTGAGGACGAGCGTATCGAGCTCAATCGCATGACGCTAGCTCGGTATGATCAGCGTAATCACGGGAGGAAAACCGACCCACTGCTTTTCCCAACAGACGAGTTGCTTGCCGCAAAGGGCGTCTGATCCTATCCTGCTCCCCAAGAACATCTTGCGTATCAACGGGAGCAGGACATGGACGAGTCAAACGAACCGCAGACGGGTGAATCCCGCGAGCCCAGCCAAGACGCACAGACTGCCGAGGCAGCACAGACTGCAGATGCAGCGCCGGCTCCCGAAACAGCCAACGAACCGGCCGCCGAGGCAGCCACCGGACCGGCTCCCGAAGCGAATGACCCCTATGCGGGCATGAGCGAAAATCAGAAGCATCAGGCGCAGGAAGCCAACGAGCACGTGGCTGTGGGCGCCGACGCCAGCGGCTATACGCTCTCTGAACGCAACAAGCTCGAGAAACTCCTCGAAACCTCGCTGATCAGCAACCCGTTCGGGTACAAAAACCATACCGGCGCCGAACGCGACCAACTCTTCAAGGAGCAGATGTTCGCGCAGAAGCTGTTCTCGACTGTCCATTCCTACGACAGCGAAAAAGCCATCGGCATCTGGACGAAAACCACCGGCGGACCTCCCTCCAGCAAGATGATGGAGATGGTCAAAAAGCCGCCACAGGCGCCGAGCCGCGAAAGCTACCAGACTCTCGAACGCATGGGTGCCGAACTGGTCCAACGTCGATCGGCGATGGACAGCGAGAAGAAGAGCTCGGAAATGAGCGACATGGCCAAGGTGCTTGACCGAGCGAACCGGCAGAAGTCGCAAGGACGCGAGAAAATCAGCGGTACGTTGATGGACGCGCTCAAAGCCGAACAGACTACCGACTCCGGCATGCACCTGCTGCGCTCAGTTATCTCCGGCTACAAGAACGGCAGCGATGTGGCCAAAGGCATCCGGGAGTATGCCAAGGGGACACTGCTCGGCATCGAAGCCAAGCGCTTTATCAAGAACAACCAGCTCGGCGCCTACGCCGTGCAAAAGGTCATCGGGGTCAGCACCGCCGAGCAACTGGGCCTTCGCTTCCAGGAACAGGGCCTCAAGCCCACCAAGGGGCCGGTCGGCGCTTCGACCAAATACGCGCCAAACGCCATCATGCGTATCGCCAAGGCGATCAGCGACCTGGCCAAGCGGTTCCAGCAGGGCACACAGCCACAGCGGACAGGCCAGCAACTGCAGCGCTCACCGGCCATGATGCAGATGGCAGAACACGGCCAGTCGATGGGACGAAGCGTGGGTATGTAATCATCCGATAATCAAGGAGCCGCACCATGGTAAAAATGTTTCTGGTGCGGCTCCTATCGGTGACACCGATCAAATGGCGCACACCCGCCCAGCCCGAAATCGCCTTGTCCATCGCCTTCGCCAACCACCTGCGAGCGCTGACGCTGGACGGAAAACTCAAGGGCGTGTGGACGCACATCCCCAACGAGATCGGATGGGGAGCCAACGATAAGAAGGCGCAGTTCACCTACGCCCTGGCAAAGAATATGGGCATGATCGTCGGATCTCCAGATTATGTCTTTCTCAAGTCCGATGGCGCCCTAGCCCTCGAAGCAAAAAGCAAGACGGGCCGCCAGCACGAAGGCCAAAAGGATTTCGAGCAGTGGTGCGCCGAACAAGGCGTACCATACCGAATCTTCCGCACGATCGAGGAAGCCATCGCGATCCTAATCGAAAACGACTTCCTGGAGGAAACAAAATGAAGATCTACATCGCCGAGGACGGCTCCAAACTATACCAGTGCGAAACATGTCACCGCACAAGCGCCATCCAAAGCCCAATAGAAAACTGCCAACACGGCAGGGACCAAATCTCTCACGCGCCAAAAAACAATAAAGCACACATAGTTCGTTTCATGGAATTCGAGGGGCAATGCTACTCATCTGAAACCGACCGCTGGTACGACTCTCCCGAAGAAGCTCAAGAAAATGGTGAAACGGGAGTTCATCCTGCGGAACTAACATTATTCAGACTGGAGCACGAAGACGTTGAGGATCTCATCCTCGACGATACACACGAAGGCGCGACGATCGATGATACCAACGGGTATAATGAACTCGCGGATGCCATTGATCGCTATAATGAGGCACAGGTAACAGGAACCTGGCATGCCGAGATGGGTCAAATGATGAAACTAAAGCAACCGCATACCCTCGCCATGATCAAGCCATGCGCAATGGCCGACGGAAAGGCCGCAGACATCATCGCTGATATCAAGGCGGCCGGGTACCACATCACCGAGAAATACACTACCACACTCACCACCAGCCAGGCCGAGAGGCTCTACGAGGAACATCAGAGAAAGGAGCATTATCGGGACCTGGTCAACTTCACCACAAGTGGACCGGTGATGGTCATGATCATCAAGGGCGAACACGACAATACCGCTGCCGCCTTCCGAGAGTTGGTGATCGAAACACTCCGGCCCAAATACGCCACAGGCATTCGAACCAACGCAATCCACGCATCGGATTCGCCAATTGCCTATCTCAATGAACGCGCAATCCTGCAGCCGCAGAACGATAGCTAATCAACGAGATGGCGCGACACACCGCAAAAGAACGATACCTTGCGCTTACCGATGAGCAGAAAGCCATCATCGAGCATGAGCCGATCGAAAGCCTGATCGCCGAAGCCGGTGCGGGAACCGGAAAAACCTCGGTACTGGTGCAACACGCCCAGCGCTGGCCCAACTACCGCGGTCTCTACCTGTCGTTCAACGCCGAAATCGCCAAGGAAGCCAAGAGACGCTTCCCCTCCAACGTGCAGGCAATGACTGCGCATAGCTATGCCTACCGCGCTCTGGGTGTTGCCAAGCATAATGGCCGACTGGTCGGAAAAATAAGACGACAGCATCTGCGCGACGCAGGAATCGACCTGCGCAACGGTTACATGACCGAAGACCGCACGCTGCGGGCGGTCCTCGCTGCAATGATCAACTATCCCAACGACGCCGGCACGGTTCTCAAGCCATCGCATTGCCTGCTCGAGGGCGCACCGCAGGTGACCCGCGATAAAATGCTGCCCTTCATCGCACGTATCCTCAAGACATTCATGGAATATGAAACGTCGGGCTTGCCATTCACGCACGACATGTACCTCAAAAAACTCGAAACCAACGGGCAATTGGCGCCAGACTACGACTATCTGCTGGTCGACGAGGCGCAGGATCTGTCGCCCGTCCTCGTCAGCCTGGTCAAAAAATCAGGCAAACCAGCCATCATCGTCGGCGACAGTGCACAAAGCATCTATGCGTTCAAAGGCGCGGTCGACGCCCTCAGCATGTTCGACGCCAAAAGAATGCCGCTATCTCAGAGCTGGCGATTCGGGGCGCCCGTCGACCGCATCGCCAACGGCATCCTAGCCGAGGTGTCGAAGCCACCAACATGGCCGATCCGCGGACGCCCGGGACATATCACCTCCGTCGAACTATATCGCGGCATTGCACCCGCCAAAGCCATGCTGCTCTCCAGAACCAACAGCCGATTGTTCGAAGGCCTGATCAACACCCAGGTGCAGTTTCACGTCGCCGGCGGCTTTGAGGTACTCGCATCACAGCTGCTATCAGCGTACGCGCTTTCGACCGGCGACCGATGGGAGGTCAAGGACGCTCTCATCCAAAGCTTTCAGAACTGGGAAGAGATGGTCGAGGAAGCCAACGAAAACGACCCGGAAATCCGTCGGCTGGTACAGATCGTCAAAACCCACGGCCGGGAAATCCACAAGATCATCGACCGACTGAGGACGCTACATTGCGCCAATGCCAAGGATGCAACCATCATCCTGTCGACCGCTCACAAAGCCAAAGGCCTCGAAGCCGCAAATGTCGTCATCCTGGATGATTTCCAGACCATCGACGAACTAAAGGCGTCGAGGATGGTGGGTGAGCTCTCCAAGACCGAGTTCGATCAGGAGTGCAACCTCAAATATGTGGCAGCTACACGCGCCATCAACCGACTGTTGGTGAGCGAGCCGCTATACAGCGAATTCATGGGTTTTATGAACGGCAGCACGGCACTAGCAGAGGAACAGGCGGCATGAAAATCATCACCACGATCGCACTGGGAATGTCAATGGTGCTGACCACCGCCTGCGACAAACAGACGGAAGAGAAAATCCCTCCCTACGCACACAATCAACCCCTGCCCGAACTCTCAACAGATGGACCTCTCACCCCAGATCGCATCGACGAAATCGTCACGGAACGCGATCGAGCAAAAGAGATCGAGACCAAGGCGGACTAAGGTGCGGCTGAACCCTGGCGAACAGATCGGCGCCAACCAAATCCAGCTGTGGATCGACGTCAACGATCCGCAATGCGTTCTGGCCGCGATCAGGCATAACGCCAACCAAACAGCCGAAGCCCGCGACATAGTCTACTACGACAACCTCAGCACCACAGATCATGCGGTCAGGCTCGAAGAGCAAGTCTCGAGCTACCTGCTCACCATCGAGCCCCAAGCCCTCGACAGGTCCGATGCGGCCATCTTGATCGCATTATGGACGCCCAATGGACTGACCAAGGCCGCCCCTATGGCACTTACCATCGAACCTGGAGGAAAGTGCGCGGATCTCGGAACACTCGGGGTCCGCGGCAACACCCTGATCATCGGCGCGATCCACAACAACGGTGCAGGTATAAAGTTTACCTACAGGCCTAGCCTGTTCGCCGGCGAAATGCCCGACCTGTTCCACAAGTTCGGCGTCGACATCGCTTGAAAGGAGCAAGATTTGAAGGAAAAAACCGCCCTCATGGCGATCATCGCCATGAACCTCATTATCTATATCGCCGGCATGCGTGCCGCGATCGTCGCGGTCATCAACACCTACGGCACCCCCACCGCGATCATCTGCGCGATCGGTATCATCTGCGCCCCAATTGCACTGCTCGCGCGGGTCAAACCCGTCACCAACGAGGGAAGCTGAACACATGCAATATGCTCTCGATTTCGCACTCACGGATCAAGAGCAGGAACTACCAGAACCCAACCCGCACGATTACGACCACGTCATCGTCATGTTCTCAGGCGGCAAGGACGGCCTCGCCTGCGTCCTCGCCCTCGTCGAGCAGGGAATCAAACCCGAGCTATGGCATCACGATGTCGATGGAGGGGGACAGAACTTCTTCGACTGGCCATGTACCACCGACTATTGTCGAAAGATTGCCGAACACCTCGGACTGCCATTTTACCTCAGCTGGCGCGAAGGCGGCCTCGAGCGAGAACTGACCAAAAACGAGGACCGAACCAGCGCAATCCACTACGAGAAACCCGACGGCACCATCGGCACAAGCGGTGGTATCCGCGGTAAGATCGGAACAAGAAGGCGTTGGCCGGCGCTCAGCGCCAACCTCGCCACCCGATGGTGCAGCGGGGTTTCAAAAATCGATGTGGGCGCTGCCGCAATCGCAGGCCAGGACCGATTTCATGGCAAGAAGCTACTGGTGATCACCGGAGAACGTGCCGAAGAATCACCGGCGCGCGCCAAATACAAGCGAACAGAACCACATCGTACCCACGCACCCGGACCGCGGACTCGACGACATGTCACCCACTGGCGACCGGTCCTCGACTGGCCCGAAGCCAAGGTCTGGGCGATCATCAAGAAACACGGCATCGTGCCACACCCCTGCTACTATTTGGGCTTCGGACGAGGCAGTTGCATGATCTGCATCTTCTCGTCTTCCAGGCAGGCCGCAACCGTCCAGCGCATCGATCCGGCACGGGCCGACAAGGTGACCGCCTACGAACAGGACTTCAAACACACCATCCGTAGCGGGGAGACATTCCTCGAACACGCCGCCAAGGCCAAGCCATTCATGCTCGATCAGGCGATGATCGATCGCGCAATGAACTCGGTCTACCAAGGTCCGGTCTGGACCGATCAGTGGGTACTCCCCAAGGGAGCCTACGGCGAAAACGCAGGGCCCAGCTGATGACACAAATCACCACAGCAAACAGCCTCGAGGTCGCCCAAGCCCTCAAGCTTGAACAGATCAGCGCCGCAATCCTTGACCAGGCGCTCCATGCACAGGGTCTGACACGGCTCGACCTCGGTTACGAGCCAGGCGATCAAGTGAGCTACTGCAACTACGAAATCGCATCACCCATCGATCCCATCGGACAAGATGAAATGATGGCGACGCTCGCTACCTTGTGGGCGGCCGGAAGGCCAACCCAACAAGAAATCGAAATGGCGACAGGGTCGATGTCCACCGGCGATGCAAAATATGATCGCATCCTACGAGCCCACGCGGCGCACCGCGAGCCCCTCTACCAACCACGCCAGACATGCGACAACGTGCAGTTGCGCCGGATCGTCGACGGTGTTGTTTACGCTCAAAAACTCCTGACCGAAAACAGCCTGCAGACGATATCAAAGCTAACCGGTCGCACCATGCAGGAGGTCCTGAACCGAGTGCCGGTCACGGTGCCCGTAATCACCAGGCACGCCAACGACCTCAAGAGCTACACAGCGCAGGGGCTGGACATGGAAAGCGCCATCATGCTGCGCTGGTTTGCGCGCCATAGCGAGGCGGATGAGAACCAGTGGCAGGCCGCCGCTAAAATGTACGGACTTGACGGCCATGCCATCCTGTTGCGAATCAACGAGTGGATCAAAACACGCGATCAGTCATAGGAAACAGGACGGAAAACCTCACCGTCCTCAATTTCCTCGAGATCGACGCCTTCATCCCCAAACTGCGACTCCGCCACCGGCCGAGGGGGAACCCGCGCTAAATCGGGGAAGGCATCTTCGAAATCAGGCAGCGAAGATCGCGGAGCCGGCCGAGACAAAGACGAAGGGGAAGCACCAACATCAGCCGCTGGGCTGCTACCAGGCAGTCCAGGTGAGTGTAGCTGCAGATGCTGATCCACCTCCGCATCCTCAACACCGTAACTCTCATCATCGGAAGGATCGGTAATATCCTCCTGCTCGATCTCGAGCCAATCCAGAGAATCCGGAATTGGGCCTAACGACGGACCACCGGACGCATCAGTCGCCTCCGCATCACCATCAACATCCCCGTCGTCGATAACCTCCGAATCGTCCTCAACAACACCCTCGTCATCAATGGCGCCGGCAGTCCCATCGAAAGGGGACAATGACGATGCGGCGCCGTCGACGGAAAAAACAGGCGACGCATCGGCAACAATGGCAGGCGACGCTGCTGAATCAGAGGTCACAGGCACCAAGCCGTCAAACTCGACCTCGTCGATATGACTACCCCACTCCACTTCGAAAATGCGAGGCGGAGCCGGGAAGAAATGGAAGACACCAGCCGCATCACGATAACGCTCACCAACCAGCTTGACCTTGCTCCCATCGAGCCACCGGCGATCGCCAATCCAGCCGGCGCTATCGACATCGGCAGTGAAAGAAAGACGAAGCGCGCAATCGACATGCTGGCTGACCTCCCGCCAATCCGTCATCCAAGAGAGACGCGATCGACGTGCCCATGAGGAGCGAGCAGCGACATAAGCCCCAGGAGCAAGCCTCTCCTCACCAGCGCCAGTCCAACGGTTGATGCGACTCAAGCGCATAATCACATCAGGCGGCGGCAAACCATTCTCATCGAGGGACTGAGGAGAAGGTCTCAGCGCAGCCCGGCAGTCACCGCACATGGTCGTAACGGAAATCAAACGCGCGATGCCCGGCATGCGCGTGCCAAGCACAGGCTCCACAAACGCCCAGTCCGACACCGGTTCAACCGAACGACCGCTGCCGCAGATCATGCAAATGGCATCGTGTTCAACCAGAAAATGACGACGCCAAACCTCTGCCGCATCCTTCTCAAGCAGCAACATCGGCTCACAAAGACGCGCCGAGGACGGCATGATCACCGGTAAAATCGGCATCATCATCGAACGGGCGACGTAGGGCAGGTATGGGTTGATCGTCGACCAGTCGACATCCGCCGGCCGTCGATCGGCATCGAGGCGCACCACAAGATGACCCATGCGACGGGTGGCGCCGCGGAACTCGGCCTCCGCACCCATCGTCGAACTAATTCGATAAGGAATGCGTACCGACTTCCCGGCAAACATCGGGTGGACCCCCGAGTTCAAAATATACCGGGTACCAAAGCCGGCATCATGACCAATGGGCTCCTCGCCCATCATGACCGCATCACCTTCCTGGGGTGTCATTTCGAAAGCGTCGACCAGTGCCATCTGCACCGCAAAAGGATCGATCGAACGCACTGCGATCGAAGGCAAGGTCGATCGCCCGAGGAAGGACTTCAATCTCTCGGAACAACTCTGAAGCGCCTTCCACTCTTCCATGCGATTGTCGAACGCAATGTGCGAGGAAACCAGGAACGCATCAAAATCAGGAGAAGCCAGCCGGCGCTCCATGACTGCATCGCGTTCATTCGAAAGCCGCGCTAACAGATGGTCAAGATCACGTGAGCGGGAAGAGGATTTCCCATAGCCAGTACTAGCCTGAAACATGTCGGCATGGACATCCGCAATGCGGACGCGAACGTCATTGAATTCCACGTCGCCATCTAGAAACCGCATAGCCAGCACATCGGGCAAATCGCGGGCCGGCTGGGGCAGTCTTTCCGCGTCGGCCACCAGAGCCTCAACCAGCGCGCGCAAGCGAGCGCCGCCAACTTCGTACAGCCCCTCCTGGTTACGGGTTAGACCATGATCCATGGGGTGGTTATAGGATCAAACCGACGCCGGACGAGGGTGAAAAAGATGAAGATATGGCTCATCAAAGCCGGCGGCAGCCGACAAAAGCTGGAATGGCAAGGCGATAAATGGCGACAGCCGATCAGCGTCGACCATCTGATTCACCCTCATTGCGATGAACTCCTCCCCGAAGCCGTGAAATTCATCGAGGAAATCACGCCGATCCACCATCGGCACAATGCGCTCGCGCTCTTGCTCGTCGGAGCGGGCATCGGCGCACTGGTGGGCAGCGTCATGGAAAACAACTGGGCGATCCCGCTAGTCACCATCACGTTCGCAATCATGATGTCGATCGGACTCGACAGCGCCAGCAACGGAACCATGATGCTGGCACGCGCCACCATGGACGACGGCCGGACAATCGCGATCTCATATCCCCATGAAGAACGCGATAACGTCATGAACACCTTCGTTCACGCACGCATCGAGACGATCGACGAAATGCCGGCGCAAAGCCTCACCGGACACGAGCGATACCACCTTGCACAGATCCGCATCGGTATCGTGGTTGCTGCCTCAGCGATCACGATGCTGCTCAGCACCAAGCTGCTCGACAAAGAGGGCGGGTATCTACCGATTATCGCCCTCGCTGCCATCAGCCTCTTCACGCTGACCGGCCTAATCGTCCAGATCCGACACATGGTCAAAAACCAGTCAAACCGCACAGCGGCCAACACCCGCCACCAAGAACAATCAGGGAACATCCTCGATCGCCGCCAAACACAGGTCGAGCCGCAGCCTGAAAAGGGTTAACAAGACACATCTCAAAACGACGAAAAACCAGGATATAAGCCGTCAAGGGGAAAAGTTCCCCCATCCTTAAAAAATTTCCTTGCCAGTTCGTTCATCCTCAAACTACCAACCTCGTCGAGCCGGAGAGCGGCTCTTGTCGAGCGAGGGCAAGGCGTGAAGAATCTGAACGAGATGGCGCTTGAGTATCAGGCGCTGATTAAAACACCCAAAGGTAACCGGGCACGCCTCAACCAGCTGATCGACAACATCACACAGGCTACATATCAGCTTTGCCGCCGGGTGATCCGGGCGAAAAGCATTCAGTGCGAATATGAGGAACTGCGCCAGGTCGTCAGTATCGCTGCCGCCAACGCTATCAACGACTGGCAGCCGCACCTCGCCAGCTTCACGACACACGTCTTCTGGCAGGTGCGCGCCGAACTGAAAGTGCTCGAGCTCCATGTCCATCCGGAGCGTCGCAAGGTCAAAACTTTCGCCCCCCTCTCCTTCATGAGCACCAACGAGAAACTCGGCGATCCTACCGACGCTGGAGCCCTCACTCTTGAGGACATCATCAGCGACGAGAGCGCGTTCGACGAAATCGAAGAATCCCTGCTCAACCACCAGGTGCTGCGCATCATCGAGCGTGTTGCATCGCACTACATGGCTGCAATGTGGCTCGACCGGATGGAAAATCATCCGCCGTCGCTCAGCTTCGCTCAGGAGCAATGTCTCCGGGTGATGCGCGACTACGACATCTTCCAGGAAAGCGTCATCAGGAACCAAACCAACGCCGAGATCGCCTTCGAACATAAAATATCGCGCGAACGCGTCCGCCAGATCATCAACCGATTCAAGAAAGCCGTCGGTGATTATCTCAAGCTCGACGCCGACGATATGACACCCGCTCATCCGGCGCAAACCAGCCATCATCCGCTGTGGCTTGAGATGGTCGCCACCTACAAAGAGGCCTATCAGCGAGACCTCCGGCTGATCGACCAGTATATGCCATTGCCGGCCGTACGGTATCTGCCCCCAATTGAAGAGATCGAAAAGCCGGCGATCGAGATCAAGATCAAACGCCCCAAGGCTACACACACCAAAAAGGCGCCCGCTGAAACGGGACGCAAGACCGCAATCGACATCACCCCCAAAAACCCCAACGGCAAGACCGCAAGGCAACTGGCGCTATTCGATGAAGCCACCGAGGCGCGTCGAACGAGCAGCGAGAAACAACGGAAGACGGGTGCAATGCGCAAGATGAATCGTATGGCGATCGCCGGCGCCGTCGCAGCAGCAACCGCCGTCTCGATGCCGGCCGCTGCCCAAATGTCGAGGGCGATCCCGCCGCAGAGCGCACCGACCACCACCACAGCTCCAACCAATCCGACCAGCGCCAACATCAACCGCTTGCCGCCAGCGCAGCCGTTCAATCCGGCAACTGCGACTGTCCCCGGACCGCGCGCACAGATCAGCAGCCCACAAAGCACCAACTGGGCGATCAAGCTCGGAGAATATCCGACACGACAGGCAATGCTCGATGCCGAAGCACCCAAGCGTCGGCAATATCCCTTCCTTCAAGGGCTCCAGCGCGGTACAACGCGACTGCCCAATGGACAGGGATTCGGCATCGCCTTCGGGCCGCTGACCATCGAACAGGCCAATGGCTACTGCGCCCAGATCAGGCGGCTCAACGGCCAGTGCACGCTGGTAAGAACCGGAGGGGCGCCCACGGCAGCAACACAAAGCGCACCCGCTGCTGCACAGCGCACGGCAAGCGGTGCAAGTACCGCCAGCGGCGTTATCGTTCGTCGCGGGGGCGGCAGTTCCTGAAAAGGTATAGACCGCCCCCGGGATAAAAACCGGAGATGGAAAAATGACCATATGGCTCGTCGTGACGGCACTGCTCGGATGCGTGCTGGGAATCACGATCGGCTATGCGATCGCCGTCAAGGACGAACCAAACGAGAACCTCTACCACCAGGCGCAATGGGAGCGGACTGCATTCGATCCGAGCGCCAACCGGGCGATCTTGCTCGCCGACCACCGTCGGGCCAATCCGGCGCGTGAATATCTCACCAATGTGCCAGCGGACCAGCTTGTCCGCGCACTCGGCGGAGATAGCGACCTCCTCACGCAAAACATCGCTCAGAAAAGCGTAGCGATCGTTGGCCTCAACCGAATCAACCTCAACGTCGAAAGCATCACGCTCGACGAGGCAGACCCTTTTACGCCCACCATGCGTAAAATCCTCACCAAGGCGGGATACCGTCTCGAGGACTGACTGCGGACAACGCGGTCTCCATAAAAAATCAGAAAGTTTTCAACCCCCAAGGAGGGCAAGCATGTCGTATACCCAGATCAATATCAGCGATCTCGTCGCATGGGACGGTAACCCGCGCCGACCGGTCGAAGGGCCCGAGCGCGAAGAACTGAAGGCCAACATCAAGCAGACCGGCCTGCTCGTTGCCCTCGTCGGACGCACGCTGCCCGACGGCAAGGTGCAGATCGTCGCCGGCGGTAACCGTCTATCGATCGTCAAGGAACTTGCCGACGAGGGCGTCGAAGGGTTCAAGGACGGCCAGGTACCGGTCGATCTGCGCAACGACATCGACGACGACGCCGACGCGCTCAGCGTGGCGCTGTCCGAAAACGTCAAGATCACGATGCACCCCATGGACCAGTACGAGGCGTTCTCGCGATTGGTGGCGATGGGACGCGATACGCTCGAGATCGCCAACGCCCACGGCATCACCCCGCGCGTCGTCGAACAGCGGCTTTCATACGCCAAGCTCGACCCGCGAGCGCGACAGATGGTCCGCGACGACAAGCGCGACCTCGAATGGGCCGGCGCAATGACCATGGCCTCGCCGTCCGAGCAACAGGAAATGCTCGACGAGATCGAAAGCGATCCTCAGCGCTATCGCAACGGCACCGAGGTCCGGCGGCGCATGGAAAATGCCCTGGTGCCGCTCGACTACGCGCTGTTCGACCATGCCGAAGCCGGCGATCAGCTCGTGCGGCGCGACCTGTTCGACAACGATCGCGCCTATCTACCGATGGACATCTTCAACAAGCTTCAGGACAAGGCGCTCGAGAAGGCGGTCGAAGAAGCCAAAAACGAGGGGTGGAGCCAGGTCCAGGTGGTCGCCTCCCGTAGTTTCGATCGCTATCGTTACAATGACGGCATCACCGACAAGGAACGCGCCAGCGTCATCTTCGTGCGCCATCCGAGCGGCGAAATCATCCGCCATAAAGGGCTAATGCTGCGCCCTGAGGAGCGCACGCAGAACATCGACAAGGAAGACGAACAGGCCGCCAACGCCATCTTCGGCGACGACGACGAAAGCGACAATAACCCGATCTCGGCCGATGCGACCGAACCGGACAAATCCGACGCGTCGCAGGGCGACGAAACGGATGACGTGAAGGGCAAAACTCGGGCGGCAACCGAGCAGGTGTTCTTCGAAGGCCGCAAGAGCCTCCATTACAACGACGCCAACCGCGAACTCATGGTCCAGGCTGCCGTCATGCGCGATCCCCGCTACGCCAAGGAAATCGCAATCGCCACCATGGGCGGCATCGCCACGCCGACCATCTTCGGCGGCAGCATTGCCCGGACGATGAACGGCGTCAGCGAAGACAACAGGGGCCGCCGAGCGGTCGAAACGGCGCTCACCGATAACATGAAGACGCTGAGCGACGCCGCGATCGACATGTCCGCATCCTATGCCGACATCATGTCCGGGTTGCAGACGTTGAGCGATGTCGAAATCGATATCCTGCTCGCCGCGGAAATTGCCAAGCGACTTCGATCGGGGGCGAGCGGCTTCTCGCAGATCTATAACGAGATGTTCGAGGACGAACGGAAGAATATCAGCGACTACTACCAGATCGACCGCGGCTATCTCGAAACGCTGACGATCGAATCGCTGCGCGCGCTCGCCAACGACATCCTCCCCGCACGCTATGCAAACAAGCTCGGGAAGAACCGCAACGACATGATCGAAACGTTCATGAGCGTGGTGGAGGACGACTCGAAGCTCAGCGGCATGGAGCGCGAAAAGCTCCAGAGCTGGACGCCGAGCAGCATTGCCGGCCGCTCCGCCGCCAATGTCTTCAACGCGCTCAACGACGACCAGGAAATCGACGACGAGGCGGCCGAACGCATGTTCGGCTAAGCATCACGTCGAAAGCCAAAGGCGACAAGGGGGTCCAGGCAAACGGACCCCCCTTGTCGTATCTGAATCAAAGCAAGCCTCTCAGAGACGTGAAAAAAGGATGGAAAAGATGGATCTTCAGGCACAGATGGAACGAGTCCGCTCGCAGCAGGTCATCGATGCGCTGAGCAATGAAGACCGGCGTACGGTGCTACGCGAGAGCACCTACGTGTTTCGCAAGTACCTCTCGCCGATCAACGGCGCCAAGGAACTCGCACGCAACTACCCCAAAATGAAAACGCTTTGTCGACTCGACAAGGACGTCGAAGCGGACGTCGAACTCGCAGTCGCGCGCCTCGCCGCCCAGATCAGCGACCACATGGCTCCGCACCCGCTCGCCCGCACCCTGCAAGCCGCCGGCATCGACATCACCGCCGTCGCGCGTATGCGACTCGAAGATCGCATCCAGTACGGTAAGATCGCCGCGACCACCACCGGCAACAACGACGAGGATGCGACCTACGATTACAAGGGTTGGCGCATTGTCCTCAAAGCCGCGCGTGTTCCCGGACACACCGAGACCAACGACTATGTCGAACTGCTCGAGGCCATGACCGCCCAGGCCGAACGCCAGAGCGGCAGCGCAAGCACCATCAAGGTGAAATACGAGGCCGCCGAAAAGTACGAAGGCGAGATCTTCGATACCATCCATGACCCGTGGCGTCCCACCACGGTCTACTCGCCGCGTCTCAAGAAGCACCCCAACGACATCATCGAGCCATCGACGCTCGCCGCAACCCCCTTTCCCGCTCCCACCTACGAGCCCGTCCTCCCGGCGGTCGCCATCGACCGCGGCTTCATCTCGGACGCCCAGTTCGAGACGATCGTCTACGGCCTGCAGGCTGTGACCAACTATCTGCCTGGCTCGCCATCGGGACCGTTCGGACCCAAGGTCAAGGGCGGCTTCATCATCGGCGATGGTACCGGCGTTGGTAAGACCAACGAATACACTGGTATGATCATGGATCAGTGGATCCGCGGCGTGAAGCGTCACATCATCGTCGCCGAACGCGCAAGCCACATCGACCACATCCGCGAAGGGTGGCAAATGATCGGCGGTGACAGCAAAATCATCATGGCGGCCGGCGACTACAGCGCCAACGAATCGCTGCCCATGCGCGACGGGATCATGCTGACCACCTACGCGCTGATTCGAGAAGAGCGCCGCTACCAACAACTGCTCGACTGGGCCAACGACCGGCAGCCGATGAACGGTATCCTCGTGTTTGACGAAGCGCAGAACATGCGCAACGCCGTCGAAGACGAGTTCAACGAAAACACCGGCCGCCACAACCAATCCCAGCAGGGGCAGCGCGGTGTCGAACTGCAAGAAGACCTGCCGCATGCCGGCGTGGTCTATGCCTCCGCCACCATGGCAACCGACGTCTACAACCTGGGCTACGCGAGTAGGCTCGGCCTGTGGGGCGAAAACGCTCCGTTCGTCAACTCGCGGGAGTTCATCAATGAGATGTACGCCCTCGAAGACGCAGCGCTCGAACAGATCTGCATCGATCTCAAGGCGGCCGGACGCTACACCTCGCGCACTCTTTCCTTCGAAGGGGTGGAGTATCAGACGATCGAACACCGACTGACGCCCGCACAACGCAATCGTTTCAACGAGACGGTGACGGCGTGGCGCAAGTTCGAAGCCATGAACGACGTCGCCTGGGAGAAGATCGGCTTCTGGAAGCCTCGCGCAGCGTACCGGGACAACAAGCTCGATCGTAATCTGCGACTGCGGATTGAAAAGCTGCTCACGCGCTTCAACGTCGAAACCATGATCGAGGACATGCACGAGGAGATCGCACGCGGTAACGCTCCCGTCATCCAGGTCGAACGCACCGGCGCCGCAGAGTTCGAACGGCGCTATGGGGATCAGGAGTACGTCAAACGAGAAGAATATCGGGACAACAGCCTGGAAGACTGGATCCACTCCAGCTACCCGATCAGCAACTACGTACCGGCAACGCCAGACGAACCCGGAGCAATCCTGCTCAACCAGCGGGGACCCACCAACAAGGCGAACGGCTACTACAAACCCGAGCGCGACAAAGACGGCAATATCATCGTCAATCCCGACTTGCTCAAGATGCGTGAGGAGGCACTCGCCATCGCCAGCACCATCGGCGAGACAGCCAATGCCCTCGATCGGATCTACGAGGAATTCGGCGCCAACGCGATCGCCGAAATGACCGGACGAACCTTGCGGCCCATCCCACGGCGCAAGAACGGCGAAATCATCGGCTGGGACATCGAAAAGCGCAGCAACAAGGATGCCAGCGCCGACGTCGAAAGGTTCCAGGAAGGCAAGAAGGACATCCTGATCTTCTCGCTGGGCGCTGGCGGCACCGGCAAAAGCTATCACGCCTCCCAGAACCACGGCAATCAGCGTCGGCGCGTGCACTATCTGCTCGAAATCGGCCGGCGGTCCGAAGCAGCGGTGCAGGGCATCGGCCGGACGCATCGATCGGGCCAGACGAGCGCGCCGATCGTCAAGGCGGTGACGAGCGACATTCCGGCGTACATCATCTACACCAGCAAGACGCTGGCCAAGATCGCCAAGATGGGCGCGCTCAGCCGCGGCCACCAGCATGCAGCAAGCAACGCCATCTTCGAACAGCGCGTGCCGCTCAACAGCCGCTACGCAAAGGATGGCTGGAAGCAGGTGATCCAGGACATCAGCCAAGGCAGGCTCGGCGACCTCACGATTCGCGATCTCAGCAAACAACTGCGGATGAAGGAAACTAACGTCGTCAACTACGAAGAAGCGATCATGCGGCTCGCACAGATGGTGGACGAAGATCAGCGTCTCATTGTCGATGCGCTGATCTCCAGCACTGAAGAAGCCATCACGACGGCCATTCGCAACGGCACGTTCAACCAGGGCATGGAGACGATCCGGGCCGACTCGATCGAGGTGGTGGATCGCAACACCATCAAAAACGTCAACGGTACCACCACCACCTACACGCGCCTGCGCCGTCGGGACACGATCGAACAGATCCCCTTCCGTCGTGCCGCGATGACCATGGCCGGCGTCAGGGCCCGCAAGGGAGACAAGGCCGTGTTCATGCAGCACAAGGTCTCCGGACGCATCATGCTCGCAACCTTGCGCAGCGGTGCGCGGTTCATCGACGTAATCACGCCGTCGGGCACCGCCAGCCGCACTTTGCAGGCAATTGAAAATGAACCCTGGAAGGTTCTGCCCAACATCGAGGAAGCGCAGCGGATCTGGGACCGCGAAATGGAAACTCAGAATATGCAGGCGGAAACCGACCTGCATATCCTGTCCGGATCGCTGCTCTACAACTGGGACAAGCTTCCCAAGACGGGGATTGGCCTCAACCGGTGCAAGACCGACGATGGGGAAATCATCGTCGGACGGGTGATCTCGCCCGGAGAACTGCGCACGACGCTCAAAGGGATGGGCATGCGCAGCACGCAGAGCGCGGCCGAACTGACTCGCATGCTGCTCAGCGTCGACCGGGGCGCCGCCATCAAGATCGACAACGGATGGCGGATCGAGCAGCCGGACCAGCCCGGAGGCGACTACAACCTCATCATCCCGGACAACGAGCAGACCGGCCCTGTCCGGCGCGACTTGGCCGCGATCGGGGTTAAGGTGCGCAACACCCCGCTCGGTACCGACTTCACCATCGAGCGCAGCAAGTCGCTCGATATCATCCGGGGCATTCTTATCGGCAACGAAATCACGCTCGAAGGGAACACCCTCAACATGACCGCGGTCGTGCCTGATAACGACGACGAGGATGATCAGAGTCAGCAGGCCGCCGCCTGCTGACCAAAAAGATTGTCGAGCCTCTCCGCTATCGCGTATCCTAACAGGGAGCGCGATAGCGGAGGTGAGACATGAGTGGAAAAACAGCAGCCACAAAGCTCCAGGACCGCGTCATCAAAAACGCCGGAGCCAGTTTCGACAAGGGGCGCAACGTCCTCGTCGAAGCGCCTACCGGCGCCGGCAAGACCCGTATATATTCAAAGATCGCCTGCCAAAGGGCCCAAAAGGGCGAGCGCACGCTGGTGCTGACCGAACGGCAAAAGCTGGTCGAACAGGGCATCTGCGGCAATGCACGCTGGAACGGCAACGAAATCGCCACCAGCCAGGGCATGAACGGCGAAATGGACCAAAGCGGACAGATCGTCTTCAGCACGGTCCAAACCGCACTGGCGCTCAAGTCCCAGCTACAGCGCTATGACAACGTCATCATCGATGAGGGACACCACGCCACCAAACAGAACAAATATTATGAGCCGGTGATCGAACAGCTGCAGGCCAGCAACCCTGATCTGCGCGTCCTTGCCGTCACCGCCACCCCGCCGGACGATCTTACAACGCTCATTGCGCCACTGACCGACGTCGACCGGCACATCATCACCTTCGATGAAGCTATCGCCGCCAAGCTCATCAAACTCCCAGAAACCCTCGCACCGCCCATTCGCCTCCTCAACGGCAAGACCGTCGAGGAGGTGGTGCGCCAACACATTGATCATGACGGCGATGCGATCACCGGCATATCCACCGAACTGCGCAAGGGCGAGCCCGACGACTGGAACGATCTGCTCGTCAATCGATACCAGCGACACCTACAGGACCGCAGCACGATCGCCTTCTTCGACCGCATCGCCGATGCAAAAGCGTTTGCCGACACCGCGGCCGAATATGGCATTCACGTCGACGTGCTGCACTCCGGCAACAAGCCATCGCACAACAAACAAATCTTCGACGACTTCGAAGCCCGGCCCAACCGGCTGATCGCGTCGGTCGACATGATCAGCGAAGGCGCCGACATCGGAGCAAGCGGCATACTGCTCGCCAAGAAGACCACCTCTCCCCGCGAGTATCGACAGATCATCGGTCGGGCCGCCCGATCCTATGCCGACGCCGACACACCTCAAGGACTCGTGGTCGACATGGGGGCATCGACGTACCTTCATGGCGATATTGCCGCCCAGGCCGCCATGAGCCAGGTACGCAAGCTCGGAGAGAACGCCGAGCGTGACGTGCTGCCCAACGGGCGCAAGTCTTCCAAAATCTGGGTGGACGTGGCCAACAAGCCCAAATGCTATGCCACCCAGATCGACGGCGACATGATCTTCCTGATGCGAAAGGAGGACGGATACGCCGCTTTTCGCCAGTGCAGCAGCCGTAAGGGGAAGCACCTCGAGACGCTCAAAATCGAAGCGCAAAAACCAGGCGCACCGCAGATCGGCGCCCTGAGCAAGTGGCTGGCGCCCCACATTGAGCGCAACGAGCGCAAACTCGCACGACTCACCCGCGGGCCCGAAAGCGAATTGCGGATGATGGCCAACGAGATCTGGGAACGCCACGGACCGAGCATGATGAGCGCCTACAACATGTTGCAGGTCCAACCGCGCAACATTATCGCCAAACAATCCGAAACAAGCCGTAACGCGGCACAAATGAATGCGATTCAGCAAGCCCAGGCAGGAAGGGGCTACTGAATCAGGAGGGGAAGATATGAACGACGTCATTATCGGTATCGACGGCAAAATGACCGTCGATGGGCGCTATATTCCCTTCCATCTCATCGCGTACCACGTCGCAAGCGGTAGGCACCTGGAACTGGTCGGTCGACTGCCACAGGCCGAGTGGGTGTTCGATCCCGTAAATGAGGAATATGGCGACCTCACAAAAATCGAAGGCGAGGAAATCGCCAAGCAGATCACCAAGGTCATCAGAAAATGGCCGGGGGCCACCTACCACATCCACCACTCACACATGGAAACCGATTTCATCAAGGTGATGGAATGGGAGGGCGTGACCATCGTGCCACAGCGGGTTACCGTCGAGGATCTTTATCCTTTCCCAATCAAGAACGAGAGCGGCCGCGAGATCGCCGCCATCCTCGAAAAGCGACACCCCACAAAACCACCCAGTCCGATCACCTGGCGAATCGAAACTGACTGTACAGTCGCACCAGAAATGAATCCGGAGAATATCTGGGGGGGCGAGTACAGCATGATCAACCTCGATGAACACCACGACATCGTCGCCAGCGAGGAAGCCCTCCAAGACCCCGCCGCAGTCTATCTGATGATCGACGAACACATCGTTCCGGCGCCAGCCTGGGTGGTGGGCGTCGACGGAGAAAAGGTGGTGGACGCGCGCATCAAGCGCAACAAGCTACAGCGACTCATCAAACCAATCTAATCGCCATCCGAAAACCGAGAAAAACCAGGGCCGCGTCGTCTATCGGCGCGGCCCTTTCCGTTTGAAGCACCCTCGAAGAGCAAGGACACCCTCCATGGTAGAAACCATCAAGCCCTACACTGCGGGTAACGTCGCATCGGCCGTGATGACGATCGCCGAACAGATCGCCAACGACCGCGACGTCAAGCCAACCGATCAGGACGGCATGCAAAAGTCCTATCTCGAGGCCGAATCACTGGTGGCCAAGGAGCTGCAGCGTCAGGGACTAACGGCCGAAAAGGCCATGAACATGGTCGAAGCAGCAGTCAACGCGACCGCAAGCAACAACAACCTCGCCTCGGAGCTCATCCGCAGCGCCCTCGCCAACGAACATGCCCCAGTGCCCAGCAACGACGTCGACGCCGAAATCGACATGGAAAGCGCCTATGTCGACAGCGACGACGCCGACCATCCAGAAAGCGACGACGAAGCCGACGCCGAGGATAAAGAGGACGAGAGCGAGGGCGAAACCAACGGAGCGACGCAGACGACAAGCTCCGGCGTCGCTCGCAGCGACACCACCGGCAACCGCAGCGCCAAAGCCAAGGCGGCCGATGCGACGAGCACGCGAGCCAAGCGCGCACCGCGTGCCTATATCGAGCCCGAGGTCGAACGTCGCCACTACACGACCACCGAACTCAGCGTCAGCGAGATCTTCCGCAACCTCCCGCCGGAGATCAACGCGTTCAATTTCAAGCTGCCGGTGTTCAACTGGCAGGAAATGCACCCGGGGGTGCCAACGGTCGATCCGCACTACAACATCGACCTCGAAGCGCTGCTGACCGCGCTGTACGGCATCGCCCGCACCAAGACGACCAACATCGTCGGGCCACACGGGTCGGGCAAGACCAAATTCGTCGAACAGCTGGCAGCCCGGCTGAAGATGCCGCTGACCGTCATTCCAATGGACGGCCAGCTAACGCGAAACCACCTCATCGGCCAGGAGAAGATCCGAGTCGTCGACGGCGCGACCGAAAGCTACTACTCGATGGGCATTCTGCCGCGAGCACTGGCCGAACCGGGCATCATCCTGTTTGACGAGGTCGACCGCGCCGTGTCGGATCTGCAGTACGCCTGCCACTCGGTCTATCTCAACGACGGCCTCACCATCCTCGAAAAGGACGGGCGTCGCATTCCAATGCATCCCCACAACCGAGTGTTCGCCACCGCCAACACCAAGGGGCGCGGCAGCGTCGATGGGATGTACATGGCCAGCGAGGAAATGTCGGAAGCCACGCGCGATCGCTTCTCGCTGTGGATCGACATGCCGTACCAGAGCGTCGAAGATGACGAGATGGTGCTCAAGAAGAAGGTGCCGACACTGCCGGCCGGCGCCGCGACCAACATCGCCAAGCTCGCCAAGCTCATCCGCGAATCGTTCCTCGGCAACAATCTGTCGCAGACCTGCTCGCTGCGGCAGCAGCTCGAGGTGGCCGACTTCGCGGCGTTCCTGATCGCTCGGGTGAAGGAGCCGGAGGAAAAGGATGCTGCACTCGCTTTTGCCATCCGCACCGTCATTCTCGGGCGGGCAAGCGAGCCGGACCAGCGCCAGATCGAGGACATGATCCGCACCCTGATGCCCAACATCGACAACAAGGCGCAGCTGGTCTGACGAAATAAATCCCAACCAGCCCAATAAGAAACCAGGAAGGAAAGCTGCAAATGAGCGCGATCGGCGACGCGACCAACCAAAAACGAACGGGCCAGAGCAAGGCCGTCACCGGATTTGGTCGGTCGCCAAGCCAAATGACACCGGCAGAACGCATGGGTGCAGTCAGCGGCTACGAGCTCCAGCAGCGCCTAAAAGGGATCGTGCGCGGCGTCACGACCAAGAAGATCAGGCATATCTTCACGGGGCAGGGCGCTGCCACCAATGAAGACGTCATGCTCCTGCCGCACATCGCGCCAACGAAGATGTTCACTCGCGAAGAAGCGGAGGTGCTGATCGGCTACGCCCTGCACGAGGCGAGTCACCATCTCGAGACCGACTTCAGCCTGCTCGAACGAATCCTGGCTGACGATCCGCCCAAACTCGAGCAAAAACGCGAAAAGGAATTCTGGAACGCCATCGAAGACTACCGGATCGAGAAGATCACACGGCAAGCCTTCCCAGGCATCCCGACTTTCATCGATCGCACCCGGCACTACGCCACGCAGCAATATCTGACCGCGCTCGAAAACGGTGCAATCGACCCAAGACGGATCAATAATCCGTACGCATATGGTGCTGTGGCACTCACCTGGCTGGGCGCCAAGATGAATGGCTACCGCACGCTCACCAGCGAGAAAGCCCTGGCTACGCTCAACCCCAACATGCGGCAGTGGATCGAGTCCTGGGAGTCGGACATGGCCGCGGTCGAAACCTGTCAGGACGCGTGGGATCTCGCCCGGAAGATCCTTCAGGATCTCGACGAGCAAATGCAGGACGAAAACGACAGCAGCACAAGCGACACCGGCGACAGCAAAAAGCAGCAGCAGTCAAACAACAAGCAGCAACAGGATCAGCAGCAGCGTCAGCAGCAAAAGGGTCAGCCCGAACAAGACGACCAGTCCAACTCAAGCCAAGACGCCGACGACAGCAAGCAGGGCGACACGGAATCGGACTCGAAGGGCAAGAGCGCCGCATCGGGCAATGAGAAAGACCAGGACGGCCAAAAAGAGAACGACCCGGAGAGCGATGTCGAGAGTGGCGACAACGCCAAAGACAGCAGCAAATCCGACAATGACGGCGACGACGCTGCTGATGCCGCTGATACTGACGATAACGGCGATGCTGACGCCGACGCTAACGACTCAGACAAGAACGACGGCAAGGACAACAAGCAAGAAGACGGCACCGACAGCGATGACGGCAGCAGTCAGGACGACGAAGGCGACAGCGCCGATCAGTCCGATAAGGGCGACGGCAAGGAATCGGACGACCAAACCACCGACGCTGACAAGGACGGACAGAAAGGCGAAAGCGAAAGCGACGCCGAAGACGGGTCCGAGAGCGACGCTGACAAAGAATCCGACGCCGACTCCCAGTCAGAGTCGGGCGCCGGATCCGATTCAAGCTCCGACGCCCAGGACGGCGCTGACAACGATGGTCATGAAAGCACAGGCGCGGACCAAAGTGCCGATGGCACCAATGGCAACGAAAGCGCCGACGGAGATAACGGCGATAACGAATCATCAGGGGATACGCCTGACAAGCAGGAAAACTCGTCACCCAGCACGCCACAGAACCAGGCGGGTGACGAGACGCAGCAGGGTGATGGCGGCTCGGGGGATGACCAGACCAACTCCGGCGAAAACAAAGGCGAAAGCAACCAGAGCAATAAGAACGACAGCAACGCCAACAGCAGCAATGGTGCAAACGGGGCAAGGCCACCCCTCGAAATCGAAGACGGCATGGAGCTCGATCCGACCGAAGCCAGCGATCTCGAAATTCCCGACATCATCGAAAAACTGAAGAATGACGGCCGCAACGACCAATATGAGATGGAGATCGAGGAATTCGAAAACTGCGTCCGGAACGAGGTGGAATTCGGTCTCGAACAATACACCGAGATGTCCCGGCAGCTGAGCGGCACCGCTGCACGCTCAGCCGGTGTGATCCGGCGACTTCTCGCCGTAAGGGACATCACGCGTACGCGCAACGCGGTCGAGGAAGGGCAGCTTGACCTCAGTCGACTGGTGCCGATCATCAACGGGGCCAGCAACATCTATAAGAGCAAAACCGTCAAGCGCGACGTCAACACCGCAGTGAGTATCCTGGTGGACCAGTCGGGATCGATGATGGATCACAAAATCCGCATTTGCCAGCAGGCGTGCATCATTCTCGACCAGGGCATCGTCGCGGCGAACACCGATCTGGAAATCACCGGCTTTACGGGCTCCAGTTGCAACCCAACGCTCTACCGATTCCGGTCGTTCGGCGAGAAAGGCAGGATCGCAAGCTCGAGAATCGGCCTGATGCACAAAACCGGCGGAGGAGGAACGCCGATGGCGCTTCCAATTCTCGACGTCTGGACCAGGCTCAAGAATCACAAGGCGCCGCGCAAAATCCTCATCATGATCACCGACGGCATGGCCGACGATATGGTAAGGACCAAGGAAGCTCACGACCTCGTGGTAAACGCAGGCGGCTCCATGCTCGGCATCGCCATCGGCGACATCCGCATGGTCAGCCAATGGTGCGATAACGCCATCCAGCTCGACGATGTCGAGCAATTGCCCACGGTACTCACCCAACTGATCCAGAACGCCATCATGACCAAGAGGGCCGCATGACCTTGATCAAACGCGAACATGTCGTCGACATCGGTCGAGGACCAATGTTCATCGCCCACTGGACGGACGCAAACCACGCAGCGGACGATGGCAAATATATCATCGTACGGCCGCGCGCCCACGGAAAGCGCAGCAGCATCGCCGAAAAATCGGAGATCGAACTCGAACTCAACCGACGGCGAAATATCCGCCTCGACGTTGAACTGACAGAAAAAGATCGAATGGTCGTTGAGGAGGAAATCCTCCAGACAATCAGTAGCGCGGGACAGCGGTACATGGCACTGCGATGGGACGGCAGCGAGGCCGTCCTCTTCAAGACCATGATTGAGGCACAGATCTGGGATGCGGAACAAAGCAACCAGGTCGATCAAAACAGCGTTCAAACGCCCACACGACGACGCAAGATGATGGGCTGACGATGAAGCTGCGATTGGATTACAAAAACGCCTATTTCGGTGAGTCCGGCCATGTGATGGACGTCGAAGCCAGAACCGAGAGCAAACGACGACACATCGCTTTCGACAAACACGGCTGCCAGCCCATGCGCGGCCGCGAGAGGGGCGAAACCATCCGCCGACCGATGGACCATGAATGTCCGGCCGAAATCGCAGCGCTCATCTACCAGATGCTTGAGGACCAAGAGGTGAAGGCCGTGCCCGGCCACTGGGTCAACGACACCATCATCGAATATGAATTTCAGCGCCGCCGCACCATGATGGGGTAAGCGCGCAAAAATACAGGCATCCAACTTGGAGGTGACTACCTCCACAACCTATAAGGACGACATGAACACCAGCACCAAGCCAGCCGGCTACCAGAACCGCGACCGCTCAGGCGCGCTTTTTTACGACGCCGAAGGGGCCCCCACCCTCAGCGGCAAAATCACCTGCGGTGAAACGCGCCAGGTGACACTCGAGCCCGCGGTCGACAAGAATCAGCGCGACTATCTCAAGATCAGCGGCGAAGGGGTCTCGGGCGCCCTCTACGACAACGACCGCAAAACCCAGCCCAACCATCCCGACTATGCAGGGCCGATCAAGATCGGCGGCGAGGATCTGCGCATCTCCGGATGGAAGAAGAAGATCCAAAATGGCGATAACGCCGGCAAGGACTTCATCAGCATCGCCATCAGCGACAAGTTCAAGCCCAAGCAGGACAGCTGATCCTTCGAAAAAGGGATGCCCCACCAAGCCATCGACGACCTCACTCGCGAAGCGAGGAAAAAGGGCGTCATCCTCGAAATAGAAATCGAGGATGACGCCCTTTGGCTGTCGCGCATAGAACGAACATCGGGGCCGCCCGGCGCCGGCGCGCTCATCATAGAGCAACTGTTCGACATCGCCGACGACCATGACCTCAACGTTCACGGCGCAATCGTCGCCGATCACGAAGCGCTCATACCCTACTACGAAGAACTCGGCTTCACCGTCCACGAGGAGGAAGGCCGCACGCTCATCAGGAGATAAAAATGACCGAAGCGGAGATCGAAGACCTCTACCATCACGGGCTTTGCATCGACCTCTTCGCGGGCGGAGGTGGATTCTCCCTTGGGTTCGAGCAGGGCATGAAACGACCGATCGACATCGCTCTCAATCATGACCGCTACGCCATCACGCTCCATGCCATGAATCACCCAAAGACCCGGCACGTCTGCCAAGACATCACAAAGGCCGATCCGCTCGAAATCACACAAGGCAAACCCGTCTTCTGGGTGCACGCATCCCCGGCCTGCACACAGTTCTCACGGAGCCGACGGGCGCTACCGGCCGAGAAGCAATTAAGAGAACTCGGCTGGGACGCCTTTCGTTGGGTCGAACAAACCCGGCCAGCCATCTTCACCGCAGAAAATGTCCCCGAATACGTCAACTGGGGACCGCTCGGCCAGGACAACTACCCGATCAGGGAGCGGGCCGGCGAAACGTGGAATGAGTGGGTGCAGGCCTTTCGCGACCATGGCTATGCCATTGAGTGGCGCATCCTCAACTCCGCCGACCATGGTGCACCTACCTCACGGCAGCGGCTGATCATCATCGCACGGCGTGACGGGCTGCCCGTCCGCTGGCCTGAAGCCGATCACGGCAACGGACGCGCGAAACCCTATGAGCCCGCTTATCGGCACATCGACTGGAACGAGCGCGCTCCATCGATCTTCAATCGAAAAAGGGCACTCGCGCCCAAGACGCTCGAACGAATCCGGCGCGGCGTCCTCAAGCATGTCATCGAGAATCCGGCACCCTTCAACGCGCCAATCGCGCCCCAGGTCGACAACGACAACAGCATCCAGGTTGCGGCCTTCATGGGTCAAAACCACGGTCTGCTGTCCGGCCGATCGATCGAGGAACCAGTGTCGACCATCTGCTCCAAAGGAGCAGGACAAGCGCTGATCACGCTCTCCTATATCGATGTCGCCCGCAAAGACAGTGTCGGGCGTGATATGCGGAGCACGGTGCCGACCATCACCACCAAGGCCGGACACTTCGCCGAGGTCAGAATCACTGCGTTTCTCGCTGGCTACTACAGCGAGGGTGGAAGCCAGATCAACAACGTCAAGAATCCCATCCCGACCATCACGACACGCGATCGCTTCGGGCTCGCCGAGGTGACCATCGCAGGTCGACCGGCTCGCATCGTCGATATCGGCTACCGGATGTTGACCGTTGACGAGCTATGGGACCTAATGGGCTTCCCCAGAACCTACCACCGCAATATCATCGCCAACGGAAAACCGCTCACACAGGAGCGGCAAAAACGTATGATCGGCAACGCCGTGGTACCCATTCTGGCGCGCAGGGTGGTAGAGGCCAACCTCGCCGACATTCGAGCAATGGAACGCCCTCACGCGATCGCAGCCTGACCTCCTTAGGGGAAAGAAGAAATTGGCAAGGCAACTCATCCTCGACACGGAAACGACCGGGATCGATCCGGCAATTGGGCACCGCATCATCGACATCGGCATCGTCGAATACGACGGACTAATGCCCACCGGACGGGAGTATCAGGTCTACCTCAACCCCGACCGCGCCATCGAAGCAAGCGCTACCGCCATCCACGGCATCACCAACGAGATGCTGCAGAGCAGCCCGCGCTTTGCCGATATCGCCGAAGAGTTGCTCGACTTCCTGGGCAATGACCCGATCATCATCTACAACGCGCCCTTCGACATCGGCTTCCTCAATGCCGAGCTGGAGGCGATCAATCTCGCCGGCATCGAAAATCCCATCATCGACCCGATGGAGATTGTCAAAAAGCGATACCCGCGGGCCAACAAATCATTGAATGCCGTCGCCAAGAGGCTTGGGGTCAGCGTCGAAGGCCGCGACAAGCATGGGGCCATCATCGACGCTACCATCACCGGCCACGTCTACCGACGCCTGATCCAACAGGACGAATTGGCCATCGCCAACGTCGAAGAGGTCAAGGCGGCACCCCGGCACAGCCAGACGATCGACGCCCGACCGATCGCCCGCACCATGTGCAGTGTCGGACCCTACCTCCTCCGCAGCGAAACCAGCTACAGCCTGTTTCAATCGGCCTTAAGTCCGGAAAGCCTCGTCAAGAACGCCAAAGAACTCGGCTATCAGGGCGTCGCTTTGACCGATCGCTATACGATCGCCGGCGCCATGAATTTCGCCAGCGCAGTGCGCAAGGCGGAAATCAAGGGCGCGGTTGGTGTCGCACTCGATATCGCCAGTCATCCCGACAAACCCCTTATCTTCTATGCACGCAACGAAACGGGATGGCGCAATATCCAGAAGCTCATCACGCTGCGCAACGTCACCAACCAAGGGCGCGGACTGACCAGCAAACAAATGCAGGCGCATGCCGAAGGCATTGCCGTGCTCAGCGGCGGTGCCGAAGGACCACTGGATGCCATGCTTCAGACAAGTGAAGGCGCGGTCCAGGCCATGCGCACAGCGAACTTCCTCAAAGCGCTCTACCATGATGCATTCGCCATCGAAATCAGCCGCACCAACGACAGCCCCGAACGGCATGTCGAAACCCAGCTGACCATCATCGCCGACGAACTGAAAATCCCGATCATCGGCACCGCCATCGCTCGAGCAGCAAATGGCGAACCAGAGATGGTCGAACTGATGCGCGCCATCGGTCATGGTACCAATTACGAGGAAAGCATGAACAGCGGGGAGGACCTCAAGCGTCCGGCCACACTGACCACCATGTTCAGCGACCTCCCCAATGCAGCAGAGAACGCCGGTTGGCTCATGGACCGGTGTGAATATCTCCCGGCCGAGGTCAAGCCCATCCTGCCAAGCTATCCGGGTATCGACTGCAGCGAAGACGAGATGCTGATCGCCAAGGCACGCGAGGGCCTCGGCAAGCACCTCAAAAACATCCCGGAAGACCAGCACGAGATCTACTGGAAGCGCTTCGAGTATGAAACCGGACTGATCTGCAGCCAGGGCTTCTCAGGCTACTTCCTCATTGTCGCGGACTTCATCAACTGGGCGCACGACAACGACATCCCGGTGGGCCCCGGACGTGGCTCCGGCGCGGGATCGATCGTCGCCTGGGCGCTCGGCATCACCAAGCTCGACCCGATCGCCTTCAACCTCCTGTTCGAACGCTTCATCAACCCCGATCGCGTATCGCTGCCCGACTTCGATATCGACTTCTGTGAAGAAGGTCGTGAATCGGTCATCAAATATGTCCGCGAGAAATACGGCGCCGACCGTGTCGTCGCGATCGGCACCTATGGCACCTTTCAATCCCGCATGGGAGTCAAGGACGTAGGACGCATCCTTGGGCAACCGCACGGCCTCATGGACCGCATCGCCAAGGCTCTGCCCGAAAAAGGCGAACTCACGAGAGATGTCATCGAGAGCGAGGAGGTCCAGCGTCTCCTCACTACCGCCGAGGCGGCCAAAGCGGTCCAGCTGAGCGCCAAGCTCTATGGCCTCGTCCGCAACAAGTCACGCCACGCCGCCGGCATCGTCATCGCCGACCGGCCCGTCGACAGCATTACCTCGCTCGAGCCGGATCCCAACGATCCCGAACAGTCGGTAACGCAATACGACATGAAGCCGGTCGAGAAGGCCGGGCTGGTGAAATTCGACTTCCTCGGCCTCAAAACGCTGAGCATCATCGATCGCGCCACCAAGAGCCTCGCCGAACGAGGCATCGATATCGACCCCTACGCACTGCCGCTTAACGACGAGATGACCTTCCAGGCACTAAGCCAGGGGCATACGACCGCGGTGTTCCAGATGGAATCACCAGGAATCACGCGCGCCTGCCGCGAAATTCGCATCGACAGCTTTGAAGACATCGTCGCCATCGTCGCGCTATATCGGCCAGGCCCGATGGAATTCATCCCGCTATATGCACGCCGCAAAAAGGGTCTGGAGCCATTCGGCACCCCGCACCCCCTGCTGGATAACGTCACACGTGATACCTACGGCATTCTCGTCTACCAGGAACAGGTGATGCAGGCAGCGCAGGTGCTCGCCGGCTATTCACTGGGGCAGGCGGACCTCTTGCGCCGTGCAATGGGCAAGAAAATCAAGGCCGAGATGGACGCGCAACGCGAGGTGTTCATCAAGGGCTGCAAGCAGACCAACAACATCGGCGAACGCCAAGCAACCGAACTGTTCGAACTAATCGAGCGCTTTGCCATGTATGGCTTCAACCGTAGTCACGCGGCTGCTTACGCGCTGCTGTGCTACATCACCTCGTGGCTGATCAATCACTACCCGGCCGACTACATCGCGGCCGCCATGGACAGCGTCACCGACAACACCGACCAGATGGTCAAATTCGCCCAGGAAGCACGGCGCCGCGGCATCAAGCTGATCCCTCCGGTCATCGACGATCGGGCCGACCGCTTCCGTGCCATTGACGGTAAAACGATTCGCTGGTCGCTGAAAGCCATCAGGGGCATTGGCCGTCGCGCAGTGCAAGCGATGGTGCAAGAAGCAGGAAGCCAGCCCTTCAAGAACGTCCCCGACTTCATCGAACGGAACGGCGCACACATCAGTCGCACCCAGGCCCAGTTGATCGCCGCATCAGGAGCGCTGGACCAATTGGCCGGCGGACGCAGCGAAGCGGTAACGCTCATCCGTCAGCACTATGACAGCATGGTCAAGGACGCCGAGGACAAACGCATCGGCCAGCAGTCGCTATTTGGCGAAGAACAGCCCATGCCAAAGGCAAGCGACGATGTCGCCATTGACGAGCGCGAGCTCATCGACCTCGAGGCAGAAGCGCTGGGGCTGACGCTCACTACCCACCCAATCGACGAATACCGAGCCTACCTCATGGCCAACGGCATCCTTACGCCGTCACAGGCCCAAAATCTGCTCGATACAATGCCCGTGCGAATCGCCGCGCAAGTCGACGAAATCAAGAACGCTAAGGGTAAGGCCTGGATGACCGTACGCCTATCGGACGATCAGGCGACCATCACCGCCGGGTGCGACGAAACGCTCGACAACGCCCACCAACTCAAAAAGGGAAGCCTCTACATCCTGCAGGTGAGCGCCTACCATAGCGGCGGCGAACGCAAGGTGCGCATCGATCAGATCGAAAGCGAGCTCAGCGAACCGGAAGAAAATACACATCGCATCTGCATCATCAAAACCGGCGAAGGCTTCGACCGCAACCAACTGCGCAAGCTCATCGCTGGCGCCAGCGAGGGGCAGGATCGACTGCGCATCGTCGAGGATGGACAAGCCACTAACACCCCCGCCATCGTCAGGATCGACGACACGCTGATCCGCGACATCGAGGCACTGGACGGAGTCGAGGAAACAGCAGTAATGTGACGACGCCAAACAAGGGGAAACCATGAGTACTCGAGAAGGCGTCATCACCGCCCCACAGCAATGCCGTCTGATCAGCAACGCCACATACTATAAGCAGCCCCCGGCCGAGCTAGTGCAGCGCATGACCGCGGACCAACGGCGGCATTGCCTGTACGAGATCAAGAGCCGTGACGGAGATTATGAGCTCCATGTCACGCTGACAGGCAATGGCTGCATGACTGCCAAGGTGTCGACCGCCTCACCGCAGATCGAATCCGGCACCTACTACAGCTGCTCCAAGAGCGAGGATATCGTCTGGCACGACAGCCTTTTGCCCGTCGTTCTCAAAAGCGAGCTCAGCCGCGAACAAATCGCCGCAGGGCTCACGCCCCAGGAAATCATGACCGCCTTTCTCGCCGCAGCGAACGTCGAGCGACACGCCGCAACCGTCGGAGGATATGCGTGCTGGATGCAGGTCATGCAAATCTATACAGAGCGACTAGCCGCCAGAACACGTAGCATCATTCAACTACAAGCCGAACTGCCGATGACAATTGCACCCGAATATCGGCAGCGCTCGCGCTACCAAGCATATCAATCAAAGGGCCGGGAAGATCATGGCATCATCGACATCGACATCGAGCAACTACATCAAATCGACGACGCCATGCAGCCCAGCGCGGCCAGCCTACGACTGCTTGGCCCGATCATGATACGACAGCCCTACATCGAAACGTTCACGGCCGAGCCAAACACGCGCGGCTAAGCGAACTTTGTCGGAAACGACCAAGCATCCTACAAACAACTCGGTACAAGGAGATCGAATATATGAAATATCGTAACCTCATGCTGGCGGCATCGGCGCTCAGCCTCATCGCTGTGCCAGCGCTCGCACAGACGGGCCCCGACACCGCCTTCGAGACGCAGCTGCGCCGGGTGCTGAATAACCGGCCCGAAATCATCATCGAAGCCGTGCAGCGTGCCCAGCAACGTGACGCCCAGCGCGCAGAACAGGCCCGTAATCAGGCGGCACAGACCGTGCGACCTCGTCTGACCGGCGCCAACACTCCGGGACTCGTTCTCGGCGATCAGGCCGCGAACGCCCAGAACACGCTGGTCGAATTTCTCGACTATCGCTGCGGCTATTGCCGTCAGGCGCATACCACGGTGAAGGCATTGAAGGCCGGCCGTCCGGGAACGCGCCTGGTGGTGGTGATGCGACCGATCCTCGGGCCGCAGTCGGAGGTGCTGGCACGCTACGCACTCGCCGCCGCCGAACAGGGCAAGTTCGAGGCCGCGCACAACGCCTTGTTCGAGCGCCAGGTCGAGGCGAATGACGCAGGGCTGCAGGCCCTCTCGGAATCGATCGGCGTTGACTGGACTCGCGCTCGCGCCGCCATGTCGTCGCCGAGCGTCACCGCCAAGCTCACCGAACACCGCACGATCTCGGAACAGATGAACGTCAACGGGACGCCTTTCTTCATCACGCCCCAGGGCACCATCCCCGGCGCCGCCACCGAAGCACAGTTGACGGCCGCCTTCCGGCGATAAGCACAAGCATTCAATTCAATATGGCCGGGCGATTAGTCGCCCGGCCCTTTTTTTTTGCACGCAGACGGCAGTCAAAAAAACAAAGATACTTGACTAGTCATCGCATTGGAGTATCTCGGACGGGCCTTCCGACCTAGCCAGTCGCAAGGTGACTGTACTCTAAGGAAAGGTGCACAAATGTCCGGCTCATTTGCAAAGGTCCAGCTGCTCGGAAACCTCGCTCGCGATCCCGAGCGGCGCGAGACGTCCCACGGCGGTCTGGTCCGTCTCCGTCTGATGACCAACGAATCGTGGAAGGACCGCGAAACCGGCGAGCGCAAGAGCCGCTCGCAGGGGCACGACGTGGTCGTCTACCACGAGAACATCGGCAACACGCTGATGAACTACACCCGCAAGGGCTCGAAGATCTACATCGAAGGCGCGCTCGAAACGCGCAAGTACGTCGGCGAGGACGACGTCGAACGCTACATCACCGAGGTCATCGTGCGGCCCTACCGTGGTCATCTGGAACTGCTCGATCGGCCCGACGGCGGGAGCGACAGCGGTGACGACCGGGGCGGAAATCGCGACGACAATCGCGGAGACCGGGGCGGCGACCGCGGAGGCAATCGCAACAGCGACCGCGATGACAATCGGGGCGGTCGCGGCAACGACAATCGCGGAAGCAGCCGCAGTGCCTTCGACGACGCACTGGACGACGAGGTCCCCTTCTGAGTCCCCACTGCATGACAAAAAAGGCCGCGACAGTTATCTGTCGCGGCCTTTTTATTGGAACCAACAAGCCTCACCCGGGCGATACTTCCTCGGTCGAAATCAGGCTCTCACCGGGATCGACCTGACCCGAACCGCGTACGATCGAACCGGCCTCAATGGTTGACCCATCGGCCCGCTCCACGTCATCGCGCAGGAACTCGATGGACTCGATCACGCTTGATGCGACCGGCCGGCCGCCGACGCCACGAGCAGGACGGTAGCGATAGGTCATGACCAAATCGCAGCCCTTGCCATCCAGCAGCGCCGATCCAGTCGACGTCGTTACCGCACAGGACGAAGGCCTGCCCGTCTCATCGACATCGACGGTCATCACCATCAGGCCCGAACCACTCAAACGACGCGCTTCATCACGCGAGGCTTGATCGGATAGCTTGGCCGAGTCGAAAGACAGCAGAACCGCTTCCGCAGGGCCATTGCCCATCGTTACCTCAGGCACATAAACCCGCGCCTCGGCAATACCGTCAGGAGAGCCGGCCGGACCAGCCATCGGCACCGGCGGAGGCGGAGTCCAGATCAACACATCCGAGCCCGAGGTGCCCGGCATCACCGCCAGTTCAGCGACGGGCAACGGCTCACTCGGCGCAGGATTGATCGGATCCTTCTGCGCCTTGGGCTTCGCGATCGCAGGAAGCTCCCGCGGCAAACGAGGAGCCTCAGTCTTGGGGCCCTGAATATCAATCACCTGGAGCGGGTGTTCAGGATTGGATTCGACTTCGTCGGAAGGAGAAAAAAGATAGACAGCTGCAATCAACGCCGCCACCGACGCATGCACACTGAGCGATGAAAGAGCGCCAAAACGAAGCCGACCGCGATCGCCGGCGCCCGACCCGAAATAAGCATCCCAGCGACGCGCTAGCGACGACAACGCCGTCCCATGACGATTCGACAACGCGCTCACGCTCACGGCAGAATATCCGACAGCGTCATCTCGACCGAACGACGCCCATTGAAATCGTTGATGGCAAGATCGCCCACCAAGGCAACCGACTGGCCGACCAACCCCTGCAGCATATCGCCGTACCCTTCATCGACAGCGCGCCACCAAACGGCCGACAGGCGAGGGCCGATGAGCTTGATGTGCCGGCCCTTCATGACCATCACGCGCTCGGGTACGAAATTCTCGATCAGCACCTTCACTGAAGGCATCCCTTGACCGAGCGGCTGCAGCTGGCCAAGCGACTCGACTTGCTCGACCAACAAGCGGTCAAGCCGGGCCTCCGCATCGATCACCAGCGGCTCCGGGCTCCACTTCGCCCGAGAGCGCATAAATTGAACAAAGCTGTCCCACTCGGCCGCCTGACAACCAAAACCGCAGGCCATCGCATGGCCGCCACCCGATACCAGGCGGCCCGACGCACGGGCATCGATGATCAAACCGCCCAGATCGAAGCCGGAGACCGAGCGACCCGAGCCCTTGACCAGGCCGCCATCGATCACGCCCACAAGCGCCGGCAGATCGAACCGCTCACGCAGACGGCCGGCAACAATACCGACTACCCCCGGGTGCCAATTATGGCTGGCGACAGCAATAAGCTCGGCGCCGGCCTGGACCTGCTCGGCCGCCAACTCGAGAGCCTCGTTAAGGCAAGTCTCCTCGACCTCCTGACGCTGCCGATTGAGTTCATTCAACCGCTGGGCGATCGGCGCTGCCTGTTCGACATCCGACGACAGCAAGAGTTCGACGCCCAGCGCCCCATCGGCCCGCCCAGACCCGCCACCAACGCGTCCACCCGCATTGATGCGAGGGCCAAGAGCGAAGCCCATCTTGCCCGAGGTGATCTCATCCACACCGGCTACCGAGATAAGCGCCGCAATCCCAGGGCTCGGCGCCTCGCGCATCACCGCAAGGCCGGCGCTGACAAACAGGCGAGACGGTCCAACCAGCGGCACCACGTCGGCCACCGTCGCCAGCGCAACCAGATCGAGAAACGATTTAAGACGAGGCAGTTTTGTCGGATCGAACCCCATGTCCGCGAGCTGACGCTGAGCCTGCACCACGGTCAGGAACACGAGCGCGCACGCGCACAGCATGCCCAGCCCCGAAGAACAGTCCTCGCGATGCGGATTGACCACCGCCACCACATTGGGGAGATCCCCTTGCGGCCGGTGATGATCGATCACCACCACATCGCAATCAAGGCCCTCGAGCAAAGCCGCCGAGGCAGTACCACAGTCCACCGTGATCAGCAGATCACACGCCGAGACATCGGCCGAAGCGAGCGCCCCCTCGCTCGGGCCATAGCCGTCCGCCATACGGTCCGGAATGTAGTAGCGCGCATCATGTCCGACGCTCCGCAGCCAGCGCACCATCAGCGCCGTCGAGGTCGCTCCGTCCACGTCGTAATCGCCGAACACCAAAATGCGCTCACGACGCATCACCGCCAAAGCGATCCGCGACGACGCCGCCCGCATGCCCTCCAATAGCATCGGAGAGGGCATGTGACGAGCAAGCTTCGGTCGAAGAAAAGCCTCAACCTCATCGGCACCGATGCCACGAGTCGACAGAATCGCATCGAGATCCAGCGAGCGATCGGACCCACGCCAACGATAAAGACGGCCGCGCAACGAAGGCGCGTTGATCGTCTCACCCGTCGGATCGGGCAGCCCCGGCCAGCGGGGAACAAGCTCGGCGATCGACATCAGCCCATGATATCCTGGACGAGAATCAGCTGCGGAATGGTCGTCACAATGAGAATGATGAAACCAGCCACCGACATCATGATAGCCGAAACGATGTTCATGATCGGCGCAACGACGTTCAGGCGCTGCAAGTAGAGCGCCTTAGCCTGTTCCGCCATATAGCTGAGGTTCTTCGCGAGCTCATCGGCGTCGGGCATCAGCAGCAACGCCGCACGATCCGTGGGATGCAACGTCATCATGAACTTGGCCCACTTCTCGCCGCGGCTCATGCCCTTGACCGCCCGCTTGAAATCCTCACGGAGAGCGCCCGGGCGCGTCGACTCAGCGCAGGAGGTAAGCGCCTCGTTGATAGGAATACCAGCCTGGATCAGCAGCGATAGCCGATAAAGCCCGATAAAGTTGTCCTGCGAAATGACGATGTCGCGCATAATCGGGATTTTGAGAATGAGGGCATCGACACGATCGGGCGCGATCCGTCGTCCAATCGTACCCAGCGCAACAAGAAACAACAGAATCGCTATAACGACGCTCTGAAGGCCGATAAAATAGAGACCAATATTCTTCCAAAGGCTAAAGTCGGTATCCTTCGCCATCTTCATGATTTCAGACTCGAACATGTCTGGAACCACCTTGTACTGGTTGACCAGCAAAAGGGCGAGCGCGACAAACTGGTAGGCGAAGGCCTGAAGGATGGCGAAAGTCGCACCCTTCGACGCCTCTCCAATCAGTCTCTCAAACTCAGCTGCCTCACGCAAAGCTTTGCCGGTATCACCCGATGCAGAGCCGGTGCGGATGAGAAGCCCAACCGATCCGGGAAAATTCCGGGCATCCTGCGACAAGGCATCGCCGAGCGTGACGCCCCTCTGCAGCTGCGGCAGGGCAGTCCTCGCGGCCTCCGCAATGCGACCCGAGAATGTGGTCGACATAAGCCGCAGCGCCTCGGTCGCAGGGAACTTCGACGACACCATCGTCGACAAGCGCATCAGGAAAATGAACCGCTCGTTCCGGTTCATGCCGATCTTGAAGCGCGACTTCTTGTTGCGACGGAGGCTGATGACAGCGCCCGATCGAGACGCTGCTTTACGCGCATCCCCCTCGGTGGCGCCAACCACCGTGATCTCGTTGATCTGCGTGCCAGACCGGACGCGAGCAATCCAAGTTTGAGAGGCAGCCATTCGTTACCCAGCCAACAAGAAACACAGAAAATCCTGCGCGTGTGTTATGGGATGAAACGAGGCCAGCGCAAAGCCACCAGCGCTGAAAAGCGCGGCTCGTAATAGGCGCTATAAGTCTAACCGGGCAAAGACGGTGCGGGTCCCGTAGGCGCGAAGGGGTAGGACAGCACCACCTTCCCGCTCATGGAAAGACCGCCGCATTCGGCCGAGAACTGGGATCGATCGACCATATCGCGAGCGCCCGACAGGATATCCCGATTGTCGACATTATCCGGCAAAGACAGGCAGAGGTAACCGTCGCTGATGGTCCATGCCGCGCCATCGAGCAAGGGCAGATCCGGCAAACCTACTTCCCGCTCCAACGCGTTGAGGTTCGCAGGGTAGCCACCCTGTAAATCGCGATATTGCTCAGCGGCCTCGATCATGCTCGAAAAGTGCGTCGCGGTCGGGCGGATGTGGCCGCTTGAGCGCATAGCATCATAGTCGACGTAGCTGATCCCAGCCATCAACAGCACACCCAGGAGGATGATCGCAAAGATCGATGTCAGCAAAGACGTCATCTCACCCTCCTCCTAAGCACCGCCACAGACTACTAGAAGACCGACATCACGCCGCCAACTGATCCGACGCGCCCGGAGCGGCGGGCGAAGGCAACGTAGGGATATCATCCGGAGACATCCCGAACGGGATCTCATGGACGGTGTCGTCCCCGTACATATTGTCCTCCCTCGGGATCTGGAACTGCATACGCTCGCCGACCAGGCTATGCTGACCCAACTTGTCCTCGAGCTCGTTGCCGAGCGATGTGCGCTCATGGTCCTCGTCGTTCGGCGAACGCAACGGCGTGCGGTCGACCGCCGATTTCTCGGTACCCTTCACCACCGCCAAGACGCGCTCGGCCAGTTCCTGGATGCCTTCATACTCATCCGAGAGATAGTCGATCTCGGACTTGAAAACGCGATAGACCTCCTTCTCGTCGGTGACACCGAGTTCGATCTTGTGAAGGGCGTCCTTCACCATCGGATCCCAGCTCTTCTTGCCATTGAGCAGGTCGTCGAACACCTCGGAGTGAGGGAAGAAACCCATTTCCGAAACGACCGTCATGCCTCCATAACCGGTCATCAGGCAGTGCGGACAGCCTGACCCGCGACAGATGTCGCAGAGCGTGCGCAGCAAGCGCTGCGCCAGCACGCCGCGCAGCATCGGCCGCAGCTGGCCCGGATCGATGCCAAAGGAGCGCAAACGCGACACCGTGTCCTCGACCGTGCCTGCGTGAATGGTCGAGAACACCAAGTGTCCCGACTCACCAGCCGCTGCGGCCGCCTTGGCCGTCTCGGCGTCACGCGTCTCGCCGACCAGAATGATCTCTGGATCGCCACGCATCATCGCGCGCGTCGCCGCGGTAAAATCGAGCTGCACCGACTCGGCCCGGTTGACGGCCATCTGCGTGATAAAGTCCACCCGATGCTCGATCGGATCCTCGATCGTGTAGATCGACTTGCCGATACGATCCTGCTCACGCAGCGAGGAGATCAGCGTCGTAGACTTACCCGAGTTGGTCTTGCCCGAAACGTAGATCAGTCCGTGCGCATAGCCGCAAGCCGCCCGCCACTGCTCGGTATTGGTGATACCGAGAGCCGACAACGGTCGCGACGCCTTATCGGGATCGAGCAGACGAATGACGATCTTTTCCTGCTGTCCGTTGAGCGGGAAGGTCGCCACACGAAGGTCGAACAGCCGACCCATGATCTCCTGGCTGTACGCTCCGTCCTGCGGGCGACGGACCTCCATCTGGTCCATGCGCGAGCGTTCCTTAATCTGCGCGCGCAACGCATTGTACTGCTCGAGCGAGCCCTCGTGAATGATTCGCCGCACCCGGTTGATACGCAGGAACACCGTGTAGGACATCGACTTGGGCTCGATGTGAATATCCGAGCCACCACGAACACCCGCCACGTTCACCAGCAGATCGAGCACGTCGGCATCGCTGGTGAGGTTGGGAATGTAGCGCACGATCTCGAGCCGGCTGTCGCCAACGCGCTCCTCGCTGCTCGAAGGAAGGCGATCGGTCCGTTCGAGAAACTCGGACAGCTGCGACGGCTTCAACGGCATGAACTGGAGATCGTGCTTGGGATAGGCCTCCTCGAAATAGGAGCGCACCTTCCGCTCATTCCCAAGGCAGCCGATGTACAGCCGCTTGGCCGACATGCCGAACAGCACAACCTTCTCATCGTGCAGAAACTTAGGATCGTCGATGGGCACGTTGTACTGCACCACCGACGAGATCTGGGCGCTGTCATGCTCCTCCATCAGCTGGAGCATCGTCTCGTTGCGCAGAACGCCCTGCTTGACCAGCACCGTACCCAGCGGCTGCGCGGTGATCGAACTCTCCCACAGCGCCGCCTGGGCCTGCGCGCTGGTAATCGAACCCTTCTCCATCAGCAGGAGAGCGAAATTGATCTGATCGCGAGCCGCCCACTTCACGTCGGAAGACTTCTCCGCACCGTCGCGGCCACGATCTACGATCGAGGCTTCCGCCAGGGCGTAAACTTCATCTTCCTTCTTACGGCCGAACATGCGCAACTTCCTTCCTGTGCCGATAGCGCCAGCCGTCGGCTGGATCGTTATAGAATCGATTCCGAAGAGTGACCGCGCCATTCGACTGAGATCCCGTCAACATAGGGGCGAGGACGACACGAGTCCCAAACGCCGGACACACTGTTACGCAAAGACCGATCACGAAACCGAAAGGCAGCACGGCTCACGCTCAGGGAGCTTCCCGCTGCCACCCGGATAGTCGGAGCCGTCGCACTTGTAGACTTCGGTCGGGTTGGGCATCTGCAATTGACGCTTGGCCTGCTCGCAGACTCGCCGCGAACGACCATCCCCCTGATCGCCAACGCGCATGTAGATCATTTCCCGATCGAAACTGATTCCCCAGTCGCCACCGTCATTATCGGCACGCTGCGGAACAGATGAAAGGTAGCTCTTCTCGACCAATTCACGCATTGCCGCTTCACCGTCGGTGCCATTGCCGGGGATATAGCCCTCTTGCTTCTGGAACAGATCCATCGCGTACGTAATCTGCGCACCATCGTTGACCAGACGAGCCGCCTGCGCTTTGATCGCCGCTTCCTCGCTGCTGTTGCCCCCATAATAAACCAACATGATCGCAGCAGCCGCAGCCAGCAAAATGCCCACAATCACCAAAATAACTGTCGTCATATCCCCGACTCCTGAAAGCTGCCACCATCCCTACTGGCAGAGAAAATTCGATCCATTGACCTGGCGAGCACGCGCGCGTGCCACGACCTGGTTTTGATAGGTGGCCTGATCATCGGCCGAAGCGGTTGCCGGCGGGGCCGGATAATCAGCCTCGGACCGCACGGCCGAATACTGACCAAAGCCATTATTCGAATACGCGAACGCCGGATCACTGCCGTCGCTCTGCCAGCAATTGCCATTGGCCGCGCCGACAAGCGTCGAACCCGAACTGGTGATGCCACCGGCGTTCGACGACAGAATAGCGCCAAGAGCCGGACGCCCAGCCGCATCACCAAGCGACGAGCTATTGACGGCCAGAAGACCACCATTGCGGACAATCGCGAACCAGTTCGCCGCGCCATCCCTCGAGAGGATCTGCGAGGTGTTGATGCGCACCGAACCAGCTGAGTCAAACAGCGACCCAGTGCCGCTCATCGTCACGTCGGCATTGGCAATCTCCACCCGTCCGCCGGGCTGAACGTTGACCGCCTCGTTACCGCCGCCGCCCGGGGCAAAGAGGACCGAGCCCGAGAGATTGAGTTCACCCCCGGTTGCGACCACCAGACGCGGACCAACCAACGACACACCACGGAGATAGAGGTCGCCATTTACCGGGAGAATCGTGGAAGGCGCGGCGATCGAGGGGCGACCCGACACGCCCAAGAAACGAACCTTGCCCGAATAGCCCGAGAGGCTCGCGGCAAAGTCATTCCAGATCGTCGCGTCCGCCGTCACGCTATCGACAATATGAAACGTCATCGACGCTGGCTTGTAACGCATCCAATGCTGCAGGGCCTGATCAAAGGAAACCGGCGAACCGGCCGAACGACCATTGCCCGCAGGCGCTCCAGCCGCGCTCACAAAGAGATCGGCCGTGGCATCGGTACCAGCAGCGAGCGAAGCAACGCCCTGCGGCATCGAAACGACACGAACCGTACCACCATCAACCACCGCCGAGCCGTTGACCAGTCGCACGTCGGCGCAGGAAGGAGGCCTCGTTGCATTGCGGCCAGCCGCTACAATGAAAGCGGCCGGACGAAGGGTCGAGAAAATACCCGACTCGACTGAAAGATTCGATTCGACAACAAATCCCGCTTTTGTCGCAACGCCATAGGTCGAACCATCGGGCAACGTCACCGAAACCGGGACCGTCGGCGCCGCCAAGGACGAAAAGCCCGTCATGCTCACCGGGCAATAAAGAAAGGGCTTCCCAGCCACAGTCGCGCGAGCTCCACCAATCGACTCCGGGAGCTGGGCGTAAGCGCCACCTAGATAAGGGGCCGGCGCCAACAATGCGTCAACACCCGGAAGGCGGCCGAGCGCCCCTTGAACACCCTGCGCCGCCACATCCAAGCGGCGCATATTCTCACGCTGCTCCTGCATCGCGGTCTGCAGCGAGGCCATCGTCACCATGTTGTAAGCCATCACGCCAGCGATCGACACAGCGAGAACAACCAGGAGCAGCTGGAGCATCGAATCAACCCTTACGCTGACGCTGGGCTACCTTTGCCGAGGCAAAGGCAATGGCGCCCTGCTGAATGCGGCCATTGAGATTGATGGCGTAGGCAAAGAGGGAAAAAGCCCCAAGCCCCATCAGAAGGTAGCTCTGCCACCATACACCCAGACCCAGCGCAACGATTCCCGCCACCAGATCGGCATAACGACCATATTTCGAGAAGCGAAGGATCAGGTTGCGCAGAACGATCTTGAACATGGAACGAGGCCTCAAGCTACCTAGAAATACAGTTTGTAGGATGGGGCGCGAAACCACGCAACGGAACATTTACCAACG
>ERZ501016.77-NODE-77-length-47077-cov-17.343690_pt1 | contig 47077 bp, 48 predicted proteins | sample MGYA00248889_ERZ501016 | MGnify/ENA primary metagenome ERZ501016 (study PRJEB25958, sample SAMN03398594) | human skin metagenome | study: EMG produced TPA metagenomics assembly of the Human Skin Microbiome Metagenome (human skin metagenome) data set. | reverse complement strand
GCTGCGCGCCTTCACCCGCCGCCTGGCCGCCCACGGCGTGCGGGTGACCCCGACGGCGGGGACCACGGCCGCCCCCCGCGGCGCGACCCCGCTGGCCTCCGTCGACTCCGCGCCGGTCGGCCAGGTCCTGGCGTACGCCATGGAGCACTCGGACAACGCGCTCACCGAGGGCCTCGTCCGCCGGGCCGCGAAGCGCGACGCCGGCTCCGGTTCCCCGCGGACGAACCCCCAGTTCATCCGCACCCAGCTGGCTGCCCGGGGCTTCGACCTCACGGGGCTGAGCATCACCGACGCCTCCGGCCTCGGCCCGAACCAGAAGGTCCCCGTCCGGCTCGTCGGCGACGTCCTCGTCGCCGCCACCGCGACCGGTGCCGACCCCGTCCTGCCCGAGCTGCGGGACGTCGTCGCCCAGCTGCCCGTCGCCGGGCTGGACGGCACCCTCTACGACCGGTTCGCCACCCCGGGAACCCGTCCGGCAGCCGGCATCGCCCGCGCGAAGACCGGCACCCTCACGGGGACCTCCGCGCTCGCCGGGACGACGACGACCAGGGACGGGCGCCCCCTCGACTTCGTCGTCGTCGCCAGCCGAGTGCCGGCCAGGCAGGGAACGCTCGAGGCCCGGGCGGCGTTGGACGAGGTGGTCACCGCCCTCACCGCGTGCGGGTGCCGCTGACCTCCCGACGACCAAGGAGAAGACGTGGCACGACGACCGACGACGTACGTGGACTGGGAGTTCGCGAAGACGACGGCCGCCCGGCTCGTCAACCCCGGGCCGGACGTGACCGAGCAGGAGGCCCGGCAGGTCGTCGAGGACATCCGGCGGTCCGCGCGCCGCGCCGTCGACCCCGTCGCCGAGACCTCCCGCCTGCACGCCCCCGGCACGGCGCCCGCGCCGCTCGTCGTCGATCGTCCGACGTGGGTGTCGGTCAACGCCGACTCGATGGCGACGATGTTCGAGCCGATCGCGCGCAAGCTGTCGGCGGCATCGCCCGCCCCGCCGCCGGCCCTCGCCCAGATGATCGGCGGGAAGGTCACCGGCGCCGAGGCCGGTGCCCTCTTCGCCTTCCTCTCCTCACGGGTCCTGGGGCAGTACGACCTCGCGCCCGGCGGCACCCCGAAGCTCCTCCTCGTCGCGCCCAACCTCGTCCAGGCCGAGCGCGAGCTCGAGGTCGACCCGACCGACTTCCGCGCGTGGGTGTGCATGCACGAGGAGACCCACCGCGTGCAGTTCACCGCGGTCCCGTGGCTGCGCGACCACCTCATCGAGCGGACCCAGGCGCTCGCCGTCGACATGGTCCCCGACCCCACCGCTCTCAAGGACCGGCTCGCGGCCCTGGCGCGCAACGTGCCCGGCGCGCTCGGCGGCGACGGTCAGGGCCTGGCCGACGTCTTCGCCACGCCCGAGCAGAAGCGGCGGATGGCGGAGATCACCGCGGTGATGACCCTGCTCGAGGGGCACGCGGACGTCGTCATGGACGAGGTCGGACCGGCGCACATCCCCAGCGTCGCGACGATCCGCGCCCGCTTCGACGAGCGCCGAAAGGGTGCGGGGACGCTCGACCGCTTCCTGCGGCGCCTCATGGGGCTCGAGGCGAAGATGCGCCAGTACCGCGACGGCGCCGCCTTCGTGCGGGCCGTCCAGGACACGGTCGGGATCGACGGCTTCAACGCCGTGTGGACCTCGCCGGACACGCTGCCGCGGCCCGCGGAGATCACCGACCCGCAGCGGTGGGTCGCCCGCGTCCACGGCTGAGCGACCGGCGCCTCAGGCCCTGACACCCTCCCAGGCCGCGAGCGCCTCGCGCACGACGGCCGCCGGGTCCTCGGCGGTCATGATCGCCCGCACCATCGCCACCCCGGCGATCCCGGTCCGGGACAGGGCGGGCACGTCGGCCGGCGTGATGTCCCCGATGGCGACGACGGGGGCGGGGGTCGCGGCCACGAGCGGCGGGTAGCCCTCGACCCCGAGCGGCGGGCGGCCGCTGTCCTTCGTCGGCGTCGTGCGGAACGGCCCGGCTCCGATGTAGTCGGGCGACAGCCCGTGCGCGACGCTGTCGCGCACGAGGTCGAGGGTCCCCGTCGTCAGCCCGATGATCGCGTCGGGCCCCAGGGCCTCGCGCGCGAGCACGACGGGCAGGTCGTCCTGGCCGAGGTGGACGCCGTGGACCGGGAGCCCTTCGGCCCGGGCGCGGCGCGCGACCTCCACGTCGTCATCGACGAGCAGCGTCGTGCCCGGTGCGGCGGTCGCTACGGCCTCGGCGACCCGGGCGACGAAGGCGAACAGGGCGTCCCCCCGCAGGTCCTTCGCCCGGACCTGGACGATGCCGACCCCGGCGGCGGCAGCGCGCGCGGCGACCTCGACCGTCCGGTCGTCGATTCCCGACGTCACGAGATAGACCCTCAGGTCGAGGTCAGCGCTCACGGTTCCCCTCCGTCAGCTCGGCGAGCGAGGTCGGCTCGAAGCGGTCGAGCGCGTCGAGGAGCCTCACGGAGAAGGTACCCGGCCCGACCGGCGTGCGGCTCCCGAGCGGGTCCGCGTCCTCGGCCGCGAGGGTGAGCCACCACGTCGCGGCGAGGGTGGCCGCGACGGGATCCTCCGGAGCGACGGCCAGACAGGCCCCGACGAGGGCGGCGAGCAGGCACCCGGTGCCGGTGACGCGCGCGAGCAGCGGCGACCCGTGCTCGACCCGGACGACCCGGTCACCGTCGGTGACGACGTCGACGGCGCCCGACACCGCGACGACGGCACCGGAGCGGCGGGCCACCTCGCGGGCGGCCTCGAGCGCGTCCTCCGGGTCGTGGACCGCGTCGGCCCCCCGGCCGCCGCTGCCGCCCGACCCGAGGACGAGCAGCTCCGAGGCGTTCCCGCGCACGACGGCCGGCCCCTGCCGCAGGAGATCGTGGGCCAGGCGCGTGCGCACCGGTGCGACCCCGATCGCCGCGGGGTCGAGCACCCAGGGGACTCCGGCGTCCCGGGCAGCGGCGACCGTCGGCGGGATCCCGGCGCGCGCGTCCCCGGAGAGCGACCCGGTCCCGACGACGAGGGCGTCGGCGGCGCGCACGAGGGCGGGCGCCTCGTCGGCGGTGTCGGTCACCAGTGGTCGGGCGCCGGCGGCGAGCAGGCCGTTGGCGACGATCGGCGCGGTCACGCCCGGACCGATCCGGTGGACCAGCGGCCGGCGTCCGCGGACCGCCGCGACGATCGCGGTCGCAGCCGTGACGAGCTCCGGGGCGACGTCAGGCACGGGCACCGACCTCGCGCCCACCGCGGACGCCGTCGCGGGCGATCGACTCGATGTCGCTGTCGAGATCCCGGCGGGTGAGCGCGGGCCCGAGCGCCGCGCACACCGCGACGAGCAGCCCGGCGAGGCCGAGGAGGACGACCGGCACGGAGACGGTGTCCCCGACGGCCTCCTGCAGCGGCGGCCCCCACATCGGCAGCAGCGCGGGGACGACGATCGACCAGCTGTACGCCGCGCCGTAACCCGTGGCCCGGATCGCCGTCGGCAGGCCCTCGGACAGGTAGGCCCCCATCGGGCCGTACGCGGTGACGGTGACGACCTGGAGCGCCGCCGCCCCGAGCGCGACGAGGACGAGCGAGGAGCGGCCGAGCGTCCAGGCCCACAGCACCGGTCCGAGCACCGACGCGACGATCCCGGCGAGGACGAGGTAGCGCCGGCGGCCGAGCAGCGTCGACAGGTGCCCGGTGAAGGACATCCCGATCGCCTGCCCGATCGACGCCACCGCCATGACCGCCGACACGGACTCGGGACTCACGCCGTCGCGGGCGACGAGCCGACCGGTCAGCGCGATGACGACGACGTTCGTCATGAGCCACAGGCCGGACATGAGCCCGAGCATCGGCCAGAAGCGCCGGGCCCACCGACCGAGGAGCAGGTCGCGTGGGGTCGGCCGGCGTTCGTCCGGCACCTGCCGGACGAACGCCGGGGCGTCGGCGACGAACCGGCGGTACCAGAGCCACATCCCGCCGGAGGCGAGCGCGCCAGCGGCAAAAAGAACGCGCCAGCCCCAGCTCGCGTACGCGCCCGGGCCGAGCAGCGCGAGCCCCCCGAGGGTCGACAGGGCGATGAGCGCCTGCGCCCACGGGGCCATCGCCATGATGAGCCCGGACACCAGGCCGCGGTGGCGCGGTGCCGACCACTCCATCGCGAGGGGGATCGCCGAGGTGTACTCGCCCGCCAGGAACACCCCGGCGAGGAAGCGGAGCGCGACGACCCACCACCACGCGAACGCCCCGACCGCCTCGTACGTCGGGGCGAGGGCGACGCCGAGCGCGCACAACGCGGTCCCGGCGATGGCGAACCGCGTCACCCGGGTGCGGCCGACGCGGTCGGCGATCGTGCCGAAGATGACGGCGCCGATGGGCCGGGCGAGGAGGGTGGCGACGACGAGCGCCGCGCTCGAGGCGCCCGCCTGAGGTCCGGCCAGGGTCTTCGTCGCCGGGGCGAGGGCGACGAGCGGCAGGAAGATGTGGACCATGTCGACGAGGTTGCCGACGACCCCGCCCCTGATCGCGGCGCTGCGGTGCGCGAGGTCGGCCAGCCGGTCGGCGTCGCGGTGCCCGGTGTCGTCCACGCGGCGAGGCTAGTCGCCGCACCCCCACGGGCCGCGGGAGGATGGGGGCCATGGCAGCCGGGCATCCCTCGCAGGCCGACTGCCGGCGGGCGGTGCGGGGCGTCCTGCCGCCGGTCGGGGTGGTCCTCGCGGCGGTGAGCGGGGGACCGGACTCGCTCGCTCTCGCCGCGGCGCTGGCGGCCGAGGCGTCCTCGGCAACCGACCTGCGCGCCGGAGCGGTCGTCGTCGACCACGGCCTGCAGGAGGACTCGGCCGCCGTCGCGCAACGGGCGGCGGCCGCCTGCCGGACGCTCGGGCTGGCCCCGGTCACCGTCGTCGCGGCCGATGCGACCCCACGGCCGGGGGAGTCCCTGGAGACCGCGGCCCGTCGCGCCCGCTACGCCGCGATCGAAGCGGTCGCCGACGAGCTGGGTGACGGCGAGCCCGTCACCGTGCTCCTCGGGCACACGAGGGACGACCAGGCCGAGCAGGTGCTGCTGGGGCTCGCCCGCGGCTCCGGCGCCCGGTCCCTGTCGGGGATGCCCGCCGCCCGGACCGTTCGCACCGCACGCGGCGAGGTCAGGCTCGTCCGTCCCTTCCTCACGCTCCCGCGCGCGACGACCCTCGCCGCCTGCGACGCCTGGGGGCTCGACCCGTGGCACGACCCGCACAACACCGACCGGCGCCACGCACGGGTCCGGGCCCGGGCCGCGCTCGCCGAGCTCGAGGGCGTTCTGGGCCCCGGCCTGGCCGACGGGCTCGTCCGCACCGCCGACCTCCTGCGCGCCGATGCCGACCTGCTCGACGCCCTCACCGCAGCCGCCCGCGCCGCGCTGCCGGGTGCGCTCGACGACGGGGGTGTCGACGCCGGCACCCTCGCCCCGCTCGAGCCCGCGCTGCGCCGCCGCGTCCTGCGGGTGCTGCTCCTCGAGGCGGGGTGCCCGCCGGGATCGCTCGCCGTCGTGCACGTCGACCGCGTCGACGCCCTTCTGGTCGGCTGGCGCGGACAGGGGCCCGCCGACCTGCCCGGCGGGGTCCGGGTCGCCCGCGTCGACGGTCGTCTCCACGCCCTCGCCGGACCGGGGGCACCACCGGCCCCGCCCGGCGCGGTCTAATAAGGGTCGACCCCGACCCGACCGGCAGGAGCCCGACGTGGACGCCCGCACGATCTCCGACGACCTCGAGCGCGTGCTCCTCACCGAGCAGCAGATCCAGGAGCGCCTGGCCGAGCTGGCCCAGGAGGTGTGGGCCCACTACGAGGGCAAGGACGTCCTCCTCGTCGGCGTCCTCAAGGGCGCGGTCATCGTCATGGCCGACTTCATGCGCGCCCTGCCCGGCTCGGTGCCGATGGACTGGATGGCCGTCAGCTCCTACGGCTCGGGGACGAAGTCCTCGGGCGTCGTCCGCATCCTCAAGGACCTCGACGCCGACATCACCGGCCGCCACGTCCTCATCGTCGAGGACATCATCGACTCCGGCCTCACGCTCAGCTGGATCAAGGCCAACCTCGAGTCCCGCAGCCCCGCGACGGTCGAGATCCTCACGCTGCTGCGCAAGCCCGACGCGGCCAAGGTCGAGATCCCCGTCCGATGGGTCGGCTTCGACATCCCGAACGAGTTCGTCGTCGGCTACGGGCTCGACTTCGACGAGCGGTACCGCAACCTGCGCGAGGTCGCGACCCTCGCCCCCCACGTCTACTCCTGAGCCCCCGGAACACGGGGACGGGGCCGGGCGTTGACCGTCATCGGGCCCGCTGTCCGGGCCTCGTAGTAGCGTCTTCCCCCAGCACACTCGGCCCGGGCCACCCGTCGGCCGGCCGTCCACGAGCAGGAGGTACCGGGGTCCGCCCGGGAACCACATGAAACCCGCCAAGGTCTTCCGCACGCCGCTGTTCTGGTTCGCGCTCATCGCGATCACCGCGGGTCTCTTCTTCTTCTACGACGGCTCCGGCGGCTACCAGCGGGTCGACACCTCGGCGGCGGAGACGCTCATCCGCGAGGACAAGGTCGACAAGGCCGAGTTCACGAGCGACAACGTCCTCCAGCTCGACCTCAAGGACGGCGAGACCTACTCCGACGGCGAGAACGTCAAGGATGCGCAGAAGGTGCGCACCGAGTACGTCGACGCGCGCGCTCCGCAGCTGGTGCGGCTCGTCGACCAGCACGTCGACGGCGTGCGCAACGACCGGATCGAGCACCCGAGCATCGTCGGGACGCTCCTGCTCAACCTTCTGCCGCTCCTGCTGTTCGTCGGCCTCTTCTTCTTCCTGATGTCGCAGGCCCAGGGCGGCGGCAACCGGGTCATGCAGTTCGGCAAGTCGAAGGCCAAGCTCGCGAGCAAGGACATGCCGAAGGTGACCTTCGCCGACGTCGCCGGTGCGGACGAGGCGGTCGAGGAGCTGCACGAGATCAAGGAGTTCCTCGCCGACTCGAGCAAGTTCCACGCCGTCGGCGCGAAGATCCCCAAGGGCGTCCTGCTCTACGGCCCGCCCGGCACCGGCAAGACGCTCCTCGCGCGCGCGGTCGCCGGCGAGGCGGGCGTGCCCTTCTACTCGATCTCCGGCTCGGACTTCGTCGAGATGTTCGTCGGTGTCGGCGCCTCGCGCGTCCGGGACCTCTTCGAGCAGGCCAAGGCGAACGCGCCGGCCATCGTCTTCGTCGACGAGATCGACGCCGTCGGCCGGCACCGCGGCGCCGGCCTGGGTGGCGGGCACGACGAGCGCGAGCAGACCCTCAACCAGCTCCTCGTCGAGATGGACGGCTTCGACGTCAAGACCGACGTCATCCTCATCGCGGCGACGAACCGCCCCGACATCCTCGACCCGGCACTCCTGCGCCCGGGCCGCTTCGACCGGCAGATCGCGGTCGAGGCCCCCGACATGCTCGGCCGCGCCCGGATCCTCGAGGTGCACGCCCGCAGCAAGCCGATGGCCCCGGACGTCGACCTCATGGCCGTCGCCCGCCGCACGCCCGGCATGTCCGGCGCGGACCTGGCGAACGTCCTCAACGAGGCCGCGCTCCTCACGGCGCGGCTGGGCAAGCAGGTCATCGACGACTCGATCCTCGACGAGGCGATCGACCGCGTCATGGCCGGTCCGCAGAAGCGGACGCGGATCATGTCCGCCAAGGAGCGGAAGATCACCGCCTACCACGAGGGCGGTCACGCGCTCGTCGCCGCGGCGATGAACCACACCGACCCGGTGAGCAAGGTGACGATCCTTCCGCGCGGCCGGGCGCTGGGCTACACGATGGTCCTGCCGACGGACGACAAGTACTCGACGACGCGCAACGAGATCCTCGACCAGCTCGCGTACGCCCTCGGCGGGCGCGTCGCGGAGGAGATCATCTTCCACGACCCGACGACGGGCGCGGCGAACGACATCGAGAAGGCCACCGCGATGGCCCGCAAGATGGTCACCGAGTTCGGCATGTCCGAGCGGGTCGGTGCCATCAAGCTCGGTCAGTCCCAGGGCGAGGTCTTCCTCGGCCGCGACATGGGCCACCAGCGCGACTACTCCGAGCACGTCGCGCGCATCGTCGACGAGGAGGTGCGCTCCCTCATCGAGGCCGCGCACGACGAGGCGTGGCACGCCCTCAACGACAACCGGGACGTCCTCGACCGTCTCGTCCTCGAGCTGCTCGAGCACGAGACGCTCAACCAGAAGGAGATCGCCGAGATCTTCCGCGACGTCCGCAAGCGCCCCCTGCGCGAGACGTGGCTCTCGAACGAGCGGCGCCTGCTGTCCGACAAGCCCCCGGTGCTCACCCCGGCCGAGGAGGCGGCGCTCGCCGGTGGCGGCACCGTTCCGACCGGGCCGCTCGGTGGCACCCCCCTCCCCCCGCCGGGGGCGAACGCGCCGGCGGGCGCGACGCTCACCCCGGGCGACCCAGGGACGCGGCAGGCCATCGACGACGCCGCCCGTGGCGGGGCCAGCCCGTACGCGGAGGACCTCGGCGGCGAGCCCGACCGGGTCGCGCCGATCCCGCCCGACGGCCAGGTGGACCCGGATGGGCCCCGCTGACCCGGGAGCGGACGCGGCGCACGAGGTCGACACGGCCCAGCAGGTCGACACGGCGCGGGAGGTCGACCTGCCGCGCATCGAGGCGGCCGTCCGGGAGATCCTCCTGGCCGTCGGCGAGGACCCCGACCGTGACGGTCTGCGGGACACCCCGGCCCGGGTCGCCCGCTCCTACGCGGAGATCTTCGCGGGGCTGCGCGCCGACCCGGCGGAGGTTCTCTCCACGACCTTCGAGATCGCGCACGACGAGCTCATCGTGGTCCGAGACATCGAGCTGTACAGCGTGTGCGAGCACCACCTCGTGCCCTTCCACGGCGTCGCCCACGTCGGGTACATCCCCGCGCCGAACGGTCGGGTGACCGGCCTGAGCAAGATCGCCCGGCTCGTCGAGCTGTACGCCCGCCGACCGCAGGTCCAGGAACGGCTCACGAGCCAGGTCGCCGACGCGCTCGTCCGGCACCTCGACGCGCAAGGCGTTCTCGTCGTCGTCCAGGCCGAGCACCTGTGCATGTCCATGCGCGGCATCCGCAAGCCGGGCGCCTCGACGGTCACCTCGGCCGTCCGGGGGCAGCTGCGCGACCCGGCCACGCGCGCCGAGGCGATGTCGCTCATGCTCGGGGGCCGTTCGTGACGGAGGACCTGCCCCTCCTCGAGGCAGAGTCCCAGCGGGCCCGGCGTCGCCGGCGGCGCGCCGAGCGGGAGGCCGTCCTTCAGGCGGCCCTCGCCCGCGGTGCCTCCCCGGAGGAGGCTGAGCGGGAGGTCGCCCGGGCCACGTGGGAACGCGGCCGGGCGATCGCCCGCGCGCACCGGGCCCGGGTCGATGCGGCGCAGCCGCCGAGCACCCGCCGACCGCGCCGGGAGCAGCGCGATCTCGTCGCGGCGATGGACGCCGCCTCCCGCGAGCGGGGGTCCGGCCACGGGCCCGACGGGCGGCTGCTCGATCGCTTCCTCCACCCCTCGCGGGCGCCGCGCCGGATCGCCTGGCTCGTCTACGCCATCGCCTTCCTCGACATCGTCAGCGGGACGATCCACTCCTGGCGGGTGCGGCTGTACGACGTCACGACCGCCGTCCCCGGCCTGCTCAGCGATGCCGCGGCCGCCGCCACCGTCGTCACCGGGCTGGCGCTGCTCCTGCTCGCGCACTCGCTCGGACGGCGCAAGCGGCGGGCCTGGGCGCTCGCCACCGGGCTGACCGTCGCCAGCATCCTCCTCCAGCTCGCCCACGGCCGGCAGCTCGCCCCGGTCGCCCTCGTCCTCAGCGTCGTCGGGCTCGTCCTGCTCGTGGTCTACCGCCGTCAGTTCACGGCGCAGCCTGACCCGCGCGACCGCTGGGACGCCCTCTGGGCGGTCCTCACCCTCGTGCCGCTGTCGATCGCCCTCGGGTCGGCCTACCTCGCCGTCAACGACCGGGCCCTCGTCGGGGGATGGCCGGGGAGCGTGACGGTCGCCCGCCACGTGGCGCTCGGACTCGTCGGCATCGACGGGGGGTTGACGTTCGATCAGGCCCGTCACCGGACCGAGCTCGCCTCGTACGGCCTCAACCTCGGCCTCGGCGTCCTCACGCTCCTGTCCGTCGCGTGGACCTTCTTCCGCTCGGCCAACCAGCCGGCGACCCTCTCCGACGACGACGACGCCCGCATCCGCCGGCTGCTCGCGGAGCACCCCGACTCGCTCGGGTACTTCGCCACCCGCCGCGACAAGTCCGTCGTGTGGTCCGAGTCCGGCAAGGCGGGCATCTGCTACCGGGTGGTCCAGGGCGTCATGCTCGCCGGGGGCGACCCGGTCGGCGATCCCGAGGCCTGGCCGGGGGCGATCGCGGCGTTCCTCGCCGTCGCCGACGAGCACGGGTGGACCCCGGCGGTCCTCGGGTGCTCCGAGCGTGCGGGCCGGACGTGGGTGCGCGAGACCGGCTTCCAGGTCCTCGAGCTCGGGGACGAGGCGATCGTCGAGACGGGGCGCTTCGACCTCGAGGGTCGATCGATGCGCAACGTGCGGCAGATGGTCGGGCGGGTGCGACGGCTGGGGTACCGCACCCACATGTTCCGCGTCCGCGACGCCTCGGAGGAGATCCGCCGTCAGGCCGTCCGCGACGCCGCGGCGTGGCGCGGGGCGGGCACCGAGCGCGGATTCTCGATGGCCACCAGCCGGGTCCTCGACCCGCGCGACCCCGACGCGCTCGTCATCGCCGCGACGAAGGACGGCGTCACCCACGGCTTCCTCCAGTTCGCGCCCTGGGGCTCGGACGGCATGAGCCTCGACCTCATGCGGCGCTCCCGGGACGCCGCCCCGGGCATCAACGAGCTGCTCATCGTCGAGGCCCTCGAGCAGGCGCCCCGGTTCGGGATCCGGCGGGTGTCCTTGAACTTCGCGATGTTCCGCAGCACCTTCGAGCGGGGCCAGAAGCTCGGGGCCGGCCCGCTGACGAAGCTCTTCCGCGGCTCCCTCGTGTGGGGCAACCGGTGGTTCCAGCTGGAGAGCCTCTACACCTTCAACGCGAAGTTCGAGCCGGAGTGGACGCCCCGGTTCGTCGTCTACCCCCGCGTCGGGGACGTCGTCCGGGTCGGGTTCGCCATGGGCGAGGCCGAGGGCTTCCTCGTGGTCCCGCCGCTGCGGCAGCTCTTCCCGGGCCGTCGGCGCGCGGAGCCCGCGGCCACCGCGAGGGAGGTGCTCGCGCGATGAGCGATGCCGGACCCGTGCGCCGTCCCCTCGTCATGGGGATCCTCAACGTCACCCCGGACAGCTTCAGCGACGGCGGCGAGCACGCGACGACGGAGGCGGCGGTCGAGCACGGCCGGCGGCTCGTCGCGCAGGGCGCGGATCTGGTCGACGTCGGCGGCGAGTCGACCCGCCCCGGGGCGGCCCGCGTCGACGAGGCGGAGGAGCTGCGCCGGGTCGTGCCCGTCGTCGAGGCGCTCGCGGCCGAGGGGATCAAGGTGTCGATCGACACGACCCGGGCCAGGGTCGCGCGGGCCTGCGTCGGGGTCGGCGCGGGCATCGTCAACGACGTGAGCGGCGGCCTCGCGGACCCGGTGATGCCCGGGACCGTCGCCTCGCTCGACGTCCCCTTCGTCGTCATGCACTGGCGGGCGCACAGCGCGACGATGCAGAACCTCGCCGAGTACGACGACGTCGTCACCGACGTCCTCGCCGAGCTCGACGGCCGCGTCCGGGCGCTCGTCGGCGCCGGGGTCGACCCGGCACGGCTCGTCCTCGATCCCGGGATCGGGTTCTCGAAGACGGCCGAGCACAACTGGCAGCTGCTCGCCGCGCTCGACCGCTTCGTCGCGACGGGATCGCGCGTGCTCGTCGGGGCCTCCCGCAAGCGCTTCCTCGGCTCCGTCGGGCGACCGGTCGACCCCGCGACGGGCGAGGTCGCGCCGCACGACCTGCGGCCCGTCGACGCCCGGGACGTCGCGACGGCGGTCGTGTCCGCGGCGTCGATGCGCGCCGGCGCGTGGGCCGTGCGGGTCCACGACGTGCCCGCGACGGTCGACGCCTTCGACGTCACGCAGGCACTGCTGACCGCCAGCGGTGCCCGATGACGGCGCGGACGGGCGCCGACGGCGCGATGCCGGGCCTGACGACGATCGTCCTCAGCGGCGTCCGGGCCCGGGGGCACCACGGGGTGCTGCCCAGCGAGAAGGAGGCGGGCCAGGAGTTCGTCGTCGACGTGGAGTACGACGTCGACGCCGCTGCCGCCGCCGCGGCCGACGACCTCGCGCTCACCGTGAGCTACGCCGACGTCGCCGCGGAGGTCATCCAGCGGGTGCAGGACGGCGCGCTCGACCTCGTCGAGACCCTCGCGGCGCGCATTCTCGCCGACGTCGTGCGGCGACCGTTCGTCGAACGGGCCAGGGTGACGGTGCACAAGCCGCAGGCCCCGGTCGGGGTGCCCTTCGGGGACGTCTCCGTCTCGCTCGAGGCGCCGGGCCGCCACCCCGTCGTCATCGCCCTCGGCTCCAACCTCGGCGACCGCCGCGCGGTGCTGGAGGACGCGATCGCCCGCCTGTCGTCGTTCGTCACCGTCACCGGCCGGTCGGCGTGGTTCGAGACGGACCCGGTGGGCGGCGTCCCGCAGCCGGACTACCTCAACGCCGTCGTCGTCGGCACGACCGCACTCGGTCCCACCCACCTCATGCGCCGCCTCCACGAGATCGAGGCTGCGGCCGGGCGCACGCGCGAGGTTCGCTGGGGAGCGCGCACCCTCGACCTCGACCTCGTCCAGCACGGCCACCCCGACGACCCCGCCTCGCTCGCGCTGCTCGACGGTGACCTCGTCCTGCCGCACCCGCGGGCGCACGAGCGGGCGTTCGTCCTGGTGCCGTGGCTCGACGCCGACCCGCGCGCGGCGCTCGCGACCGGCGGACGGACCCTGTCCGTCCGGGAGCTGCTCGAGGGGCTCGACGCCTCCGCGGTGCGCGCGCTCGAGGACGTCCCGTGAGGTCCGGGATCAGCGGGCGCCTGGCAGCGTGGATCGCCGCCGTCGTCGCGCTCGTCGTCGGCGTCGTGTGGCACCTGCTCCTCCGGCAGGGGACCATCCCCGGCCGGGTGCCGTGGATGACGATCCTCTTCCACCTCGGTGCCGCCGGGGTCGTCGTCGGGTACGGCTGGGGCGTGCGCTCGTGGCAGCGCCGGGACGACCGGTCGGCGCCCGTCCGGCGCCGCATCGACCCCCTGCGCGCGACGCGGACCCTCGCGCTCGCGCAGGCGGCCATCCTCACCGGGTCGGTCCTCACGGGGGTGTGGGCGGGCCAGGCCCTCGCGCTGCTGCCCGACGCCGGCTTCGCCCCGTTCCGGCCGATCCTCGCCCGTGCCGCCCTCGCGGCGGGGTCGGCGTTCGTGCTTCTCGTCGCCGGCCTCGTCGTGCAGCGGTGGTGCCGGGTGCGCGCCGACGAGAACGACGACGACCCCCGCGGACCCGGCGTGGCGGTCGGCCTGGGCCCCGAGGATCTCGACCCCGCCTGACCCTCGGTCAGACCGGCTCGGCCCAGACGACCCAGTTCCCCTCGTAGTGCCCGGCGTTGATCGGCGTCGTCGGGTCGCAGGTGATGAGCCGCAGGAGCGGCCGCGGGTTCTTCCAGTCCCAGATGGTCGTGTCCTTCGGCACCTGGGTCTTGGCCATGGCCTGCGACCTCACGACCCGGAAGTCGACCGACCTGCCGGATGCGTCGCGCACCGACACCCGGTCCCCGGCCGTTGCCTGCGGGAGGTTCCAGAAGACGTCGGGCCGGCCGCCCTGGTCGACGTGTCCGACGAGGATCGAGGCCCCCGGCTCGCCGGGCCTGGGCCATCCGCGCTCGGCGTACCAGCCCGCGGTGCCCGCCGGGGGCGCGAGCTCGCCCCCGGCCGCCAGGTAGGTCGGGACCACTCCGGTGTCCACGAGGACCCGACCGCCTCGCGCGGTCACCGTGACGTTCCCGGGCGTCACGGCGATCGTGGCTCCGGTGGCGGCCGACGCCGTGCGGCGATCCCCGGTGGCGGGGTCGACCGCGCGGCTGCGCGACGTGCGGGTCGGTGCCGTGGACGTCGACGTCGAGGGTGGGGACGCCTCGATCTCCGACGGCGCGACGTACGTACCCGGGGTGGGGGTGCCCCCGCCCTCGGCGGCTCGGTACGCCACCACGTTGGCGAGCGTCAGCCCGACGATGGTGGCGACGACGGCCAGCCAGCCGAGGCGAGCCGACGAGCGACGCCGTCGGCTCGCCTCCGCGCGCGTGACCGGGACGCCGGGCCGTCCATCGGGGTCCACGTCGGTGGTCGTCGCATCATGCTCGCGGTGGCGAGCGCGAGACGGGGTCAGTGCGCGGCGTCCTTGCGGCGGCGGCTGGCGGCGCCGAGCAGACCACCGGCCACGAGGCTGCCGGCCGCGGCGAACCCGCCGAGCACGAGGTACCCGTCACCGTCGGCGCCGGAGCCGGTGTTCACCACGGCAGGCGTGGGCGGAGCTGCTTCCGCGCCGCCGTCCTGGGGCGTCTCGGTCGGCTGGTCGGTGGGCGCCGCGGCGGGCTCGTCCGTCGGCTCGGGCGCGGGCTCGTCCCCCGGCTCGGGCGCGGGCGCCGGCTCGTCCACCGGCGCAGCCTCGACGGTGAAGGCGCCGATCGAGGCGTCCGCGGACGTGTTCGTGCAGCGGAGCTTGATGTTCGTCTTGTAGTTCGTGCCGTCCGCGCTCGAGAAGCCCCGGATGAAGCCCGTGAAGTCGCCGACCTCGATCGCGAGCTCACCCTCCGTCGTCGGGGTGAAGCTCTCGGTCGACCCCGAGGCGGTGACGTCGAAGTCACCGGAGGCGGGCACGACCGTGACCGGGGCCGTGAGCGGGGCCTTGACGGTCGTGTCCCCGACGAGGACGTCGGCGCTCGTCACGATGCCGTCCTTGTTCAGGTCGACGGCGGCCGTCGCCGTCTCGGCGTCGGGCGCGTCGACGGACCGGACGGCCAGGAGGTCGTAGAGCGCGACGCGACGGTCGTCGGGGATGGTCACGACCGCCTGGACCGGGACCCGGGGAGCCGCCGTGCCGACCTGGAGCGGCGTGCTCGGGATGTCGGCCGTCACCGACACCTTCACCGTGCTGTTGCCCGCGTCACCGACCCCGAGCACGTCGAAATTGCAGTCGTAGGTGAGGTCCTTCGTGACCTGGTCGGCGTGCGCGGGCAAGGCCGCGCCGGCGACGGCGATGCTCGACGCGGCGAGCGTCAGGACGGTGGCGCCGATCGCGGACGTGGGGCGGCGAAAGCTCATCAGGATCCCTCCGAAGGAAGCATTACTCACGGGTAATGACGAGGACCGTAGGGCAGGGAGGCGCGAGGGACAACCCCCCCGGGCATGATGGGACGGTGAGCGAGCACGCGACCGGCCGGGCCCACCGGGTCCCCGCCCGACTCCGGGTCGGCGTCGTCGGGGCCGGGCGGGTCGGGGCCGTGCTCGGGGCCGCCCTGCGGGTCGCCGGGCACGACGTCGTCGCCGTGTCGGCCGTGTCCGAGGCCTCGCGCACCCGGGCCGAGGCCCTGCTGCCGGGGGTGCCGGTCCGCCCCGCCGACGAGGTCGTCGCGGACGCCGACCTCGTCCTCCTCGCCGTGCCGGACGACGTCCTCGCCGACCTCGTCGCCGGCCTGGTGGCCACGGGCGCCCTGGGGGAGGGTCGGATCCTCGTCCACACCTCCGGGCGTCACGGCCTGGCGCCGTTCGACCCCGCGGGGGCGCTCGGCGTCGTCGGTCTCGCGCTGCACCCGGCGATGACGTTCACGGGCACCTCCCTCGACCTGGAGCGGCTGCGTGGTTGCCCGTTCGGGATCACCTGCGCGGGGGACCTGCGACCGGTCGCGGAGGCGCTCGTGCTCGAGATGGGCGGCGAGCCGGTCTGGGTGCCCGACGCCGAGCGGATCAGCTACCACGCCGCGCTCGCCCACGGCTCGAACCACCTCGTCACCCTCGTCGCGCAGGCGATGGAGATCCTCCGCGGGACGGGCATCGAGGACCCGGCGACGATGCTTCGGCCGCTGCTGTCCGCGAGCCTCGACAACGCCCTGAGGGCCGGCGATGCCGCGCTCACCGGTCCCGTCGCCCGCGGCGACGCCGGCACCGTCGCCGACCACCTCGCCGCGCTCACGCAGGAGTCGCCCGACATCCGCGCGACCTACCTGGCCCTGGCCCGGGCGACGGCCCGCCGCGCGGGGTCGACGGGCCGCCTGCCGGGCCCCGCTGCGGACGGGCTCCGGTGCGTGCTCGACGCGGCGGACGACGACGCCGGCGCCGGGATGGGGGAGACTTCCGCACCGTGACCCCGAACGAGCCGGTCGTCGCCCGGACCCGCGACGAGATGAAGGCCGCCCGCGCCGCGATCGAGCCGGCCGCCGGCGGCGAGGTCGCGGTCGTCATGACGATGGGCGCGCTCCACGAGGGCCACGCCACCCTCATCCGCACCGCCCGGGAGCGGGCCGAGCGGGTCATCGTCACGATCTTCCTCAACCCCCTGCAGTTCGGGCCCAAGGAGGACCTCAGCCGCTACCCGCGCACCTTCGACGCCGACCTGGCGCTGTGTCGCCGCCAGGGCGTCGACCTCGTCTTCGCCCCGACCCCGGACGTCGTCTACCCCGACGGTGACCCCGGCGTGCGGGTCAGTGCCGGCCCGCTCGGCGACGTGCTCGAGGGAGCCTCGCGCCCGGGTCACTTCGACGGGGTGCTCACCGTCGTCGCCAAGCTCATGCACCTCACCGGTGGGACCGCGTTCTACTTCGGCCAGAAGGATGCGCAGCAGCTGCTCCTCATCCGCCGGATGGTCCGCGACCTCGACTTCCCGGTGCGGGTGGTGTCGGTCCCGACCGTGCGGGAGGACGACGGGCTCGCGATGAGCAGCCGCAACACCTATCTCTCCGAGGCCGACCGCGAGGTGGCGCTGTGCCTGTCCCGGGCGCTCGCGGCCGGCGCCGCGGCTGCCGCCGAGGGCCCCTCCGCCGTCCGGCGCGCGGCCCGCGCGGTGCTCGTGGCCGAGCCGCTGGCCCTCGTCGACTACCTCGTCCTCGTCCACCCGACGACCCTCAAGGACGTGCCCGAGTGGTACAGCGGCGAGGCCCTGCTCGCCGTCGCCGCGAAGGTCGGCACGACCCGGCTCATCGACAACCGTCCGATGCTCCTGGGGCCAGGGGGCGGCCCGCTCGAGGTCTTCGACGGAACCGGCGCCTGACGGCCGGCGGACCGACGGCGTCGGCGTCGGACGGTCGCGCCCGCATCGTTACCCTTGGGCCCCGTGACCGAGCCGAACGCGACCGCCCCCGACGAGAACGACCTGCCCGAGCAGCTGCGGGTCCGGCGGGAGAAGCGCGACCGGATCCTCGCCACCGGCGGCGAGGCCTATCCCGTCACCGTCGGGCGCACCCACACCCTCGCCGCGGTCCGCGAGCGCTGGGGCCACCTCGAGACGGGGGAGGAGACGCAGGACGTCGTCGCCGTCGCCGGACGCGTGATCTTCGTCCGTACGACGGGCAAGCTCGCGTTCGCCACCCTCCAGGAGGGCATCGGCACCCGGCTGCAGGTCATGCTCTCGCTCGCGGAGGTCGGCGAGGAGGCCCTCGCCCGGTTCAAGACCGACGTGGACCTGGGCGACCACATCGCCGTCACCGGCCGGGTCATCTCCTCCCGTCGCGGCGAGCTGTCGGTCATGGCGACGAGCTGGGTCATGGCGAGCAAGGCGCTGCGGCCCCTGCCGGTCATGCACAAGGACCTCTCGGAGGAGGCGCGGGTCCGGCAGCGGTACGCCGACCTCGTCGTCCGCCAGGAGTCGCGCGACATGGTGCGGACGAAGGGCGCGATCCTCGCGGCGATCCGGCACGAGCTCGAGCGCCAGGGTTATCTCGAGGTCGAGACCCCGATCCTCCAGCTCGTCCACGGTGGCGCAGCGGCCCGTCCGTTCAACACCCACATGAATGCTTTCGACCAGCCGATGTCGCTGCGGATCGCACTCGAGCTCAACCTCAAGAAGGCGGTCGTCGGCGGGGTCGATCGCGTCTACGAGATGGGCCGCATCTTCCGCAACGAGGGCGTGGACGCCACGCACAGCCCCGAGTTCACGATGCTCGAGGCCTATCAGGCGTACGGCGACCAGCACACGATCGCCCGTCTCCTGCAGGACGTCATCCTCGCCGCGGCCGATGCGTTCGGCTCGCGCCGGATCGAGACGCCGGCGGGCACGATCGACCTCGACGGGGACTGGCGCTGGCTCAAGGTCTACGACGGCATCTCCGAGGCGGTCGGGGAGACGATCACCGTCGACACGCCCGCCACCCGGCTGCGGGAGATCGCGGCGGAGCGCGGCGTGGAGATCGACCCGACGTGGGACGGCGAGAAGATCGCCCTCGAGCTCCTCGGCGAGCTCGTCGAGCCCGGGCTGATCCAGCCGACGTTCCTCTACGACTACCCCGCCTCGGCGCAGCCGCTGGCCCGCCGCCACCGCAGCGAGCCCGGGCTCATCGAGGCGTGGGACCTCATCATCGGCGGGGTCGAGCGCGGCACCGGGTTCTCCGAGCTCATCGACCCCGTCATCCAGCGCCAGGTGCTCACCGAGCAGTCCCTCAAGGCGGCCGCCGGCGATCCCGAGGCGATGCAGCTCGACGAGGACTTCCTCACCGCCCTGGAGCTCGGTGCCCCGCCGATGGGTGGGCTCGGGTGCGGCATCGACCGGCTCGTCATGCTCTTCACGGGCGCGAGCATCCGCGAGACGATCCTCTTTCCCCACCTGAAGCCCACGAGCCGGAGCTGATCGAGATGTCGCAGGTCTGGCCCTACCTCGCCGCGATCCTCCCGACGATCGGGGTTGCGATCCTCTTCTGGATCGTCATCAAGAACCTCATCACCGCCGATCGGAACGAGCGCGCAGCGCAGGCGCGGTGGGAGCGCGAGAACCCGGGCAGGAATTTTGCCGACGAGCACTCGCCGGATTCCGAGAAGCGCCCGCGGCGCTGACGGGCGCGCCATGGTTCGAGCCCCGTGGATGACCGGGTGGAATTATTTCGGGAGTTTTTTCCTGCGCGCGCCTGAGATATCCTGAGCGCAGCGGTCCGGAATGCCGTTCCGCATTACCACCAAGAAGGGTCGAAAATTCATGGCGCAGAAGGTTCAGGTTCTCCTCGTCGACGACATCGACGGAAGCGACGCGGACGAGACCGTGACGTTCTCCCTCGATGGCGTCTCCTACGAGATCGACCTCACCGATGCCAACGCCCAGAAGCTGCGGGACGACCTGTCGACGTGGATCGGGCACGCCCGTCGCGCCGGCGGGCGGAAGACGACCAGCCGCTCCACCACGGCCCGCCGGGCGAGCAACGCCGGCAGCAGCGCTGACCTGACGAAGGTCCGCGAGTGGGCCCGCTCGAACGGCTACGAGGTCTCCGACCGCGGCCGCATCAAGGCCGACATCCAGGCGGCCTACGACAAGGCGCACGCCTGATCGACGCGGTCGATCCGCGCACCGCGGCCCCGGCGCAGCTGGCTCGTCTTCGCGACGAGTGGGCGGCCGGGGCCCGTGCATGGGCGGGTGATCCGCTGCCCAAGGGGCTCGCGGACACGACCGTCCTCATGCTCCTGCTCGACGCGGCCGCCGCGCCGTGGATCGCCCGCTCCCTGGCCGGTGACCGGTCGGCCGAGCGCCGGTACGAGGACTCGCTCGCCGGGCTCCTCGATCGGTTCCCGGCCCGCCACCCGATGGGGCCGCACCGGCGCTGGTGCCTCGTCCGCGATGCGTGGGCGCTCGCCGAGCACCGCGCCCGCACGGCCCGCGGCGAACGTCTCCCGCCCCCGGCCCGGACGACGTGCTGCCTCCTCGTGAGGGTTCCCGGATGCACGGAGTGCGCCGGCTGCCCCCGCTAGGGCGCGAGATCCGCGAGGAGATCGCCGTGCTTCTCGAGCCGCGGCGGCAGGTCCCACACGAGCACCTGCTCGAACCGCCCGCCGTCGGCGCCGGTCTCGACCTCCTCCCACGTCCGCGGGGTCGCCACGCACGGCAGCTCCCGTCCGCGCAGCGCGTAGGGGGTGATCGTCGTCTTCGCCGCGACGTTCTGGCTCCAGTCGAGGAGCACCTTCCCGGGCCGGATCGACTTCGTCATCGACGAGACGACGAGCTGCGGCATCGAGCCGACGAGCTCGCCGGCCAGGGTCTTGGCCAGGTCCCGCACCTGGTCGCTCGTGAGGTCGCCGCCGAGCGCCGCGTACAGCTGCATGCCTTTGCCGCCGCTCGTGACGGGGTGCAGCTCCATCCCCAGGCCGCCGAGGCGCTCCCGGACCGCGAGGGCGACGGTCGCGCACTCGAGCAGGCCCGCGCCGGTGCCGGGGTCGAGGTCGATGACGAGACGGTCGGGGTTGCGGCGTTCACCGGTCTCCCGGTCCACGCGCCACTGCGGGACGTGGAGCTCGATCGCGTTGAGGTTGACCAGGTAGCTGAGGGCCGCGACGTCGTCGACGTGGGGGTAGGTGACGTCGTCGATCCGCGTGCGCGGGAGCCAGTCGGGCGCACCGGCGGGGACGTTCTTCTCGAAGAACCCCTCGGAGCCGACGCCGTGCGGCCAGCGGACCCGGGTGACCGGTCGGTCGCGCAGGTGGGGCAGGAGCAGCGGGGCGACGGCGGCGTAGTGCGCGAGGACCTCGCCCTTGGTCGTCTCCGTCGCGGGGAAGAGGACCTTCGACAGGCTCGTCAGGCGCAGGGTGCGTCCGTCGACGACGGCGCGGGTCACCTCGGGCTGGTCGACCACGGCCGCTCCGCTCAGGACCTGCCGGACGCCAGGCGCCCGGGCGTGAGGTCAGGCCGGACCCCGAGGAAGGTCGGCTGTCGCAGCCTGCCGGAGTCGGCGTGGCCGAGCGCGCGGAGCTCGACGACGAGCTCCGGAGCCACCCACGTCGCGCCGGCGGCATCGACCCGCGGCACGTCGTCGGAGAACGGGGAGGCCTCGCGCGCCAGCGGCCCGAGAGCGGCCGTGAGTCGCTCGGCAGCGGCGCCCGAGACACCCGACCCGACCCGCCCCGCGTAGCGCCAGCCGCCGGCCCCGTCCGGCTGCCCGACGAGCAGCGCCCCGATCCGTCCCGAGCCGTTCGACTCGGGCCGCCAGCCCCCGACCACGGCCGACACGCTGAGCCGGTGGGCCGACTTCACCCAGTCCCCGCTGCGCCGTCCCGGCAGGTAGGGGGAGGAACGTCGCTTGCTCACGACTCCCTCGAGCCCGGAGTCCCGGGTGGCCTCGAAGAGCGCCGCGCCGTCGTCGTGGACCTGCGGTACCTGGCAGTGCAGCCCGACGAGGTCGAGAGCCTCGAGCAGCCTGCGTCGGTCGGTCCACGGCAGGTGGGTCACCCCGGTCCCCGCGACCCGCAGGACGTCGAACACCATGAACGTCACGGGGCGGGTCGCGGCCAGGCGCTCGGCCCGCCCGCGGTCGCGCACGTGCATCCGGTCGGCGAGCGCGGCGAACGACGGGGCACCGTCCCGCAGCGCGATGACCTCGCCGTCGAGGAGGACGTCGTCGGCGACGCGGCAGAGCGAGCGCAACTCGGGAAAGGTGTCGGTGACGTCGCGCCCGGACCGGGAGAGCAGCCGCACGGCGCCGTCGTGGACGTCCGCGAGGAGCCGCATCCCGTCCCACTTGACCTCGTGCACCCACTCGCGGCCCGTGGGCACCCCCTCGCCCGCGATCGCGAGCATCGGCTCCGCGGCGGGGCGGGGGTCGTCGGCCATGCGCCCATCCTGCCGCAGCGAGGGTGCGACGATGGGGCTCCGGGCGCCGACGTGGGTCGGTGCGGCGACGGAGGGAAGCACCGTGCGACCGATCTGGAAGGGCGCCGTCTCGTTCGGGCTCGTCAACGTGCCCGTCCGCCTGTACAGCGCGACCGAGAACCACGACGTGCAGTTCCGCCAGGTGCACCGCGAGGACGGCGGGCGCATCAAGTACCAGCGGGTGTGCTCCGTCGACGGCGAGCAGGTCGCCTACGAGGACATCGCCAAGGGGTACGAGACCGAGGACGGGAGGATGGTCGTCCTCACCGACGAGGACCTCAAGGAGCTGCCGGTCCGCTCCTCGACGGAGATCACCGTCGAGAAGTTCGTCCCGCGCGAGCAGATCGACCCGATCTACTTCGACAAGACGTACTACCTCCAGCCCGACCAGTCGGCGATGAAGGCGTACGTCCTGCTGCGCGACGCGCTCGTCGGCGAGGACCGGATCGCCGTCGCGACGGTGTCGATCCGCACGCGGCAGACGATGGCCGTGCTCCGGGTGCGCGAGGACGCGATCGTCCTGCAGACGATGCTGTGGCCGGACGAGGTGCGGGCGACCGACGAGCTCGGCGACCTCGACGAGGACGTCCACGCCAGCGACAAGGAGCTGGCGATGGCCAAGGTCCTCATCGAGCAGCTCGCGGGTGACTACGACCCGAGCGAGTACGAGGACGAGTACGAGGCGGCTGTGAAGGAGCTCGTCGAGACCAAGCTCGAGGGCGGCGAGGTGCGAGCCCCGGCCGAGAGCGAGGAAGCCGGCGGGGAGGTCGTCGACCTGCTCGCGGCGCTGGCGAAGTCGGTCGAGAAGGCGAAGGCCGCCCGCGGCGAGGCCCCGGACGGCGCAGGAGAGTCGGACGACGCGGGGGAGTCGGACGACGACGCCGACGAGGCACCCCGGAAGACTGCCGCGAAGAAGACGACCGCGAAGAAGACGGCGGCGAAGAAGACGACCGCGAAGAAGGCGGCGACCAAGAAGACAGCGACCAAGAAGACGGCCCCGAAGAAGGCGAGCTGAGGTCCGGGGGAGGATCACCCCCATGCCCGAAGGCCACACCCTCCACCGGCTCGCCCACGATCTCGACGACGCCTTCGCCGGGACCGCGCCGCGGGCCTCGTCACCCCAGGGCCGGTTCGAGGACGGGGCGGCGCTCCTCGACGGCCGGGCCTGGCGCGGTGCGTCCGCGTGGGGCAAGCACCTCTTCGTCGCGTTCGACGGCGATCTCGTCCTCCACGTCCACCTCGGGCTGTACGGGAAGTTCCACGTCCATGCCGGTGACTACGCCGCGACGGGGGCGCCCGATCCGGTCGGGCAGGTCCGCCTGCGGCTGCTCACCGCCGACCGGCTCGCCGAGCTGCGCGGTGCGACGGCGTGCGAGGTGCTCACCCCCGCGGAGGCGGAGGCGATCCAGGCCCGGCTCGGGCCCGACCCCCTCCGCCCGCTCGACGAGCTCAACGACCCCGAGCGGGCGTGGCAGCGCGTGCACCGCAGCCGGACGGCGATCGGGCCGCTGATCATGGATCAGGCCGTCCTTGCCGGGGTGGGGAACGTCTACCGCAGCGAGGTGCTCTTCCGGCACCGGCTCGACCCGGCGAAGCCCGGCTCCGCCCTGCGCGAGGACCGGTGGCGGGCGGTGTGGGACGACCTCGTGCGGCTCATGCCGATCGGCGTCGCGACGGGCCGGATCCTCACGGTCGAGGAGGACGTCGTCGCCGCGGAGGCCGCGCTCGCGGCGGGTGAGCCCGTCCCCGTGCCCGACCCGCTCGTGCCGTACGTCTACAAGCGGACGGGGGAGGCGTGCTTCGTCTGCGGGTCGCGGGTGCGCACCGCGGTCGTCGCCGGCCGCAACCTGTTCTGGTGCGGTCGCTGCCAGCGCCGCTGACGGCTGTTCGCCGGGGGCGTAACCGGGGCGTGCGGAGCCGCGGAACATCGGGCCGCCGGGTCGGCGTTGACCCCCGCAGGACGGGAGCAGGGCCCGCACCACCGGTGCGATGTCCGACCCCGTGACTAGCATCGACGGCACGTCGCTCGGTCCGCCGCAGCGCCGCGACCAACGGAGGAGCACGCATGTTCGAAAGGTTCACCGACCGCGCCCGCCGCGTCGTCGTCCTCGCCCAGGAGGAGGCGCGACTGCTCAACCACAACTACATCGGGACCGAGCACATCCTCCTCGGCCTCATCCACGAGGGCGAGGGTGTCGCGAGCAAGGCGCTCGAGGGCCTGGGCATCTCGCTGGAGTCGGTCCGCGAGCAGGTGCAGGAGATCATCGGCCAGGGCCAGCAGGCGCCCTCGGGCCACATCCCGTTCACGCCGCGCGCGAAGAAGGTCCTCGAGCTGTCGCTGCGCGAGGCGCTCCAGCTCGGCCACAACTACATCGGCACCGAGCACATCCTCCTCGGCCTCATCCGCGAGGGCGAGGGCGTGGCCGCGCAGGTCCTCGTCAAGCTCGGGGCGGACCTGGGCAGCGTGCGCCAGCAGGTGCTCCAGCTCATCTCCGGCTACCAGGGCGGCAAGGAGGGCGCGACCGCCGGCGTCGGCGCCGGTGGCGCCGCCGAGGGCACGCCCGCCGGCTCGCTCGTGCTCGACCAGTTCGGCCGCAACCTCACCCAGGCCGCCCGCGACGGCTCGCTCGACCCGGTCATCGGGCGCGAGAAGGAGATCGAGCGCGTCATGCAGGTCCTCTCGCGCCGGACGAAGAACAACCCGGTCCTCATCGGCGAGCCCGGCGTCGGCAAGTCCGCCGTCGTCGAGGGCCTCGCGCAGGACATCGTCGCCGGGGACGTGCCCGAGCCACTGAAGGACAAGCAGGTCTACACCCTCGACCTCGGCTCGCTCGTGGCAGGCAGCCGGTACCGCGGTGACTTCGAGGAGCGCCTGAAGAAGGTCCTCAAGGAGATCAAGACCCGCGGCGACATCATCATCTTCATCGACGAGATCCACACCCTTGTCGGTGCGGGCGCCGCCGAGGGTGCGATCGACGCCGCGAGCATCCTCAAGCCGATGCTCGCCCGCGGCGAGCTCCAGACGATCGGCGCGACGACGCTCGAGGAGTACCGCAAGCACATCGAGAAGGACTCCGCGCTCGAGCGCCGGTTCCAGCCGATCCAGGTCGACGAGCCCTCGATCGCCCACGCGATCGAGATGCTCAAGGGTCTGCGCGACCGCTACGAGGCGCACCACAAGGTGACGATCACCGACGCCGCGATCGTCGGCGCCGTGACGATGGCCGACCGCTACGTCAACGACCGCTTCCTGCCGGACAAGGCGATCGACCTCATCGACGAGGCCGGCGCGCGCCTGCGGATCCGCCGCCTCTCGGCCCCGCCGGAGCTGAAGGCGATGGACGAGCGCATCGCCGAGGTCCGCAAGGAGAAGGAGTCGGCGATCGACAGCCAGGACTTCGAGGGTGCCGCCCGCCTGCGGGACCAGGAGAAGACGCTCATCGAGGAGAAGGCGAAGCGCGAGGAGGAGTGGAGGAACGGAGACCTCGACGTGGCCGCGGTCGTCGACGAGGAGGTCATCGCCGAGGTCCTCGCCGCCTCGACCGGCATCCCCGTCTTCAAGCTCTCCGAGGAGGAGAGCAGCCGGCTGCTCAACATGGAGGCCGAGCTCCACAAGCGGGTCGTCGGCAACGACGAGGCGATCAAGGCGCTCTCCCAGGCGATCCGCCGCACTCGTGCCGGTCTGAAGGACCCGCGCCGCCCCGGTGGTTCGTTCATCTTCGCCGGCCCGACGGGCGTGGGTAAGACCGAGCTCGCCAAGGCGCTCGCCGAGTTCCTCTTCGGCGACGAGGACGCGCTCATCACGATGGACATGTCCGAGTTCGCCGAGAAGCACACGGTCAGCCGGCTCTTCGGCTCGCCCCCCGGCTACGTCGGCTACGACGAGGGCGGTCAGCTCACGGAGAAGGTGCGCCGCAAGCCGTTCTCCGTCGTCCTCTTCGACGAGGTCGAGAAGGCCCACCCGGAGATCTTCAACAGCCTTCTCCAGGTGCTCGACGAGGGTCGCCTGACCGACTCGCAGGGTCGCAACGTCGACTTCAAGAACACCGTCATCATCATGACGACGAACCTCGGAGCGCGGGACATCTCCAAGGGTGTCCTCGGGTTCTCGGCCGGTGCGGAATCGATGACGGAGTACGACCGGATGAAGGCGAAGGTGAACGGGGCGCTCAAGGAGCACTTCCGGCCGGAGTTCCTCAACCGGGTCGACGAGACGATCGTGTTCGCCCAGCTGACGCCGGCCGAGATCGAGAAGATCGTCGAGCTCGAGATCGCCAAGCTCGACGCGCGCCTGAAGGACAAGGACATGGGCATCGAGCTCACGACCGAGGCCAAGGCGCTGCTCGCCAAGCGCGGGTACGACCCCGTGCTCGGGGCACGGCCGCTCAAGCGGACGATCCAGCGCGAGATCGAGGACGTCCTGTCGGAGAAGATCCTCTACGGCGAGCTCGGCTCGGGGGAGATCGTCGCCGTCGGTGTCGAGGGCGAGGGCAAGGAGGCGACGTTCACGTTCGCCGGCGCCCCGAACACCTCGGCGCTCGAGATCCCGCTCGTCGAGGCGGGCGACACGTCCAGCGACTGACGTCGTTCCGTGCACACGAACGAGGGGCGGTGACCGATCCGGTCACCGCCCCTCGTCGTGCCAGCGGGGCGGGCCGTCAGGTGCCCGGAACGATGCCCGCTCGAGCGGCGCCGCGCCAGCGGGAGGTCATCGGACCGCGTCGTCGGCCAGGAGCGCGTCGAGCTTCCCGTAGCCCTCCTGGACGCCGGTCTCCATTCCGGCGGCCAGAATCCCTTCCCGGGCCTCGAAGGAGTCGACGAGCGACTGCGAGTGCAGGCGGGTCCAGCCATCGCCGAGGTCCTCGAACGTCAAGGTGTCGAGGAACACGCCGTCGGGCATCCCCTCGAAGGTGGTGGTCTGGACGATGCGGTCCTCCCGGACCTCGTGGAAGCACCCGCGGAAGGCGTACTCCTCGCCGGCCCCGTCGACGTGGACGAATCGCCACGAGCCGCCGCGTCGGGTGTCCCAGTGCTCGATCCGGGTGCTGAGGTCACTCGGCCCGACCCACCGGGCGTAGAGCTCGGGGTCGGTGTGGGCACGGAAGATCTGGGCGGGGGTGGCCGGGAAGTCCCGGGTGATGCGGATGATCGGGATCTCGGGGTCGGCCTCGATCCGGGCGGTGGTCAGGTGGTCGGTCATCGTCATGCTCCTTCGGGTGCGGTGGTGGTGTCGCCGGTGCGGGTCGGTTGGTCGGTGAGGGGGTGGTCGGCATCGGCGAGGACGGCGGCAAGGCGGGACATGCGGTCCTCGGCGCGGCGACGGTGCGCATCCACCCAGTCGGTGATCTCGGCCAGACGGGTCGGTTCCAGGTGGACGAGGGTCCGGCGACCCTCCTTGCGGCGGGTCACGAGCCCGGCGCCCTCGAGGACGGTGAGGTGCTTGCTCACCGCCTGGAGGCTCATCGCGTACGGGGCGGCCAGCTCGCTGACGCTTGCGCCACCGATGGTGAGGCGTGCGACGAGGTCGCGCCGCGTCGGGTCGGCGAGGGCTGCGAAGGCCAGCGAGAGCCGATCGTCGGTCACGGGCATCATCCTCAACTGTGTGGTTGATCTTCACGGTAGCCGGGGTGCAGCTAACCGTCAACTTTTCGGTTGAGTATCGCCAGAGGGTCGGGCGTCGTAGGTTGGGGGGATGAGCGAGCCCCAGGTCGTCGTGCGCCGCGCGCGCACGTCGGACGTCCGCGCGATCCGGGCCCTCGTCAAGCCCTTGTCCGAGCGTCGGGTCCTCCTCGACAAGGAGGCCGTGACGTACTACGAGGCGGTGCAGGAGTTCCGGGTCGCGGAGATCGACGGTGTCGTCGTCGGCTGCGGGGCGCTGCACGTCATGTGGGAGGACCTCGCAGAGGTCCGCACCCTGGCCGTGTCGGAGGAGCACCTGCGGCTGGGGATCGGGGGAGTCATCCTCGAACGGCTGCTCGCCGACGCGCGTGAGCTCGGCGTCCGCCGGATCTTCTGCCTGACCTTCGAGGTCGACTTCTTCTCGCGGCACGGCTTCCATGAGATCGAGGGGCAGGCCGTCGAGCCGGCGGTGTACATCGAGCTCCTGCGCTCGTACGACGAGGGTGTCGCCGAGTTCCTCGATCTCGAGCGGGTCAAGCCGAACACCCTGGGCAACTCCCGGATGCTCCTCGAGCTCTGAGCCGGGGTCAGCGGGGGAGGCGGTACGCGGCGCCGTCGTCGGTCGGCTCGACGAGACCGTCCTCGACGAGCGCCGCGAGGCACCGGTCGACCTTCGTGGCGTCGTCGGGCCAGGTGGAGGCGAGGGCAGCGCGGGTCACCGGGTCCGGGGACTCGCGCAGGGCCTGGACGATGCGGCCGCGCACCTGCCGGTCGGTGCCCGCCCACGCCTGACCACGCCGCGGGGGCCCGTCGTAGGCCGGGCGCCCGGCGGCCACCCACGCGCAGCGGTCGAGGACCGGGCACCGGTCGCACTTCGGCGCCCGCGCCGTGCACACCAGCGCGCCGAGCTCCATGACGGCCACGTTCCACCGGTTCGCCCGAGTGATGTCCTCGTCGGTCGTGCCGGTCGGCATCGAGGCCGCGGCGAGCCGGGACTCGGCGACGGTGAGGGCCGGGGCGGCGTGCTCGGCGCCCGTGACCGCCCGCGCGAGGACGCGCCGGACGTTGGTGTCGACCACTGGCACGGGGATCTGGTGCGTGAAGGAGGAGACGGCCGCGGCGGTGTACGCCCCGACGCCGGGCAGTGCGAGCAGCTCGTCGTGATCCATCGGGACCTCACCGCCGTGGTCGCGCACCATCGCCGTCGCCGCCTCGTGCAGCCGGAGGGCGCGGCGGGGGTAGCCGAGCCGACGCCAGGCGCGCACGGCCTCGCCGGGGGAGTCGGCCGCGAGGTCGGCAGGCGTCGGCCACCGCCGCATCCACTCGCGCCACACCGGCTCGACGCGGTGCAGGGGGGTCTGCTGGGACATCACCTCGGAGAGGAAGACGCCCCACGCCGAGCAGTCGGGGTCACGCCACGGGAGCTCGGTACGTCCGTGCCGGTCGAACCATGCGAGGACGGGGCCGTGCAGGTGCGAAGCCGGGTTCGACTCATCGGCCCCTGCCGCGGTGGATGCCCCTGTCCTCACACGTAACGCTCGAGGATCGAGGCCTCGGCGAGGCGGGACAGGCCCTCGCGGACGATCTTCGCCCGTCCGTCCCCGACGCCCTCGACGGCCATGAGGTCGTCGATGTTCGCGGCGAGCAGCGCCTGCAGGGTCCCGAAGTGCTCGACGAGCCGGCTGACGATGGCGCCGGGCAGGCGGGGGACCCGGCTGAGCAGGCGGTAGCCGCGAGGTACGCACGGCGCGTCGAGCGCGTCACCGCCGACCTCGAACCCGAGCACCCGCACGCACTCGGCCGGGTCGACGAGCTCGGTCGCGGACAGCCGGGTGAGGGCGGCGACGGCGTCGGCGACCTCGAGCGTGGACCCCTCGGGCAGGTAGTCCTCGACGACCCACTCGATGTCGTTGCCGGGGCCGGCGGTGAGCTCCTCGAGCTGGAGGGTCAGCAACCGGCCGTCGACGCCGAGGTCGGTGACGTAGCCGTTGATCTCGGCGGTGATCCGGCGGACCATCTCGAGTCGCTGCAGGACGTTGGCGACGTCACGGACGGTGACGAGGTCCTCGATCTCGAGGGCGGAGAGGTTGCTCGTCACCTCGTCCAGCCGGGACTTGTAGCGCTCGAGGGTCTGCAGGGCCTGGTTAGCGCGGGAGAGGATCGCGCTCGAGCCCTCGAGGACGTGCCGGACGCCTGCGACGTAGAGGGCGATGATCCGCATCGACTGGCTGACGGTGACGACGGGGTAGCCGGTCTGTTTCGCGACGCGCTCGGCGGTGCGGTGCCGCGTACCCGACTCGGAGGTCTCGATCGTCGGGTCGGGCACGAGGTGGGTCGCGGCCCGCACGATCCGGGTGGCGTCCTTGTCCAGGATGATCGCGCCGTCCATCTTCGCCAGCTCCCGCATGCGGGTCGCGGAGAACGGGATGTCGAGCTCGAAGCCGCCGGTGCTGATGGACTGCACCGTCTTGTCGTCGCCGAGGACGATGAGAGCACCGGTGTTGCCGCGCAGGATGCGCTCGAGCCCGTCGCGCAGCTCGGTCCCGGGCGCGACGGCGGCCTTCGTCGCCTCCAGCAGATCGGTGTCGTTCATCGTCTGTCCTGTTCTCGCGCGAGGTCGGGCGATTCCCCCTTCGCCCCGTGACCTGCGGTGATCCTAGCTCCCGCGACCCCCGAAAGAGGTGCGGACCGCGCTGGCCACGTCGGGTACCTCGACCACGGTGAGCCCGTGCGGGACGGGCTCGCTCCCCCTCACGCCGGGGGGCACGAGCGCGCGGGTGAATCCGAGCCGCGCGGCCTCGGCGATCCGGCGCGCGACGCCGGTCGCAGGACGGACCTCCCCGGCGAGCCCGACCTCACCCAGGGCGACGGTCCCGGCCGGCAGCGGCTGGTCGCGCAGGGATGAGGCGAGGGCGAGGGCGACGGCGAGGTCGGAGGCGGGTTCGGTGACGCGGACGCCGCCGACCGTCGAGAGGTAGATATCGTGCTTGCCCAGCGGAGCGCCGGCGCGCCGGTCGAGGACGGCGGTGATCATCGAGACCCGTGCCGCGTCGAGGCCGGAGGTCGCCCGCCGTGGAGTGGGGATCTGCGACGGTGCGACGAGGGCCTGCACCTCGGTGACGAGGGGGCGGCGCCCCTCGAGGGTGATGGTGACGCAGGTGCCGGGAACCTGGGTCGTCCGCTGCGAGAGGAACAGCCCGCTCGGGTCGGCCAGACCGGTGATGCCCGCGTCCGACAGGTCGAAGCAGCCGACCTCGTCGGTGGGGCCGTAGCGGTTCTTCACCGCCCGCACGAGCCGCAGCCGCGAGTGCCGGTCGCCCTCGAACTGGACGACGACGTCGACGAGGTGCTCGAGCACGCGGGGGCCGGCGATCGAGCCTTCCTTCGTCACGTGACCCACGAGGAGCATCGCGGTGTCGGTGGACTTTGCGGACTGGATGAGCGCTGCCGCGACCTCGCGGACCTGTCCGACGTTGCCGGGCGAACCATCGACCTCGCTCGAGGCGATCGTCTGGACGGAGTCGACGACGACGAGGTCCGGGGAGAGGCGCTCGATCTGCCCGAGGACGGCGCCGAGGTCGTGCTCGGAGGCGAGATAGAGGCTGTCGGCGAGCGCGCCGATCCGTTCGGCGCGCGAGCGGACCTGGGCGGCCGTCTCCTCGCCGGAGACGTAGAGGACGGTGCGGCCCTCGGTGGCGGCGCGGGCGGCGACGTCGAGCAGGAGGGTCGACTTGCCGATGCCCGGTTCTCCGGCGACGAGGACGACGGCCCCGGCGACGAGGCCGCCGCCGAGGACACGGTCGAACTCCCCGACGCCGGTCGGGCGGGCCTGCGCTCGGGCGCCGTCGATCTGTGCGATCGGCACGGCGGGGGTGGCGACATGGCGAGCCGGTGCCGTGCGAGCGACGGCGGGCCCGCCAGCCTCGACGACCGTGCCCCACGCCTGGCACTCGCCGCAGCGACCGACCCACTTCACACTCGTCCACCCGCACTCGGTGCAGCGGTACCCGGAGCGGGTGGTCTTCGTCGCCATGCGCAGGAGGCTAGGTCAGGGGTGCGACAACGCCGCGCGCGTCGAGACCGCCCCTCGCGCGCCGGAGGACGAGGCCGGACGAACCGCACTGACGCCCGGCCGAGGCGAGCCGGCGGTCAGCCCGCGATGACCACCGTGACCGTCTCGGCCACGCAGGCCGGCTTGGCCGCGCCCTCGAGCTCGACCGTGACCGTGGTCAGCAGGTTCGCGCCACGGGCGTTGCGCTCGACGCCGCTGATGGTGACGTGCCCGCGGACGCGGGACCCGACCGGGACGGGCGTGGGAAAACGCACCTTGTTCGAGCCGTAGTTGAGGGCCGCAGAGATTCCGGTGAGCTCGTACACCTGCCAGACCATCGACGGCACGAGGCTCAGCGTGAGGTAACCGTGGGCGATGGTCCCGCCGAACGGGCCGTCCTTCGCCCGCTCGGGATCGACGTGGATCCACTGGTGGTCGCCGGTCGCGTCGGCGAAGGCGTCGATCTGCTCCTGCGTGATCGTGTGCCACTCGCTCGCGCCGAGATCCTCCCCGACTGCCGCCTCGATCTCGTCGATTCCGTTGAAGGACCGCATGCCGCCGACCCTATCGCCGCAGCAGCCGATGGACCCGGGCGAGCCAGTGCGCGTCTCGCAGCTCGACCTGGGATCGCACCGGCCGGGCAAGGGTGCGCAGCGCCAGACGGGTCCGGGTCTCGCCGACCGACTCCGCGCCGGGGTCGGTCGCTCCGACCGCGTCCGGCCAGGTCGACGACGGAAAGGTCGACGTCGAACAGCGGGAGCCCGTGCAGCGCCGCGGCGGACTGGTGCGTGGCGATGACCTGCGGGTGGGTCATCAGCGCAGCGCGGACCCGGCGGACGAGCTCGAGGGTGGGCCGCGCGGGCCCGTCGTCCACGATCGGGCGCGCAAAGACGCCGCGGCGCACGCGCTCGATCTCCCCGGTCCGCACGAGGCGCGCCAGGTCGGCCGGCATCACCCCTCCGCAGGCTCGCCGCCCGGGGGTGGGCGGGCGAGCGGACCTGTGACGCTGTGGATCGCTGGCGGGCGCGCGCGGCCCTGGGGACGTCGGTTCGGGGGACCGGGTTACCGCGCCGCCAGGGTCGCCGGGTGCACCAGCAGCGGCAGCAGACGCCGCCCGCCGGGCCGGGCGCGTGCTGCGTCGACGAGCGCCAGGTGCGCCTCGCAGTGCTGCACGAGGACGTCGTACCCTGCCCGGCCCATGAGCTCGATCAGCCCCGGCCCCTCGGTCAGGTACACCGGGTCGGCGGCGACGTGCGCATCCGGGCTGCCGGAGCAGTACCAGTCGAGGTCGTGCCCGCCCGGCCCCCAGCCGCGTCGGTCGTACTCGCCGATGCTCACCTCGAGGTACTCCGTGCCGTCGGGCAGCTCGACCTCCCGGTAGGTCCGGCGGATCGGCAGCTGCCAGCAGACGTCCGGCTTCACCGTGTGCGGCTCGACGCCGACGAGCCCGGCGTGCTGGTGCAGCGCGCAGCCGACACCCGCGGGAAACCCCGGTCTGTTGAGGAAGATGCACGCCCCGTCGACGACCCGCGTCTTGCGCGCGCCGTCCTCCTTCTCGGTCCACGCCGACCGCTTGAGACGACCCTCCGGGCGCAGCTGCCACTCGTCGGGGCCCAGCTCCGCGGCCGCCGCCGCGACCCGCTCGACGTCGTCGTCGTTGGTGAAGTGGGCGCCGAGCACGCAGCACCCGAAGTCGGGCAGCTCGGCATCGATGCCGTGGCAACCGGTCCCGAAGACGCACGTCCAGCGGGAGGTCAGCCACGTCAGGTCGCACCGGAACCGCTGGCCCTCGTCTGCCGGATCCGCGAACTCCACCCACGTCCGGGGAGCGTCGAGGGGGGTCTCGGTCACCGGCCCACAGTACGCACGCCGCGGCGCCGTTCTACGCTTGGGGGTCATGCGCCTGGGAGTCATCGACGTCGGGTCGAACACCGTCCACCTGCTCGTCGTCGACGCCCACCCCGGCGCCCAGCCGCTGCCGGCGACCTCGCACAAGATCGAGCTGCGGCTGTCCGAGCACGTCGAGGACGACGGCCGGATCTCCGACGGCGGGCGTGACCGGCTCGCAGAGTTCGTCATCGAGTGCTTGGAGGTCGCCGAGGAGCGGGGGGTCGAGGAGGTCGTCGCGTTCGCCACGTCGGCGATCCGCGAGGCCCCCAACGGTGCCGAGGTCCTCGAGGCGGTCCGTGATCGCACGGGGGTCGAGCTGCGCGTGCTCTCGGGCGAGATGGAGTCGCGGCTGACCTTCCTCGCCGTGCGCCGGTGGTTCGGCTGGAGCAGCGGACGACTGCTCGTCATCGACATCGGCGGCGGCTCGCTCGAGATCGCCGTCGGCATCGACGAGGACCCCGACGTCGCCATCTCCCTCCCGCTCGGCGCCGGGCGGGTCACGCGCGACATGCTCGCCGGCGACCCGCCGGACGCCGCCCAGGTCAGGGCCGCCCGCAAGCACGCCCGGGCGACGATCGCGAGCGAGATCCGGGACATCGCCCGTGCGGGAAAGGTCGACCACGTCGTCGGCACGAGCAAGACGATGCGCACCCTGGCTCGGCTCAACGGCGCCGCACCCAGCGGCGAGGGCCCCTACGTCCCGCGGATCCTCCGCGCGAGCGACGTCAGCTCGACGATCTCCCGGCTCGCCGGCCTCACCGCCGCCGAGCGCGCCGAGCTGCCGGGGATCAGCGAGTCCCGCGCGGCGCAGAGCCTCGCCGGTGCGATCGTCGCCGAGGCCGCGATGGACCTCCTGGGCGTCGAGGAGCTCGAGATCTGCCCGTGGGCGCTGCGCGAGGGCGTCATCCTCCGCCGGCTCGACCGGATGAACATCCCCGACTGAGGGACCGGCCGGGACCGCGCCCCCGAGGTGGGCCCGACCCCCGTCGTACGCTCGATCCCATGCCCGCGCCCGCCCACGGCATCCCCGGAGCCGACATCGCCGTCACCCTCTCGACGGCCTCGGTCTACCCGGCCAGTGCGGAGGTGGCGTTCTCGCTCGCCGCCCGACTGGGGTACGACGGCATCGAGGTCATGGTGTGGACGGACCCGGCCACGCAGGACGCGACCCGGCTGCGGCAGCTCGTCGAGGAGCACGGCGTCCCCGTCCACTCGATCCACGCACCGACCCTCCTGCTCACGCAGCGCGTCATGGGCATCGACCCGTGGGGCAAGGTCGACCGCTCCATCGAGCTCGCCCAGGAGGTGGGCGCGACGGTCGTCGTCCTTCACCCGCCCTTCCGATGGCAGAAGGCGTACGCCGAGCACTTCGTCGACGGCGTGGCGACCCGTGAGCACGACAGCGGGTTGTGCCTGGCCGTCGAGAACATGTTCCCGTGGACGGCCGGGCGCGGCACCGTCCAGGCGTACCTGCCGCACTGGGACCCGGTGCCGCAGCCGTACGACCACGTGACGATGGACCTGTCCCACACGGCGACCGCGCGCAGCGACGCGATGGCGATGGTCCACGCCCTCGGCGACCGGCTGGCCCACGTCCACCTCGCGGACGGCTCGGGCTCGACGACCCTCAAGGACGAGCACCTCCCACCGGGGCGGGGCAACCAGCCGTGCGCGGAGTTCCTCGAGCACATCGCGCAGAGCGGCTACGCCGGCGCGGTCGCGCTCGAGGTGGGGACCCGGCGGCAGGACCGGACGGGACGCGAGGCCGTGCTCGCGGAGTCGCTCGCCTTCGCCCGTGACCACCTGGCCGCGGGTCTGGCCCGGTCCACGTCGTGAGCCGGGAACCAGGCCGCGTGGACCATCCGGTCCAGGGCCTTCTCCATGCGGGTGCCGGACGTCACGGCATAGGGTGACGGCCGTGTCGATCCCGAGCTCCGTCGCCGCGCGCTTCGTCGCCGGGCCCGAGGTCCGCGACGCGATCGCCGTCGCGGCGCGGCTGCGTGAGACGAACCGGATGACCGCGCTGCTCCCGCTCACCGCCGAGGACACCGACCGCTTCGCCGCCCACCTCATGGACACCCTCCCGGCGCTCGCGGCCAACCCGCTGCCCGGTCCGCGCGCCTTCGACCTCACGCTGTCCGCGGCCGGCCTCACCGTCCAGGAGGTCGCGACGATCGTCGGCCACGCTGCGCGGGCCGACGTGACGGTGACGCTCTCCCCGGTGGGCCACCGGGACGTCGACGACCTGCTCGCCCTCGCCGAGGGGGTCCGCCGGGAGCACGAGACGATCGGGGTCGCGATCGACGCCAGCCTGCACCGCAGCGACCGGGACTGCCTCGAGCTCGCGGAGCAGGGCGCCCGGGTCCGCCTGCTGCGCCGCACGGAGTCCGCCCCGCGCTCGGTCGCCTGGCAGGACCCGAACGAGATCGATCTCGCGTTCGCCCGCTGCCTGCGAGCCCTCGTGCCCGCCCCCGGCTACCTCGCGGTGGCGACGTGGCAGCAGCGCCTCTTCGACGTCACCGGCAGCGTCGCCGCGCTCCACGACCGCGACCCGGCGACGTTCGAGTACACCCTCCCGCTCGGGGTGCGGGCCGACGAGCAGCGACGGATCGCCGACGCCGGTCAGCAGCTGCGGGTCCTCGTGCCCTACGGTCCGCGGTGGCGGCCCTACGTCCGCGAGCGGATGGCCGAGCGCCCCCGGGCGGGCGTCCAGGCGGTGTGGCGTTCGGTCCGACCCCGCTCGGCGCCGATCATCGACGAGAGCTGAGGAGCACCATGAGCACACGGATCGCCCTGCACGGCGGCGGGATGATGGGCGGGGCGATCCTCGCCGGCATCCTGCGGGGCTCGAGCAGCCCGGACGAGATAAGCGTGGTCGAGGCATCCTCGGAGCGCGCCGACCTCCTGAGGCAGCGGTACGGGGTGGCGGTGGTCGGCCCCGACGCGCTCGCCGACGTCGCTGCGGCCGCCATCCACGTCGTCGCCGTCAAGCCGCACCACGCCCCGGGCGTCCTGCGCGCACTGGCCCCCCATCTGAGCGACGGCGCGCTCGTCGTGTCCGTCGTCGCCGGCCTCACGACCGACACCCTCGAGCGGGACCTGCCCGCGGGCACCCCCGTCGTCCGGGTCATGCCGAACACCCCGGCGCTCGTCGGTGCCGGTGCCGCGGCGACGAGTCGCGGCGCCCACGCGACGGCCGAGCACGCCGCCACCGTCGCCGACCTGCTCGCCGGCACCGGCCTGGTCGTCGAGGTCCCCGAGGCCCAGCAGAACGCCGTCACGGCGCTGTCGGGGTCCGGCCCGGCGTACGTCTTCGCGGTCGTCGAGGCCCTCGTCGACGGCGGTGTCCTCCTCGGGCTGCCCCGGCCGACCGCGACCCGCCTGGCCGTGCAGACCCTCCGCGGCGCGGCGGCGATGCTCGAGGAGACCGGCGAGCACCCGACGATCCTGCGCGAGCAGGTGACCTCGCCGGGCGGCACCACCGCGGCCGCCCTGCGCGAGCTCGAGGAGTACGGTCTCAAGGCCGCTTTCCTCACCGCGATGCGCGCCAACGTCGACCGGTCGGAGGAGATCGCCGCCGCCAACGAGGACTGATCGGCGCCCGCCGCGTGAGACGGCTCACAGCGGCGTGAACTCTCGGTGACCGAGGCTCCCCGGACGTGCCACCTCACCCCCCGACGTGGGACAGTGACCGTATGTCCGAGAACGACACCGCCGAGCAGGGACGGCCAGTGATCGAGGTGCGCACGCTCGCCGAGGACGAGTGGGCGACGTACCGCGAGGTCCGGCTGCGCGCTCTCAAGGAATCGCCCGAGGCCTTCGCCGCCGACCTCGAGGACGAGGCCGAGTACGACGAGGAGTTCTGGCGCTCCCGGATGAACCGCTCCCGCCGCCTCCTCGCCGAGGTCGACGGGCAGGTCGTCGGGGTCGTCTCCGTCGGGGACGACTCGACCGACGACGAGCCGGCCACCGGCGAGCTCTTCGGCCTGTGGGTGACTCCGGAGTGGCGTGGTCGGTCCGTGGCCGCCGCCCTCGTCCGTGAGGGCGCCCAGCGGGCGCTCGCCGACGGCATGCGCCAGCTCTCGTACTGGGTCGGCACGGACAACGGACGGGCCGTCGCGTTCGCCAGCTCGTTCGGCTTCCGGCCGACCGACGACCGACGCGCCATGGGCGGCGACGCCCCGGTCCCGGGCGACGAGCAGATCGAGGGCGAGGAGGAGTCGCGCTTCGTCCTCGCGCTCGGCTGACGCGCCCGGGCACCACCGCGCCCGGGCGACGCACGCGTCGGAGACACCTGCCGGGCCGGCTCCCGGAGTAGCGTGACGCGCATGCCCGCCCGCACCTGCGTCATCTGGGGACCGGAGTTCACCCGGTACGACTTCGGCGACGGCCATCCCATGGCGCCCATCCGGATCGACCTCACCGCCCGGCTCTGCGAGTCGTTCGGCGTCTTCGACGGCATCGAGGTGATCGACCCGGGCGTCGCCGACGACGACCTCCTCGCGACCGTCCACGACCGCGACTACATCGCGGCGGTACGCCGGGCCTCGGAGGACCCCGAGCACGGCGCCGACCCCGCTCGCGGGCTGGGGACCGAGGACGTCCCGGTGTTCCGTGGGATGCACGAGGCGTCGGCGCGCTTGGCCGCCGGCACCCGGATCGCCGCGGAGCGGGTGTGGACCGGCGCGACCGAGCACGCGGTGAACTTCACCGGCGGCATGCACCACGCGATGCCCGACAGGGCGTCGGGATTCTGCGTCTACAACGACGTCGCCATCGGCATCCAGTGGCTCCTCGACCAGGGAGTCGAGCGGGTCGCGTACGTCGACGTCGACGTCCATCACGGGGACGGCGTCGAGAAGATCTTCTGGGACGACCCCCGCGTCCTCACCTGTTCGGTCCACCAGAACGGCCGGACCCTCTTTCCCGGCACGGGCTGGCCGGGGGACATCGGCGGCGCCGGCGCCGAGGGCACCGCGCTCAACGTCGCGCTGCCGCCGGGGACGACCGACAGCCAGTGGCTGCGCGCGATCCAGTCGACGGTCGGGCAGGTCGTGCGCGACTTCGCCCCGCAGGTCCTCGTCACCCAGCACGGCTGCGACAGCCACATGGACGACCCGCTCGCCCATCTCGCGATCTCCGTCGACGCGCAGCGGTACGCCATGGACGTGCTGCACCGGCTGGCGCACGAGGCCGCGGGCGGCCGGTGGATCGCCGTCGGTGGCGGCGGGTACGAGGTCGTCCAGGTGGTCCCGCGGAGCTGGACCCACCTCGTGGCCGTCAGCCGGCACGAGCCGATCCACGTCTCGACCCCGACCCCTCAGGCCTGGCGCGACCAGGTCCACGAGCTCACGGACCAGGACGCGCCCACCCGGATGGGCGACCTGCCGCCGGGGGAGTGGCCGATCTGGGTCCAGCCGTGGGAGATGGGGTACAACCCGCACAGCGAGGTCGACCGGGCCATCATGGCGACGCGCCAGAGCGTCTTCCCGCTCCACGGCATGGACCCGTACTTCGGTTGATCGACGCCCCAGCGGATCACTTTCGGCGTTACCGGCGTGTCGGCTGGACGTGACCTGATCGTTTCCTCCGTTCGACTTCCCAGCCGTCACAGGAACCCCTATGGTTGCGCCTGCACGCATGCAGAAGTCCACCGGCGGACCGTCCGGGCTGCACGCAGGTAGAAGCCCGAGGTCGTCCATGTCGCAGGAGCGTCAGCTCGCCGAGGTCAAGTTCCTCACGGTCGCGGAGGTCGCCTCGATCATGCGTGTCTCGAAGATGACGGTGTACCGGATGGTCCACGCCGGAGAGCTGCCCGCCGTCCGGGTCGGGCGGTCCTTCCGGGTCCCCGAGGACGCCGTCCACCAGTACCTGCGCGGCTCGTTCGTCGAGACTGCCTGAGCGGTCGGATTCGGCCCCGTCGCGGTCCGCGAGTACGATTGCCGGTCTGACCTTCGTCGCCGGCACCGGCGGCGCAGCCCGGACCACCACCGAACGATCGAGGGACACGCATGGGTTCTGTCATCAAGAAGCGGCGCAAGCGCATGGCGAAGAAGAAGCACCGCAAGCTGCTGCGCAAGACCCGCCACCAGCGCCGTAACAAGAAGTGACCCGCCGCCCCGCCTGACCGGGGCCGTGCGCGAGGGGCCCTGCCGACGCCGGCGGGGCCCCTCGGGCGCCCCGGTGGTCACAGATGTGTCGCGAGTCTCGCGCAGGAGGGCGCTCCGGACCCGCCCGCGTGGTTACTCTCGGGTCGCATCATCCGATCGAGACCGTGTCCTCGCGTGAAGGCGGTGCCCATGGGAGACGTCGTCCTCCTCACCGGGGTGTCCCAGCACCTCGGCGGAGCCTTCGCGCGCGCTCTCTCGCGCCATGAGTCGATCACGCGGATCATCGCGGTCGACGTCGTCCCGCCCCGGCACGCCATCGGGCGGGCCGAGTTCGTCCGAGCGGACATCCGCAGCCCGATGATCGGTCGGATCATCGCCGCGAACGACGTCGACACGGTCGTCCACATGAACGTCGTCGCGACGCCGCTGCAGACCGGCGGGCGGGTCGTGCAGAAGGAGATCAACGTCATCGGCACGATGCAGCTTCTCGCCGCGTGCCAGAAGGCGCCGTCCGTGCAGCGGCTGGTCGTGAAGTCGACGGCCGGCGTGTACGGATCGAGCCCGCGCGACCCGGCCATGTTCACCGAGGACATGGACGCGAAGGTCCTCCCGCGTGGCGGCTGGGCGAAGGACTCGGTCGAGGTCGAGGGGTACGTCCGCGGCTTCTCCCGCCGGCGGCCGGACGTCGACGTCGTGGTGCTCCGCTTCGCCAACGTCCTGGGCCCGAGCGTGCGCACCGCGATGACGGACTACTTCAGCATGCCGGTCGTGCCGATCCCGTTCGGCTTCGACGCCCGTCTCCAGTTCGTCCACGAGGACGACCTCGTGGCCGCGATGGTCGTCGCGACGACCGGTGACGCGACCGGCGCGATCAACGTCGCCGGTGACGGGGTGATCACCGCCAGCCAGGCGGCGAACCTCGCGGGCCGGCCGTTCGTCACGGTTCCCCAGATGACGACGGGCGCGGTGGCCGGCTGGGCGCGCCGCCTCGGTCTCATCGGGTACTCGCCCGACCAGATGCAGCTGCTCGCCTACGGGCGGGGCATCGACACGACGCGGATGCGGGAGGTGCTCGGTTTCGAGCCCGCGTACACGACCCGTGAGGCGTTCGAGGACTTCGCCGCCCACGTCGTGCGGCCCGTCCAGCGGGCCGCCCTGCTCGCGGGGGCGACGATGACGACGACCCAAGCGGTGGTCGGTGCCGCGACGAGCACCGTGCGCCGCCGCCTCGGACTGCGCGGGAGCGAGGCGTGATGGCAGAACCGACGAAGGCGGCGGCCAAGAAGGCGGCGGTCAAGAAGACGACCGCGAAGAAGGCGGCGACCACGAAGACGGCGGCCAAGAAGACGACCGCGACGACGAAGACGACCACGAAGAAGACCACCGCGACGAAGACGACCGCGAAGAAGCCCGCCGCGACGACTTCCGCGCGCCCGAAGCGTGCGTCGGTGGCCGCGGCGGCCGAGCGGGCCGGGGGCGAGCGCGCGCGTCGCCACCGCACGCCGCTCCTGCCGGAGGTGGACGCCCCTCGGCCCGTCGGGGCAACGGTCGGCGTCGAGCCCGAGGTCGTGCCCGCCCCCGACACCGCGCAGCGGCCGGCTCTGCGGATCGTCGAGGAGTCCGAGTCGATCCCGGACGGTCCGGTCTCCGGCGGGACGGCGGTCGTCCCGGGCGCGGCCCAGCTGGCCCAGCTCGGGCTCCTGGCCGGACAGCTCGCCTCCCGCCTGGCCGGCGAGGAGGGGGAGGACCTCGAGGACCGGCTCGCCGAGCTCGCCGGCTACCTCCGTCGGCGGATCTCGGGCCGGTACGAGGTCGACGAGTTCGGCTTCGACGAGAACTTCACGACGCACGCGTACTTCCCGTTGCTCCGCCTGCTCTACCGGCACTGGTTCCGGGTCGAGGTCCGCGGCATCGAGAACATCCCCGCCGACAGCGGCGCGCTCATCGTGAGCAACCACTCCGGCACCGTCGCGATCGACTCCCTCATGACGCAGCTGGCCGTCCACGACGAGACGCCGAACCACCGCTTCCTGCGGATGCTCGGGGCGGACCTCGTGTTCCGCACCCCGGTGCTGTCGGACGTCGCGCGCAAGACCGGCGCGACGCTCGCGACGAACCCCGACGCGACCCGCCTCCTGTCCGGCGGTCACCTCGTCGGCGTGTGGCCCGAGGGCTTCAAGGGCGTCGGCAAGCCGTTCAGCGAGCGCTACAAGCTCCAGCGGTTCGGCCGCGGGGGGTTCGTCTCGGCCGCCCTGCGCAGCCAGGTGCCGATCGTGCCGTGCTCGGTCGTCGGCGCCGAGGAGGCCTACCCGATGATCGGCAACCTCAAGACGGTCGCCCGGATCGCGGGGCTGCCCTACGCCCCGGTCACCCCGACGTTCCCCCTGCTCGGCCCCCTCGGGATGATCCCCCTGCCGAGCAAGTGGATCATCGAGTTCGGCGAGCCGGTGGACACCGCCTCCCTCGGGCCGGCGGCCGCCGACGACCCGATGCTCGTCTTCGACCTCACCGACCAGGTCCGCGAGACGATCCAGCAGACCCTCTACTCCCTGCTCATGGCCCGCCGGAGCGTGTTCTTCTGAGCCGCCGGGGCGAGCGTCCGCGGGTGGAGCTCCTCACCCGTGAGGGGTGCCACCTGTGCGCGGTCGTCGAGGAGACGGTCGCCGAGGTCTGCTGCGAGCGCGGCACGGGGTGGGTCGTCATCGACCTCGACCGGCAGGGCGACCCGGACCTGCTGGCCCGGTGGACCGACCTCGTGCCGGTCGTCCTCGTCGACGGGATCGAGGTCGCGCACTGGGAGCTCGACCCCCGGATCCTGCGGCGCGCGCTGGGGCGCCGCAGACGCCTGTGGCCCTTGTGACTTTGTGCATTGGTTCGCTGAAGCGATATCGTCACCTGAGCGCCGCGCGAGCGACCGGTTGCAGCCCTCGAGGAAGACGCCCGATCCCGCGCCCTCCCAGCCCGGTCAGTCCGTGCGGCGCGCCGAGAGGAGCCCCCCGCGCGTGACGGTCGACACTGGCGACAGCCGTGGCATCCCCGATGCCACCGTCGCCCGACTCCCCGGGTACCTGCGTGCCCTGGGGGAGCTCGCGGCGTCCGGCGCGGTGCGCGTGAGCTCCGAGGAGCTCGCCCAGGCCAGCGGTGTCCGGTCGGCCAAGCTCCGACGTGATCTCTCCCACCTCGGCTCCTACGGCGTCCGCGGCGTGGGCTACGACGTCGCCCACCTCAGCTTCGAGATCTCCCGGGAGCTCGGGCTCACCCGCGACTGGCCCGTCGCCATCGTCGGGATGGGCAACCTCGGGCGCGCGCTCGCCGCGTACTCCGGGTTCGCCACCCGTGGGTTCACCGTCGTCGCGCTCCTCGACGACGACCCGGGCGTCGTCGGGGACGAGGTGTGCGGGCTGCGCGTCCGGCACGTCGACGACCTGCCCGCCGTCGCCGCAGCCCACCACCCCGCGATCGGGGTCGTCGCGACCCCGGCCGCCTCCGCCCAGACCGTCGCCGACGCGCTCGTCGCCGCCGGGGTGTCCTCGATCCTCAACTTCGCGCCCTGCGTCCTCGACGTGCCGCCCGGGGTCGACGTCCGCAAGGTCGACCTCTCGACCGAGCTGCAGATCCTCGCCTTCCACGAGCAGCGCAAGGCCGGCCTCGCGGGGGTGGCGCCGTGAGCCTGCTCGTCCTCGGACTCTCGCACCGCAACGCCCCGCTCGAGGTGCTCGAGCGCGCCGCGCTCGACCCGGCGGCCCGGGCGGACGTCGCCGCGGTCGCCCTCGCCGGCGACCACGTCCGCGAGATCCTCGTCCTCTCCACGTGCAACCGCACCGAGGTCTTCGCCGAGGTCACGGCGTTCCACCCGGCCGTCGACACCCTGCGTGACGCCCTCACGTCGCGGACCGCGCTGAACCGCGACGACCTGCGCGAGCACCTCGTCCTCCACTACGACGAGGGTGCCGTCGAGCACGCCTTCTCCCTCGCGGCGGGCCTGGACTCGATGGCCGTCGGCGAGGCGCAGATCCTTGGTCAGCTGCGCTCGGCCCTCGCGGAGGGGCAGGAGCGCGAGGAGACGGGCCCCTCCCTCAACGCGCTCGTCCAGCAGGCCCTGCGGGTCGGCAAGCGCGTCCACTCCGAGACCGAGATCGACACCGTCTCCCGCTCGCTCGTCCAGGCCGGCCTCGACCGTGCCTTCCCGGCGATCGGCGCGAGCTCGCCCGCGGACGTCGACGTGCTCGTCGTCGGGGCCGGGTCGATGAGCGCGCTCGCGGCCACCACCGCCGTCCGGGCCGGGGTGCGCAGCCTCACCGTCGTCAACCGCACCGCGGCACGCGCGAGCGACCTGGCGCAGCGCCTCGGCGGCAGCTCGATCGACATCGCCGACCTGGCGGACGGGATCGCCCGTGCCGACATCGTCATCTCGTGCACCGGTTCGACCGGTGTCGTCGTCGATCTCGCGACGGCGACGGACGCGCAGATCGCCCGCGGCGGACGGCCGCAGGCGTACCTCGACCTCGCGCTGCCTCACGACGTCGCCGAGGCCGTCGACGAGCTGTCCGGCGTGACCCGGCTCGGTCTCGACCGCCTCGGCGAGGACCTGGGCGCGGCCGGCCGCACCCCCGAGGTCGCCCGCGCCCGAGAGCTCGTGGCCGCCGAGGTGCGTCGGCACCAGGGTGCGCGCGCGGCCGAGCGGGTCGGCCCGACGGTTGCCGCCCTCCGTGCGAACGCGACCGGCGTCATGGAGGCCGAGCTCGCCCGGCTCGAGCAGCGTACCCCCGACCTCACCGACGCCGAGCGCGCCGAGGTGCGGCTGGCCGTCCACCGGGTCGTGGAGAAGCTGCTCCACGCGCCGACGGTCAGGGTCAAGGAGATGGCGGTCGACGGGCGCATCGACGACTACGTCGACGTCATCGACGCCCTCTTCGACCTGCGGCTCGGCGACGAGTTCGCGCAGCGGGAGGCGCGCCCGTGAAGCTCCGCCTCGGCACCCGTCGCTCCGTCCTCGCCCGCACCCAGTCGTGCTGGGTCGCGGATCTGCTGCGCGCCCACGGCCACGAGGTCGAGCTCGTCCACGTCGTCACCGAGGGCGACGTGAGCACCGAGTCGCTCGCGAGCCTCGGCGGGACGGGGGTCTTCGCGAGCGCGCTGCGCCAGGCGCTGCGCCGCGGGGACGTCGACCTCGCCGTCCACTCCTTCAAGGACCTGCCGACCGCGGCCGAGGCCGGGCTCGTCATCGGAGCGGTCCCGCGGCGGGAGGACTCGCGCGACGTCCTCGTCACCGCGAGCGGGCAGGGCCTGCACTCCCTCGGCGCTGGCGCGAAGGTCGGTACCGGCTCGCCGCGCCGCCGCGCCCAGCTCGCCGCGCTCGGGCTCGGGCTGCACCTCGTCGACATCCGCGGCAACGTGGACACCCGTATCGGCATGGTCCGCGACGGTCGACTGGACGCCGTCGTCCTCGCGCGGGCCGGTCTGCTGCGCCTGGGCAGGGCGGACGAGGTCGCCGAGGTCCTCGACCCCGCCCTCATGCTCCCCGCGCCCGCGCAGGGTGCCCTCGCGGTCGAGTGCCGCGCGGACCGCGTCGACGTCCGCGAGGCCCTCGCGGCCCTCGACGACGCGGACAGCCGCGCCGCCGTCACCGCCGAGCGGGCCGTGCTCGCGCGTCTCGAGGCCGGCTGCGCCGCGCCGATCGGGGCGCTCGCCGAGGTCGCCGAGGGAATCGACAGCCTCGAGCTGACGTTGCGTGCTGTCGTGTCCGCGCCGGACGGGGCGACCGACATCCGTCGCAGCGCGAGTGCCTCCCTGACACCCGACGCCGACCCCACCGCGGTCGCGACCGCCCTCGGCACGACCCTCGCCGAGACCCTCCTCGACGACGGGGCGCCCGACATCGCCCCGCTGCGACCCGACCCAGGTCCGCCGGCGGACCCGACCGCCACGAACCAGCCCGCCACCTCGAAGGACGACCCCACGTGACTCCGCGCAAGGCCACGGCGCCTGCCCACGTCGTGTTCATCGGAGCAGGACCCGGTGACCCCGACCTCCTCACCGTCGCCGCGACCCGCCACCTCGCCGAGGCGGACGCGGTCGTCGTCGACCGCCCGCGCCGCGACGACGTGCTGGCCCGGTGGGCGAAGGACGACGTCGAGGTCGTCGACGCCACCGACGGGGACCACGACGCCCAGCTGACCGTCGCCGCGCGGGCGAAGCTCCTCGTGAAGACGGCCAAGACTCACCCCGAGGGCGTCGTCGTCCGGCTCATGGACGGCGACCCGGCCGTGTTCAACGGGATGGCCGAGGAGGCCCTCGCCCTGGCCAAGGCCGGGATCCCGTTCGACGTCGTCCCGGGCGTGACGAGCGCGAGCGCCGTGCCGACGTACGCGGGCGTGCCGCTGACCACTGCCTCGACCGCCGCCGTGCAGGTCGTCGCGGGCGACGACGTCGCGGGGGTCGAGGGTGCGGCGTCGAAGGACGTCACCGTCGTCCTCCTCGGCGACGCGGCCACGCTCACCGCCGGTGTCGAGCGGCTGCTGGCCGCCGGGCGGCCCGGGTCCACCCCCGTCGCCGTGACCGAGCGAGGCACGACGACGTCCCAGTCGACCCGCACCACGACCCTCGAGGACGCCAGCCCGGTCGTCGCCGAGACCGAGGGCCCGGCCGTGGTCGTCGTCGGCCAGAGCGTCGACCTGCGCGAGAAGCTCAGCTGGTTCGAGACCAAGCCCCTGTTCGGCTGGCGCGTCCTGGTCCCCCGGACCAAGCAGCAGTCCGGCACGATGACGACCCGTCTGGCCGCCCACGGGGCGACGTCCGAGGTCGTCCCGACGATCAGCGTCGAGCCGCCCCGCACCCCCCAGCAGATGGAGCGCGCGGTCAAGGGCCTGGTCACCGGCCGGTACGAGTGGGTCGGGTTCACCAGCGTCAACGCGGTGCGTGCCGTGCGCGAGCGTTTCGAGGAGCTCGGGCTCGACGCGCGCGCGTTCTCGGGCCTGAAGATCGCCGCGGTCGGCGGGGTGACCGCGCAGGCCCTCGCCGAGTGGGGCCTCGTGCCCGACCTCGTCCCCAGCGGTGAGCAGTCGGCCCGTGGCCTGCTCGAGGAGTGGCCGCCGTACGACTCGATGCTCGACCCCATCGACCGGGTCTTCCTCCCGCGCGCCGACATCGCGACCGACACCCTCGTCGCCGGCCTGCAGGAGATGGGCTGGGAGGTCGACGACGTCACCGCGTACCGCACCGTCCGCGCGGCCCCGCCGCCGGCGCCCGTGCGCGACGCGATCAAGGGCGGGGCGTTCGACGCCGTCGTCTTCACGTCGAGCTCGACCGTCCGCAACCTCGTCGGCATCGCGGGCAAGCCGCACGCGAACACCGTCGTCGCGTGCATCGGCCCGGCCACCGCGAAGACGGCCGAGGAGCACGGCCTGCGGGTCGACGTCCTCGCGCCCGAGGCGTCCGCGGTCTCCGTCGTCGACGCGCTCGCCGACCACGCCCGCGGGCTCGTCCTCGAGGCCGCGGCCTCCGGCGAGGAGTGGACCCGGCCGAGCCTGCGCCGCAAGAGCACGACGAGGCGGCGGGCCCGGTGACCG
>ERZ501016.76-NODE-76-length-47168-cov-9.293465_pt1 | contig 47168 bp, 40 predicted proteins | sample MGYA00248889_ERZ501016 | MGnify/ENA primary metagenome ERZ501016 (study PRJEB25958, sample SAMN03398594) | human skin metagenome | study: EMG produced TPA metagenomics assembly of the Human Skin Microbiome Metagenome (human skin metagenome) data set. | reverse complement strand
CGGCGCTGGGCCAGCAGGTCGGGGCTGGCGGCCGACGACGGCGCCGGCTCCGGCGTAAGGCTGCGGCGCGGCGCCTCCGGTGCCGGAGCGCACGCTGCCAGCAGCACCGCCAGCACGACGGCCAAGGCCCTCATCCGCGCGGCTCCCGCAGCAGCTTCGCGGCCTTGACCGGGTCGGTCTGCCCCTCTCCGTACGCCGGGCACAACGTCGCCACCGGGCACGCGCCGCAGGCGGGGTTGCGGGCGTGGCAGCAGCGCCGGCCGTGCCAGATCACCCGGTGCGACATGATCGTCCACTCCGCCTTGGGGATCAGCCCGGCGATGTCCTTCTCGACCTGGACCGGCTCGGTCGACTCGGTCCACCCGAAGCGGCGGCTCAGCCGCAGCACATGGGTGTCGGTGGTGATCCCCGGCACCCCGAAGGCGTCGCCCAGCACCACGTTCGCGGTCTTACGGCCCACGCCAGGCAGGGTGACCAGGTCTTCCAGCCTGCCCGGCACCTGCCCGTCGAAGCGCTCCACCAGCGCGGCCCCGAGCTTGAGCAGGGAGTCGGTCTTGGCCCGGAAGAACCCCGTCGGCGTGATGATCGCCTCCACGTCCGCCCGGTCGGCACCGGCCAGGGCGACAGCGTCGGGGTAGGCCGCGAACAGCCGCGGCGTCACGGAGTTCACGCGCCGGTCGGTCGACTGCGCCGACAGGATCGTCGCGACCAGCAGCTGGAACGGGGTCGTGAAGTCGAGCTCGCAGTGGGCATCGGGATAGGCAGCCGCCAGCTCCCGGTTGATCCGCCGGGCACGTCGCACCAGCGCCAGCCTGCTCTCCGTCGTCACGGCGCCAGCCTACGAGAGGCGTCTGACAGTTTCGCGTACGGGCAGAGCGCTCAGAGCTCGACGACCAGCTCCACCTCGACCGGCGACCCCATCGGGAGCGAGGAGACGCCGACCGCGCTCCGTACGTGCTTCCCGGCCTCCCCGAACACCTCGACCATCAGCTCGCTGGCGCCGTTGGCGACCGCGGGGTGGGCCGTGAAGTCCGGCGTGCTGGCCACGAACACGCAGACCCGCACCACACGGGTGATCGCGTCCACGCCGCCGGCCACCGAAGCGGCAGCGGCGATGGCGTTCAGACCCGCGGTGCGCGCGGCCTCGTATGCCTGCTCCTGCGTCACCGCACCACCGACCGCACCGGTCACGGTGAGGGCACCATCGACGAACGGCAGCTGCCCGGCGGTGAGCACCTGCGAGCCGGAGCGGGTCGCCGGCACGTACGCGGCCAGCGGCTTGGGCACCTTGGGCAGGGTCAGCCCGAGCTCGGTGAGGCGAGCCGACGCCGTCACTGCTGGACCGGACGCTTCAGGTAGGCGACCAGGTTCTCGGGGTTGGCGCCCGGCACCACGGCGACGAGCTCCCAGCCGTCGGAGCCCCAGGTGTCGAGGATCTGCTTCGTCGCGTGCACCAGCAGCGGCACGGTCACGTACTCCCACTTCGTCATGGCGGCAGCGTAGCCCGTGCATAACCTCGGGGCCTGCGTGCGTCGGTCGGTCACGGAGCGGTGCCGCCGGTCGTGCACGCCGGCCGGCCAGGCCCTTTCAGATGCCCAGACGCTGGCAGACCTCGGCACCACCGACGGCCCGGACCATCTGCGGGTCAGCGACCACCACGAGCCGGTCGGTCGCCCGGGACAGCCCCACGTACAGGCGTTCGGCTGCCCGGTCGCGACTGCCGTCCTCGTTCACGCAGAGCACCACCGCACGACGCTCCATCCCCTTGAACCCCAGCACGTGGCCGTAGAAGATGTCGTCCGCGTCCAAGAACTGCGCCCAGTAGGCCTTCTGCCCCAGAGAGCTCTGCCGCTCTTTCTGCACCGGGTGGCGAGGGCCGGTGCTGATGAGCGCGACGTCCTGCGGCTCCCAGCCTTCCTCCAGCAGCATCTCCACCTGGTCATCAGCGACGCTCAGCGCACCCGCCGGGTCAGATGCCACGAACGTGACCTCGGGGCCGTCCCCGCCGCGCAGCTCCATCCCCACCGGCGCCAGGGAGGCGAAGGTCTGCGCGATCTGGCGGGTGTTGCGCAGGTTGTGGTCGAGCACCAGCGGCACCAGTGGCACCGGTGGCCGCCCGAAGCGGGCGAAGACCCGTTGCCGTTCGTCTGAGTACGCATACAGACCGCCCGTCTCCTCGTCGCGCAGTGCGCGCACCAGGGGTTGCCACCAGTCGTCGGCGAAGTCCTGCGCCTCGTCGACGATGATCGCGTCGAACTTCTCCCGCCACTCCAGGGTCGCGGCGCGCTCCGCCATCAGCCGCGGCAGCTCCGTCTCCCAGAAGTCGGGGTCGTCCCGATCGCCCTCCTCCGTGATGCCCCACCGGCGCCCCAGGTCCTCGAACGTGCCCACGAACACTGGGCTGGCCGACCGGTGCCCGCCGGCCAGCGCCCGCTCCAGGTGGGAGGCGAGCCCGTACGAGTAGCAGACCACGGCCACCCGCTTCTTCTTGCCCTGCGTCAGCCGCCCGGAGGCCAGGTCTCGAGCCTGCTGGATGGCCAGCACCGTCTTGCCTGACCCGGCCCCGCCCCGGATCTCGACCCGTGGCAGCAGCCGGATGACCTGGAGCAGCGTCGCCTGCTCGACTGAGAGCCGCTGGGCGTGCTCTTCCCGCTCGGCCGCCAGGGCCAGCAGATCGCGGGCGGGGAGGGACCGACCCTGCACGATCTCGGTGATCAGCTCGACGTCGTCACCCCGCGGCGGGCGGGCATCCGTCTGCGGCTCCATGGTCGCCCGGAGCCGTACGCCCAATGACCCGAGATCACCGCTCCCTGACACGTGCTCACGAGGCAGCGCCGGGTGCGAGAAGTCGTCGTCCAGAGCCGTGTGCGCCAGCACCAGGTGGTGCCCCCACCGCACCCGACCACGGCTGCCCCATCGCGGGTCGCTCTCCACGTACCGTCGCAGCGCGTACTGCGACGCAATCATCTGTTCGACCGGTCGGATCCGTTGCGTGGTCTCCCGCTTGATGTACCACTGCCCACCCTCGACCCAGACGTGGCTGCCCTTGACCTCGACCACCACGATCCCGGCGTCAGGGATGAGCACCACCAGGTCGGCCTCATGATCACCCTGGTCATCCGCGATCCGCACATTCCCCAGCACCACGCAGTCGTCGCCGAGCTGAGCGGTCACCAGGTCGAAGACACGCTCCTCCGACGGGGTGACGAAGCGTGGCCGGTAGGGGACGTACGCACCCATCACCGTTCCCCCCCTCTGCTCGGCGCGCGGCAGCGAGCACCGGCGAGCGCGAATCTAGTGCAGCCGGCGCGAGCCCGTCTGGGGGATTGCGCCAGCGCCTCCATCGTCGTTTGCTCGTCCGGCGGCGGGAGGTCAGCTCGAGGGCAGGAGCGCGTTGTCGGGGATCCCGATGCCGTCCGGTCGCGCGGTGAGCACCAGCGGCCCGTCCTCGGTGATGGCGACCGTGTGCTCGGAGTGGGCTCCTCGCGAGCCGTCGACCGAGCGCAGCGTCCACCCGTCCGGGTCGGTGACGATCTGGTCGGTGGTCTCCAGCAGCCAGGGCTCGATGGCGATCACCAGGCCGGGCTCCAGCCGCAGCCCACGGCCCGGCTTGCCGTCGTTGGGCACGTGCGGGTCGCCGTGCATGGTGCGGCCGACCCCGTGACCACCGAACTGCAGGTTGCACCGAAAGCCCGACCGCTTCGAGATCTTGCCGATCGCCGCCGAGATGTCACCCAGGTGATTGCCCGGCACGGCCGCTCGGATGCCGGCTGCCAGCGCGCGCTGCGTGACCTCGATCAGGCGGAGATCGTCGGGCCGGGCCTCCCCGACCACGAACGAGATCGCCGAGTCTGAGACCCACCCGTTGAGTGACACCGCGAGGTCGAGCGTCAGGAGGTCGCCGTCGGTGAGGACGTAGTCGTGGGGCAACCCGTGCAGCACCGCGTCGTTTACCGACGTGCAGATGTAGTGCCCGAACGGGCTCGCCCCGAAGCTGGGGTGGTAGTCGACGTAACAGCTCTCCGCCCCGGCCCCCTCGATCAGCCGCTTGGTCCGGGCGTCGATGTCGAGCAGGTTGTCCCCCACGCCCGTGCTCGCGGCCAGGGTGGTGAGGGTCTCGGCGACGAACCTCCCCGCCGCCTGCATCTCGCGGATCTCGTCAGGGGTACGCAGCTCGGTCACCCGCCGAGGATAGGCGCAGTGCACCCGGCAGCATCGTCGGCGGCGCCAGCCACGGGGGCCTGCCTGGATCGTGGGACCGCAGCGGCAAGGTCGCGGCTCACGATCACGATCGGGTGTCGGCCGGCCCGTGGCGTACGGGTCGCAGCCCTAGGCTAGCCCGTATGCCAGATGCCGCCCCGCTCCATGTCGTGAGCGGCAAGGGCGGCACCGGCAAGACGACGGTCTCCTTGGCCCTCGCGCACGTCCTCGCCCGTACCTCCGGAGACACCCTGGTCGCCGAGGTCGAGGCTCGGCACGGTCTGACCGAGGCGGCCGGCCGGCCGCCCGTGCCTCTGGGAGAGGAGCGGCACCTGCTCACCGACGCCCATGAGGTGCGCGTGCTCAGCGTCGACCCGGGCAGGGCCCTCACCGACTACCTGGAGAGCACCCTGCGCCTGGGCCTGGCCGGCAAGGTTCTCGAGCGCACCGGGTTCATCGACTTCGCCACCGAGCTGGCCCCCGGTCTCCATGACGCGCTGCTGACCGGGAAGCTCTACCAGGTGTGCCGGCGCCGCGCGAAGGGTGAACCGAACGCGGTCGCGGCCGTGGTGCTGGACGCCCCGCCGACGGGCAGGATCGAGCGGTTCCTCACCGCCGGCGACGCGCTCGCCGAGGTGGTGCCCTCGGGCCCGGTCCACGCGCACGCCCAGACGATGATGACGCTGCTGCGCTCGGCGACCACCCGCGTGCACCTGGTGACGACGCTGACCGAGATGGCGGTGACGGAGACACTCGCCACCCTCGACGCCCTGCGACGGCACGGGATCGCGGCCGGTCGAGTCATCGCCACCATGGTCCTCACCGACGTGCCGGCCCTCCCCGCCGGCTTGGACGAGCCCCGCCTCCTCGCCGCCCACGCCGCCGAGCGCGCCGCCGTGGCCGCCCAGCGACCTTGGGCCGACGCCCTGTCACAGCGGCTCGCCACCGATGGACTGCCACCGCTGGTCACGTTGCCGTTCCTCGCCGACGACCTCACCCCCACCGACGTACGCCGCCTCGCCGACGCCCTCCGACCCCAGTGGGTGGCGGCATGAGCGCGCCCTTGTTCGACGTCGAAGCCCTGCTCGCCGACCGAGGCGTGCAGGTGGTGGTGTCGTGCGGCACCGGCGGGGTCGGCAAGACCTCGCTGTCGGCCGCGATGGCCCTGCGCGCCGCCGATGCCGGCCGCAAGGTGGTGCTGGTCACGGTCGACCCCGCCAAGCGTCTGGCGACGGCGCTCGGTCTCGACACCCTCGGCGCCGATCCCGAGCCCGTCGAGGTGTCCGGCAGCGGGTCGCTCGACGCCCTGATGCTCGACATGACGGCCACCTTCGACGCCGCGGTGCGCTCCCACGCCCCCACCGGCCAGGTCGAGGCGGTGCTCCGCAACCCGTTCTACAAGGCGCTCAGCACCTCGTTCGCCGGCACGCAGGACTACATGGCCTGCGAGAAGCTGGGGCAGCTGCACGAAGAGGCGACCCGTACGGGCCGGTGGAACCTGATCGTCGTCGACACTCCCCCGTCCCGTTCCGCGCTCGACTTCCTCGACGCGCCCGCGCGGCTCGACCGGCTCGTCGACAGCCCGGTGATGCGGGTGCTTGCCCCGCGCAGCGGGCCGTTGAAGCTGCTGAACGCCGGCCTGTCCCAGGTCACGTCCGTGATCTCCCGCGTGCTGGGCAGCCAGGCGTTGACGGACCTTCAGATGTTCGCGTCGGCGTTCGAGATGGTGATGTCGGGTTTACGCGGGCGGGCCGAGCGCGTCCGGCGGCTGCTTGCCTCACCGGCGACGGCGTTCGTCGTGGTCGCCAGCCCGCGCGCCGCGGCGCTCACCGAGGCCCGTTTCCTCATCGACCGGTTGCGCGACGCGTACGCGACCGAGGCCAGTGGCGTCGTCGTCAACAGGCTGTCGCCACCGGTGCCGCTCTCGCCGGTCGACCAGCAGCGGTTGAGGGCCGACCAGGCGGCGTACGGGTGGTGGGTTGGCACCTGGGACCGTTACCGCGCCCAGCAGCGCGCGGTACTGGGGCTCATCGGGCGCGGCGTGGCGGTGACCGTGGTGCCGGTGGTGCCGCGCGAGATCACCGACCTGGGGGCGGTGCGGGAGCTAGGAGCCCTTGTGGTCGCCGGCGCCCTGCTTGCCGAGGAGGACGACGCTCCAGTTCTCGACGTCTGACCGCTGGCGCAGCAGCTGGCGGCGCTCCCTCTCGGTCATGCCGCCCCACACCCCCCACTCGATGCGGTTGTCGAGGGCTTCGGCGAGACACTCGGAGCGCACGGGGCAACCGGAGCAGAGGGCCCGCACCCGCTTCTGGTCGGCGCCCTCGGGAAACAGCTCGTCCTGTCGGCCGCGGCACTTCGCCTGCAGCGTCCAGTCGTCTCGGCGGCTCAGCGACATCTCTCCTGAATCCCTTCACGTCAGCGCGGGGTTCTCGCTTCTCCTGGCACCGTACACATCCTGGGCAGCCTTGCCTAGATGTCGAGAGGGCGGTTGATACGAGGGCCGGAGTCGTCTCGCGGAGACGCTGCCGGCCTGCCCACCCGTGGGGTGGTCCACGACCGACGCGACGGTGGGCCGCGCCTGTGGATATGCCCGGGACGTGATAAGAGAATTCTTAGATTCCTCGCCTACCCTAGACCGCATGAGTGCTCCGCAGATCGGGTCCAAGGCCTATGCCCTGGCGATGTTCGGTATCGTCAGTGTGCTGGCCGGCCTCCTGCTGGCCGGGTTGGCGATCCCCTTCGCCACCCTCACCGGTGCAGCCGCCAAGGCGACGGCCAACAGCCTCGACAACCTGCCGGCGGAGCTGGAGACGCCCCCCAACGCCACGAAGACGGTCGTCTACCTGGGCACTGGGCAGCCGCTCGCCGAGCTCTACGACCAGAACCGGGTCGTCGTCTCGCTGGAGCAGATCTCTCCCATCATGCGCGACGCGCAGCTGGCGATCGAGGACCACCGCTTCTACGAGCACGGTGCCATCGACCTGAAGGGCACCTTGCGCGCTCTCGCCCGCAACTCCGCCGGCGGTGCCACGCAGGGCGGGTCGACGCTGACCCAGCAGTACGTCAAGCAGGTCCAGGTCGAGGCCGCTGCCTCCCGCGGTGACCAGGCCGGTGTGGCCGCGGCACAGGCACCCACGATCGAGCGCAAGGTGATGGAGATGCGGTACGCCATCGCCATCGAGTCCAAGTTCAGCAAGGACGAGATCCTCAACCGCTACCTCAACATCGCCTACTACGGCGACGGTGCGTACGGGGTCGAGGCCGCCGCCCGCCACTACTTCTCGACGACGGCCGCTCAGCTGACCCTGGCACAGGCGGCGATGATCGCCGGCATCGTCCAGAACCCCAACCTCGACCCGGTCAACCGCCCCACCCAGGCGATCGAGCGCCGCAACACCGTGCTCAACCGCATGGCCGAGCTCGGGAGGGCCACCCAGGCCGAGGTCGACGCCGCCAAGAAGGAAGGCTTCGACAAGACCAAGGTCCAGGCCAACAATCAGGGCTGCGCCGCGAGCGCCGTGAAGTACCCCTTCATGTGCGACTACGTGTACCGCACCTTGCTGACCAACCCCGCGCTGGGCCAGACCGTCGAGGAGCGCCGCAACGTCGTCATGCGGGGCGGCCTGCAGATCTACACGCAGATCGACCCGGGCATGATGGACGTGGCCCAGCAGGAGCTGTCGAAGCGCGTCGCCCCCACTGACCCGGTGGTCAGCACCATGACGATGATCCAGCCCGGCACGGGCCTGATCCTGGCCATGGTGCAGAACCGCTACCAGATGGGCGGCAACGCCGCGGCTGGTCAGACCTTCTACAACTACGCCGTCGAGCGCTCCGTGGGCGGCGCCGAGGGCTACCAGGCCGGGTCGACGTTCAAGCCCTTCACCGTGGCCGCCGCCCTCGACCGTGGGATCCCGCCCACACTGAAGTTCGACGCCCTCTCCCCGATGGACTTCAAGGGCAAGCAGTTCCTCACCTGTGACCCGAACGGCAAGGACTACCGGTTCAAGCTGCCGTCGGAGTACAAGGTCGAGAACTCCACGATCTCCGGTCGTGACATGGACATGTACCGGGCGACCGAGATGTCGGTGAACACGTACTTCATCCAGCTCGAGCAGGTCGCGGGCATCTGCCAGTCGGCACGAATGGCGGACAAGCTGGGCGTGAAGCTCTCCAACGGCAAGCTGCTGGAGAAGGAGTACGCCGAGATCGCCTCCTTCACCCTGGGCGTCGCCGAGGTGTCCCCGATCTCGGTGGCCTCGGCGTACGCGACGTTCGCCGCGCGCGGCGTCCGTTGCGACCCGATCATCATCAAGAACGTCAAGTCGCGCGACGGCAAGGACATCGCCACCCCGAACGGCAACTGTGTGCAGGCGATCCCGCCGCAGATCGCCGACGGCGTCAACGCCGTCCTCTCCCGCGTCATGACCAACGGCACCGGCCGCATCGTGCGCACCGACGACGGCCGCCCGCAGGGTGGCAAGACCGGAACCATCGACTCGAACGCCGCCGTGTGGTTCGCCGGCTACACGCCGAACCTCGCCGGCGTCGCGATGATCGCCGTCGACAAGAACCCGGCGTACAAGGACTACTGGGCGGCCCGCAACGGCTCACTGAAGAACGTCACGCTCAGCACCGGGATGGAGCTTGCCGGTTCGGGCTCCGGCGACGCCGGCGACATCTGGAAGCCCACCATGTCGGCCGCTGTGAAGAACTTCCCCGCCGCCGACTTCACCGACCCGACGCCTGAGGTGATCAAGGGCAAGGCCCCGACTCCCCCGAGCACCCGCGGCATGAGCTACACCAACGCCAAGGCGACGCTCGAGGGCGCTGGGTTTGCCGTGGTCGAGCGAAACGTCTACTCGAACTCGTCGCGTGGCAGCTGGGTCGGCGTCCAGTGCGAGGGTTACGTCTGCTACATGAACATCTCGATGGGGCCACGCCCGCAGGCCGCCCCGACGCAGCCCGCGGTCGTCGCGCCGCCGCAGCAGCCAGCACCCCCGCAGCAGCCGGCCGCACCGTCCACGCAGGGCCCAGGGTGAGCCTTCGCGCTGTCGCCGGGTGCGTCGCTGCCGTCGCTGGGCTGGGGCTCGGCTGCGTCGCGTACGGGGCCCTGATCGAGCGCAACACGTTCCGTCTGCGTCGCGTCACCGCCCCGGTGCTCGCGCCGGGCGAGCTGCCGCTACGGGTGCTCCACGTCTCCGACCTGCACCTGTCGACCGATCGGAAGAACCTGGTCCGGTACGTCGACTCGCTGGCCGGGCTGCGCCCCGACCTGGTCGTCAGCACGGGCGACAACTTCTCCTCCCCAGAGTCGCTGCCCATGGTGCTGGAGGCGTACGAACGCCTGCTCGCCGTTCCCGGCGTCTTCGTGTTCGGGTCCAACGACTACTTCGGGCCCACGCCGGTGAACCCGCTCAAGTACCTCGGGCTCGCGCCACGAGGCTCTGCGGTGCGGCCTGAGCTGCCCCATGCGGAGCTACGGGCCGCGCTGGTGGCCCGCGGCTGGCACGACGTCGAGCACCAGCGCGTGATGCTCGACGTCGACGGGCGCCGGGTCGAGGTGCGCGGCACCAAGGACGCTCATCTCGACCTCGATGCGTACGCCACCGTGGCCGGCCCGCCCGCCCCTGGCGTCGCCCTGTCGCTCGGCGTCACCCACGCCCCCTACCTCCGCGTGCTCGACGCCATGACCGCGGACGGACTGGGCCTGATCCTGGCTGGCCACACTCACGGCGGTCAGGTCTGCGTGCCCGGGTACGGCGCGCTGGTGACCAACTGCGACATCGAGCCGGCCCGGGTGAAGGGCCTGTCCACGCACACCGCTGGCGGCCACACCTCGGCCCTGCACGTGTCGGCTGGCCTGGGCACCTCCCCGTACGCTCCGTACCGCTTCGCTTGTCCCCCTGAGGCGACCCTCCTCACCCTCGTGGGCCGTGACGCGGACGCGTTGTGAGCCACCCGCTGTGATGGGCTAGACTGGCCTACGGCCCTCGGGCCATCGGGGTGTGGCGCAGCTTGGTAGCGCGCATCGTTCGGGACGATGAGGTCGCAGGTTCAAATCCTGTCACCCCGACCAGCTGACCACGAGTCCGTGGTCGCGGAGGGCGATCCCGCCAGACGCGTGACGTCGTTGTCGGTGGCGTCTCCTACCTTCTCAGCGAGCCGCCGTCGTTCGGACATTGCGTCTGGCGTCTCACCGGCCGCAGCATCACCGGGTGCAGGGGCTCTTGTGCACCTCGGTGCCGTCGACGCCGAGAGGGATCACGGGGACGCGCGCGCTCAGAGCGAGCCGGGCACTACCCGCACGGCCCCGATGGCGGCGCCTGTCGCGAGACCGGGTGCTCTCGGGGAAGATGCCGACCAGACGACGAGTGATCGTGAGGCGACCGACGCCGCTTACCGGCCCGTCCCTCCGTACACGACCGCCTCGCCCTCGCTGTCGAGCCCGAAGGCGGTGTGCGCGGCGCGGACGGCGTCGTCGACCCTGTCGCTCGGCACGACGACGGAGATGCGGATCTCCGAGGTGGAGATCATGCCGATGTTGATGCCGGCCTCAGCGAGAGCGCTGAAGAACGTGGCGCTGACGCCTGGGTGCGACCGCATGCCGACGCCGACCACGGAGACCTTGCCGATCTGGTCGTCGTAGAGCAGGTTGCCGAAGCCGATCTGGTCCTGCACCGCGCGCAGGGCGTCGATCGCCTTCTTGCCGTCGCACTGCGGCAGGGTGAACGAGATCGCGGTGCTGTTGTCCTCGACCGAGACGTTCTGCACGATCATGTCGATGTTGATGTCGGCGGCCGCGATGGTCTCGAAGATGCGGGCCGCCTCCCCCACCCGGTCAGGCACGTCGACGACGGTGATCTTCGCCTCGCTGCGGTCGTGGGCGACACCGGTGATGAGAGCAGACTCCATGGCTGGCCTTTCGGTGATGAGCGACGCGTCCTTGACCCACGTGCCCGGCTTGCTGGAGAACGAGGACCGTACGTGCACGGGGACGCCCGACCTCCGGGCGTACTCGACGCACCGCAGGTGCAGGATCTTGGCCCCGTTGGCGGCGAGCTCGAGCATCTCCTCGTACGCGATCTCGGGGATCTGCCGCGCGCCGGAGACGATGCGCGGGTCGGCGGTGAAGATGCCGTCGACGTCGGTGTAGATCTCGCAGTACTCGGCCCCCAGCGCCCCGGCCAGGGCGACGGCCGTGGTGTCCGAGGCGCCGCGCCCCAGCGTGGTGATGTCCTTGGTCGTCTGCGAGACGCCCTGGAAGCCCGCCACGATGACGATCTCGCCGGCGTCGAGCGCCTCGACGATGCGGCCAGGCGTGATGTCGATGATCCGCGCGTTGCCGTGGGTCTCGGTGGTGATGACGCCCGCCTGGGACCCCGTGAACGAGCGGGAGCTCTGGCCGGTGTCGGCGATGGCCATCGCCAGCAGCGCGGCGCTCATGCGCTCGCCTGCGGTGAGCAGCATGTCGAGCTCGCGCGCCGGCGGCTGCGGGCTGACCTGCTGCGCGAGGTCGAGCAGCTCGTCGGTCGTGTCACCCATGGCCGAGATCACGACAACCACGTCGTGACCGGCCTTCTTCGTCTCGACGATGCGCCGCGCGACGCGCTTGATGCTCTCGGCGTCCGCCACCGACGACCCACCGAACTTCTGCACCACTCGACTCACTGACAACCTCCTCGACCGGTGTGAGTCTAGGGGCACACCCGCCTGTCGGGCGCTGGCGTACGGGGTGCGGACAGGCGACAGGCCCGCGCCAGCCCGCTGCTGCGGCCCTCGCCCGCCTGGGCGAGAATGTCTGGATGACGCAGGGTGCAGGCGACCACGACGCGGTCGACAGGGAGGCAGCGGTCCCGGGCGCGTTCGAGGTGTACGCACGGGCGGCCGACCAGCAGCCCTCGTGGCAGCAGCCGCCGCCCGAGAAGACGCCACCACCACTACCGGCGCCCCGCCGCCCTCGCGCCCGGCGACGACCGGCCGACCAGAGTCAGGGTCCGGAGTCACCCCGTGGCCCGACGCTGATGAGCCGCTTGCTACCGACCGTCGTGCTGCTGGTGGCGGCGTTGGTCTGCCTGCTGGTGGGCGCCAGCTATCACGTCGACGAGCTCATCTTCGTCGCGGTCCTCCTCGGCATGATCACCGTCATGTGGGTGGTCTGGTGGGTACGCGACACGGTGAACCACCTCGGTCGCCGGCGCCGGACCCGCGCCAGAGGCCGAGTGACACGTCGTCGCCGACGGTGACTGCTCCTGACGCTGACTGCTGTGCCAGCGGCGCCCGCGCCCTGGGATCACCCTGGAAACGGCTTCGTCTTCGGCCCGGGCACCTGCAAGGGGTGACAATGGGGAGATGAGCACCCCCTACATCCCCCGCATGGTCGAGAGCGCCGACCGTGACGCGGCCGTCGCGCGCCTGCGGAGCGGCCTGGAGTCCGGTCAGCTCGACACCTCGACCTACCAGCGCCGGGTCGACACCGTTCTTGCGGCCCGGACGCAAGACGACCTCGACGCCGCCGTGATGGACCTCCCCCCGGTGGCCACGTCGGGGACCTTCGAGCTCTACCCGCACCAGACCGTCGCGGCGTACGAGCAGCCGGTGAACCCGAACGCCCCCGACCCCACGCCCTCCCGGCAGCCGCGCCGTGACCCCGACCAACCCATGTCGTTCAAGGTCGGCAACGTCGAGGTGAGCAACATCCCGTCGTGGGTGATCCCGACGATCGCTCTGGTCGCCCTGTTCGGGTTCATGGCGCTCACCGGGACGTGGTGGCTCTGGTGGCTGATCTTCTTCATCCCCGGGGGTGTCTGGGGCGGCAGCAGCAAGAGTCGCCGCATGCGTCGTGAGCACCCCGACTGGTACCACGACAAGCCCCGCAAGGACTGACGGCCCCGCCGCCCGCGAGAGCTCGTCGACGACGGCGTCGCCGGTGCACGGTCGTCAGGCCAGCAGGTCCTGGTACTCGGGGTGGCGCTCGATGTACGTCGCCACGAACGGGCAGGTCGGCTTCACCTTCAGGCCACCGATCCGCCGTACGTCGTCAAGCGCGCCCTTCACGAGCAGCGACCCGTAGCCCTGCCCGCCGTGCGCCGGATCGGTCTCGGTGTGCACCATGTCGACGACCCTGTCGCGCAGCCGGTAGTCGATCAGGCCGATCTGCTCGCCGGTGTCGGCGACGAGCACATAGCGCGACTGCGCTTCCTCATGACGTACGTCCAGGTTCATGCGCCCATCCCACCACAGGCCGCCGACACCCGGTCGCGTCCTGGCGCCAGCCCACCCCGACGGTCCCGGCTCCGTGAGGCCCGAGAGACCGCCGAGGCAGGGCTCCGTGAGCGTCACCGAGCGGCGTGGCTCACGCCTTCTGCACGCGGAAACTGATCCCGAGGTCGGCGTCGGTGGTCCAACCCTCGCCAGGCTCCGCCTCGGTCACCGACGTGGCCAGCACCTCGTCGGCCACCGCAGCCGGGTCGCCGCGCAGCGCGTCGGCCGCCTCGCCCGTACCCGCCCAGGTGAGCGTGATCCGGTCGGACACGTCGAAGCCGGCGGTCTTGCGGGCCTCCTGCACGACCCGTACGACCTCGCGCAGCCACCCCGCCCGCACCAGCTCGGGCGTGAGCTCCAGGTCGAGCGCCACCGTCTCGCCCTGCTCGTTGACCACCGACCAGCCCTCGCGCGGCCGCTCGGAGATCAGCACCTCCTCGGCCGTCACCTCGGTGCCGCCCTCGAAGCCGACCGTCGCGGTGCCGTGCTCGCGCAGCTCGGCCGCCAGTGATGCAGCGTCGGCCGCGGCGATCGCCTGCGCCACCAGCGGTGTCTGCTTGCCGAACCGCTTGCCGAGCGCCCGGAAGTTGCCCTTGGCCGAGTAGTCAACCAGGTCACCGGCGCTGGAGAACGACTCCAGCGAGCCGACGTTCAGCTCGGCGGTGATCTCGCCGACGATCTCGTCGTCCAGGCGCGCCAGGGTGGAGGAGGCCACCAAGGCACGGCTGAGCGGCTGGCGTGTACGCACCTTGGCCTCCGACCGGGCCGCGCGGCCGAGCTCCACCAGGCGATGCGCGACGTCCATCGACTGCGACAGGGAGGTGTCAATGAGCGACTCGTCGACCGTCGGCCAGGCGGCCAGGTGCACCGACGCAGGCGCCTCCGGGTCGGTCGCCACCACCAGGTCCTGCCAGACGCGCTCGGTGACGAACGGCACCAGCGGGGCCATCAGCCGGGTGAGCACGTGCAGCACGTCGTGGAGGGTCTGCAGCGCGGAGGCGTCGCCGTCCCAGAAGCGGCGGCGCGACCGGCGGACGTACCAGTTCGAGAGGATGTCGGTGAACGCCGACAGCCGGGTGCCGGCCGCGAGGGTGTCGAAGCCCTCGAGGTCGGTGGTGACGTCGCGTACCAGCTTGTGGGTGGCCGACAGCAGCCAGCGGTCGAGCACGTGACGGTCGGCCGGGGCGGGCGCGTCACCGCCGGGCGTCCAGCCGTTCGTGCGGGCGTACAGGGCCTGGAACGCGACCGTGTTCCAGTAGGTGAGGAGCACCTTGCGGACGATCTCCTGGATCGTCTTGTGCCCCACCCGCCGCGCCGCCCACGGCGAGCCGCCGGCCGCCATGAACCAGCGCACCGCGTCGGCGCCGTGCTCGTCCATGAGCGGGATCGGCTCCAGGATGTTGCCCAGGTGCTTGCTCATCTTGCGGCCGTCCTCGGCGAGGATGTGGCCCAGGCAGAGCACGTTCTTGTACGAGGAGCGGTCGAACACCAGCGTGCCGACGGCCATCAGCGAGTAGAACCAGCCGCGGGTCTGGTCGATCGCCTCGCAGATGAAGTCGGCCGGGTAGGCGCGCTGGAACTGCTCGCGGCTGCCCTCTGCGTACGGGTAGCCCCACTGCGCAAACGGCATCGACCCGCTGTCGAACCAGGCGTCGATCACCTCCGGCACCCGGGTGGCGGTCTCGCCGCAGGTGGGGCAGGCGAAGGTGACGTCGTCGACGTACGGACGGTGCGGGTCGAGCCCGGACTGGTCGGTGCCGCTCAGCTCGGTGAGCTCGGCGCGCGAGCCGACGCAGATCTGGTGACCGGCCTGGCAGCGCCAGACCGGCAGCGGCGTGCCCCAGTAACGCTTGCGCGAGAGCGCCCAGTCGACGTTGTTGTCGAGCCAGTCCCCGTACCGGCCGTCCTTGATGTGCTCGGGGAACCAGTTGGTCTCCTGGTTCTCGCGGTGCAGGGCGTCCTTGATCTGGGTGGTGCGGATGTACCACGACGGCTGCGCGTAGTAGAGCAGCGCGGTGTGGCAGCGCCAGCAGTGCGGGTACGGGTGCTCGTACTCCTTGACGCGGAACATCAGGCCACGCTGCGTGAGGTCGTCGATCAGCACCTGGTCGGCGGTCTTGAAGAACATGCCACCGACGAGGTCGAGCTCGTCGGTGAAGGTGCCGTCGGGGAGGATCGGGTTCACCATCGGCAGCCCGTACGCGCGGCACGTCGCCATGTCGTCCTCGCCGAACGCGGGCGCCTGGTGCACGAGGCCGGTGCCGTCGGAGGTGGTGACGTACGTGGCGTTCACCACGTAGTGCGTGCCGCCCTCGGTCTCGGGGAACTCCAGCAGCTCGAAGGGGCGCTGATAGGTCCAGCGCTCCATCTGCGCACCCGTGTACGACTCGCCGACGACCCACTCCTCCCCGAGCACGGCGGCGGCGAGCGGCTCGGCCACGACGACGCGCTCGTCACCTCGGGTGGCCACCACGTAGGTGACCTCGGGATGTACGGCGACGGCGGTGTTGGAGACCAGCGTCCACGGGGTCGTGGTCCACACCAGCAGGTCGGCCTGGCCCGCGAGCGGGCCGGAGGTGAGCGGGAAGCGTACGAACACCGACGGGTCCTTCACCGTCTCGTACCCCTGCGCCAGCTCGTGGTCCGACAGCGTCGTGCCGCAGCGCGGGCAGTACGGCGCCACGCGGTAGTCCTCGACCAGCAGCCCCTGGGAGTGGATCTGCTTCAGCGCCCACCAGACCGACTCGACGTACTCCGGCGCCATCGTCCAGTACGCCGTGTCGAGGTCGACCCAGTAGCCCATCCGGTCGGTGAGGGCGCTGAACGCGTCGACGTGCCGCCCGACCGACTCGCGGCAGCGGGCGTTGAACTCGGCGACCCCGTACCTCTCGATGTCAGGCTTGCCGTTGATGCCGAGCTCCTTCTCGACCGCGAGCTCGACGGGCAGGCCGTGGCAGTCCCAGCCGGCCTTGCGCTCCACGTGGTAGCCCTGCATGGTGCGGAAGCGCGGGAACACGTCCTTGAACACGCGCGCCTCGATGTGATGCGTGCCGGGCATGCCGTTGGCGGTCGGCGGGCCCTCGTAGAACGTCCAGCGCGGGCCGCCCTCGGTCTGTGCGACGGACTTCTCGAATGTGCCCTGCTCCTGCCAGAGGCGCAGGATCTCGTGCTCCATCGCGGGCAGGTCGACCTGCGGCGGCACGGGCGTGTACGCGCGGCGGCTCTCGGCGTGGCTGGTCATGGCGGTCCTTCTTCGTCCGTACGGGCGAAGGGACGAGGCTGCGCCTGTCGGAGCGCCCCGCGGTACCACCCTCCTTGGGGCCCGAAGACCCCCACTCTCGCGTCGCCTGCTGCCGGTTCTAGTGAGCCAGACGGCCGTTCTTCCGGCGGCTCCGGGGTGATGGCCCCATCGTCGCTGTGCAGACGAGCGCCGATTCTAGCCCGGTGCTGCGCGTGTGCGCCTCTCCGTTTCGCCGACGGAACGCCGCGGCACGCGGGCGGTGTCAGCCCCGCCCAGGCGCGGGTGGACGCGTAGCTCGGGCGTGACGAAGGCGTCGATCACGGCCCGGCGGACCTCCTCGACGACCTCGGGGTCCAGACCGGCGGCGGCCGGGTCTCCGCGACGTCACAACGCCCGGTCGAGCACCCGCTTCGGCTCGTCGTGGCCTCGGACGCGTACGCGCTCGACCACGGTCTCCGGCGTCACCCGCACCGCGGGCTTGGGGATCACGCGGGAGATCACCGAGCGCCAGGCCGGGTCCTTGGTGATCACGGTCGGCTGGGGCACCTCGGCCCGGGCCGGCAGGTCGAAACGCAGGTCGGCCGGCACCATCGAGTCGATGGCGGCGAGCAGGGCAGCGCCCTCGCCGTACAAGGTCGGCTCGACCGCGTGGGTGAACCCGTCGGCGGTGACCAGCGCGCGGCCGCCGTCGGGGTACGTGAGCAGCTGCACGATCTGGGTGGCGGGGATGTCCAGGCCCTCGTCGGCGGAGGGCCGCAGGTGGATCATGCCCGGCATCACGTACGCCGCTGCGGCCGGCCGCCTCGCGCACAGCGACGGGTGGGATGACTGGCCGCTCTGGCGCGCTCGCCCGTACACGGGCTCGTCGACCGGGAAGCCGAACGGGTTCTCCAGAGGCGAACCCTCCGGCATGCCGATCAGGTGGCAGGCGCGTACGGTCGCCGCCACCTCGGCCACGTCGACGGCCGACACCGTCTTCAGCTCCTCCAGCAGGTCGGCCGGGGCCAGCGCGCGCAGCCCCAGCAGGTCGTCCAGCGCGGCCCGCTGCAGGATCGCGAAGTGCTGGTTCGGGTCGGTCACCCTCCGGTGGGTGGCGATGACGAGGTCGATCAGCTCCTGCGGGCGCGCGCCGCTCTCCACCACGTCGCGGAGGGCGGCCTCCAGCGACCCCAGCAGGAACGGAGCGGGCGCCTCGACCGCGGATGCGGCGACCAGCACCGCCCCGGCCGCCAGGTCGATGCGGGAGGTCTGGGAGCGGACGCCGCCGTACCCCGGGCGCCGCATCTGCACGCGGTGCGCCAGTCGTGCCGTCAGCACGTGCCCCAGCGCCAGCCCGACCGCGCGTCCGGGCACCCGGCTCAGCAGCCCCACCTCGGTGCCGGTCACCTCGGTCACGGCGGGGCGGGGGCGTAGGGTCTCGGTCGGCTCCGGCGGCGACCAGCGCTCGTCGGTGGGCAGGGCCAGCGTCACGCCGTCAGGCGCCGCACCGTCGAAGCAGATCGCCACGTTGCCGGTCGTGAAGGCCAGCTGGGTGAACCACCGCATGGCGCTCGGGTCGAGACGCTCCAGCCCGAGCTCGGCAAACCCCGCCATGCCGTACCCCTGCGCCCCCAGCTCGCGGCGCAGCAGCTGCCCGTACAAGGACGGCTGCACCGCCTCCGCCTGCCGCACCATGACCACCCGCTCCAGCAGGTCGAGGTCGGGGCGGACCAGCCGGGTCACGAGCCAGGCGATGCCGGTGGGCAGCAGGTGGTGGTCGGCAGAGATCGTGTACGTGGTGTGGAGGCCCTTGACCTCGCCGCGAACGTGCACGCCGGCAGGTGTGTCGGCGGCGAGCGCCAGGTCGCGGCAGGCGGCGAGCCAGCCCCGGGTCTCCGGGGTCTCGTCGGCCACCCCAGCGCGGAACACCAGCGATGCTCGCGTGGCCGGCTTCGGGGACCCTGTCGTCCAGGCCGGGGCGTCACTGATGGTGCTGCGCTTCCACATGGTCCCGGTGCCCGTCCACATGCGTCGACCCCCTCCCGGGGTCCAGGTTCCGGTGCTCCCCCGCCATTGAGTGTGGGTCTGGTCGGTGCGTACGGCAACGACGCTGAGGCCAGTCTCATCTGCGCCCCTCACCACCCCCGGAGACGCCAGACGCCGGTGGCTCCGCGCAGCGGGCGTGCTGCGCGGGGCCACCGGCGTCATGAGGCCTGGCGTCAGATCGAGGGGCTTGGGTCGTGGCCCTTCAGCGCCGAGAGCCGGGCGTGGTAGTCGTCGATCTCGATGTCACCCTTGGCGAGGCGCTCGTTGAGGATCACCAAGGCGCTCTGCGCGGGGTCGGCCGGCGCCGCAGGGCCCGTCGGCGCGAACCAGCCGAAACCGGGCTTCGCACCACGAGGCCCCGGCCCGCCCAGCGCACCCTTGGCGCGCAGCTTCTTGATGACGAAGAACGCGACCGCCACCACCAGTGCGAGCATCAGCAGCTGCCAGAGCCCGTGCGCCAGCAGGAACGCGCCGTGCCCGCCGCCGCCAGGATGTCCACGCATGTTGTCTTCTCCCCCTCCCGCCACCCCCGCGGGCGGCTGCTAGGTCCAAGTGTGGGGAGGCTGCGTAGGAAGACGCTGTGAAGTCCCTGTGAGATGAGAGACCCCTCACCGGTGCGGTGAGCTCCGGACAGGCGGATGCGATCTCGAGGGCGGGTCAGACCAGGTGTGGCGCGTTCACGTCGCCGACTCGTCAGACCGAGACCGAACGCCGCCCCTCGAACGCGCGGCCGAGCGTGATCTCGTCGGCGTACTCCAGGTCGCCGCCCACCGGCAGGCCCGACGCGAGCCGCGACACCGAGACGCCCATCGGCAGCAGCAGGCGTGACAGGTACGTCGCCGTCGCCTCGCCCTCCAGGTTCGGGTCGGTGGCGAGGATCACCTCGGTGACCGTGCCGTCGGCGAGCCGCATGCAGAGCTCCTTGATGCGCAGGTCGGCCGGGCCGCGGTTGTCGATGGGGCTGATCGACCCGCCGAGCACGTGATAGGTGCCGCGGAACTCCCGGGTGCGCTCGATGGCGACCACGTCCTTGGACTCCTCGACCACGCAGATCGACGTCTTCTCGCGGCGCGGGTCACGGCAGACCCGGCACAGCTCGTCGGAGGAGATGTTGAAGCACACCGAGCAGAAGCGCACCTGCTGCTTCACCCGCGTCAGCGTCTCGGCGAGGCGCTCCACGTCGGGAGCAGGCGCGTCGAGCAGGTGGAATGCGATCCGCTGCGCTCCCTTCGGCCCGATCCCTGGCAGGGTCGCCAGCTCGTCGATCAGGTCCTGCACCGGCCCTTCGTACAACGGTCTCGCTCCTCACCACGACGACCCCGCGATCCTACGTCGCGGGTGCCACCCGACCCGTACGCCGCGCTGTCGTCCTGCGTCGCGTTCGTCACGCGCGGGCAGGCGGCCCGCACCCGACCTGCATCTTCTGGTCGCTGACGACACGATGCGCCATGTCTGGCACATGCTGCCTGTAGGGACCAGAAGATGCAGGTGACCCACCCGGCCGTGGCCCCCCGGCGGGCGTGATGCAGCGCAACCCCGGACACGCGTACGCCCCGCAGGGGTGGCTGCGGGGCGTACGTGGCAGGCGATCAGGGCTGGACGGCCCGCTCCCAGGCGCGGAGCTTGCCGCACTGCTCGAAGAACTGCTCGACCGAGCCGGTGGTCAGGGTCGGGCAGGCGTCGTCGAGCCTGTCGGTGAGCCCGGCCGCGACGACCAGGGGCGCGGCGGCCTCGGTCAGGCCGATCACCTTGAGGTGCGCGTACGCATCTCGGAGGAAGGCCTGCGCCGACGCCTTGGCGGCGAGCTCGGCGGCCCCGGCGTCGGAGAGCACCACGGCGACCGCGTCGAAGAGCACCGACGGCGCCCCCTCCACGGCATGGTCGACCGGCGTCGCATCGCCACCGACCTTGGCGCCCGCCTTCGCGGCGACGAGCTCCACCTGGGCGCCCTTCTCGACGAAGGTCGACCGCAGCGCGTCGACCAGGTCGGCGGGGGCGCTGGGGTCGGTGAGGAGGCCGAGCTTGCGGCCAGCGAAGCTCTCCGGGGACCGCTTGAGGATCGACAGGGCGTCGGACGGCTCCAGGTCGGTGCGGGTGGGCACCTTGGCGGCAGACGCCTCCGGCAGCGGCATCCCCAGCTTGTCGGCCACGCGCTCGGCGAGGTCGGTCTCGAGGTTCACGAGGTTCGCGACCATCCGCGTACGGATCGCCTCGATCTCGCACTTGCCGAGCTCGAAGGCGAACGCGTCAACGATGTGCTGCTGCTCGACCGGGGTCTGGCTCAGGTAGAACTGCCGCGCCTGGCTGTAGTGGTCGGCGAACGACTCGGCCCGCAGCCGCCGCTTTTGACCCTCGACCTGCGAGGGGAACGTGGTGAACCCGGTCGACGTGTCGGCGCGCGGGCCACGGTCGTCACCGGCGAAGGAGTTCGGCTCGTAGTTCGCGCGCCCCTCCTGCAGGCCCATCTGCATGTGGCCGTCGCGCTGGAAGTGCGCGACGGGGCACCGCGGTGCGTTGACCGGCAGCTGCGAGAAGTTCGTGCTGCCCAGGCGCTTGAGCTGGGTGTCGAGGTAGCTGAAGTTTCGCCCCTGCAGCAGCGGGTCGTCGGAGAACTCGATTCCCGGTACGACGTTCTGGGTCATGAAGGCGACCTGCTCGGTCTCGGAGAAGACGTTGGTGACCGTACGGTCCAGCGTCAGGCGAGCGATCACCCGGACGGGGAGGATCTCCTCGGGGATGATCTTGGTGGCGTCGAGCACGTCGAAGTCGAACTGGTCGGCGAACTCCTCGTCGAAGACCTGGATCGCCAGGTCCCACTGCGGGTGGTCGCCCAGCGCGATCGCGCCGAACAGGTCACGGCGGTGGAAGTCGGGGTCGGCGCCGTTGATCTTCACGGCCTCGTCCCAGAGCACCGACTGCATGCCCTGACGCGGCTTCCAGTGGAACTTCACGAAGTGCGCCTCGCCCTCGGCGTTCACCAGGCGGAAGGTGTGGACGCCGAAGCCCTCCATGAAGCGGAACGAGCGCGGGATGGCCCGGTCGGACATCGTCCACAGCACCATGTGGGTGGCTTCGGGCATGAGCGAGATGAAGTCCCAGAACGTGTCGTGGGCGGTGGCGGCCTGCGGCCAGCCGCGGTCCTGCTCCTCCTTCACGGCGTGCACCAGGTCGGGGAACTTGATGGCGTCCTGGATGAAGAAGACCGGGATGTTGTTGCCCACGAGGTCCCAGTTGCCCTCGGCGGTGTACATCTTCACGGCGAAGCCGCGTACGTCCCGGGCCAGATCGAAGCTGCCGAGGTTGCCCGCCACGGTGGAGAACCGGACGAACGCCTCCGTCCGCGTCCCGACCTCCTGGAACAGGTTGGCCTTGGTGAGCTCGGGGATCGCCTCGAGCGTCTCCAGGTAGCCGTGCGCGCCATAGCCGCGGGCGTGCACGACGCGCTCCGGGATGCGCTCGTGGTCGAAGTGGAAGATCTTCTCGCGGAACGCGAAGTCCTCCATCAGCGTGGGGCCGCGATCTCCGGCTCGGAGCGAGTTCTGGTCGTCGCTGATCGGAACACCGTGCCGCGTGGTCATGCGGAGGTCGCCGCTGACCTGCTGGTGCAGCTCGTCGCCCTGGCCGCGGGTCCCGGCGAACGCCTCGGCGTCGTCGGTCGTGACGGGGGCCGCTTCCTTCTTGTCTGGGTGGGTCATGCCCCCACTGTAGGTCGGCTGGCGAGGGCCGTCAGGCCGCCGCTCTGACCGGCCCGCCGTCCCCCCTCGCCGCTCTGTCGCGGCCACACCCCGAGGTGGCACCTACATGCCGAGGTCGGGCATCTGCGGCATGAAAGCCTGCTGCAGACCGGCGGCCTTGCCGTTGGCGTCACGCACGGCGGCCACCACCAGGTCGGCCAGCGTCTCGGTGTCCTCCGGGTCGCAGGCCTCCGGCTTGATGACGAGCCCGACGAGCTCACCGGTCCCCTTCACGGTGGCCGTGACCAAACCACCGCCAGCCGTGCCGGTGACCTCAGCGCCGTCCAGTTTCTCCTGCGCCTGGGCGAGCTGGGTCTGCATGGCCTGGGCCTGAGCCATCAGGTCGTTGATGTTGAAGTTCTCCATGGGTGCTCCTGTCAGGTGTTGTCGTCGATCACTTCCGCGCGCAGCACGGTGCGCAGCAGTCCTTCCGCATCCTGCACGCCGACCTCCGGGTCGTCGAGGTCGATCTGGCCAGGGTCGTCGGCCGCGTCGGCGGCGGGTGCGGCCGCAGCCGACCGTGCCGCCTCGTGCCGCGCCTGGGCGAGCAGCTCGGCCCGAGACGTACGGGGCCGATCCACCGGCTCGGACGCGTCCCCTGCCTCGTCGACCCAGTGGTCGATGGCATCGGCGACCGCCTCGGAGGCGTCCTCACGGTCGGACGGTGTCACGGGCGAGGCCGGTGGCGGGGCTTCTGGCGAGTCCACCTCGTCGGCCTCCTGGAACTCTGGCGGCGCGAGCTCCCCCTCCTCGGTGCTGGCTGCCCCAGCCCGACCCGGCTCGCCGTCACCAGTGCTGCCGGACGGCCCGTTCTCGGCCGCATCTGACGCAGGTGTGGCATCACCCGCGGACTGGATGTCAGCGGCCCGGCCCGTCCCCAGGTCGCCCCCTCGGCCCGGGCCATCGCCGCGGCCTGCAGACGCGCCCCGGTCGCGCGCGGGGGCAGCCGCCCCCCGGTTCTGGGGCGCGTCACCCTCTGCCACGGCCGAGATCCGCAGGTCGGCGCCCATCACCTCGACGAGGGCGTCACGGAGGATGTCCTCGTGGCCGCCCTTGGCGAACTGCTCCCGGCTCCCCTCGGTCGCGAACGACAGCGTCAGCACGCCGTCGCGGACCTCCGAGACCTGGGCGTGCTCCTTGAGCCGCATCCACGTCACCCGGCGGCGCTTCATCACCGCCGCCAGCACCTCGGGCCACAACCGGCGAACGTCAGCCGCACCCAGCCCGCCCTGCCCACCGGACTGGCCCTGCGTCACATCAGCGCTGATGCCCGTCTGACCGGCCGAGCCGGAGGCGGCACCCGGGCCCGTCACCGCAGCGGACCATCGGTCATCACCTGCCGTCAGGGGAGCCCCGGCGTCAGCTCTCGTGCCGGCCGGCGAGACAGGCCGCTCCTGCGCCCCTCCTGCTGACCCGTCCTGGGCGACCGCGCGCTCGCCGTCTCCGCTGCGCTCCGCCCAGCCGTTGCGGTCGCCCGCCTCGGCGGACCTCCCCGCCGGCCGGCCTGCACTAGAGACACCCGGCCCGGAGACGGCCGCCGGACGCTCGCGCAACGTCGCCTGGTCACGGTCGGACGGCGGCTCCCACTCTTCCTCAGGCGGCGGCTCGTCGTTCGGCGCCCGCAGGGTGCTCGCGCCAGGCCCGCGCCCCTCCGGAGCCCGCCCTGCCTGGCCGCGCTCTTCCTGGCCGCGGGTGCTCGCCCGCGGCAGCTCATTGCCGTCGGCCGGCCGTGAGGGGGTGTTCTCCCGGGCAGCGGTGCGGCTCGGGGCGGCCTCCGAGCGCGCCTGCTCGACGAACCCGTCTCGGGCCGTCGTCGCCTCCCGAGGGGCGGCCCCGCCGTCGGTCCTCGACCTGTCGGCACCCCCCTCGGGCAGGCCCCAGGAGTCACGGCCGGGCTGCGCCGTCACCGGGGCCGTGCCCGGCTCACCGGGCATGCCGAGACGACGCTCCAGCCGGTCCAGGCGGGCATGGACGCCGCGCTCCGCCACGTCGGCGCCCGGCAGCAGCACCCGGGCACACATGAGCTCCAGGTGCAGGCGGGGTGCCGTCGTGCCGCGCATCTCCACCAGCCCCTGCGCCACCACCTCGGCGGCCCGGGTCAGCTCGCCGGCCCCCAGGCCCTGCGCCTGGACCGCCAGCCGCTCGGCCTGGTCGCCCGCGGCGTCGATCAGCCCGGAGGCCACCGCATCGGGCACCGCCGCCACGATCACGAGGTCACGAAGGCGGCGCAGCAGGTCCTCGGCGAACCGCCGCGGGTCCTGCCCCACCTCGACGACCTTGTCGATCGTCGCGAAGACCCCCGCGCCGTCACCCGCGGCGAAGGCGTCCACCATCTCGTCGAGCAGGGAGTCAGGGGTGAACCCGAGCAGCCCGACCGCCTGGTCGTAGGTCACGCCACCGGTCCCGGCACCGCCCAGCAGCTGGTCGAGCACCGACAACGAGTCGCGGACCGAGCCTGCCCCGGCGCGAACCACCAGCGGCAGCACCGCTGGCTCCACGTCGACGTGCTCGGCCTCGCACAGCTCCCGCAGGTACTCCCCCAGGACCTTCGGCGGCACCAGGCGGAACGGGTAGTGGTGGGTCCGCGACCGGATGGTGCCGATCACCTTCTCGGGCTCGGTGGTCGCGAAGATGAACTTCACGTGGGGCGGCGGCTCCTCCACCACCTTGAGCAGCGCGTTGAAGCCGGCCGCCGTGACCATGTGGGCCTCGTCGACGATGTAGATCTTGTAGCGCGAGTGCACCGGCGCGAAGAATGCCCGCTCCCGCAGGTCACGGGCGTCGTCGACACCGCCGTGGCTGGCGGCGTCGATCTCGATGACGTCGATCGAGCCACCTCCACCCCGGCCCAGGTCACGGCACGACTGGCACACCCCGCAAGGCTCCGGTGTCGGGCCCCGCTCGCAGTTCAGCGCCCGCGCCAGGATGCGGGCCGATGTGGTCTTGCCGCAGCCGCGGGGCCCGGAGAAGAGGTAGGCGTGGCTGACCTTGTTGTTCGCCAGCGCGCGCTGGAGCGGTTCGGTGACGTGCTCCTGCCCGATGACGTCGGCGAAGACGTCGGGCCGGTACCGGCGGTACAGGGCCAGCGGCGCAGCAGGCAGGGCTGGCCGAGCGACCTCGGCAGCAAGGTCCGACCCCAGGGATGGGTCCGCCGTCGGATCCGCCTCGGTCGGCGCTGCGGGGCTCGGCTCCGTCGCGACGGTCGGCTCCTCCGTATGCACCGGTGCCGGCTCGCCCGAAAGAGCGGACTCCCCCGGTTCAACCGGGAGGGCTGACTCTGCCTGCTCGTCCGGCGGCGCCAGGCCCACCGACTCGTCGGTCGCCGGCGCGGCCGCCTTCTTGCTGCGCGACCGCTTCCGCGGGGCGGGCGGTTCCGGCGCGGCGACAGGCTCGATGTCGAGCTCGGCGAAGAGGTCAGGCCCCTCCTGGGGCTCGAACTCTTCAGGCTCGAACAGCGCGTCGTCGTCCTCCACGACGCACACACTATGCGGTCGCACTGACAGTTTCTCCGGCCGGTCATGGGCGAGGGTGGCAGCGGGCGGCCGAGGCGTACGCGTTCGCTCCGGCCAGGCTTCGACCGAGCGCAGGAGGCCCGGATGCGGCGACGGGGATCGCCCCCAGCCATCGCCATCCGCGATGCCTGGGACGACCCCCGTCCCCGCGTGGCCGGCCGAGACCGGCGCGGGCCCGGCCGAGACCGGGCCACCCCCTGTTCAGTGGACCGCCGTGCGACGACCGCTCCGCCGGCGCTGACGCTGAACCTCTTCAGCGCAGGCCAAGCGACCCGTACGGGACCTTCGGCTGTCCCGGGCGCGACGACGTGCCGTGGGGACAGGCACCCATTTCATTCCCCCGTAGGCCCCGGCTGGCCGGCGCCATGGCATGAACGTAGGTGGCAAGAGCGGCCAAGATGCCTACCATGAGAGGAGTCTCACGAGCCCGGATACCCTCGACGAAGGCGCCTCCGCACCGGGGCGGCCGGGCGGCCGAGCGGCGTACGGTCGCCAGCTCCAGGACGCAAAGGGCCCCCCGCGCACCCGGAAGAGCTCTCCTACCCTTGCTTCGTCTCCGACCTGGGGGGGTTCGGTGAGGTACCGCCGCGCGGGGGACCTTGGACGAGGATAGCGGCACGGGCCGCTTTGGCCGAACCGGGCCAGCGACGATACGATCCCCGGCGGAGGATTCGCCTAGAGGCCTAGGGCGCTCGCTTGGAAAGCGGGTTGGGAGCAATCCCTCACGAGTTCGAATCTCGTATCCTCCGCCAGACCGGCTCCGCACCACCGGGTGCGGGCTGCTTCGCGGCTCGACGAGCGATGTCTGAGTGTTCGCGCCAGCGTCGCTGCGGCGTCGTCAGGTGGATGGGAGAACCCGCACCGGGCCCGCGAATGGGGGGCGGGACGCGGGCCCGGTGCGGGGGTACAGGGGGGCTGCGCCTCGAATCTGCCTGGAGCATAGCGACATCAGGCGCGCAGCGAGGGGCCGCCCGGGCACGGGGCTTCCTGCCCGTACATCCCCCGCTCGCCCCCGCGTCCCGGCGAGTGGGACGACTCGCGGTCCACCCCGCGGCCCCCGGCCGGTGCCACCGCCGCCCACCGTCGACCCGCCGTGACAGGCTGATCCCCATGCCCCGCGCGATCCTCGCCGCCGACCCGGCCGCCGTCTCCGACGTCCTCCTCCCCGACGACCTGGCGCTGCTCCGCGAGGCGTACGCAGTCGATCCCACGCGCTTCGTGACCGACTGGGCCACGGTGCCCGACGCGGAGCTGGCCGAGGTGGAGGTCGTGGTCTCGGGCTGGGGCTGCCCGCTGATCGACGCCGAGGTGCTGGCCCGGATGCCGCGGCTCCGGGCCGTCTGCCACGCGGCGGGGACGGTGCGCTTCACGGTCACCCGTGAGGTCCTGGAGCGGGGTGTGGTGGTGACCAGCGCCGCGGCGGCGAATGCGCTCCCCGTCGCGGAGTACACGCTGGCGACGATCCTGCTGGCGGCGAAACGTACGCCGCAGGCCGCTGCCCGCTATCGGCAGCTGCGCACCTGGGACCCCACGGCGCCCGGGATCGGCGAGACGGCGACCACCGGCATGTACACGACGGTGATCGGCATCATCTCCGCCTCCCTGATCGGCCGGCGGGTGCTCGAGCTGCTGCGACCGTTCGACCTGGTGCCGCTCCTGTACGACCCCTTCGTCACCCCCGACCAGGCCGCCGCCATGGGTGCCGAGCTGGTGGGGCTAGACGAGCTGATGCACCGCTCCACGGTCGTCAGCCTGCACACCCCCGACCTGCCGACGACCCGCGGCATGATCACCCGCGAGCTGCTGGAGTCGATGCACCCCGGCTCCACCTTCATCAACACCGCACGCCCCCTGATCGTCGACCAGGACGCCCTGCGCGAGGTGCTGGGCCGTGGCGAGATCTACGCCGTGCTCGACGTGACCTGGCCCGAGCCGCTCCCGCCCGACGACGTGCTGTGGGACATGCCCAACGTCGTCCTCACCCCGCACTGGGCCGGGTCCGCGGGCAACGAGCAGCAGCGTCTGGGGCGTACGGCGATCGACGAGGCCCTGCGCATCGGCCGAGGCGAGCCACCCCGTCATCTGGTCGACCTCGACCGCTGGGACGTCACGGCCTGACCTCACCCGAGCGTGCCCGGGGGGGTTGACTACCGCACGCGGCGGGCGTGCACTGGCCGTGGCGGCACCCGGCCGCCGATGTGAGCGAAGGAGCTTGACATGGACGCCACCCTCGAGACCACCGGCCAGCAGCGCGGCTGCGGCTGCGGCGCCAGCTGCACGTGCGGCCCCGACTGCAGCTGCTGCGCCGACGGCAACTGCGCCTCGCACGCTCCGCAGGACTGCGCCTCGGAGTAACCTCCGGCTCAGTCGATCACAGGAGATCTGATGACCCGCGTCGCCGTACCCACCGAGGTCAAGGACAACGAGTTCCGCGTCGCCATCACACCGGTGGGCGTCCACGAGCTCGTCCGTCGAGGGCACGAGGTGGTCGTGCAACGCGGCGCGGGTCTCGGCTCCTCCATCACCGACGAGGAGTATGCGGCCCAGGGCGCCACCATCGTCGACTGCGCCGACGAGACCTGGGCCCGCGGCGAGATCGTGCTCAAGGTCAAGGAGCCGGTCGCCAGCGAGTACCACCGCCTCCGTGACGACCTCACCCTCTTCACGTACCTCCACCTCGCCGCCGACCGGCCCGGCACCGAGGCCCTGCTCGGCGCCGGGACCACCGCGATCGCGTACGAGACCGTGCGGCTGCCCACCGGCACGCTGCCCCTGCTCTACCCGATGTCGGAGGTCGCCGGCTGCCTGGCGCCGCAGGTCGGTGCCCACGCCATGCTCAAGGCCAACGGTGGCCGCGGCGTGCTGATGGGCTGTGTCGGCGGTGTCGCGAACGCCAAGGTCGTCGTGCTCGGCGGTGGTGTGGCTGGTCAGAACGCCGCCAACGTCGCCGTCGGGATGGGCGCGGACGTGACGATCCTCGACACCGACCTCGACAAGCTGCGGCTGAGCTTCTGGCGCTACGGCAACCGGGTGCGGCAGATCGTGTCGTCAGACCTCGCGATCAGGGAGCAGGTTCGTGACGCCGACATGGTGATCGGCACCGTGCTGATCCCTGGCGCGCGAGCCCCCAAGCTCGTCACCAACGAGATGGTGGCGGGGATGAAGCCCGGTTCGGTGCTCGTCGACGTGGCGATCGACCAGGGCGGCTGCTTCGAGGACTCCCACCCCACCACGCACACCGACCCCACGTTCACCGTCCACGGGTCGGTGTTCTACTGCGTCGCCAACATGCCAGGCGCCGTGCCGAACACCTCGACCTGGGCGCTCACCAACGCCACGCTGCCGTACGTGGTCCGCCTCGCCGACCAGGGTTGGCGTGATGCGCTGCGGGCCGACCCCGCGCTGGCCGAGGGGCTGAGCACGCACGGCGGCCACGTGACGTACGAGGCCGTGGCCACTGCCCTTGAGCTGGAGCATCGCCCGGTGGCCGACGTGCTGGCCTGAGCGAGCGGGCGTACGCCTCACCTGCATCATCTGGCTCCTGACGACATCACGCGCCTCATCTGGTGCACGCTGCTCCCACAGCCAGAAGATGCGGTGACCGGGCTGTCAGTCGGGTCGTCTAGGGTCCTCCCCGTCGAGAGGACACCATGGCCGACTTCGAGAACCCGCGCGCTGAGGCCCCCGTCGAGCGCGGTGACATGCGCGCCTTCTACAGCGTGCTGGTCAATACCTTGATCGCAAACATCACCACGAGCTTTCTCTGGTTCGCGCTCACCTTCTGGCTGTTCCTGGAGACGCGGTCGGTGCTCGCCACCTCGGTCATCGGCGGTGCGTACATGCTGTTCCTCGCCGTGACCGGCGTGCCCTTCGGCACGCTGGTCGACCGGCACCGCAAGAAGAACGTGATGATGGCCGCGACGCTGGTGACGGTGGTGGCGTACGGGGGCGCGCTGCTGTGGTTCCTCGTCCGGCCCTACGGCGAGCTGACCCGCATCGGCAGCCTCGCCTTCGTCGTGCTGGTGCTGCTCATCCTGGTCGGTGCCATCGTGGAGTCGATGCGGGGGCTGGCCCTCAGCACCTGCGTCACGCTGCTGGTGCCCGACGAGCGTCGCGACAAGGCCAACGGCCTGGTGGGCATGGTGATGGGCCTCTCCTTCGCCGTCACCTCCGTGTTCAGCGGTCTCGCGGTGGGGCAGCTGGGCATGCGATGGACGATCGTGATCGCCTTCGCGCTGACGGGTCTCTCCCTGCTGCACCTGCTGACCGTGCGGATCCCCGAGCCGCAGGTCGTCCACGCCGAGGGTGCCCCCGTGAGGGTCGACCTGGGCGGCTCGTGGCGGGCCGTACGGGCGATCCCGGGGCTGCTGGGGCTGATCCTGTTCAGCTCCTTCAACAACCTGCTCGGTGGGGCGTTCATCTCGCTGATGGACCCGTACGGCCTCTCGCTGGTCTCCGTCGAGGTCTGGGGCGTGCTGTGGGGCGTGCTCAGCTTCGGGTTCATCATCGGCAGCGGCTGGGTGGCGGCGAAGGGGCTGGGCCGGTCGCCGCTGCGGTCGTTGCTGCTGGCCAACGTGGTGATGTGGTCGATCTGCATCGTCTTCACGATCCGGGAGACGATCTGGCTCACCGCGGTCGGCATCCTCGCCTACATGGCGCTGATCCCCCTCGCCGAGGCCGCCGAGCAGACCGTGCTGCAGCGGGTGGTGCCGTTCGAGCGTCAGGGCCGGGTCTTCGGGTTCGCGCAGATGGTGGAGACCGCCGCCTCGCCGCTGAGCGCGTTCCTGGTCGGGCCGCTGGCGCAGCTCTGGCTGATCCCCTACATGGACTCCCCCGCCGGGAAGTCACGGCTCGGGTGGCTGCTCGGCGAGGGACAGGCGCGCGGGATCGCGCTGGTGTTCGTGCTCGCGGGTCTCGTCGGCCTGGCCATCACCGTCGCTGCGCTGCTGTCACGCACCTACCGCACCCTCACCGCCACGTACGAGGCCAGCGCCCCGGTCGACGACGCCGCCCCAGCCGCCTAGGGCTCAGGCCGAGGGTGACTCCATCCCCAGGTACTGCACCGTCGTGTACTCGGCCAGCCCCTCCGCGCCGCCCTCGCGGCCCAGCCCGGACTGCTTCACGCCGCCGAACGGCGCGGCCGCGTTGGAGATCACGCCGGCGTTGATGCCGACCAGGCCGAACTCCAGCCGGTCGCCGATGCGGTGGGCGCGCTTGAGGTCGCTGGTGAAGACGTACGACGCCAGCCCGTACTCGGTGTCGTTCGCCATCTCGACCGCCTCGTCCTCGGTGGAGAACGGGAACAGCGGGGCGACCGGGCCGAAGATCTCCTCGGTGAACACCCGCGCCGTGCGGGGCACCCCGGTGAGCAGCGTCGGCTCGTAGAAGTACCCCGGCCGGTCGGGCGCCGAGCCACCCGTGACCACGCGGGCGCCTGCCGCCACGGCGTCGTCCACGAGCTCGCGTACGGTGTCGCGCTGACCGCCGTCGACCAGCGGGCCGCAGGTGACGCCCTCCTCGGTGCCCGGCCCCAGCGTGAGCCCCGCCATCTTCTCGGCCAGCTTCTCGGCGAACGCGTCGATCACCGACTCGTGCACGATGAACCGCTGGGCCGAGGTGCAGGCCTCCCCCATGTTGCGCATCTTCGCCGCCAGCGCACCGGCGGCGGCCTTGTCGAGATCGGCGTCCTCGAAGACCAGGAAGGGGGCGTTGCCGCCGAGCTCCATCGAGGTGCGCAGCACCGAGCCGGCGCAGGTCTGCAGGAGCTTCTTGCCGACCCCCGTGGAGCCGGTGAAGGAGAGCTTGCGCAGCCGCGGGTCGGCCAGGATCGGATCGCTGACCGCGCTTGCCGACGCCGAGGGCAGCACGTTCACCACGCCGGCGGGGACGCCGGCCTCGACCAGGTACGACGTCAGCAGCAGCGTGGTCAGCGGCGTCAGGCGGGCCTGCTTCACGATCGCCGTACACCCCGCCGCCAGCGCCGGCCCCAGCTTGCGCGTGGCCATGGCCAGCGGGAAGTTCCACGGCGTCACCAGCAGGCACGGACCGACGGGCTTGTGCCGCACCATCATGCGCAGCGTGCCCTCCGGGGCGTCGTAGTAGCGCCCGTAGTGCCGCACCGCCTCCTCGGAGAACCAGCGCAGGAACTCGGCGCCGTACGTCACCTCGCCCCTCGCCTCCGCGACCGGCTTGCCCATCTCCAGGCTCATCAGCAGCGCCAGGTCGTCGACGTGCTCGACCACCAGGTCGTACGCGCGGCGCAGGATGTCCGACCGTACGCGGGGTGCGGTCGCCGCCCACTCGCGCTGCGCGCCCGCCGCGGCGTCCATGGCGGCCCCGGCGTCGTCGCTGGTCGCCGAGGCCACCTTCGCGATCACCTCACCAGTGGCGGGGGTTTCGACGTCGAAGGGGGCGCCGTCGCTGCTGTCACGCCACTCCCCGCCGATGAAGAGCTGGGTGGGCACCGACGCGAGCACTGCTGCGATCTGGTTGGAGGACACGGACATGGCACGCCTTTCCATGTTGGATGGCGCCATTGTGCCAGTCAGGCGACGATCAAGGGCACCTTCGCCTCGTATGCGACCTTGCCGTCGGCCGCGCTGGTCTCGTACACCCGCAGCGTGTACGCCCCCGCCTGCAGCCCGGGCACCTGGAAGGCGAACGTGCCGCGGGCCGGGCACCCGCTCGTGGCCTGGCCGGTGCCCGACTGCACGACACCCTCGCCCTTGAGCACCTGCCAGCCGTACGCGCCCTCGAACGTGCACGCCTCCCCGGTGACGGCGATCGGCTTGCCGGCGCTGACCTGGGCCAGGCGCGCCGGGGTGACCACCCAGATCGGAGCGAGGTCGTTCCACTCCTGACCGGTCTCTGGGCGGCTGACAGTCACCGGCGCGGCCGAACCGGCCTGGAGGCGTACGGGCACCGTCTGCTGCGCCGCGGCCGTCGCGGTCCAGGCGATCGCCTGCCCGGCGATGCGGGCCTGCTCGGGGGTGAGCCCGTCGACGAGCGGCTGGCTGAGGGTGACCGTGATCTCGCTGGGCGAGACCGTGGTCTCGGCCGTGGTCCCGAGGCGCCAGGGGTGCTGCATGGTCTCGTACGGCAGCGGCTCCCCGTTCGCGGTGCCCGAGACCAGGGCGTTCACGGCCAGCTGCACCCGGGCTGCCCGGTCGGCCGGGGCGGAGGTGGTGACGAAGTCGCGCACCAGCAGCCATGGCTTCGCGGCCGTGCCGGTGGCTGGGTAGTAGACAGGCATGGCCCAGGGCTCGGCGCGGACGGTCCCTGACGCCGACGACGTGGCCGCCGTCGCGGACGGCGACCCTGCTGGTGGGGTCGCGCCGGTCTGCGCGGCACTGCTGGTCGCGGTGTCCTTCTGCGCGGCCTCGGTCCGCCTCGGCGCCGGTGCGCCGGCTTCGGACGATGCCGCCTGCCCGCCGCGGAGCATGGCCCCGACGGCGACCCCCGCCACCAGCACGGTGACGGCGGCGACCGCCAGCCAGCCCAGCATCGTGCTGCTCCGCCGGGGGCGCAGCGGCACCACGTCGGCCGGCCGGTCGTCGACCGGCGCGTCACCGATGGCCTCGGGGTGCGGGAGCACCGTGGTCTCCGGGTCCGCAGTGCGCGGGCTGCCTGCCCGCGAGGCGTCCGGGATCACGGCGGTCGCCTCCGGGTCGACAGGTGTCTGGGCGGCCGCCTTGATGGCCGCCAGCCGGTCGGAGGGGCGGATCCGGCCAGCCTGGTCGACCAGCGCGTTGCGCACCTGGTCCTCGAAGGACTCGTTCACACCACCTCCTCCATCCGCTCACGCAGCGTACGGATGCCTCTGAAAGCGTGCGTCTTCACCGACCCCGGAGCGATGTCGAGCGCCGCGGCGATCTGGGCCTCCGACAGGTCGGCGTAGTAGCGGAGCACGATCACCTCGCGCTGCCGCTCGGGGAGCTCCGCCAGCAGGGCCAGCAACCGGTCGCCGTCGAGGTTCGCGACGGCCGCCAGCTCCGCGGCGGGGGCCTCCAGGCGCCCGGACGCGTCGGCCCGCCCGGCCTCCGCCTCGTTCTCCCGGCGCACCACCACCTCGTGGCGCAGCACGGATCGGGCACCGTTCACGGCGCACCGGCGCAGGTAGCCGACGGCGGCGGCCTGGTCGCGCAGCGTGCCCCAGGAGCGGTACGTGGCGACGAACGCGTCCTGCGCCACGTCCTCTGCCGCGCCCTGGTCGCGCAGCATCAGCCACACCAGGCGTACGAGGGGGTGCCACTGCTCTGCGTACAACTGCGTGATCCCCTCGTCGGCCGACCGGGTGGGTGTCATCACCACTCCTCTCAGACGCCCGACGGGTCACGACGGTTGACAGGATGGCAGGCCCGGCGGGTCTACGCGGACAGACCCGCCCAGCGCCGCCGCTCGCGAGCGAGGTTGTCCCTGGCCCGGCCGGCCCACAGCGCCCGCCCGGCCTCGGTGCGGTAGAGCGGGTCGAGGGCGAGCAACGAGTCGATCACCTGCGTGCGGCCGAGGCGCCAGGCGGCATCAGGCACGTGGGCGTAGTCGGCGCGGACGTCCCGCACGTACACGTCGTAGCGGCCCGCGGGCAGGCCCAGCACGGCGAGGTCGGCGTCGCACAGGGCCGCGCCCGCGTCGTCCCCGGCGGCCGGGTCGTGGGTGCGCGTGAGGCGTACGAGCCGGGCGACCTCCCTGACCTCGTCGGGCGCGACCACGCCGTCGAGCAAGGTCTCCGCCAGCACCGCCGACCGCTCCTCGTCGTCGGGCGCCCCGGCGTACACGGCGTCGTGGAACCAGGCCGCCAGCCGCACCGGCAGGCGCCCCTCCCCGAGCACGTCGAGCGCGTCCAGCACGGCGGCCAGGTGGCGCACGTCGTGGTAGTGCCGGTGCGCCTCCGACCACCGGCGGAGCAGACCGGTCCCGAGCGCCTCGTGGCCGATCCCCAGCTCGGCCCAGTGACGCTCCAGCACGCCGGCCAGGGCCGGTCGCCTGGGCGTGCGCTCCGGTGACCTCACCCGCAGGCCGCTGGCCACCAGGCGCCGCACCAGCTCAGCGCCGCTGACCTCGGACGCTCCGGCGGCGACCACGGCGGCGTACAGGCGCTGCGGCACGTCGTAGTGGTCGTGGTCGAACGCCCTGCTGTCGAGGCCCGCCGCGTCGGCGAACGCGTGCAGCTCCTCCAGCGAGGTGTCGCTCACCAGGTGGGAGAACAGGGTGCCGTGCGCGGGCCAGCGCGGCGGGTCGACCAGGATCATGGGTGGGCCAGGGTCAACGGCGCCGCGCGGTGCCGAAGATGCCCCGGACCACCTCACGGCCGGCCGAGCGCATGAACTGCTTGAAGACGCTGGAGCCGGCCACCTCCTCGATGACCGACTTCTTGTTGCGCTGCTCCCGCTCGCGGCGGGCCTCCTCCTTCTCGGCCTCGCGCTGCTGCCGAGCGGCCTCCTGCTCGGCGGCCCGGCGCTGCCTGGCGGCCTCCGCGTCGGCCGCCCTCTGGTCGCGGGCGGCCTGCTTCTCGGCCTCCTTGGCGGCAGCGGCCTCGGCCTTCTGCTGGGCGGCCATCTGCTCCTGCTCGAGGGCGTTGCGGGCGCCCTCCTCCAGCTTGTCGGCGAGAATCTCCTGCGCCGACTCACGGTTGATCTCCTGGCCGTACTTCCTCATCATCGACGACGCCTGGATGCCCGGGCCGAGCACGTCGGCCGGGGTCGGGCCCATCAGCGACTCGGGCGCGCGCATCCGTGTCCAGGCCACGGGGGTGGGGGCGCCGTCGGGGTCCATCACCGTGACGATGGCCTCACCGATCCCCAGGCTCTGCAGCACCTCGCCCAGGTCGTACGCCGACTTGGGGTACGTGTTCACCGTCTGCTTGAGCGCCTTGGCGTCGTTCGGCGTGTGCGCGCGCAGCTGGTGCTGCACGCGGGAGCCGAGCTGGGCCAGCACGTCGTCGGGGATGTCGGTGGGGGTCTGGGTGACGAAGAAGATGCCGACGCCCTTGGAGCGGATCAGGCGCACGGTCTGCGCGATCGACTGCAGGAACTCCTTCGACGCGTCGGCGAACAGCAGGTGCGCCTCGTCGAAGAAGAAGACCAGCTTCGGCTTGTCGACGTCACCCACCTCGGGCAGGTCGTGGAACAGGTCGGCCAGGAGCCACATCAAGAACGTGGAGAACAGGGCCGGGCGGTCCTGCAGGTTCGGCAGCTCCAGCAGGGAGATCACGCCGCGCCCGTCGGAGGTGGTGCGCAGGAAGTCGGTGGTCTCGAACTCTGGCTCGCCGAAGAACAGGTCGGCGCCCTGGTCTGCGAAGCCGATCAGCTCCCGCAGCAGCACACCCACGGTGGCGCTCGAGAGGCCGCCGATGCCCTTCAGCTCGGCCTTGCCCTCGTCGGAGCTGAGGTGGGTGAGCACGGCGCGCAGGTCGGCGATGTCGAGCAACGGCAGGCCGTTGATGTCGGCGTAGTGGAACACCAGCCCGAGCGAGGACTCCTGCACGTCGCTGAGCCCAAGCACCCTGCTCAGCAGGGTCGGCCCGAACGCGGTCATGGTGCAGCGCAGCGGCACGCCCTGGCCCTGACCGCCGAGGGCGTAGAACTCCACCGGGAAGCCGTGCGGCTCCCACTGCTGGCCGATCTTCTGCGTACGGGCCGTGAGCTTGTCGCTCGGCGTGCCCGGCGAGGCGAGGCCGGAGAGGTCGCCCTTGATGTCGGCGGCGAAGACAGGGACGCCGGCTGCGGCGATCTGCTCGGCGATCAGCTGGAGGGTCTTGGTCTTGCCCGTGCCGGTGGCACCGGCGATGACGCCGTGGCGGTTCAGCATGCCGAGCGGGATCCGGATCTTCGTGTCTGGGTGCGGCGCCCCGTCGACCATGAGCACGCCCAGCTCGATCGACGCCTCCTCGAACGTGTACCCGGCGGTGATCTCGGCGATCTGATCAGTCATGGGCCACATTGAACCGCACCCGACGGGGAGCGGTGAGGACGACACCGTACGCACCGCCGCGCCCCTGGGCGCCTCTCGCTGGCCCGGGCTTGTAGGCTCCGGCTGTGATCTTCAAGCGTGTGGGCGACTCCCGCCCGTACCCGGACCACGGGTACGTGCAGAAGCAGTGGGCCGCCATCGCCCCGCACCAGGTGCGTCTCGACCAGCTCGTGACCACCAAGCGGATGCTCGACCTGGAGGCTCTGCTGGAGGAGGACTCGACCTTCTACGGCGACCTCTTCGCGCACGTGGTGCGCTGGCGCGGGGAGCTCTACCTGGAGGACGGACTTCACCGGGCCCTGCGGGCGGCGCTGCAGCAGCGCCAGACGGTGCACGCGCGGGTGCTGGAACTGAAGTAAGGTCTGGGCATTTGATCGCGCGGGGCCCGGGGCGGGCGACGAGGAGGTCGTGGTGACGGCACGCGACGTCTACCGCTACGCGCGGACACCGATCACCCTCATCGTCTTGCTCATCGTGCTGGGGTACGGCGCGCTGTGGGGATACCGCCGGGTCGTCGCCCCGTTCGTCGCCAAACCACCGCCACCGTGCGTGACGCAGCAGGCGCAGCAGCTGACGCCGGGCCAGGTCACCGTGAAGATCCTCAACGGTGGCGACGAGCGAGGCTTCGCCACCAACGTCGCCAAGGTGCTGCGAGCTCGCGGGTTCAACGTGGTCGCGGTGGGCAACACCGACGACAAGGTGACGAAGACCACCATCGTGGGTGCCGCGGCCGAGAACCCCGAGGTGAAGCTCGTGGCCGGCCAGTTCAGCGACTCGGTCATCCGGGTCGACGGCCGCCCCGACCACAGCGTCGACGTGGTGCTCGGCAAGAACAACGGTGACGCGGTCCCCGGCGCCGGCTACCCGACCGTCATCCCGCTGCCCGGCGGCACCGTCTGCCTCCCCTCCCCGACCGCCTCGGCCACGCCCCGGTAGTAGACGCAGACCGCCCGGCCGAGCCCGAACCCCCAGGTCGGCGACCGCCGGGCGGACGCCCGAGCAACGAGCACGCCCGCCGGTCGAGCAAGGAACGTCCGAGGAACGAGGACGATCCGCGTCGAGACCCGACCGGAACGAGCGCCAGCGAGGTCAGGTCGCTCGGTCACGACACTGCTCGGAGGGCGGCAAGGCAGCTCCCCTTCTCAGGCGCAGCGCGCACGCGTCACGACGCCCAACGGGCGAGCCGACCGCCCTTGTCGATCGCCCGGAGCCGGTTCTCCACAGTGGTCCGGTCGCCGGACGGGGTGACGATGAGCAGCTCGTCGCCCTCCCTCAGCACGTCACGCCCGTGAGGCGTGAACGTCTCGGCTCCCCGGATCACCAGGCTGACCTGGGCGTTGCGGGGCAGCCGCAGCTCGCCCACGGTCACGCCGTGCATCCGTGAGGTGTCGGAGATCCGCAGCTGCAGCAGGTCGGCGTCCACCTGGTCCAGCGGCGCCACCTCGATGTCGACCTCGTTGGGGTCGCCGGCCAGGTCGAGCCGCTTCGCCAGCCACGGCAGCGAGGGGGCGTTCAGCAGGGTCAGCACGATCACCGCCACGAAGACGATGTCGAACAGGTCGTCGGCCAGGGGCAGCCCGGCCGACATCGGGATGGTCGCCAGGATGATGGGGACGGCACCGCGCAGGCCGGCCCAGGAGATGAACGCCTGCTCCCGCCACGGCACCTTCAGCGGCGTGAGCACCGCGGCCACGCTGCCTGGGCGGGCCACGAAGGTGAGGAAGAGCCCGAGGATCGTCGCCTGCACCACCTCGACCCAGGTGATGCGCGACGGGGTGGCCAGCAGCCCCAGCATCACGAACAGACCGATCTGCGCGATCCAGCCGATGCCCTCGACGAAGGAGCGGGTGGCGTGCCGGTGGGGCAGCTTGCCGTTGCTGAGGAATACCGCACACGTGTACACGGCGGCGAAGCCGGACACGTGGAGGGCCACCCCGGTGCCGTACGCGATGATCGCCCACCCCAGCGAGGCCAGCGGGTAGAGACCCGACGAGGGCAGCGCGAGGTTGCGCAGCAGCTGGATGCCGAGCCACCCGAGCGCCGCCCCGAGCGCCAGGCCACCGAGCAGCTCGCCGACGATGAGCAGGCCGGTGAGCGGCAGGTCGGCGTACGAGATCGTGCCCATCGCCAGCTCCGTCGCCGCGATCACCAGCAGCACGGTGGGAGCGTCGTTCAGGCCGGACTCTCCCTCCAGCATCGCCCTCACCCGTGGCGGCAGCGACGCGTGCCGCAGCACGGAGAACACGGCCGCGGAGTCGGTGGGGGCCATGATCGCTGCGACCAGCACCGAGATCGCGAGCGGCAGGCGCAGCACGAGGTGGGCGAACGCGGCCACCAGCACGATGGTGATCCCCACCGCGACCGTGGCCAGCAGCACCGCCGGCACGATAGCCGGCCGGATGTCACGCCACCGGGTCGACAACCCGCCCTCGGCGAGGATGATCACCAGCGCGACGAACCCGAGGTCGTGCGCCAGCGTGGCGTCGGTGAAGAGGGTGCCGTTCGACGGGGCGGCGATGACGACCCCGAGCAGCAGGAACAGCAGCAGCGCGGGAACGCCCAGCCGGTCACCGATCTTCGCGACGATCACGGCGACCAGTACCACGGCCGCCCCGATGAGAAGGAGGATGTCCGTGCTCATGGCGGCCCCCTTCGGTCGTCGTTGTGAAGAACCTATCCGACCCGTGGCCTCCCGAGCGCGAGAGGGATCATCGTGACCCTTCGGAGCGGGCCCGGGATGCGAAGAGCCGCCCCGTCCGAGGACGAGGCGGCTCAGCCGCGGTGGCGGTGGGATTTGAACCCACGGTGGGTTGCCCCACACGCGCTTTCGAGGCGCGCTCCTTTGGCCGCTCGGACACGCCACCGCGGGTGAGTCTAGCGATCGCCCCTGGCAGGCCGCGAATCGGGCTGCCACCAGCCGCTCCGCCCCTGACGTCGCCGTCGGCGAGACGAAGTCCTGGCTCGGCAACCCGACCCCTCCGGGGCCCAGGCACCGGTCGTCTCGTGTGCGCCGCCTCGGCGTTGATGCTGGCGGGGGCCGGCGTGGCACAGTGAGGCTGTGACCCGGTGGGACGACGCGATGCGCACGGCGCTCGCGGCCGCCTCGGCCGCGGCCGGGCACGGTGACACCCCCGTGGGGGCCGTGATGCTCGACGGCGAGGGGGCCGTCGTGGCGGTGGCCGGCAACGAGCGCGAGCTCACCGGCGACCCCACCGCGCACGCCGAGGTGCTGGTGCTGCGGCGGCGGGCGGCCCAGCTGGGGACGTGGCGCCTCGACGGCCACACCCTGGTGGTCACGCTGGAGCCCTGCACCATGTGCGCCGGGGCGATCGTGCTGTCACGGGTCGACCGAGTGGTGTTCGGCGCGTACGACCCCAAGGCCGGCGCCGTGGCCTCACTGTTCGACGTGGTTCGCGACCCCCGCCTGAACCACCGGCCCGACGTGGCCGGCGGGATCCTGGCCGAGGAGTGCGGCGCCGTGCTGCGGGAGTTCTTCGACGACCGCCGCTGACGCCCTGGCGGGTGTCAGTGGAAGGTGTCGGCCGCCTTGCGCGCCTGCGGGCCGAAGTGGATCTGGTCGGCCACCCGGAGAGCGAGGTCGTCGGAGCTGGCGTCCCAGTCGGAGCAGATCGCCTCCAGGTCCATGGCGCTCAGGCCTTGGTCGGCGAAGATGTCGAGGTCACCGACGAGGCCGTCCTCGTCGTCGTCCTCGGGCACCTCGACCCCCAGGAAGTCGACGACGTCGCTGGCGAGCGACCAGTTCTCGGCCGCGTACACGTCGGAGAGCAGCACCTGCGCATGACGTCCGCGCACACGGACCGCGGCGAAGAACTCACCGGCGACCGAGACCAGGGCAGCGGCACCGCTGTCGCCCGGCAGCCGGCGCAGCCAGGTGATGAGGGCGTCGAGGTCGTTGGCGAGGTCGGGCTCGAGGGCCGCGACGACAGGCGTGCCGTCCTCGCGGTGCATGGCGATGATGAGGTCGACGTCGTCCTCGGAGGCGTCCTCGACGTCTCCCAGCTCGTCGTCGTCCAGGTCGTCGTCGGGCTCGTGGACGTCGGCGTCGGGAGCGTCCAGGGCCAGGTCGTCGGCGTCCTCCAGACCAGGACGGTCGTCCCCCAGCTCGCGGGGGTTCAGCTCGATCTCCTCGCCGGTCATGCGCCCATCTTCACACGCTCCAGTCCCCGGGGCGACGCGTTGTCCGGACGGGGGCCCACCGGGCCGTCTCGCCGCAAGGATTCGACCCCAGAACCTGCCTGAAGAGCCCTTCCGGGGTGGTGATCGCGGTTGCGCGGTCGATGTCGTTCGTCACGCCTCCCGGAGCACGGCCTCCCGCGATGTGCGAAGGTGAGCCCCGTGGACGTACGCGTGATCAACCACCCCCTGGTCTCTCACAAGCTGACCCTGCTGCGGGACAAGGGCACCCCGTCCCCGACCTTCCGGCAGCTGGTCGAAGAGCTGGTGATGCTGCTCGCCTACGAGGCGACCGACCAGGTGCGCGTGGAGCCGCGTGAGATCGAGACGCCGGTGACGACGACCATGGGAGTGCAGCTGTCGAAGCCGGTGCCGCTGGTGGTGCCGATCCTGCGCGCCGGGCTGGGGATGCTGGAGGGGATGTCGCGGCTGATGCCCTCGGCAGAGGTGGGCTTCGTCGGCATGGTGCGCGACGAGGAGACGCTGGAGCCGTTCACGTACGCCGAGCGGCTGCCGCAGGACCTCTCCGGCCGCCAGTGCTACGTGCTCGACCCGATGCTGGCGACCGGTGGTTCGCTGGCCGGGACCGTGCAGTTCCTCGTCAACCGGGGCGCCGACCACATCACGTGCATCTGCCTACTGGCCGCGCCGGAGGGGATCGAGCGGATGCGCGGGCTGCTGGACCAGGTGAACGTGCCCTGCACCCTGGTCGTGGCCGCCGTCGACGAGCGCCTCAACGAGCACGGCTACATCGTGCCGGGGCTGGGGGACGCCGGAGACCGGTTGTACGGGCTGGCGCACTGACCCGTCGCTCAGTCGGCCTGACCGCAGGCGCCGGGGACCTCTGGGAACCCGTGCGCTGGCACCCGCGGGGGGACATGTGCCGCCATGCCCCGCACCGCTGGCTGGCAGCGCCGTCTCTCATGGCGCCGCCTGCGTCAGACCTCGCGCCGCTTCGGTCTGCCTGGCCTCGACGCGGATCGTCCTCGTTCCTCGGACGATTCTTGCTCGACCGCCCGAGACGGTGACGGCGTGAGAGTGCGGCGCTCTGTCGCGGGGACCCCCGGGGTCGTGACCGTCCCTCCCGAACCAGCGCCCACGGCCCTGCGGTCGTACGTCGGCTCGTCGGCCTGACCGGTGCTGACGAGCACCAGCGCGAGGGCGGCCACGGCGAACGCCAGCGACCCGAGCAGCCAGGATGTCGCGGGCACGGGCGCCCCCGGCCACTGCCACTCGATCTTCGTGCGCGGCAGCATCGCCCCGTCGAGGCCGGTCGCGAAGCGGCGGAACAGGAACAGCAGCGCGGTGGCGTGGGCCACCGTCACCGCTCCCCACACCGCCAGCGCCTGCCCGCGGGTGAGGCTGAGCACCCGGGACCCCGTGGGCGCGACGCAGCAGCCCACCAGCACGGGCAGCAGCGGCAGCACGTACCTCGGTTGCACCACCTCGCCCACCCGCAGCAGCGAGGTCTGCAGCATGTACATCGGGATCGCGCACACCGCCGCCAGCGTCATGCCGATCGCCGCCACCTTGCCCAGGCTGAGCTGCCGCATCCCCGCGAGGCAGATCCCTCCGGCGGCGAGCAGCGCCGGCACGTGCACCAGGCTCGGCAGCGGCGCGTCGAGCTGACCGAGCTGCGAGCTGCCGTACGCCCCCGTCACCAGGCCGGGCAGGTCCGCCAGGTTGTCCAGGAACACCCGCTGGGCCGTACGCCCCACGGTGCTGACGCCTTCGGCCGCTCCCGCCTGCTGCGCGTTCGTCACCTGCAGCGATCCCACCAGCGCGTACGCCCCGGCGGCGCAGACCGCCAACGGCGCCAGCAGCAGCAGGGGCCGGCGGCGTACGCGGTCGACGCCGATCAGCGCCGAGGCGACCGCTGCCACCGCGACCATCGGGCCCGCGTCGCCGCGCGCGCACAGGGCCACCAGAACCCCCACCGCCACCAGGGCCGCCGACGCCACGACGTGACGCCGCCCCACGGCGCGCAGCAGGCTCTGCATGGCCAGGAAGACGGTGGAGACCCCGAGCAAGGACCAGCCGCTGGGGTTGACGGAGGCGACGAGGTAGACCCCCATCGGCACGTACGCGCCGAGCACCATGCAGGCGAGCTGGCGACGTACGGACCGGTCCCCCACGGCCACCACGGCGATCCCGAGCAGCACCGCGAGCACCCCGCCGGCCATGCGGGCGGCCAGCACCGACGCGTGCACGTCCTCACCGACGAGGAGGTGCAGCACCTTGTACATCCCGCCCGGGTACTGGCCCTGGTCCACCCGCCACGACGGGGCCAGCACCTCCTCGGACATGCCGTTCGCGCAGCCGGCCGACGCGTCCAGGTTGTTGCGCCAGCAGATGGCGTCGGGCGCGATCGCCTCCGGCACGTCGACCGTCAGCCGCTGCTGCGCGTCGCGGCTCACCTCGCAGCCCGACGACTCCACCGGCGGCGGGCACCAGATGCTGGCGAGGTGGTACTCCTCGTCAGGCGAGGACCCGAGCGGCGAGGCCACGGCCCATGCCCAGCCGGTGACCAGCGCGCACACCGCCACCAGCGCGGCGACCAGCAGCCGCATCGGCCGCGGGCGGGTCGCCGTCACGCTGGTGCTCACCGCGCGACCCTACCGCCTGACCTGGGCGGGTCCGGGAGAGGTCAGCCGCCGTGCAGCACCCGGCCGCGACCTGCACGAGACGTCAGTAGTAGTACGGGAACGCCGACCAGTCCGGGTCGCGCTTCTGCAGGAAGGCGTCGCGGCCCTCGACGGCCTCGTCGGTCATGTACGCCAGCCGCGTGGTCTCCCCCGCGAACACCTGCTGTCCCACGAGACCGTCGTCGACCGCGTTGAACGCGTACTTCAGCATCCGGATCGCCGTCGGCGACTTGCGGCAGATCTCCGCCGCCCACTCCAGCCCCACGTTCTCCAGCTCGGCGTGCGGCACGACGGCGTTGACCGTTCCCATCGCGTACGCCTCGTTGGCGTCGTAGGTCGCGCCCAGGAAGAAGATCTGCCGGGCGAACTTCTGACCCACCTGCCGCGCGAGATACGCCGACCCGTACCCGGCGTCGAACGACCCCACGTCGGCATCGGTCTGCTTGAACCGGGCGTGCTCCTCCGATGCGATCGTGAGGTCGCACACCACGTGCAGCGAGTGGCCCCCGCCCGCGGCCCAGCCGCCCACCAAGGCGATCACCGGCTTCGGCATGAACCTGATCTGACGCTGCACCTCAAGGATGTGCAGCCGCCCCAGCCGCGCCGGGTCGACATCCTCCTCGGTCTCCCCGTCGGCGTACTGGTAGCCCGCGCGGCCCCGGATCCGCTGGTCGCCACCGGAGCAGAACGCCCAGCCGCCGTCCTTCGGCGAGGGGCCGTTACCGGTGAGCAGGACACACCCGACGTCGGAGGCGGTGCGGGCGTGCTCCAGGGCCCGGTAGAGCTCATCGACCGTACGCGGACGGAAGGCGTTGCGCACCTCCGGGCGGTCGAACGCGATCCTCACCGCAGGCACGTCGACGGCCCGGTGATAGGTGATGTCGGTGAGGTCAAGGCCCTCGATGGGCCGCCAGCGCGAGGCGTCGAACGGATTCACCACGGCACCGTACCTCTGACCCCGAACGGGGGTAGAAAGGCGCGGGACAGACCCCTCAGGCAGGAGCAGAGTCGCCATGTCGTCGTTCTCGGACTGGATGGCCGCCACCGGCGGCTCATCCGGCATGGGTCTCGACGACCCCCACCTGGACGACCGAACGCTCGAGCTCCAGCGACGCCACGACGACCTGCTCGCGGAGGGTCGTCGCCTCGACAAGGCGCTGACCGACGCCCTGACGGCGTGGCGCGAGGCCACGGGCACGGGCGAGGCAGAGGGCGGCGCCGTGAAGGTGGTCGTCGATGCGCAGAACCGTCTGGTCGACGTGATCCTCTCCCCCAGAGCGCTGCGGCTCGGCTCCACCGACAGGCTGCGGACGGCCCTGCTCGACGCGAACGCCCTTGCCGTGGCGGACGTGGCGCAGCAGGTGCGTACGGCCGCCGGGCTCGCCGACGATGCCGATCCCCTGACAGGATTCCTCGAGTCGATGCCCGAGGTGACGGCGGTGCTCCCCTACGAGGTGCGCAACCCCCAGCCTCGTGACCGGCCAGACCCCCCGCAGCCGGAGAAGGAGGACGACGATGCCCGAGATCGACGGTGACTTCTTCGTGAGGTTCGACGAGGTCGCCGGCACCGCGTCCGGCCTCGCCAGGCTGGCCCGGGAGGCGACGACCTCGTACACAGCGCTGCTCGGCGGGTTCTCCGCCTTCACCGCCCCCTGGGGCGGCGGCGGGCCCGGCCAGGCCTTCTTCGCCGCCTACGCCGACGCCGCTCAGCAGGCCCTGGGCAACGCCGTCCAGGTGCCCCACCAGGTGGATGCGCTGGCGGGCAACATGAAGGCCACCGTCGAGAGCTACCAGTCGACCGAGGCGGCGAACAGCGCGGCGGCTCGAAGGGTGGAGCCGTGAGCCCGATCACCGTCTTCACCAGCCCCCGCGTCCCGGCCTGGGTCTCCGACGGTCTCTTCCCCGACTCCGACGAGGAGCAGCTGGCGGCGCTCGCCGCGCAATGGGACTCGTTGGAGGCGGCCGCGGGCCAGACCAGCGCCGGTGTCACCGACGCCTCACGACGCCTGTTCGAGGGCAACTGGACCGGCGGCTCGTGCCTGGCCGCGTCGGCGCAGATCGGCACGGTCTCGCGCTGGGCCGGCACGATCGGCTCGGCCAGCTCCGTCCTGTCGCGCGGCTGCACCCGGGCGACCTCGCTCGTGACCAACACGAAGACCGGCCAGAACGTGGTGCTGCTCGCCCTGGACAACCAGACCAAAGCGGCGGCCCTCCAGCTGCTGACCACCGACGTCGTGGCCGCGCAGCAGACGCTCGCGCAGCTGCGGCTCGTGCAGGTCGCCGCGCGACAGCGCCTCCAGCTGTACGACACCGCCCTCACTCAGCAGATGGGGGCGATCTCCTTCGGAGCCACGATCGAGCCGTCCCTCGCACCCCAGGCGCTCGGCGGAGCGGGCGGTCGGGGCAGTACGGGCGCCGTGGCGGGCGATCGGGCCGGCGGGCACGGGGCCACGCCGCTCGACCAGCCCGACGGTCCCCTCCCGGCCGCGGGCTGGGGCGCCGGGCTCGCGCCGGCAGCGAAGAACCCCCTGTCGGGCATCGACGTCGACGCGATCGTCGGTCACGACGACAACACCGCCCTGGCCACGGCCGCGCGCGATCGGACGCCGGTCCCCGCGCCTCCCGAGGCCGCGAAGGACGTGCCGGAGAACCCGGCGCTCGCGGCTGCCGTGACAGGCCAGGTCACCGGCACCGCACCGGCGACCGACCTGGAAGCCGAGAGCACGGCGCTGACCTGGGCGGCAGCCACCCTCACCACCGGAGCGCCCGTCGTCCCGCTGCCCGGCCCCGGCGACACCATCCCAGGGAAGGACCACAGCGGCCAGCTCCAACCCGCAGAGCTCCTGCCCGACGTCACCGGTGGGCACGGGGTCGCGGAGCTGGCCACCCCTGAGACGGGTGGTCGGGCTCCGACAGCGTCTCCCAGAGATGTCGGCCCCGCCCCCACCGAGAGCGACCGGTCGGATGTGCGAGGGCAGGGTCAGGGGGCCGGGCACAGGTCTGGAGACGTGCCCGGTCCCGGGCAGAGCCACGGTGCCCACCCCGGCGGCGAGGGACGTCAGGCCCGCTGGGCAGGCGACGACCTCGGCAACGGCGCCCCGGCCAGCGGCCTCGTCGGTGCCCCGCAGACCGGGACCTTCGAGGGGTCGAGCCCCGGTGGTCACCGGGGCGGCACTCCGAGTGGTGGCTATCCGAGCGGCGATGGCCCCCAGGCAGGCGGCTCCCAGGGCGGCGACCAGCGCGGCGAAAGTCGTCACGTAGACACCCGCCCCGCCAGCCAGCCGGGAGGCGGTCACCCCGGGGGCGGTTCCTCCGGTGGTGACTCCCGCGGCTCGGGCGACGCGGGGGGCTCCCGGAGCTGGAGCGGCGACGCCCCCGGGTCGCG
>ERZ501016.75-NODE-75-length-47480-cov-16.364555_pt1 | contig 47480 bp, 52 predicted proteins | sample MGYA00248889_ERZ501016 | MGnify/ENA primary metagenome ERZ501016 (study PRJEB25958, sample SAMN03398594) | human skin metagenome | study: EMG produced TPA metagenomics assembly of the Human Skin Microbiome Metagenome (human skin metagenome) data set. | reverse complement strand
GGCAGCCGTCCCGGCGGCGCGGCCTCGCGGGCCGAGGTCATCGCGCGGCTCGACCGCGACGGGCTGCTGCCCGCGATCACCTTCATCTTCAGCCGAGCCGGGTGCGAGGGCGCGGTGGCCCAGCTGCTCGCGCAGGACGTCCGGCTCGTGCCGCCCGAGGAGGGACGGCGCATCCGCCGCACCGTCGAGGAGCGCATCGCCGGGGTCGCCGACGAGGACCTCGGGATCTTGGGCTACCACGACTTCGTGGAGGCGCTCGGCCGGGGGTACGCCGCGCACCACGCGGGGATGCTCCCGACCTTCCGCGAGATCGTGGAGGAGCTGTTCACCGCCGGGCGGATCCGTGCCGTCTTCGCCACCGAGACGCTCGCGCTCGGCATCAACATGCCCGCCCGCACCGTGGTGCTCGAGAAGCTCGTGAAGTTCAACGGCGACGCGCACGTCGAGCTCTCCCCGGCGGAGTACACCCAGCTCACGGGGCGCGCCGGACGCCGCGGCATCGACGTCGAGGGGCACGCGGTGGTCGTCTGGTCGCGCGGCATCGACCCGCTGGCCGTGGGCGGCCTGGCGTCGACCCGCACATACCCGCTCAACTCGTCCTTCCGCCCGACGTACAACATGGCGGTCAACCTGGTGGAGCGGGTCGGGCGCGCCGAGGCCCGCGACATCCTCGAGACGTCGTTCGCGCAGTTCCAGGCCGACCGCGCCGTCGTCGGACTCGCCACGCAGGTGCGCCGCAACGAGGAGGCCCTCGACGGCTACCGCGAGGCGATGACCTGCCACCTCGGGGACTTCGAGGAGTACTCCGCGCTGCGCGAGCAGATCCGCCAGCTCGAGAAGTCCATGGCCCGCGAGCGGTCCTCGTCGCGGCGCGCCGAGATCGAGCAGTCGCTGGGGGACCTGCAGCCCGGCGACGTCATCTCGCTGCGCGAGGGCCGTCACACCGGCATGGCGATCGTCGTCAACGCCAACACCGCGGGCCGCAACAACCCGCCGACGCCGCTCGTGATCAACGCCGACGGGCGGGCGCGACGACTGACGGTCCACGACGTCGACGCGCCCGTGCGTCCCGTCACTACCCTGCAGCTGCCCCGCAACTTCAACGCCCGCAACACCAAGATGCGCAAGGACCTCGCCTCGACGGTGCGGGCCAAGGTGCCCTACGAGCCGCCGCCGCGCGGCAGGGGGAAGCGGTCGGCAGGCGACGAGAGCGGCTCGGCATCCGCTGGGGAGCAGGCGGTCGCCTCGCTGCGGCAGCGGATGAAGGCCCACCCCTGCCACCAGTGCCCCGAGCGCGAGGACCACGCCCGCTGGGCCGAGCGCTACCACCGGCTCGAGCGTGAGACGCACGGGCTGCGGCGCAAGGTCTCCGGCCGCACCAACTCCGTGGCCCGGCAGTTCGACCAGATCTGCGACCTGCTGTCCGAGCTCGGCTACCTCGACGCCGCCGGGGAGGCGGTCACCCCGAGCGGTCAGATGCTGCGACGCCTCTACTCCGAGAAGGACCTCCTGGCCGCCGAGTGCCTCGCCCACGGTGTCTGGCAGCGGCTCGACGGGCCCTCGCTGGCCGCGGTCGTCTCCGCCCTGGTCTACGAGCCGCGGCGCGACGAGAGCGACCCCAACCCGCGCACCCCGGGCGCCGACGTCGCCGAGGCCTACCAGCAGATGGTGCGGCTGTGGGCCACGATCGCCGACCGAGAGGCCGCCGCGCACCTGCCCGAGACCGGCCAGCCGGACGGCGGCATGCTCTGGTCCGTCCACCGCTGGGCCTCGGGCCAGGCACTCGAGGTGTGCCTGCGCGACTCCGACATGGCGGCGGGCGACTTCGTGCGGCGGTGCAAGCAGGTGGTGGACCTGCTCGGCCAGGTCGCGACGTGCGCCCCCCAACCCGCCCTGGCCGCCACGGCCCGAGCGGCGATCGACCTGGTGATGCGCGGCGTCGTCGCCGCCGACCGCCTCGACTGACCTACCGGGGGTAAGGGCATCGACCGGCCTTCGTCCCCCAGGTCGATGAGCCCGCCGGGGGTAGGAGCATCGACCGGGCTTCGTCCGCCAGGTCGATGATCCCGCCGGGGGTAGGAGCATCGACCGGGCTTCGTCCGCGGCGTGGCACAGACCCGGGCCCACCGGACCTGCCTAGCCTGAGCACGTGACAGCCCCGAAGACGCCCGCGCCCCGCCGGCCGGCGCTCCGCCTCACCCCGCGTGGCAGGGTCGTCCTCGCGGTTCTCGGCCTCGTGGTCGTGCTCGCGCTCAGCCTGCTCATCCGCAGTTGCACCGCCAAGCCCGCCGGATCCGCCGCGCCCAGCATCACCACCCCGAGCGCCGGCACCCCGGGCACGCCGGCCACCACCACCGCCGCGTCCACGTCCGGCGCAACGAGCACACCTGCCGCCACCCGATCCTCACCGACCACCGCCTCGCCGAGCGGCGCCACCAGGTCGGGACCCCGGCAGGCCGAGGGCGGCGGCATACGACGCTCGGGAACCACGGGCGACGGCACCTGGACGGCGGCCCCGACCGCGGTCAAGCCCGCGCGGCAGACCCCCACCGTCCACCGGTATGCCGTCAAGGTCGAGCGGGGCACCGGCATCGACGCGGCGGCGGCGTCACGCGAGATCGCCGGAGTCCTCAACGACCCTCGCGGGTGGATCGGCTACCGGGGGGCATCGTTCGAGCTCGTGCCGGACGCCCATCAGGCCGAGTTCACGATCCATGTCGCGTCGCCCCCGACGACCAACCGCATGTGTCTGCCCCTGCAGACGTTGGGCCTGTGGAGCTGCCGTCACGGCGACGACGTGATCCTCAACTCCGACCGCTGGACCCTGCAGACGCCGTCCTTCACGGACGTCGCGGCCTACCGCGCGTATCTCGTCAACCACGAGGTGGGGCACTTCCTCGGCCACGGTCACCGGCAGTGCGGCGGCAAGGGGCAGGTCGCACCGGTCATGATGCAGCAGAGCAAGGGCCTGGCTGGCTGCACCCCGAACCCGTGGCCCACCGCTGGCGAGCTCAGCGCACCCTGACGGATCGCGGGGTCAGATGATGTGCAGGGCCGACAGCACCCGGGTGAAGCTCGACGCCACGCCCAGCTCGTCCGCCACCGCCGACATCAGCCGCACGTCCGCCACCTCGGTCGGCAGCCGCAACGAGTCCAGCGTGACCCCCGGCAGTGGCGCGTCGTGGGCGACCCGCACGACGCGCGGCGCCACGTCGAGGTAGGCCGACGCCTCCTCGAGCCGGGCCCGGCGGGCTCCCCTGATGGCGGGGTCGCCACCGTCGACGGCGGCTCGGAGTGCGGGCAGGTCGCCATACTGCTGGATCAGGGCCGCGGCCGTCTTGTCGCCGATGCCCTGCACGCCCGGGAGACCGTCGCTGGTGTCGCCGCGCAGCACCGCCATGTCGGCATAGGCGGCGCCGGTCGCCACCCCGTGCTTGGCGGCGAGATAGGCCTGGTCGATCACGTCGGCGTCCCGCACGCCGCCACGCGCGGTGTAGACCACGCGCACCCCCGACTCGTCGTCGACGAGCTGGAAGAGGTCTCGGTCGCCGGTGACGACGTCGATGGGAAGCTGGCGACGGTGCCGGTGGACCAGTGTCCCGATGACGTCATCCGCCTCGTAGCCCGCCGCGCCGACTCGCGAGATCCCTATCGCCGCCAGGGAATCAATGATGACAGGCACCTGCGGGACCAAGGCCTCGGGGGTGGCCTCGGAGTCCGCGGACCCGGCAGCGAGGCGGTGGGTCTTGTAGGTCGGGATCGCCGCCACGCGGAAGGCCGGACGCCAGTCCTCGTCCCAGCACGCGGCGAGGTGAGTGGGGGCATGGGTCGTGACCAGCGTCGCCACCATGTCCAGGAAGCCCCGCACGGCGTTGGACGGCGGCGAGTCCGGGGTCTTGCGGCGATCCGGGACGCCGTAGAAGGCCCGGTAGTACAGCGACGCCGCGTCGAGCAGCATGAGACGAGAGCTCGCAGAGTAGGGAGGCGGCGTCATGGGCCCAGTCTGCCGGATGGCGGCGGACTCGGTGGCGCTCCCCTCCGGCCGGGACCGTGTGCGGCAGCTAGTGTTGCGGGATGGAGACTGTCGACCAGCAGATCGTCGCGCACCTGTCGCGGGACGGCCGCATGTCCTACACCGACCTCGGCAAGGCGACCGGCCTATCCACGTCGGCCATCCACCAGCGGGTGCGGCGGCTGGAGGAACGCGGGGTCATCACCGGCTACCGCGCGACGATCGACCCGGACGCGGCGGGGCTGCCGCTCGCGGCCTACATCTCCATCGCGCCGCTCGACCCGACCGAGCCGGACGACATCCCCGACCGTCTGCGCGACGTCCCGGCCATCGAGGCGTGCCACTCGGTGGCGGGCGACATGTCCTACCTGCTCAAGGTGCGCGTCGCGACGCCGCACGAGCTGGAGGAGCTGATCGCGCTCGTGCGCTCCCGCGGCAACGTGTCGACGCGCACCACGGTGGTCCTGTCGACCTCCTGGGAGGGGCGGTCGGCGAGTGCAGGCCGTATGCCGGTCCGCGCTGCGGCCGATCCCGCGGCGGCTGCTCCCGCGGGAGCGGGGGCAGGCTCGGTCGAGGCCGACGGCGTCAGCGAGCGATCGGCGCCGTGACGGCAGCGGTCACCGCCACGAGGTCGGACGGCGCCAGCTCGAGGTCGACGCCGCGCCGTCCACCGCTGACCAGCACCGTCGCGTGCGCGGCGGCGGAGTCGTCGAGCACCGTGGGCAGTGCCCGCCTCTGACCGATGGGGCTGATCCCACCCACCACGTAGCCCGAGCTGCGTTCTGCTGCAGCCGGATCCGCCATCGTCGCGCGCTTGACGCCGAGCGCGTGGGCGATGGCCTTGAGGTCGAGCCGTCGGTCGACGGGGACGATGCCCACGGCGAGACCGGAGCCCGTGTCGACGAGCAGGGTCTTGAGGACGCGGGCCGGGTCGACGCCCAGGGCCTCGGCCGCCTCCAGCCCGAACGACGGCGCCGCCGGGTCGTGCTGGTAGGCCCGCACCTCATAGGGCACCTGCGCCCGGTCCAGCGCGATGGTCGCGGGGGTGCCGGATGAGGCGTGCTTGCTGGCCATGGCCTCACTGTATGCCGCAGCCGCCCGCCGCCTCGCGGGGCGGCAGGCTACGGGCGGCGGGCGGCATACGGCCCGAAAACCTGCCGGGGGCGGGATCATCAGCCTGGCGAACGAAGCCCGGCTGATGCGCCTGCCGGGGGCGGGATCATCAGCCTGGCGAACGAACCCCGGCTGATGCCCTTACCCACGGTAGGTGTGGATGTCGGAGGGGTGCGTGGCCAGCGGCGTGACCTCGACCGTCATGTACGCGAACAGCGGGAGGTTCCACAGGATCTCGTGGAGCCGCTCGTTGCTCTCGACGTCGAAGACCGAGATGTTGGAGTACTGGCCAGCACACCGCCAGATGTGCCGCCACTCACCACCGCGCTGCAGGTCCTGGGAGTACGCCTTCTCGCGGGCGAGGGTGGCGTCCCGCTCGGCCGGATCCAGGTCGTGGGGGATCGCGACGTCCATCTTCACGGCGTACAGCATGGTGTGCTCCTTGGTGCAGGTGGTGGGTGGTGGCAGGGTCGAGGCTGGCTCAGGCGCGGACGGGGTCGATCACGAAGTCGTAGTCCACGACCTTGCCCTGGCCGTCGGCGGCCGGCCTGGGGTCGAGCATGAGCTCGGGCTTGACGGACGTGGCGATGTCGTCCTCGTTGTGGGGGTCGCCGGGGAAGTAGAGCTGCGCGGTGAGCAGCTCGTGGTCGGGCGCCGAGACCTTGAGGTGCATGTGGGCGGGGCGCCAGGCGTGCCAGCCCGCGGCGGCGATCAGCTTGCCGCAGGCGCCGTCGGTGGGGATCTGGTAGGGAGCGGGGATGATCGAGTGGATCTCGAAGCGGCCCTCGTCGTCGGTGGTGAAGGTGCCTCGGAGGTTCCACTCGGGCAGGCCGGGAGCATACTGGCTGTAGTAGCCGCCCGCGTCCGCGTGCCACAGCTCGACCTTGGCGTGGGGGAGGGCGGAGCCGTCGGTGGTGCGCACCTGACCTTGGAAGGTCAGGGCCTCGCCGGGCTCGTCGTCGCGCATCGGGATGGTGCCGTGCGAGCCCTGCTCCGGGGAGTCCGGGACGTAGTACGGACCCTCGATGGAGCCCTTGTTGCCCTGGCGGTGATCGGTGTTGACGTCCTCGACGACGTGCTCGAACCACACGTCGAGAAAGAGCGGCCACTCGCCGTCCTCGCCGACCTGGATCAGCCAGGACTTGAGGACGTCGTACTCCTCGTAGGTGAGGCGGTGCTTGCGGATGACCTCGTGGAGGGCCTCGATGGCCTCGGTGGCGATCGCGTCGACGCGCTCCTGCGGCACCTCGAGGGTGCGCTGCTTCTTGCGGAAGGCGGCGGTGGCGTTGGCGCCGGAGTCGGCGGCGCGCGCCTCGAGCGTGGTCGGGGTGGGCTGGGTGGTGTCGGTGCTCATGATCTCTCCTTGGGGTGGCATCGGTGCCACCGGTCTGTGGTGTGCGGTGCGGGTCGTGCTGGCGGGTGGCGGCGGGGCGGTGGTGCCGTGCGGTCAGAGGCCGTATGGCGCCCCGCCGTCAGAGGTCGACGCGGTAGTGCTGGAGCTTGTCCTCGTCGACGGTGACCCCGATGCCGGGGCGGCCGCTGACGGCGAGGGTGCCGTCGTGGATCTGCAGGGGCTCGGCGAGCAGGTCGTCGCTCATGTCGAGGAAGTTGGACAGCTCGCCCGCGCGGCGGGTCGTCGCGTCGTAGGCCGAGCCGAAAGCGACCGCGCACGCGGTGCCCAGCTGCCCGTCGATCTGGTTGCCGATCACGACCTCGACCCCGAGGCCCTGGCACTGGTGCAGGACGCGGCGGGAGTCGGTGAAGCCGGTACGGGCGGTCTTGATGCTGATGGCGTTCGCGGAGCCGCCGAGCAGCTCGCGCGTCACCTCTCCGGGGGTGGTGGCGCTCTCGTCGGCGACGGTGGGGATGGTGGTGCGGGACGCCAGCCAGCGGCGACCGAGCACGTCGTCGGCGGGGCACAGCTCCTCGGCCAGGGTGAGGTCGAGGTCGGCCATCGCGTCCAGGGCGCGGGCGGCCTCGGACGGGGTCCATCCGCGGTTGCCGTCGACGTAGAGCTCCACCGCGTCGCCGAAGTGCTTGCGCAGGGCCCGGCACACGTCGACGTCCAGGCGGAAGGGGCGACGCCCGACCTTGACCTTGAAGGTCGTGATGCCGTACGTCGAGCGCATGCGCTCGGCCTCGTCGACCATGGCCGCCGGGTCGGCGAAGCCCAGCATATGACTCACCCGCATGCGGTCGGCGTAGCCGCCGAGCAGCTCGGTGACCGGGCGCCCGAAGGCCTGGCCCACGACGTCCCACAGGGCCATGTCCAGGGCTGCCTTGGCCGTGGGGTTGCCGACGGTCCGGCGCAGCCGGGCGTGGATCCGCTCGCGGTGCAGCGCGTCGGTCCCGACGACGGCCGGGGCAAAGATCTGGGAGATGACGGCGACGATCGAGGCCTGGGTCTCGCCATACGTGAACGGACGAGATGGAGCCTCGGCCACGCCCACGAGGCCGCCCGCGGTGCGCACCCGGACGAGCACGTGCTCGGCGACGCTCACCGACCCGCTGGCAAAGGCCAGGGGCTTGCGGTAGGGGATGGCGAAGGGAATGGTCTCGACCTCGGTGATGGTGAGGTCGGCGCTGCTGGCGCCGGGCGCAGTGGACGCAGTGGCCGGGAGGGCGGTCATCGGGGGTCCTTCCGATCGGGGGCGGCCTGCAGGAGGTCGTGCTCCTCGAGGGTCTGCACGAAGGCCTCCACCAGGGGGTTGGGCTGGTCGGCGCGCCACGCGAGCGCCAGGTCGACGGTCGCGGTGCCGGGCAGGTCGGCAAAGGTCACGCCCTCCAGGCCGGAGGCGCGGGTCGAGGCCGGGACCAGGGCGATGCCGAGGCCGCCGGCCACGAGGGACAGCAGGGTCGACATCTCGGTGACCTCGTGCTCGATGGTGGGGTAGAAGCCGGCGTCCAGGCAGGTGCGGACCACGGCGTCGGTCACCACGGAGCGTGCGCTCGGCGCCAGGACGACGAAGGACTCCTCGACCAGGGCGTGGACGGTGACCTCCGGGTCGTCGACGAGGCGGTGGCCCGACGGCAGAGCGAGCACGAGGGGCTCGCGGGCGACCAGGCGAGTGGTCAGGCGGTCGTCGCGGACGGGCAGGCGCAGGACACCGACGTCGATGCGACCCGCGTCGAGGTCGTGCACCTGCTGCGGCGTGAGGCGGTCGGTCTGGAGCTGCAGGCCGACCCCCGGCATACGGGCCTTGACCAGGGCAGCCATGCGGGGGAGGTAGCCGTAGGTCGCCGACCCGGTCAGCGCGATCCGCAGGACCCCCACCTGGCCGCGGGCGATGCGGCGGGTGCGCTCCACGGTGTCGTCGAGCGCCGCGAGGATGCGCCGGGCGTCGGCCACGAAGACCTCGCCGGCCGGCGTCAGCGCGACGGTGCGGGTGGTCCGCTCGAACAGCTCGACCTGGAGCTCGTCCTCGAGCTGGCGGACGGCCTGGGACAGCGGCGGCTGGGAGATGTGCAGCGAGCGCGCGGCGCGGCCGAAGTGACGTTGCTCGGCCACGGCGACGACGTAGCGCAGGTGACGCAGCTCCATCGGTGACCTCCTCGTCGGTGAGGGCAGTGCGTTCGCTCCCTCGCCACGGTAGGGCGGCCCGATTGATCTACACAAATACCCGTTCACGCCTCATTGATAGGCATCAGGTGTCAATCGCTCCCTGGGTCAAACCTTGGGCAGATGACCGGGGCGAGGCCCCTCGGACAAGGGCGGCAGTGGTCTGGAGCACGCGGCCAGACCGCCTCTGCCGCAGCGCAGTCCGTGCCGACGACGCCACAGGAGGAACCATGCCGCACCCCACCGGCACCCAGAAGGGAAGCACTTCTTCGAGGGCGGCTGGATCTACCTCGCCCACGACTCGCAGGTGGCCAAGCCCGGCGACTACTTCACTACCTACAGGGGTAGGGGTGGGCGGGGACAGCGGGAGGGGCGCTCAGACCAAGGAGGCGGTGCGCGAGGCCGCCGCGGCAGCGAGCTCCGCGGCGTGCGCAGCGGCCACGGCACCCTCGTCGCGCTGCTCGCGCCACCAGCGCTGCCCGCTCTCGGGGAGGGTGTAGATCGGGTCGTAGTAGGCGTAGTCCGTGCTGGTGACGTCGACCTCCTCGCCCTCGATCGACGTGCGGTAGTTCTTGCGCCACAAGGAGATCCCGCGCTCGCGGTCGTACTCCTCGACCTGGTGCACCCACCGCTTGCCGACGAACGGCACGTCGCAGACGATGCGCGGCGTCGCGAAGCCGGGCAGGTATCCCATGATCGCGTGCTGCAGCTGCTGGGCCTCGGCGAGCGACAGCCGCCAGTGCTCGCTGAACGGGATCATGTCGCACATGTAGAAGTAGTAGGGGTTGATCGCCGCCTCGTCGCGCATCGTGAAGCACAGGTCGAGCAGGGCCTCGGGCGAGTCGTTGATGCCGCGCATCAGCACGCCCTGGTTGCGGATCGACCGCACCCCGGCCTCGTGCATCAGCCGGGTGGCGTGGGCCACCGAGGGCGTGAGGGACTGGGCGTTGTTGATGTGCGTGTGGACGGCGAGCCCGACGCCGCGGCAGGCGGCGGTCCACGACACCCGTCCGAGGCCCTCGACCACGTCGGGCGCCGACCAGTGCTGGGGCAGGCCCATGAGCGCCTTGGTGGCGAGGCGGATGTCGCGGATGTTGTCGATCTCCAGCAGGCGCATGAGGAAGGACTCGAGGTTCTTCCACGGCATGTTGGCGACGTCGCCGCCCGAGACCACGACGTCGCGGACCTGCGGGGACCCCTTGAGGTAGTCGATCATCGCGTCGAGCCGGTCGACGGGCTTGCCGGCGAGCTTGAGCTTGGTGACCTGCGCCGTGGAGTTGCCGACGAGGTCCATGCGCGTGCAGTGGCCGCAGTACTGCGGGCAGGTGGGCAGCAGCTCGGCGAGCACCTTGGTGGGGTAGCGGTGGGTGAGGCCCTCCGCCACCCACATGTCGGCCTCGTGCAGGGAGTCCCGCGAGGCGTGGGGGTGGCTCGCCCAGTCCGTGCGCCGGTCGGAGTACACCGGGAGCATGTAGCGGCGGACCGGGTCTGCGAGGAACGCGGCGCTGAACTCCGCTCCCGCCGCCGGCATGGGGGCGTCGACGGCCGGGACCATGGTGTTGAGCATCTGCGGCGGCACCAGCATCGACATGGTGGCCCGCTCGGCCTGGTCGCGCTCGAGGTCGGCGTAGACCTCCTCGGTGAGCAGGTCGCCCATGAGCTCACGCAGCTGCCGGACGTTCTTGACGCACCGGGTGCGCTGCCACTGGGCGCTCGCCCACTCCTTGTCGGTCACGTCGCGCCAGCCCGGCAGCCGCCTCCAGTCGGGCTCCACGAGCTCGCGCCGACGGTAGACGTATGGTTGCTCCATCGCACTCATGACCCCTACGGTAGCGGAGAGTTTGCGGCCTGCAACAGTATGGTCAACAGGTTTTGCACCATCACCCATCTCAGAGTGGAGAATCGGTATGCACAATGCGCACGTCACGCGTCCCCGCGCAGCTGCCGCCACGCCCCCTGCGACCGGCGCCTCGCCATTCGGCCTGCACCGGGTGATCCTCGGCCCCGGCGAGCGACCCGCACTGCCGCAGGCCGCCCGGCGGCTCGACGACCGGCCCGAGATCTGGCCCGACGAGGTCCGCGTGTGCGTGGAGACCCTCAACCTCGACGCCGCGAGCTATCGCCAGCTCCGGGGGTCGTATGCCGGGAGCGCCCTGCGCCAGGCGGTGCTCGACATCGTCGGCGAGCGCGGCAAGATGCAGAATCCCGTCACGGGGTCCGGCGGCATGCTGATCGGCACGGTGGACGAGGTCGGCCCAGAGAGCCCGCTCGGGCTGCGGCCGGGGGACCGCGTGGCCACCCTGGTGAGCCTGTCCCTGACGCCGCTGCGGATCACCGACGGGCTCGCCCGCTGGGACGGCGAGGACGAGCGGATCCCGGCCGAGGGCCACGCCATCCTCTTCGGCCGCTCGATCGCCGCGGTCCTGCCCGACGACCTCGACCCCGAGCTCGCGCTCATGGTCATGGACGTCTGCGGCGCCCCCGCGCTCGTGGACCGCGTGGTGCGGGAGCACCGGTCGCGCACGGGGGCGGCGCCGGACGTGCTCGTCCTCGGCGGCGCGGGCAAGTCGGGCTCCCTGTCGCTCGCCGCCGCACGCCGGGCCGGAGCAGCCCACCTCACCGCGGTCGTCCCCGTCCAGGTGGAGGCGGACCTGCTGTCGGGCACGACGCTCGCTGACGACGTCGTCCTGGCCGACGCGCGAGACCCCCTCGGGCTCCTCGATGCCGTCGAGACCGCCCACGGCCCGGCCGACGTCACGGTCGTGTGCGTGGACGTGCCGGGCTGCGAGCACCCGTCCATCCTCGTGACCCGCGACGGCGGGACGATCGTCTACTTCTCCATGGCCACCAGCTTCAGCGCCGCCGCGCTCGGCGCCGAGGGCCTGGCGGCCGACGTGCGCATGCTCGTGGGCAACGGCTACACCCCGGGGCACGCGGCCCTGGCGCTCGACCTGCTGAGGTCCGACCCGTCGGTGCGCGCGTTGTTCGAGGGGCGTCTGGCGCCCCGGGCACACTGACGCCATGCGACGACGCACCCTTTACCGCAACGGCCACGTCTACGTCCCCACCCGCGGCTTCCCCACAGCCATGCTGGTGGACGATACGCGGGTGCTCTGGGTCGGCGGCGAGGCCGACGCCGACGGCCAGGTGGACGAGGCCCACCGGGTGGTGGACCTGCACGGGTGCCTGGTGACGACGCCGTTCGTCGACCCGATCCACTTCGTGGCCGAGAGCGCCGAGTGGCGCTCGCTGACCCAGCTGACGGGGGCGCGCTCGCTGACCGAGGCGCTGGACCGGCTGGCGGCCGCCGCACGCACGTCGCAGGGCCCGGTGACGGGCTTCGGCTACGACGAGGGACGCTGGCCCGAGCAGCGCCCGCCGACGCCCGAGGAGCTGGCTCGCGCCGTGGAGGGACGACCGGCCGTCATCCTGCGGGCGGACAAGGGGGCCTGCGTCTGCTCCCCGGCGTTCACCGCCGGCGCCGCGCAGGTGGGGGTGGACACCCGCAGCCTGGCCGACATGACGCGCAGGCCGGGCCTCGGCGCGCTCCTCACGGGGGTCGTGGCGCAGCGGACGCCCGCCCAGCAGCAGGCGATCCTCGACGGCGCCCTGTCGGCCGCGGCGGCCCACGGCATCGGCTGCTTGCACGACCACATCTCCAGCCCGCGGCTCCTGGACGGCTTCACGACGACGCGCCCGCAGCTGCCGGGCCCGATCGTGCAGCGCTACCTGCGGCACGTCTGCCGCCCCGACGAGGACCCCGCCGTGCTCCTGCGGGAGCACGACCTGCACGGCTTCATGCTGCAGGTCGACGGGCCGGTCAACAGCCACCAGGCGGCCCTGCACGAGACCTACATCGACCTGCCGGGCCAGGTCGGCCCCGACCCGATGCCCGCCGAGACGATCGCCGAGCACCTCGTCGCCGCATCGCTCGCCGGGATCCGCACCAGCCTCGTCGCGATGGGGGACCGGGCGGCCGACGCCATGATCGACGGCATGCGCACCGCGGTGCGGACCGTGGGGCTGGACCGCTTCCGCTCGCTGCGCCACCGCACCATGACCCTGGCCCTGGCGGACCCGCGCGTGCTGGGCACGCTGATCGACCTCGGGGTGGTCGTGGTGCGCGTCCCCCAGGTGGACAGCCGTTGGGGAGGGCCGGAGGGGGACTTCACGCGGGCCCTCGGCACCGTCCGGGCGCGCGAGATGATGCGCTTCGGCTCGCTCGGCGTCGACGGCCTGCTCACCGCACTCGCCAGCACCTCGCCGTGGCTGGACCTCGACCCGTGGCAGACCCTGCGCTCCGCCCGCTGGCATCGGTTCGAGGAGGAGCGGGTCTCTGTGGGAGAGGCCTTCCGCGCCCACACGGTGGGCGGCTGGCACGCCTCCGGCCACGACACCCGCGGCTACCTCGGCGTCGGGCTCCCGGCCGACTTCGTGGTGTGGGAGGTGCCGCCGGGCGAGCTCGGCGAGGGCCCGCACTCCCAGCTCGAGACCCCCGGCCTGCCGCGGCTGCGCCCGGAGGCCCCCACCCCCCGAGCCCTGCTGACGGTCGTCGGCGGACGCACGATCCACGAGAGCGAAGGAGCTCTGCCATGACCCGCACACCCGCGCCGGGTGCCCGCGCCCACCTCGACCTGGACCCGCAGGTCGTACGTCGCGCGAGGAGCCTCGCCCGCCGGGCGGGACGCCCGGTCGTCCGCCTGGCGCAGGAGCACACCACGGTCTCGGTCGAGCGCGCCACGCTGCGCCTCGCGGGGCTGGCCGGCGCCGACCACGAGCGCGTCCCGTGGGTCAACCACCTGGTGGCGGGCGTGCGCGACCAGGTCGGGCTCGAGGGCGGGGTCACCACGCCGGTGCACGACGCCCTGGCGCGCGGCGAGGCCCCCGACCTGCTCACCCTGGCGCAGAAGGCCGCTGCGGGCGCCGTGACCTTCCGTGTGCCGGAGGGCAAGGACCGCACTGCCGCCCAGCGCCTCGCGAGACGTGCCGTCACCCAGGGGATGACGCGCATCGACCGCCAGCGCGCAGCCCGGGAGCGCCTGATCGCCAAGGTCGGCGACGCCCCCGCCCGCCCGTGGGTCTACCTCATCGTGGCGACCGGCGACATCTACGAGGACATGCCGCAGGCCCAGGCCGCGGCCCGCGGGGGCGCGGACGTCATCGCCGTCATCCGCTCGACCGGCCAGTCGCTGCTGGACTACGTCCCGGAGGGCGCAACCCGCGAGGGCTACGCCGGGACCTACGCGACGCAGGAGAACTTCCGCCTGATGCGGGCCGCCCTCGACGAGACCAGCAAGGAGCTGGGCCGCTACGTCCGGCTCACCAACTACGCCTCCGGGCTGTGCATGCCGGAGATCGCCACGCTGGCGGGCCTCGAGCGGCTGGACATGATGCTCAACGACTCGATGTACGGCATCCTCTTCCGCGACATCAACCCCATCCGCACCTTCGTCGACCAGCGCTTCTCCCGGCAGGTCCACGCCCGCGCCGGCATCATCATCAACACCGGCGAGGACAACTACCTGACGACCGCGGACGCCGTCGAGGCGGCGCACACGGTGACGGTCAGCCAGCTGCTCAACGAGTACTTCGCCAAGGAGGCCGGGCTCGAGGACTGGCAGCTCGGCCTCGGCCACGCCTTCGAGATCAACCCGGACCTGCCCGACTCGTTCCGCATGGAGCTGGCGCACGCCATGCTGGCCCGCGACCTGTTCCCCCGGGCGCCGCTCAAGTGGATGCCCCCCACCAAGCACATGACCGGTGACGTCTTCCGCGGCTACCTGCTCGACGGCTTCTTCAACCTCGTCGGGGGCCTCACCGACCAGGGGATCCTCTTGGTCGGGATGATGACCGAGGCGGTCGTCACGCCGTTCCTGTCCGACCGCGACCTGGCCCTGCAGAACGTCCGCTACGCCCTCGAGGCCGGGCGCGGCCTGCGCGAGGACTTCCGGCCGCCGCCCGACGGCTTCGTCCAGACCAGGGCCCGCCAGGTGCTCTCCGAGGCCGTGGACCTGCTCGACCGGATCGTCGACGACACCCTGCTGGACGCCATCGCCGACGGGACCTTCGGCCTCATGAAGCGGCCCGCCGACGCCGGCAAGGGTCTGGACGGCGTCATCCGCAAGGGCCCGGACTACGACAACCCCGCCATGACCCTGCTCGAGGAGGGTGCGACGCGATGAGCGAGATCATCAGGCCGTATGGCGACACCACCGGCGACGGCATGATCCAGGTGTCCTTCACGCTGCCGGTGCCGCACGACAAGCGCGCCGAGGGCGCGGCGCTGCAGCTCGCCGACAAGATGGGGATCAAGCCCGCCCTGCTGGTGCACGCCCGGGCGATCGGCCCGGACTTCACCTTCTTCGTCGTCTACGGCTCGGTCACCCACCTGGTGGACCTGCGGGACGTGCACGTGGTCGAGCGCGACTACCCGCTCCTGCCGGCCAAGGACGTCAACGCCGCCATCAAGCGACAGCTGCGCCGCCCGCTCGTCGTGGTCGGCGCCTGCATCGGCACCGACGCCCACACGGTCGGCATCGACGCGATCCTCAACATCAAGGGCTTCGCGGGCGAGAAGGGGCTGGAGTACTACTCCGAGATCACCGTGGTCAACCTCGGCGCCCAGTTCCGCGTGCCCGAGCTCGTCGAGCGGGCCCGCGCCGAGCAGGCCGACGCGGTCCTCGTGTCCCAGGTCGTCACCCAGCGGGACGCCCACATCACCAACACCCAGGAGATGTCGGCGGCCTTCCGCGAGGCCTATCCCGCAGGCACCGCACCGCTGCTCGTCGTCGGGGGACCCCGGTTCGACGAGTCCGCCGCCGCCGAGCTCGGCGTGGACCGGGTCTTCGGCAAGGGGACGACGCCCGGCGAGGTGGCGTCATACCTCGTCCACGCCATCTCCCACCGCCGCACCGCCGACCCCAGCACCGCCGACCCCAGCACCGCCGAGGAGCCAGCCCGATGACCATCCCAGCCACCCCGACCCTGCCGTCGTCTCCGCCCGAGGTCGGCGCCACCGTCGTCCACCGGCGCTACGTCCCCTACAGCCACGCGCACTACGCGGGCAACCTCGTCGACGGCGCCTACTCGCTGGCTGCGTTCGGCGACGTCGCGACCGAGATGTGCATCCGCACCGACGGCGACGAGGGCCTCTTCGCGTCCTACAGCGACGTGCAGTTCTGCGCGCCCGTGCGGGCGGGGGACTGCCTCGAGATCACCTGCACCCTGGTGCGGGTGGGCTCGCGGTCCCGCGAGATGGACTTCGCGGTCCGCGTCGTCGCCCGGGGCATGCCGGACCGAGGGGCGTCGGCCGCCGAGCTGCTTGACCCGCCCGTGATCGCCACGACGGCTCGCGGAGTGGTCGTGGTGCCGGAGCGTCGCGACGTCTGACAGACGCGATCACCCTCGCCCAAGCTTAGATGGCGCACCGTCATCTGGTCCACTCGTTCGGCCGAAGACGCGATCATCGTGGGCATCCTGGCGACACGCCGTAGTCACCCGACTTTTTTCGACGCAGGCTCAGGCCCCTGACCAGCGGTTCTCCCCATCGTCGCAGGTCAGAGGGTGTTTGACAGCGACTGTGGGTGAGGCTCTAGGTTGACGGAGGTTGTCCGACCACTGGAGTGGGGTCCGATTCGGGTCCCCCGTCGTGGACGGTGGTGATCACTCCCTGGGGAGCGCCCGATCGGGTGAATCCGGGTCATCGTCCGTGCTCGGCGGCGCCGCTCAGCGATCACCGCACCTCGGACAGCAGCACGACCCGCACGCCTAGTAGATAACGGCGCAGACCCGGCATCCGGTCGGGTCCGCGTCGGCCCCAACGGCCTGCGGGTCGTGCTGTGCCTCGTCCTGTGTCTCGCCCCCCTCCCGCACACACGGGGCTACCCGGCCGTACGGTAGGGTGACGCCGTGCGTCGACTCCTCCTGGCCCTGCCGCTCGCGATCGGCGCCGGCCTGGCCCTGTGGCTGTCCTGGCCGGACCACGACCTGTGGTGGCTCGCGCCCCTCGGGATCGGCCTGCTCGCCGTGGCGGCGCACGGAGCCGGCGTCCGACGTGGCTTCCTCCTGGGCCTGGTGACCGGCCTCGCGGCCTACCTGCCCGCCCTGCACTGGTCGGGCATCTACGTCGGCGACCTGCCCTGGGTCGCGCTGTCCGTGCTGCAGGCGCTCTACGTCGGGATCACCGGCGCCCTCTGCGGGCTGCTGTCTCCCACCCGTACGAGCCCCCGAGGCGGACGGCTGCCTGGACCGCTGCCGGCTCGCCTGCCCTACCCCGTGGTCGTCGCCGCCGCCTGGACCGTGGGGGAGTGGCTGCGCGCCACCACCCCGTTCGGCGGCTTCCCCTGGATCAAGGTCGCCTTCGCGATGGCCGACGCCCCGATCCTGCCCCTGGTGCGGTATGTCGGGACGCCCGGGCTCACCGCCGCGGTAGCGCTCGTCGGCGGCCTCCTCGCAGTGGCCGTCCGCCATGCCGCCGGCGCCCGATCCGCCCGGCGCTCACGGCCGACGGCTCTTCGGCATACGGCCCTGTCCCTCGGCTCCCTCCTCGGGGCCGCCGCCCTCCTGTGGGGCCCGGCCCTGCTGCCCGTGCCGACCGATGGCCGCACGGTCGACGTGCTGGCCGTGCAGGGCAACGTGCCTCGGGCCGGCCTGGACTTCAACGCCGAGCGGCGCCAGGTGCTCGACAACCACGTCGGCGTCACCGTCGAGGCCGTCCGCTCGCGCGCGGCCTCCGGCGTCCCGCGTCCCGACCTGGTCGTCTGGCCGGAGAACGCCTCCGACATCGACCCCGTCCGCAACGCCGACGCCGGGCAGGCCATCACCTACGCCGCCAGGACCGCCCAGGCCCCCGTCCTGGTCGGCACCCTGCGCACCGACGACCAGGCACGCATCAAGAACACCACCCTGCTGTGGGACGCCCAGCATGGCCCGGTCGCGGCCTACGCCAAGCGACACCCCGTGCCGTTCGCGGAGTACATCCCCTACCGCTCCTTCTTCCGACACTTCAGCGACAAGGTCGACCTGCTCACCCACGACTTCACCGCGGGGGACACGGTGGGGGTGATGGACGTGCCCACCCGAGCCGGGTCGGTGCGGGTCGGGCTGGGGATCTGCTTCGAGGTGGCCTACGACGACCTCATGCGCGACGCCGTGCACCACGGAGGCCAGCTCCTCGCCGTGCAGACCAACAACGCCACCTTCGGCTATACCGACGAGTCCTACCAGCAGCTGGCCATCTCGCGCGTGCGCGCCGTCGAGCTCGGCCGCTCGGTGGTGCACGTCTCGACGGTCGGGGCCTCCGCGATGATCACCCCCGACGGGGTCGCGCACGACCGGACCGGGCTGTTCACCGCGGCCGCCCTCGACGCCGCCCTGCCCCTGCGCTCCGAGCTCACCCCGGCGGCGCGGATCGGGGACCTGCCGGTGTGGGTGGGGGTGGGGCTGCTCGCACTGGGCCTCGCGCTCCGCCCTCGTCGGGGACGACGGGGACGGTGGGGTCGGCGGCAACGGCCGACGCGGGGGAGCGGCACTAGGCTGACGGAACCATCGGACCCCACGGACGGTTGACTACGACATGCGCACCCTGGTCCTGATCCCGACCTACAACGAGCGGGACAACCTCCCGCTCGTCGTCGAACGCCTGCGCCGCGCCGTGCCCGAGGCCGACCTGCTCGTCCTCGACGACAGCTCGCCGGACGGCACGGGTGCGGTGGCCGACGCGCTGGCCGCCGCCGACCCGCAGGTGCGGGTCCTGCACCGGCCCGGCAAGGAGGGCCTCGGGGCGGCCTACCTGGCTGGCTTCGCGCGGGGTCTCGACGAGGGCTATGACGTGCTCGTCGAGATCGACGCCGACGGCTCGCACCCCCCGGAGACGCTCCCCGCCATGCTGGCGGCGCTGGCCGACCCGGCCGTGGACCTCGTCATCGGCTCCCGGTGGGTCCCGGGCGGCGGCATCGTCAACTGGCCGCTGCACCGCAAGGCGCTCAGCCTCGGCGGCAACCTCTACATCCGCCTCCTGCTCGGCATGCCCGTCCGTGACGCGACGGCCGGGTTCCGGGCCTATCGCGCCACGACCCTGCGCAGCATCGGCCTGCAGGACGTCGAGTCCCTCGGCTACTGCTTCCAGACCGACCTCACCTGGCGGACCGTGCACGCGGGGCTGACCATCCGGGAGGTGCCGATCACCTTCGTGGAGCGCGAGATCGGAGACTCCAAGATGAGCGGGGACATCGTCCGCGAGTCCATGCTGCGGATCACCCGGTGGGGCCTGACCTACCGGCGGGCGCAGGTCCGCGAGCGGCTCGCCGCCCGCCAGGTCGAGCGGTGGGAGTCCCTGTGAGCACCCCGACGCGACGGCGCCCGCGCTGGACGTGGATCGCGTTCGTCCTGCTCCTGGTCGTCCCCGTCGCCGAGATCGCCGTCATCATCGGGGTCGGCAAGGTGATCGGGGGTTGGCCCACCATCGCGCTGCTGCTGGTGGAGTCCGCGCTCGGCGCCTACCTCGTCAAGCGTGAGGGGCGCGCCGCGTGGACGGCCCTGCAGCGTGCACTCACCGGCGGACGCATGCCGGCGGGCGAGCTGTCCGACGCCGCGCTGGTGCTCGTCGGCGGCACGCTGCTGCTGGCGCCGGGGTTCCTGACGGACGTCGTGGGCTTCTTCTTCGTCCTGCCGTTCACCCGCCCGCTGGCCCGCCGGCTGCTGACGACGGTCATCACCCGACAGCTCCTGGCGAGCGGTCCAGGGGTCGTGCTGTGGGGAGCCGGTATGCCGCCGCCGGACCGGCAACCGGGGCCTGCACCAGGGGGCCGGACGTGGCAGCAGCAGCCTCCCCGTCGAGGTGACAAGGACGACAACGTCATCGAGGGCGAGATCCTCTGAGCCCCACCCCTCAGCATCGTCAGTGCGGGGTCCAGGACGGTTGGACGAAACCCTCCCGATCATCGTGAGGGGGGGCGGCGACGCGACGAGGCCCGCGTCCCCCATGAGGGGAAGCGGGCCTCGTCGTCTCGTCGTTTCGACGTCCGACGCTGCTCAGGCGCTGCGCTTGGGGCGCGGCTTCTCCCCACGTGACTGACGCAGCAGGGTGAGGCGCTCCTCGAGGAGCTCCTCCAGCTCCTTGACGGAACGGCGCTCGAGCAGCATGTCCCAGTGCGTGCGCGCTGGCTTGGCGGGCTTCTCCTCGGGGGCGTCGCCGCCCTGGAGCCGGCCCAGCTCGCCGCAGCGGCACTCCCACGTCGCAGGCACCTCGGCCTCGATGGAGAAGGGCAGCTCGGTCACGTGCCCCTGCGGGCAGGTGTAGGACACGATCTGGCGCTCGCTGGGGACGACGCCGTCATCGGTCTCCATGCTGAAGGACCCGAGTCGCGAACCGCGAAGTGAACGCTCGGCCATGTCTGATCCCCTTTCGTCGACACCGCGAGCCTCGTTGGTGACTGGCTCACGGCATACCCCCATCAACGTCGGCTGAACCGGGGGATGTTCCCGGGCGCGGTGGTCGGCGCCCAAAGACTCCATCCTAGACGACGGAGGGCGCCTCGTTGCCCGCCGCGCGGATCCCCTCCCGGACGTCGACCCGCGCGAGGAGCACGCCGCCGACGACGAAGAACGCGACCAGCGCCACGATCGACAGCCGGTAGGAGTGGGTCAGCTGGTGCACGACGCCGAAGATCAGCGTCCCGAACCAGCTGGTCCCACGCTCCATGGCCTGGTAGAGGCTGAAGAACTCCGACTCACGGCCGCGCGGCACGAGCTGGCTGTAGAGCGATCGGGTGAGTGCCTGCGTCCCGCCCATCACCAGGCCGATCAGGATCCCGAGCGCGAGGAAGGCCGCGAACACCCGGGCGGGCACGAAGTAGGCGACCCCCACGACGAGGGTCCACACCACCAGCCCGCCGAGGACGGTGCGCCAGGCGCCGAACCGGGCAGCCACGCGGCCGAAGAGCAGGGCTCCGCCCACGGCGACCAGCTGGACCACGAGGAAGGTCAGCAGCACCTGGCTCTGGGAGATGCCGAGCTCCAGGGAGCCGTAGAGGCTGGACGAGCCGATGACCGTCTGGATGCCGTCGTTGAAGAACAGGTAGGCGAGCAGGAACAGCAGCGTCTGGGGATAGCCCCGCAGCTCGGTGAAGGTGTCATGCAGCTGAGCGAAGGCCCCGCGCACCGCCCCGCGCTCTGGCGCCGCCTCGGGAGGGAGGCCCTCGGCGAGCTCCCGGGGAGGCAGGTCGCGCAGACCGACCACCGGTATGACGGTGAACAGCCCCCACCACAGGCCCGCGCTCAGCAGGCTGATCCGCACGGCGGTCTCCGTGCCGATCCCCACCCGGGGCCCGAGATTGAGCAGCGCGAAGTTGGCGGCCAGCAGCAGCCCGCCGCCCACGTAGCCCAGCGCCCACCCGCGCGACGACACGCGGTCGCGGTCGTCGGGTGGCGCGATGCGGCACAGGATCCCGTCGTAGACGACCATCGAGGCGCCGAGGCACAGCGAGGCGATCATGACCAGGACGATGCCGAGCTGCCAGGCCGTTCCCTGCACGAGGACCATCGCGCTCGCCGCCAGGGCGCCCACGCCCGCGAACCATCCGAGGAGCCGCTGAGGGCGCGGCGCGCGGTCCGCGACGGCACCGACCACGATCAGCAGCAGCGCCGACAGCACCGTGGTGACGGTGGTGACGTAGGGATACAGGGAGCCCGGGGAGACCTGCAGGCCCAGCACCGACAGGTGCGCGGTGCAGCTCTGGGAGGCCGGCTGGCCCGGGCAGGCGGCGCGGTTGGCGACGGTCGTGAGGTAGGGGCCCATCAGCACGGTCGCGGTGGTGGTGACGTAGGCCGAGTTCGCCCAGTCGTACCAGTACCACGCGCGCTGGTGGCGGGTGCTGCGGCGGCGGGGCTCGACGCCGCTGGCGGGGGTCATGGGCATGCGATCTCTCCTCGGCCTGGACCTCGCCGTCGAGGTCGCCGGGGCCGAGCCTACTGGCCGGTCGAACCCTTCACGGCGCGCCTGCACGACGTGGCACCGGGGCATGATGGCCTCATGCGCCTCCTCGGACCTCATGACCTGCTCACGGCCGCCATCACCGTCAAGGACGGGGTCACCGATGCCGCGGACCTGTGGCCTCGCACCCTCGACCTGATCGACCGCGTCGAGGCCATGGTGGGCCGGGGGGAGGCGTTGCTGGAGCTGGCGGAGGACCTGCTCGCGCAGGCCGCCCTCACCCGGGCGCACGTCGACGAGGTCGCCGACGCCGCGGCCGAGACGTCGGCGCGGGCGTCGGCGCTGGTGGCCAGGGACGAGGCCCTGACGGCGGTGGGGGAGGCGTCCCTGCCTCGGCTGCAGCCCTTGGTCGAGCCGCTCGCGCAGCTGGCGGACAAGGCCCTGCCGATCGCCTCCGAGGTGGTGGCGAGCGTCGAGCGCGACGAGGTCATGTCCCTCGTGGCCATGATCGACCGCCTCCCGGAGGCGCTCGCGCAGATCGACCGGATCGCCCCGGACGTCCACGAGATCCTCGACTCCGTGACCGACCTGGCGCACGCGGCCCAGGGGCTGCCCGGCATGGGGTCGCTCATCCGGCGGGGCGAGCGCAAGGACGACGACGGCTGATGGGTGACGGGCGCCGTCGCGCCCCGTGGTGGATCGCTGCGGGTGCCGCGACCCTGCTCGCGGCCGCCTGGGGGCGGCTCAACCCCACGTGCTCCCTGCTGGTCCACGAGCTCCTCGACCACCCCGTGGTGCTGGGGCTGGCTGGCTACCTGCTGCTGGCGTGGGGGATGTCGTCGATCGCCCGCGACCCGCAGCGTCGGCTCGTGGTCCGCGTCCTGCTTGCGGCGCTCGGCGCCACGGCCTTCGGCCTGGTCGGGGTGGTCCTCAGCGTGGGGGTCAACCCCGGTCGTGACGAGCTGGTCCTCCCCGCGCCGGCTCGAGCCGGGGTCGAGGCCTACGAGGCCGACATCGTCAGTGACGGCGACCTCGTCTCACCCCTGACCACGGTGGTCGTGCGGCACCGCGGCTGGGGGCTGTCCGCGCGCTGGTGGCCGGCCGCCTGCATCAACGGTGAGTACGCCGGAGGCACCATGACCTCGGCCAGGTGGACCGGCCCCACCGAGCTGGTGGTGGTCCTCGACGGTGGTCGGGAGGTGGCCGTGTCCGTCGAGCCGGCGACGGCGGAGCCGCGCGAGGTCGTGCGGCTCGGACGTCGTTGTGGCGCCGCCTCGTCCACAGGTTGACGCGTTCCCGCCGCTGTCGTCCACAGCCTCCGACGGAGCCTTGGTCGTATGCCGTCCCGCTGCCACCGTGGTCCTCGACCCGCCATCGGCGGGAGCAGGCATCAGGTGAGGAGCGGAGATGACGCAGATGGGGCGGCTGGACGTGGAGGCGGCGGAGGGCGAGGGCGGGCACGACACGGGCGGGCACGACACGGGCGGGGGTGATGAGGTGTGCAACGAGGTCCGGCTGCGAGGGAGGGTGAGCGCCGAGCCCGAGCTCAGGGCGCTGCCGAGCGGGGTGCTCCTCGTGAGCCTGCGCGTGGTCGTGCCTCGGCCGCCGGACCCGCGGGCGGCCGAGGAGGGCCGGCGGGCGGCGACGGTGGACACCATCGACGTGGCCTGCTGGCCCGGCGACGCGCAGGAGCAGGCGGTGGACCTCGCCGCCGGCGACCACGTGGAAGTGCGCGGGGCGCTGCGGCGACGCTTCTACCAGACACCCGGCGGCGCGCAGTCCCGCTACGAGGTGCAGGTCGAGACCATCGCGCTCCTGCATCGCGACGGCGGGGTCGTCACCGATCACGAACGGGCCGGCCGGACGTAGCCTGGGCGCAAGGAGGTGCACCACGGGGACCTCGTCGAGCGGGCCCGCTGCCCCCGTCCGCAGGAGCGAGCTCACGCGGTCGGACTGGACGACAGGCGCCGCCATCGTGTGGTTCCTGGCGCTGCCGTGGGCGCGGCCCTCACCGCTGCGCGCCCTGGTTCGGGATCGAGGGCCCGGCGGTGATGGCCGGGGGGAGGCTGTCCTGCGGCGACCCTCGTGACTACAGTCATGTCATGGCGAACCGACCGGAGAAGTTCGACGTCGTCGTCTCGGCCGTGATCCGCAGCGGGCCCCGCGTGCTGCTGACCCGGCTCGAGGACCATGACTACTGGTTCCTGCCCGGCGGCCCGGTGACCCTGGGCGAGTCTGCCAAGGACGCGCTGCACAAGGACATACTCGAGGAGCTCGGGCTCGAGGCCAAGGTCGCCGACCTGATAGCCGTGGTGGAGAACGCCTTCGAGCTGGACGGTGTGGCCCACCACGAGATCAACCTCGCCTTCGAGGCCAAGGTCGACCGCACCTCCTCCGAGGCGCTCGTGCCGGGGATGGAGTTCCGGTGGTTCGACTCCGAGGCGCTCTACGACCTCGACATCCGGCCACCGAGCCTCGCGACGGTCGTCCGCTACGGCCCCGACGCTGCGCGACTTCCGTTGCAGAGCAACGGTCTCGGTCACTGACGGGCATCCCTGCAGCACCGGGCGGGGCCATCGCTGGAGGCTCAGCCGACTCGGCTCACGCGCTCGGACAGCCGGTGCAGCTCCAGGGCCAGGCCCAGCTCGAACGTCCGCCCGGGCTCGCGCCAGCGCTCGCCGAGCAGCTCGTCGATCCGGTGCAGCCGCTGGTAGAGCGTGTTGGTGTGCACGCCGAGACGCGCAGCCGTCGCGGCGTGCGACCGCCCCGAGCCGAGATAGGCCGCGAGCGTGCCGACGAGGTCGCTACCGGTCTCGGCGTCGCGGTCGAGCAACGGACCGAGCTGCCAGCGCACGTGCGCCGCGCCGGAGCCCTCGCCCGCGCTGGTGAGCACCGCCGCGAGGATGCCGAGGTCCTCGGACCGCACCACCGCGGCGGGCCTGCCCAGCGCCGCGAGGACGCCGACCCCTCGGTCAGCCCTCCGCCAGGCCGCCGCAACGGCTGACGCGACGGGTGACGCGCTCGCGGGCCCCGGTCGCCCCAACCCTCGGCCTGCCTCCACCACCGGGCGCACCGCCACCGCTCGACCGTCCCCATCGACGTCTGGCCTCTCGACGGCGGCGACGACGACGTGGTGGGCGACGGAGGGGCCGAGGGCGATGGTCGCCTCGTCGGCGGTCTGGGTGAGCAGCGCCACCGTGCGCTCGCCGACCTGGCCCGCCCAGGACCTCGGCGCCCGCGCGAGGACCCGCGCGACCACCCGCTCCGCACCTGTGGCCGTCCCCTTCCTGTTCGGCGCGGTCGCCATGGTCGTCAACGGCCACCACTCCGACCGGGTGGGGGAGCGGCGCTGGCACGTCGCCGTCCCGGCCGTGATCGCCGGGGTCTCGATCCCCGTCGCGCTCTACCAGCACTCGCCGCTCGCCGTGATGGTCGCCATCACCTTCACGGCCATCGGGGTCTGCGCCGCTCTGCCGGTCTTCTGGTCGCTGCCCAGCGCCTTCCTCACGGGCGCCGGTGCCGCCGCCGGCATCGCCCTGATCAACTCGCTCGGCAACATCTCGGGCTTCGCGGCGCCCTTCGTCACGGGCTTCAGCATCGACCTGACCGGCAGCGCCAAGCCCGCCCTGTGGATGGTCGGCGCCCTGCTGGTCGGGGCGGCCGTCGTCACCCTCAGCCTGGGTCATGCACCCCGGCGCACCGACGAGCAGGCACCCGCAGTCGAACGGACGGGGAGCACCACGCCCTGAGCCGCACCGCACCCGCGTGCCCGCGACCGGTCCCCCTTGCCGGCCGCGGGCACGCGCGTCACCCGGCCGCGCGGCGTACCCTGGGCGAACCAGCACCGACGCACCGGCGCGTGGGTGGGAGCACGAGAGTGGGTGGCAGCGATGAGGCGCGACCACGACGAGCCCGACGCCGCGAGGCAGACGGACCTGCCCTTCTCCGAGCGGCTGGCCCGGGCCTCGCACGACCAGCACGAGCCCTGGCCGGACGACGAGTACGTCCCCCACGACAAGGCCAGGGGCCGCAACCCCGCCGTCGAGGCAGCGGCGACCGGAGCGATGCTGGGCGGCGGCGTCCAGCACCTCTGAGGCGCCGATCGTCCGGGCGGCGGCGCTGCGGCATACGGGCTCGGACCCGGCCAGGCGGCAGACCGCCGGACCGGTCTCGGTCCACGATGGCCCCGGGGACCTGAGACCGCAGGCCCGACGAACGGAGACCCGATGACGCAGCACGCCGCCGACCACCACGACCTGATCCGCGTGCAGGGTGCGCGGGAGAACAACCTCAAGGACATCAGCGTCGAGCTGCCCAAGCGCCGGCTGACCGTCTTCACGGGGGTGTCGGGGTCGGGCAAGAGCTCGCTGGTCTTCGCGACCATCGCGGCCGAGTCGCAGCGGATGATCAACGAGACCTACAGCGCCTTCGTGCAGGGCTTCATGCCGTCGCTCGCCCGCCCGGACGTCGACCACCTCGAGGGGCTGACGACCGCCATCCTCGTCGACCAGGAGCGGATGGGCGCCAACCTGCGATCCACCGTCGGGACCGCCACGGACGCCCACGCGATGCTACGAGTCCTCTTCTCCCGCATAGGATCTCCTCACGTCGGTTCGCCGCAGGCGTTCTCCTTCAACGTGCCCTCGGTGTCGGGTTCTGGCGCCGTGACGATCCAGACGGGCGCCAACAAGGGCAAGAAGGAGAAGCGCACCTTCTCGATCACCGGCGGCATGTGCCCCGAGTGCGAGGGCACCGGCCGGGTCTCGGACTTCGATCTCGCCGCCATCGTCGACGACTCGAAGTCCTTGGCGGACGGGGCGATTCTCGTCCCGGGCTACTCGATGGACGGGTGGTACGGCCGGATCTTCTCCGGCTTCGGCTTCGACATGGACAAGCCGGTGCGGAGGTTCACCAAGGCCGAGCGGGAGGACCTGCTCCACAAGGAGCCGACCAAGATCAAGGTCGAGGGGATCAACCTCACCTACGAGGGCATCATCCCGCGGATCCAGAAGTCGATGCTGTCCAAGGACCGCGAGGCGATGCAGCCGCACGTGCGGGCCTTCGTGGACCGGGCGGTGGTGTTCAAGCCATGCCCCGCGTGCGGTGGCACCCGGCTGGCGCCGCACGCCCTGGAGTCGCGCATCGACGGCGTCAACATCGCCGACTGCTGCGCCATGCAGATCACCGACCTCGCGGCCTGGGTGCGGGGGCTGAAGCATCCCGAGGCTGCCCCGCTGCTGACCGGGCTGCTGCACCTGCTCGACTCGTTCGTCGAGATCGGGCTGGGCTACCTGTCGCTGGACCGGCCCGCGGGCACGCTCAGCGGGGGAGAGGCCCAGCGCACCAAGATGATCCGTCACCTGGGGTCGTCGCTGACCGACGTCACCTACGTCTTCGACGAGCCGTCGATCGGGTTGCACCCGCACGACATCCAGCGCATGAACGAGCTGCTCGTGCGGCTGCGCGACAAGGGCAACACCATCCTCGTCGTGGAGCACAAGCCCGAGATGATCGCGATCGCCGACCACGTCGTCGACCTGGGACCGGGCGCCGGAGCCGCAGGAGGCGAGGTGTGCTTCGAGGGCACCGTCGCCGGGCTGCGGCGCAGCGGCACCCTCACCGGTCGCCACCTGGACGACCGGGCGCAGCTCAAGGCGACGGTGCGCGAGGCGTCGTCGGTGTTCCCCATCCGCGGCGCGTCGACCCACAACCTGCGGGACGTCGACGTCGACGTGCCCCTCGGCGTGCTCTGCGTCGTCACCGGGGTCGCCGGGTCGGGGAAGTCGTCGCTCATCCACGGGTCGCTGCGCGGCGACGACGTCGTGGTCATCGACCAGGGCGCCATCAGGGGCTCGCGGCGGTCCAACCCGGCGACCTACACCGGGCTGCTCGAGCCGGTGCGCAAGGCCTTCGCCAAGGCGAACGGCGTCAAACCCGCTCTCTTCTCGGCGAACTCCGAGGGCGCCTGCCCGAGCTGCAAGGGCGCGGGCGTGATCTACACCGAGCTGGGCTTCATGGACACGGTGTCCACGCCGTGCGAGGTGTGCGACGCCAAGGGGTTCCAGCCCGAGGTGCTGGACCACCACCTGGGTGGCAAGGACATCGCCGAGGTGATGGCCATGTCGGTGGCCCAGGCGCGCGCGTTCTTAGGCGAGGGCGAGGCGCGGATCCCCGCGGCGCACAAGGTCCTGGAGCGGCTCGAGGACGTCGGGCTCGGCTACCTCACCATCGGGCAACCGCTGACCACGCTGTCCGGCGGCGAGCGCCAGCGCCTCAAGCTCGCCGCGCAGATGGGGGACAAGGGCACGACATACGTGCTCGACGAACCCACGACCGGCCTGCACCTGGCCGACGTGGGCAACCTGCTCGGTCTGCTCGACCGGCTCGTCGACGGCGGCAAGTCGGTCGTCGTGATCGAGCACCACCAGGCGGTCATGGCGCACGCCGACTGGATCATCGACCTCGGTCCGGGCGCAGGGCACGACGGCGGGCGCGTCGTCTTCGAGGGCACCCCAGGCGAGCTCGTGAGACGGCGGCACACGCTCACGGGCCAGCACCTCGCCGAGTACGTCGGCGCCTAGGCTCGATCCATGGACAGCCGCAGCAAGCAGCAGGTGAAGGACGACCTGCTCGCGCACCTCCAGGAGCGCCTCGCCTCCAGCACCTCGAGCACGTCGCAGCAGGCGGCGGCCGGCGCGGATGCCCCGGACCAGCGACGGGTCGACGACGACTCCCGGCGGGACGAGGCGGGGGACCTGCACGACATCTTCGGCCGAGCCGACGCGCAGGACCGGCTCGACCTCAAGGAGGCCAGAGCTCTCGACGTCTCGCCCCGGGACGTCGTGGGGCCGGGGGCGATCATCGAGCTCGACGGCCGCCACTACGTCGTGGGTGTGCCCACGGACGAGTTCGTGTCGGGCGGCGTGGCCTACGAGGGCATCGCCACGGACGCGCCGATCTACGACGTGATCCACGGGTTGCGCGCCGACGACACCTTCAGCTTCGGCGGCCAGGACCAGATCATCACCTCGGTCGACTGAGACGCGGTGGAGGCCGCCCTGCATGTCGGCCTAGCCAGCGGCTCACGGGGCAACGTCGGTCATGCCTCGCAACTGGGCAGGTCGAACGGGCGGCGTGAGGCGAGGGCGTAGCCCACACCGGCGACGGCGAGAGCCAGGATCACGATCGACGGCACGCGCAGCGGCGGCAGCTGCCCTGGCCGCTCGCCGAGCGCACCGCCCGGCTGGTGCGGACGCGGGAGTCACAGCAGTTGTATGCCGGAAGCCGACCACCGGGCCGCGACGTGGAACCCCAACGGGTGATCTAGCGCCGATAATCTACATTATGTCATTTACGAGTCTGCGTCGTGCATCGGATGAGTCACCAGCGCCTCCCAGACACACCCCCCCCTTCCCGGTCATGCTGCCGCCAGTTCCCCTTCCCGTTCCCTGCCGTCCGCCCCGGCGCGCGGCCTACACTCGGCGCATGGGCAGGCTGCGGCTGGAGGACCTACCGGCGACCGGGACCTGCGACCTCACGACGACGGGTCGGCGCACCGGGGCTGAGCGCACGGTGGAGATCTGGTTCGTCCAGGTGGACGGTGCCGTGCACGTCGTGGGCACCCCCGGACCCCGGGGCTGGATCGCCAACCTGCGAGCCCACCCGCGAGCGTCGCTGTCGTTCGAGGGCAACGAGTTTCGCGTCATCGCGACCGAGGTGACCGCCCCCGCTGCCCGTGAGCACGTCGCGCGCAGCGCCTGGCGGGTGCAGCCCTGGTATGCCGGCCAGGGGCACAGCATCGAGGACTGGGTGGCCCGCTCCCCCATGATGCGTCTGACGCTCGCGACATGACCATCCCAGAGCCGCCCCGCGCAGGCCCACCTCGAAGAGCGGTGCTGGCGACCGGCGCGGTGACGGTGCTGGGCGTTGCTGCGGCCTGGGCGGCTCGAGATCCCCTGCAGGAGAGCGTGGATCAGCTGATGCAGGACGATCCGTCGTTGCCGTCCACCGACCCCACGGCCGTCGCGTCAGAGCAGCTTCACCGCGTCGATCGCCTTGCCGACGCGCGCCTCTACTACGAGATCTCCGGCACGCCGACCGGGTTCCGGATCGAGCCGGCCTTCGCGCAACGTCTCTCCGCGACGCTGGCCCGGCACTGGACCTACCTCGCGGCACCACCGCCGACCCAGCTCTGGTCGTATGGCGCCTGGGTCAGGCTCAAGGACCGTCCGCGCCTCTCGTGGCACCACGCCGGACGCGCCTTCGACCTTGGGCGGGTCCGAGCCGGGGACGGCACGGACCGGGTGAGCTGTCGGTATGACCTGTGGCAGAACAGCTCTGGCGCCCAGCGCGCTGCTCTCGAACGCGCCTACTGGCGGCTGGCCGCGAGCCTGCACCACGACTTCGCCTCGGTCCTGACCTATCTCTACGACGAGGCGCACCACAACCACATCCACGTGGACGACGGGCGCTCCGGTCCAACCGGCAGCACCTTCTCCCCCGGGTCGCGCATCCAGGTCCAGGCAGTGCAGGCGATGTGCCGACACGTGTGGGGTTTCGACATACGACCCAGCGGGTCCTGGGACGACGACACTCGATCGGCCACCCAGGAGGTGCTCGCGCGGGCGGGCGCGGGCGGGCGGCTCACGCAGGGTCAACGTCACTGGAGAGCCTTCCTGGACGCGACGGCCCGGCAACCATGATCCCGCGGGCGGTCACACCTGAGGCGGCGCGGGAGCCACTACCCGTGACGGACCACGTGATGGGAGGGTGACCACCATGGATCGGACGGACGACTTCGAGGCGGTGCGACCGCGGCTGCTGCGGATCGCGGGCGGCGTGCTCGGCGACCGTTCCGAGGCCGAGGACGTCGTGCAACAGGCGTGGATCCGCCTGCAGAGCAACGACACTCAGATCGACAACCTGACCGCCTGGCTCACCACCGTGACCACGCGACTGTGCCTCGACCGGCTCCGGGCTCGCACTCCTCTGCCCGTTGACGCCGTCGAGCCGCCGGGCACCGCACCGGACCCGGCGGACGAGGTCGCCCTCGCCGACACCGTGGGGGTCGCACTGCAGGTGGTGCTGGACCGGCTGACGCCGGCCGAGCGGGTCGCGTTCGTGCTGCACGACACCCTGGCGATCGACTTCCCCACGATCGCGGCGATCCTCGGCACGACGCACCCGGCCGCCCGCAAGCTTGCCTCCCGCGCCCGCAGCAAGATCGCGCAACCCAGCACCGAGGGCCGGCGGGCCGACTGGGAGGTGGTCGACGCCTTCCTCGCGGCCGCGCGCCAGGGTGAGTATGCCCGGCTGCTCGAGCTGCTCGCGCCCGACGCCGTGGTCGCCGGCGACGCCGCCGCCATCGCAGCCGGCACCCCTGCTCGGCTCGACGGTCGTGAGTCCGTCGCGGCCATGTTCGACGGGGCGGCCAAGGCCGCCCTGCCCGTCACGATCGAGGGCCGACCCGGCGCGGCGTGGTACCACCGCGGCGAGGCCCGCGTGGCGTTCGACTTCACGGTCCTGGACGGGCTCGTGCGCCGCATCGACTTCCGCGCCGACCCGGCGGTGCTCGCCGGCCTGGCCCGTCGCTGACCCGCCCCTGACATCGAGCGGTCACACCCGACCGCGGTCGATCGTCACCAGAGTACCGGCGCACCACTACCGCCCACCGACGAAGGAGAGAACGATCGTGAAGACCATGACCTGCCGACAGCTCGGCGGCCCGTGCGACACCGCCCACACCGGCGCGACCGCCGACGACGTCATCAAGGCCCAGGACCAGCACCTCAAGGACGCCGTCGCCGCCGGCGACAGGACACACGGGGACGCCGACCGCGAGATGCGCGGACGCTGGAGGAACCCCGTCAAGGGCATGGGGTGGTACCGCAACGCCAAGAAGGCCTTCGCCGCCCTCCCCGATGCCTGACGGCACCTGCCCGCGCCTCACCGCGCTCGGCGCGAGCGGCCACGGCGGCGGCAGGCGGGGCGCGGCACACGGCATCGTCGGGGTCCGGCCGCAGGACAAGCAGACCTTCACCGCGCATCGACGTGGGGCAGCCACCAGCTGGTCGGCACCGTCCGCGAGCTGGTCGAGGACGGCAACGCCAAGCGCCTGGTCATCAAGGACCAGGACGGCAAGGAGCTGATGACCGTGCCACCGACGGTGGGGGTCACCGCTGGCAGCGCGCTGACCCTGGCCGCGCCCATGCTCGGCGCCGTCGGCGCCGTCGCGGCTCCGGTGGCCAAGGTGCAGCTGCAGGTCGTGCGCGAGGGCACCCCCGGCGAGGACGCGACGACCGACGGCACCCGTGGGTCGCATGGGTCCGGAGCGGGTCAGCCCGACATCACGCCCCTCGGCGACGGCAGCTGACCTGCCCCGCCGGCATCACCCGGCGCGAGGACGCCCGTGTCAGCGGGCGTCCTCGTCGGGCTGGTGGATGCCGAAGACATTACCCTCGGTGTCGAGGTAGTACCCCTGCCAGGCCATCTGGGGCAGAGCGTATTTGGCAGGGCGACCGTCCCACCCGCCTCAAGGATGCACTCCTCGGTCTCGTCGTAGTCCTCCACACCCATCGTGAGCGCGGCACCCTTGACCGCGCCGTCGGCGGCCGGGGGCGGGCTCTCCCGCTGCATCAGAGCACCGTTGACGCCGGGCGCACCCTCCTCGCCGGTCGTGACGCCGGCATAGGGCATGCCGGCGAACTCGCTCCAGTCCTCGTAGCTCCAGCCGAACGCTGCGGCGTAGAACGCCTTGGCGCGGTCGAGGTCGTCGACGTGGATCTCGAAGTGCACAGGTCGGGACATGGTGGCCCCGCTGGATCGTCGGTGGCATCGTCGGTGACGCCGGACCACGACGAGTCTGCCGGACTAGGGTGGCCTTGGCCAGACTCACCACGACGAACGGCACCCACCATGGCGGATCACGTCGACACCCCTCCCCTGACGTCCTTCACCCGTGACGGGCTGACCTTCGAGGTCGTCGACGGCGGGCCGCGCGACGGCGAGGTGGTCGTGCTGCTGCACGGCTTCCCCGAGGACGCGTCCGCGTGGACAGCGGTCTCGGAACGACTGCACGACAACGGTTTCCGCACCCTCGCACCCGACCAGCGCGGCTACTCCCCCGGCGCGTCGCCGACCGGCACCGATGCCTATCGGGTCACCCAGCTCGTGCGCGACGTCCTGGCCCTAGTCGACGCCTCCGGGGCCGAGCGCGTGCACCTCGTCGGCCACGACTGGGGCGGCGCCGTCGCGTGGGCCACCGCACTGTCGTCGCCCGAGCGCCTGCTGTCCCTGACCGTCCTGTCGACACCTCACCCCACTGCGATGGCGCGCGCCCTGCGGACGCCGGACCAGGCGCGCCGCAGCTGGTACATGTTGGCCTTCCAGGTCCCGGGGCTGCCCGAGCGGGTCCTGTCCCGGTCGATGCGGCGCTTCCTGACCAGCGCGGGGCTTCCGGCGGACCATGCCGAGCGGTATGCCGCCCGCTTCGCCAGCCCGGCGAGCCTGCGCGGCCCGATCGGGTGGTACCGCGCGAGCGCCCCCTGGCGGTCGCTCTCATCCCGCGGCTCCGGCAGGAGGACCGGTGGCGGTGCGACGAAGGGTGCTGGTGCGCAACGGTCCTCGCAGGTCCGGGTCCCGACGACCTATGTGTGGGGGCGGCACGACGTGGCGCTCGGCCGCGCGGCTGCCGAGGGGACGGCCGACCTCGTCGACGCGGACTACCGGTTCGTCGAGCTCGACGCCGGGCACTGGCTGCCCGAGTGTCACCCGGACGAGGTCGCCGAGGCCATCACGGAGCGGGCCCGGAGGTCATGACGGTGACCACCTCCGGCATACGGTCCGAGACTGAGTCCGGCTGAGGCTCAGGGCATCTCGATCTCACCGAGCTCGTCCCACCCGGTGCCGGGCTTCTCGAACGAGATGACCTTGGGGCGGGTGGCGGCGTACCGACCCTGCACCTTCATGGCGTCCTTGAAGTGGCCGGACTCGACGTGCTCCTTGCCGGCTTGCGCGACGGTGATCGTGATCATGGCTCCTCCACGGAAAGTCGGGTGCTGTCCGCCCCATTGTCGGGGAGACTCGCGCCCATGACGCACCACTCCCCCGCGGACCTGCTCAGGATGTATGACGCCCAGCTGCGCGACGAGGCCGAGCTCGTCTCCGCCGACAGCCGCGAACGTCACGGACCCGTCCTGTGGGGGATGTATCGCGGGGCGCGGGGATTCGTCACCTACCGAGACCTGGGCGGGCTCGACGCGGACGGGATCGACCTGCTGGTCGAGGAGACCCTCGACCACTATCGGTCAGACCCGCGGATCGCCAAGGTGGAGTGGAAGACTCGCGGCCACGACGCGGCGCCGGGCTTGCACGAGGCGCTCGTCGGTCGAGGTTTCGTGCGGGGCGAGGACGAGTCCGTGATGATCGGGGAGGCAGCGGTGCTGGCCGGTGAGGTGCCCGTGCCCGAGGGCGTGGTCGTCCGGCGGGTGAGCGCCGAGGAGGACGTGCGGCGGATGTGCGCGAGCGCCGACGAGGCCTTCGGGGAGGCGGTCCCGGGGATGGCCGACGAGCTGCTCCACCGCCTGTCCCTCGGGCGAGACGACCTGGAGCTGTGGGTCGCCGAGGTGGACGGCGAGATGGTGTGCACGGGGCGACTCGAGCCGGTGGCCGGCACCGACTTCGCGGGGCTGTGGGGTGGGGCCACGCTGGAGGGCTGGCGCCGGAGGGGGATCTATCGAGCGCTGACCGCCGAGCGCGCGAGGTCCGCCGTGCGGCGCGGGATCCGGCTGCTGCAGAGCGACTCCACCGAGCACTCCCGCCCGATCCTGGAGCGCTCCGGCTTCGTGAAGGTCACGACGACGACGCCGTACGAGTGGCACCGGCCCTGACCTGGCCACTGGGGTCATGGTCCTGACGCCTCGAGGCCTGCTGATCGCAGAGTGTTGACGCGCTCTACGCTGGGTTAAATACCGGCTATCATGGTCAAACCATATGGATTTTCGAGTTGCTGTTCGATATCCTGACTGTATGACGTACGCCGACGTACTCGCAGCCAGGGGCACCCTCGACGGGGCCCTGCAGGCGCTGCGCGTCCTCGGTGCCGGGCTGAGCTCGGTCCAGTCCATGGAGCTGGCAGGTCTGGCCGTGACGGCGACCGAGGTCGCCGCCGCGGCGCGCGGTCTGGCGTGCGCCGTCACCATCGAGGCCGGCGAGCGGGGTGTCATCCGCGAGTCCGGGTCGACCAACGCCGCCGCCTGGCTGACCGACGCGGGCGCCGCGCTCACCGAGACCGATGCGCACGCCATCCGCCGGGCCATCGACACGACGACCCGGCCGGCTCTGACCGGTCTGCGCGACGCGCTCGCGACGGGCGAGGTGACGCCGAGCGACGCCGGTCGTGCCGCCTCCGTCTTCGACGAGCTGCGGACGGCCACGGACCCCGCGATGCACGGCGAGATCGCCGAGGCCGCCACGACCCTCGCCCGTCAGTGCACCAGCCGACGATCGCTGGCCCGGTTCAAGACCGAGATGCTCGCCCGCTACGGCACCCTCGACAGCGAGGAGCGCACGCGCAAGCACCACGAGGCGCAGCGTGGACTGTCCACCTGCACCGAGATGCCGGACGGTCTGTATCGCCTCGAGGGCCTGCTGGCCCCCGACGACAAGGCCACCTTGGACGCGGTCATCACCGCGTTGTCCGCGCCGGCACCCGACCCCGAGACGGGCCAGGTCGACACCCGGCTCCCGCGTGAGCGCCGCCTGGACGCCCTCATGCGCATGGCCGAGCTGGTCGGCGCCTCCACGCAGACCGGCCCCATGGGTGCCGGCACCCGGGTCAACCTCGCCATCCCGTTGGCTGCCCTCGCCCGGCCGTGCGAGCACCGAGCGCAGGACGCCTTCGGGCTCTGGCGGCCCACCGGGGAGCCCTGCGACTGCCCCACGCCCGTCGCCGCCGTCGACGACCTCGGCACGCACCTGCTCCCTGCGTACGCTCGCGAGCTGGCGTGCGACGCCGAGGTGACCCCGGTCTGGCTGGGTGAGGACGGTCAGCCCCTGGCGCTCGGGCGGACGGAGCGGCTGGCCAGCAAGGGTCAGCGACGTGCGCTCGAGGTGCGCGACGGCGGGTGCACCTTCCCGGGTTGCGGCAACCCCGCCTCGTGGTCACGCGTCCACCACATCATCCACTGGGCCGACGGGGGCGCGACCGACGCCGTCAACCTGGCGCTCCTGTGCGGGCACCACCACAGATTCGTCCATCAGCACGACATCACCGGGCGCGTCACGCCCGACGGGACACGGGTCGAGTGGGATGTCGTCAACGTCATGGGCAGCTGGCGACCGGCGCCCCGAGCATCCGACGCGTCCGGGCCACCGGAGCCGGCGCCATCGACGAGCCTGCCAGGGTCGCCCCAGCCACCGGACCCGCCAGACCCCGCGAACTCGTCGGACCCCACGGATCCCACGGACCCCGCGGACCCGTCGGGACCAGCGCCCGATCCGCCAGACGACCACGGCCTGGCCGTCTAAGCGCAGACGGGGGCGGGCGGAGCCGTGCACCGGGCCCGTCTGCGCAGCCATGCGCCCTCGGATCAGACGGCCATGCCCACGCACAGCTGCCAGGTGACGCCGTAGCGGTCACCCACCCAGCCGAAGTACGGCGTGAACCCGTAGTCACCGCGCGGCATGTAGACCTGCCCACCGTCGGCCAGGACCTCCCAGACCCGGTCGAGCTCGGCCTGGTCGGCGCAGTCCACCCACAGCGAGATGGACGGGGTGAGGCCGAACGCGTGCGAGACGCCTGAGTCCACCACCATGAGACGGTGGCCCTTGAGCTCCGCCGACGCGTGCAGGACCGGTCCGGTCGCCGGCCCCAGATCCCCGTCGCGCAGTGACACCGGGCCTGGCGCCCAGTCCTCGCCGAAGGCCCGGGCATACAGCGCCATCGCGTCCTGCGCCGCCCCCTCGAACATGATGAACGTGGCAGCGGCCTGGTTCGTCGTCATACGGCCAGGGTAGGAGGACGACCCACCCGAGGCGAGGCAAGATGGGCCGGTGCCGTCCCACTCCCCTCTGCCGCCCCGCCACGGGCTGCAGGCGGCGTGGGTGCGGACCCCGGACCGCGACCCCGAGCAGCCTCCGCCCTGGGCGACGATGCGGGAGTGGCTGCGCCACAAGCTGCCTGACGAGGTCGACGTCGAGTCCATGCTGGCCGCAGGGCGGTTCGTGGACGACGCCGGCACCGCCTGGACCGGGCAGGAGCCCTACCGCCCGCACACCTTCGTGTGGTTTCATCGCGACCTGCGCGAGGAGCCCGTCGTGCCAGGGGAGCTCGCGGTCCTGCACCAGGACGAGCGGATCGTCGTGGTGGACAAGCCGCACTTCCTCTCGACCATCCCACGCGGCCGCCACGTCGCGCAGTCGGTGGTCGTGCGGGCCCGCGCCATGCTCGGGATGCCCGAGCTCGGGCCCGCCCACCGGCTCGACCGGCTGACCGCGGGCGTGCTCGTGCTGACCACCGAGCGTCGTTGGCGCACGCCCTACCAGCGCATGTTCGAGCAACGGGTCCCGGTCAAGACCTACGAGGCGATCGCCCCGCACCGGGCGGACCTCGCGCTGCCGACGACCATGCGCAGCCACATCGTCAAGGACCGCGGGGTCCTGACGGCTCGTGAGGTCCCCGGCCTGCCGGCCAACGCCGAGACCTTCGTCGAGCTGGTGGAGACACGCGGTGGCTTCGCCCGCTACCGGCTGCGTCCCCGCACGGGGCGGACGCACCAGCTGCGGCTCCACCTGGCCTCGCTCGGCGTCCCCATCGTCGGGGACCCGCTGTATCCCGTCGTCCTGCCCGACGCCGTCGACGACTTCACCGAGCCGCTGCGGCTGCTCGCCCGCACCCTGGAGTTCGTCGACCCCGTGGACGGGTCGCGGCGCCGGTTCGACAGCGGGCGGAAGCTCGCCTGGCCTGGCTGCCCGTAGCCTTGCGGCCATGCAGTGCGACTACTTCGACGCGGGGCGCTGCCGCTCGTGCACCCTCATGGGTGTCCCCTACCCCACCCAGCTCGCGGACAAGCAGCGCGCCGTCGCGGACGTCTTGGCTGATCACGTCGCCGCTGACGCCTGGCTCGACCCGCAGGCCAGTCGCGAGGAGGGCTTTCGCAACAAGGCCAAGCTCGCCGTGGCGGGCACCACGACGGCCCCGACCTTCGGCATCCTGGACGCCGGCGGGGAGGGGGTGGACCTGCGCCGTTGCGGCCTCTACGAGCCCGGCCTGCACGAGGCCGTGCTCGCGCTCGCCGAGGTCGTGCCCGCTCTCGGGCTCCAGCCGTATGACGTGCGGGCCCGTCAGGGCGAGCTCAAGCACCTGCTCGTGACCCACTCCCCCACGGGCGAGCTGATGGTGCGGTTCGTGCTGCGGTCGACCAACCAGCTGGGACGCCTGCGCCGAGGTCTCCCCACGATCCTCGCTGCCCTCCCCCGGGCCCGCGTGCTGTCGGCCAACGTCCAGCCACGGCACGCCGCGGTCCTGGAGGGCGACGACGAGGTCGTGCTCACCGACGCGGACACCCTGCCGATGCACGTGGCCGGCATGACGCTCCACCTCGGGACACGCAGCTTCTTCCAGACCAACACCTCCGTCGCGGACGCGCTCTACACGCAGGCCGGCGACTGGATCCTCGCTGCCCGACCCACCGACCTGCTCGACCTGTATTGCGGGGTGGGCGGATTCGCGTTGCACGCGGCCGTGCGCGCACGTGCGGCCCACCGATCGCTCCGGACGACGGGGGTCGAGGTGTCACCAGAGGCGATCAGCAGCGCCCGCCGCAGCGCGGACGAGCTGGGGCTCACCTCGGCACTCTTCGTCGACGGCGACGCGACGTCCCATGCCCTGCGGCCCAGCTCGGGCCCGGACCTGGTCGTGGTCAACCCACCGCGTCGGGGCATTGGCACGGGGCTGGCCGACTGGCTCGAGCGGTCCTCCGCCAGCACCGTGATCTACTCCAGCTGCAACCCCGCGACGTTGGCCCGCGACCTCGCCGACATGCCGTCGTGGCGGGTCGCCGCGGCCAGGCTGTTCGACATGTTCCCGCAGACCACCCACGCCGAGATCCTCGTGCACCTGCAGCGTCGCTGACTCACCTACGATGATCCCCTCATGACCGTCATCCGACCCCTCGAGCTGTCGGACGCCCCGGCCCTCACCGAGCTGGTCGCCGCCAGCCGCGAGCACCTGGAGCCGTGGGAGCCGGCACGGCCCGAGCGCTTCTACACCCTCGGCGGGCAGCAGGAGTTGGTGCGTCTCGCCCTGTCCGAGCGCCGAGGCGGCCGCATGGGCCCCTATGTCGTCCTGGACGAGCAGGGCTCGCCGGCCGGCCGCATCACGCTCAACAACATCGTGCGGGGTGCTGGCCAGTACGCGAGCGTGGGCTACTGGCTGGGCGTCGGGCAGACCGGGCGTGGCCTGGCGACCCGGGCCCTGGCCGAGCTCGTCGACCTCGCGTTCGGCGAGTGGGGACTGCACCGCCTGGAGGCCGGGACCCTGCTGCACAACACCGCCTCGCAAAGGGTGCTGGAGCGTAACGGTTTCCAGCCCTACGGGCTGGCCCGCAAGTACGTCATGATCGCCGGCACCTACCAGGACCACCAGCTGTACGAGCTGCTCTCGCCCGACCTCCGCTAGCGCCGCGGGCGACCCCTTGTGGCGCCCGATCGAGCATGTATACAGTGTTCACATGATGAGCATGGACGCACCCCAGCTGATCTCCTCCTACGAGCGGGCGGTCGCCTCGATCGACGTCGACAGGCTCCTGGACCTCTACGCCGAGGACGCGCGGGTCTTCGACGGCACCTCGGCCTGGCAGTACACCTCACGCGACGAGTGGCGGGCCGCCGTCGACATGTGGTTCCGCCACCTCGCGGGCAACGGGGCATGCGAGATCCGTGAGCCGCGGGTCGCCGGGTCCGACACCATCGTCGTCCTCTCCGGACTCGCCTGCTACGGCGCCGACGACCGCGAGGGCGGGCGCACGGAGGTCGTGTCGCGCTTCACCCAGGTGTGGGAGCCGGGCGACAACGGCCCTCGGATCACGCACGAGCACACGTCCCTCCCCCTCGACGACGCGTGCGAGCGCCCCCTGCCGCAACCGGGGTCCTGACGCAGGCCCGACAGCCGTCTCAAGACAACCGTCTCGCGACAGGCGCACCAGCCCACCCGCGGGGCGACCGTCCAGCGCTGGGCGTCGGCGCAGTGCGACGTCCCGCCGTCGCGGGAACGTTCTACACCCTCGACGAGCACGGGATCGTCCAGGTGCGGATCACCGACCTCGACACCGGCTACAGCCAGACCTACGCCTTGCGGGCGGACGGCTAGAGCGCGGTCAGACCCCGTCGCACCAGTGCTGCTGGTCGAGATGCACCCGCCGTCCCCGAGACGGGGGCGGCGGTCCTGACCGTGCCAGGTTCCCCGCCCCACTCACCCCCCGGTGGCAGGTCACTTCAGGCGCTTCAGCACCGCCTTGGCGACGCTCTGCGCGCTCTGGGGGTTCTGTCCGGTGATGAGGTTCTTGTCCCGCACGACGTTGTCCTTGAAGGGCAGGAGGGCCTTGGAGTACTTGGCTCCCAGCGCCTTCAGCTCCTCGTCCAAGCGGAAGGGGACCGCGTCCTGACGCTTGGCGAGCTTCTCCTCCGGCCAGGAGAACCCCGTGACCTTGCGTCCGGCGATGACGGGGGTGCCGTCCTCGCGGCGCGCGGCCAGCAGCCCCGCAGGGCCGTGGCACACCGCGGAGACCACCTTGCCCTGGGCGTCCAGGTCGGCGATGAGGGCTCCGAGCGCCTGGCTGGTGGGGAAGTCGAACATCACGCCGTGTCCCCCGGTGAGGTAGATGGCGTCGAAGTCCTCCGCCGCGACGTCCGCGACTCGCACCGTGTCGTCCAGCAGGGACATGAAGTCGGGGTCGGCGTAGCGCTCCCCCGTCCCCCCGCTCTTGAGCATCGGCGCGGAGAGGCTCTCGGGGTCCAGCGGCACGGCGCCTCCGTCGATGCTGGCGATAGTCACGTCGTGGCCCGCCTCGGTGACCACGTCGTAGAAGTGGGTCAGCTCCCCCAGCCAGAGCCCGGTGCGGTAGCCGGCGGTGGTGTAGCGGGGGGTGTTGGTGACGACGATCAGAATCCTCTTGGGCGTGCGTGTCATGAGCTTCGACATACCCACCGACCTCAGGGCGCAGTCCCGGGCCCGGGCGCCGTCCCCTGCGCCAGGTGGCGGTCGTCGCCCGTGAGCGCTGCCAGGATCCGCCGCTGCGTGGCGGCCTCCGCGCCCAGCCCCTGGCGTTCGAGGGTGCGCGCGAGCAGGAGCCGGACGTAGTCGTCCGTCGGGGCCCGTTCGACGAGCTCGGTGAGCTCGTCCCGCGCGCGGCCGAGCTGCGCCGAGTGGTAGTACGCCCGAGCCAGGAGCAGGCGCACGGCGACGTTGTCCGGCTCGGTCCCCAGCAGATCGGCGAGCGAGTGGGCGGCCGCGGCGTATCTCTTCTGGTCGAACAGGTGCTGGGCCATCGACAGCTGCAGGTAGCGCAGGTCCTCCACGGATGCTCCTTCGGTCAGGGCGATGTCGGCCTAACACGTCTGCGGCGCATGGCATTCCCCCGCCCACCAGTTGCGCTGCGCGAGACGCCAGAGACGGCACGGCTGGGTGGAGCCCGCCCGGACCTCCAGGCAGTGGCCGACAGAGGCGATCGGACCGTCCCAGGCGACCGCCAGCGCGCGGGGCTCCACCTCGTAGGCCCGCAGCTGCAGCTCGCAGTCGCACGACGCGCCCCGGACCCCCAGCCGGCGTTCGAGGCGGGTCGCCCTGGGCGCTCGCTGCTCCCGCCACGTCTGCACCCACCGCCAGGACCCGTCGCAGTCGAACCGCTGCACCATGCGCCCCACGTAGCACACGACGCACTCGTGCGGGTGCGCACCCATCAGCTCGCGAACGACCTCTGAGGGGTCGGTCCTCGTCGCCGTCATGTCGGCCCTCCTCCTTCACCGGGGCCCAGTGTGTCCCGCGGCGGGTTCGGTGGCCGGACGCAGTGCAGCGCCTGTGGACGACGGTCGGGGAACACGCCGTCCTGTGGACAACTCGCCGCTCAGACGCGGACCACGGCCACCGGCGCGTGCGAGGACTGCAGCACCTGCCTGCTGGTCGACCCCAGCAGCATGCCGGCGAAACCACCACGCCCGCGGCTGCCCACGACCACCAGCGAGGCGGTGCGCGAGGCCTCCGCCAGCACCTTGACCGACGAGCCGCGCAGGGTGCGGGTCTCGACGACGACGTCCGGGTGCTGCTCGCGTCCGTGCTGCAGCACGTGCTCGACCAGCTCGGTGTGGCGCCGGCTCATCTCCGCGTGGGCCGACGACCCCTCCTCGGTCGGCACCACGCCGCCCTCGAACTCCATCGTCCAGGCCCGGACGGCGACCAGGGGCAACCCGCGACCGTCGGCCTCGCCGAAGGCGAACAACGCGGCGCGGTGCCCCTCGGCCGAGTCGTCGACGCCGAGCACCACCGGGCCGTCCGCGGGCGCGCCCGCGGCCCGGTCAGGCACGACGACGACCGGGCAGTGTGCGTGCGCGGCGACCGCCCCGGAGACGCTGCCGAGCAGCAACCCCTCCCACCCGCCCGCGCCGCGGCTACCGGTCACCACGAGCTGACCGTGGCGCGATGCCTCGATCAGCGCGGCGGACGGGCTGCCCCACACGGCCTGCGTCGCTACCTCCAGGCCGGGGTGGGACGCGCGCACCGTGGCCTGAGCCTCGTCCAGGACCCGCTCGGTGCCCTGCTGGACCAGCTCCTCGAGCCCGTAGGACCACCCCAGCTCGTGCGGAGCGGGCTGGGCGACCTCCTGCGCCATCACGAGCAGCAGGGAGGCCCTGCGCCCGTCCGCCTCTCGGGCCGCCCACTCCAGGGCCGGGCGAGCGAGCGCCGAGCCGTCGACGCCGACGACGATGCGGTCGCTGGGGATGGTGTCGTGGGTCATGACAGGCTCCTTCGCTCGTCGGCGGAGCCCGCGTCGTGGGATCACTCTGCGTCCGGTCGCACCCGCTCCCGGCGAGGCTCCTCACCTGACACGATGTTAGCGACCGGCGTCCCGACCTCGACGGTGCGCCCCACCGTGCAGAGCCGGTCGTGCGACCGACGGATCGCGTCAGGCAGCACCCGGCGGGCCTCGTCGCCCGCAGGACCGTCCGGGAAGGTCACCTCCCAGGTCACGGTCAACCCCTCCAGCCGGGCCTCGCCGTCGACCTTGACCTTGTCTCCCCCGACCTCGACCGAGAACCTCACCGGCTCGGCACGCCGAGACGTGAGGTGGTCGACGTCGACCATCGTGCAGCCCCCGATCGCGGCCAGCAGGGCCTCGACGGGAGTGAACGCCGCGTCCTCGCCGGTGCCCAGCTCCAACGTCCCGCCGCGGGCGTTGGTGGCGGCATACCGCCCGAGGCTGGTCCGCCGGAGCTGGACGGAACGGTGGTGCTCAGGCTGCTGGGCGGTCGACATGACCGTTAGCCTGCCACCGTGAGCAACGACACCGGTAGCCCCACCCAACGCCCCGTCCCCGAGGGCCGGCTGGTCCTGATCCGGCACGGCGAGACGGAGTGGTCCAAGGCCATGAAGCACACGGGCACCACGGACCTGGACCTCACCGAGCACGGGGAGGAAGCCGCTCGGCGCACGGCTGCGCTGCTGGAGGAGTTCGACTTCGCCCTGGTCCTGTCGTCCCCCATGCGGCGAGCGCGACGCACGGCCGAGCTGGTGGGTCTCCCCGAGCCGGACATCGACCCCCACCTCGTGGAGTGGGACTACGGCGGCTACGAGGGACGCACGACGGCCGAGATCCGCGAGGAGCTCGGCTACGACTGGACCGTCTGGGAGGACGGGGTCGTGCCCGGTGACACCCCGGGCGAGTCGATCGAGCAGGTGGCGGCCCGGGCGCGGGCCGTCATCGACCGCGTGATGCCCGTCCTCAAGGAGGGCAGGGACGTCGTCCTGGTGGGGCACGGCCACACCACCCGCATCCTGACGAGCGTGTGGCTGCGCACGGAGCCGAGGTTCGGGGCGCAGCTGGAGCTGCACGCCGGGTCGATCAGCGTCCTGGGCTACGAGCGGGCCTTCCCGTCGATCCAGCGCTGGAACCAGCCCGCACCACGCTGAGCACCGCACACCTCGGTCACGCCCACCCGCTGACCAGGTCGCAGGACTCGGTCAGCGCGGCAGGGACCACGTGTGCACGGGCTCACCCTCGTGCATGTTGTCGATGTAGCGGTGCAGCATCCGCCGCAGGGCCTCGTCGCGGTTCGCGCCTCGCTCCTGCAGCCGGTCCACGCAGCGCACCTGCCAGGCTGCTCCGTTCATCTCGGCCTTGCAGCGCTCCTCGATGATGCCGAGGTAACGGTCTCGCACCGCCGTCGCCACCCCCCACGACTCCAGCCCCGAGTCCGCGAGCGGCAGCAGCTGACGCAGGACCAGCTCGTCCACGGGTACGTCTCCACGCCCGGGCCAGTAGAGGTTGGCGTTGAACCCGCGGCGCGAGCCGGCGAAGAAGTTCTCCTTCGCGGACGCGAAGCTCATCTTGGACCACAGCGGACGCTCCATGCCGACCAGCGCGTTGACCAGGCCGTAGTAGAACGCGGCGTTGGCCACCGTGTCCGCCACCGTGGGTCCGGCCGGCAGCACGCGGTTCTCCACCCGCAGGTGCGGCTTGCCGTCCACGGTGTCGTAGATGGGGCGGTTCCAGCGGTAGACGGTGCCGTTGTGCAGCTTGAGCTCGGACAGCGCGGGGGCCGTGCCCGACTCCAGCACCCCCACCGGGTCCTCCTCGCTGACCTCGGGGATGAGGGCGGGGAAGTAGCGGACGTTCTCCTCGAACAGGTCGAAGATGGAGGTCACCCACCGCTCGCCGAACCACACCCGGGGCCGCACGCCCTGGTTGCGCAGCTCAATCGGTCGGGTGTCCGTGGCCTGGTGGAACAGCTGGATCCGGGTCTCCGCCCACAGCTGGGAGCCAAAGAGGTATGGCGAGTTGGCGCCCACCGCCATCTGCACCCCCGCGATGGCCTGAGCGGCGTTCCAGAAGTCCGCGAAGTCCTCGGGTGCCACCTGAAGGTGGCACTGGACGGACGTGCAGGCGGCCTCGGGCGCGATCGTGTCCACGAAGGTGGCCACCCGCTCCCCGCCTCGCCCCTCCATGTCCAGGAGCAGGTCCTCGCCTCGCGCCTCCATGATCGCGTCGTTGAGCCCGATGTAGCGCGGGGTCGGCGTCAGCGCGTCCCGCCCGAGGTGCTCCTTGGTCAGCGTGGGCAGGATGCCGATCGTGACGATGTCGGTGTCACCGGTCTTGTCCCGGGCGGCGCGCAGGTGCTCGCGGAGCGTCTGCTCCAGCGCGTGGAGCCGGTCACCGGCCAGCGGCTCCGGCTCCACGTTGAGCTCGATGTTGAAGCGCGCGAGCTCGCTCTGGAAGAAGGGGTCGTCGATCGCCTCGAGGACCGCCTCGTTGGTCATGCTGGGTCGCAGGTCCTGGTCGACGAGGTTCATCTCGATCTCCAGCCCCGCCATCGGCTCGCTGGTCTCGAAGTCCTGCTGCCCGAGCATGCGCTCCAGCACGTCCAAACACTGCTGGACCTTCTCGCGGTACCGCTGACGTTGCTCTCGGGCGTTCAGCCCGGCGGAGATCTCCTGACCCATGCGGACTAGGGCACCACACCTGCGGCCGCGGCGCGCACCGTGACCGGTCCGCGGCGCGTCACGTCCCGCGCGTCCTGCTCCCGAGGGCGCGTCCCCGAGGGTCTGTCGGTGGTCGCTCCTAGGGTGTCGACCATGCGGATGCTCCACACCTCGGACTGGCACCTGGGCCGCTCCTTCCACCAGGTCGGGCTGCTGCCTGCCCAGGAGCAGTTCCTCGACCACCTCGTGGACGTGGTGCGCTCCGAGGCCGTCGACGTCGTGGCGGTCGCCGGCGACGTCTACGACCGCGCGCTCCCCGCCCCGCAGACGGTGTCCCTGCTCTCCGACGCGCTGCGCCGCATCACCGACGCGGGCGCCCAGGTGGTGCTCGCGAGCGGCAACCACGACTCGGCGGTGCGCCTCGGCTTCGGTGGTCCCCTGCTGGAACGGGCCGGGGTGCACCTGCGCACCTCGGTCGCCGACCTGGCGCGACCCATCTCGATCGGCGCGACGCGCATCTACGCCCTGCCGTACCTCGAGCCCGCCGTCGTGGCGGACGAGCTGGACGGCGCCGAGCGATCCCACCACGGCGTCATCGAGCGAGCCCTGGCCCGAGTGACCGCCGACGCCGAGCGGCACGCCGGCCCCGTCGTCGTCCTCGCCCACGCCTTCGTCACCGGCGGTGAGAGCAGCGACAGCGAGCGTGACATCAGCGTCGGCGGCGTGGTCGACGTGCCCCTCGCCTTGTTCCGTGGGGCGGACTACGTGGGGCTGGGGCACCTCCACGGCAGCCAGACCCTGGACGAGCGGGTGCGCTACTCCGGGTCCCCCGTCGCCATGAGCTTTTCCGAGGCGCGGCACACCAAGTCCTCGTGGCTGGTGGACCTCGGCGACGAGCGCTCCGGCGCCGTCCGGACCGAGCGGATCGAGGCCCCCGTCCACACGCCCCTGGCGGTGCTGCGAGGCGACCTCGAGGACCTGCTGCGCGACCCCGAGCACCGTGCTGCGGAGTCCGCCTACTGCCAGGTCACGCTGACCGACGCGGTCCGCCCCCTCGACGCGATCGACAAGGTCCGGCGTCGGTTCCCCCACACGCTGTCCCTGCAGCTCGACCCGCAGGGGGTCGAGCCGTCGCAGAGCAGGTCGTATGCCGCCCGCCTGCGCGTCGCCTCCGACCCGGAGCTCGTGGACGGCTTCCTCGAGCACGTCCGCGGCGGCGCGGCCGCTACGCCGCAGGAGCACGCCGTGGTCGTGGAGGCTCTGGAGGCAGTCCGTGTCGCCACCAGCGGGGAGGGATCGTCGTGAGGCTGCACCACCTGCGGGTCACCGCGTTCGGGCCCTTCGCCGGCACGGTCGAGGTCGACCTCGACGAGCTGGGCGCCGCCGGGCTCTTCCTGATCAACGGCCCCACCGGCGCCGGCAAGACCAGCCTGCTGGACGCCGTCTGCTTCGCGCTCTACGGCGACATCCCCGGCGCCCGGCAGAAGGGCTCGCTGCGCTCGGACCACGCCGGCGTGGACGCCGTGCCCGAGGTGGAGCTCGAGTGGTCGGTCGGGTCCCGGCGGTTCCGCACCACCCGCTCCCCGGAGTTCGAGCGCCCCAAGAAGCGCGGCGCCGGCACGACCCGGCAGCAGCACAAGGTCGTCATGGTCGAGCGCGTCGAGGGCGCCTGGGTCGACCGGGGGTCCGGGCGCGCCGACGAGGTCGGTGGCATCGTGCGCGAGGTCGTCGGGCTCGGGCTTGAGCAGTTCGCCACCGTGGTCCTGCTCCCGCAGGGGGAGTTCGCGCGGTTCTTGCGGGCCTCGACGGACGAGCGAGCAGGGATCCTGCAGCGGCTGTTCGACACCTCACGTTTCGAGCAGGTGCAGCGGTGGCTGGAGGCTCGACGGCGCGAGGTCGAGGCAGAGGTCAAGGACGCCCGCGCCCGGCTCACGAGCACGCTCACGCGCGTCAACGACGCCGCCGGCCAGGCGTTGGCCGTGGCCGCGGCGGCGCCGTTCAGCGCCCAGCCGCGCGGGCCGAGCGGCAGCAGGTGCCCCGCCAGCACCAGGAGGATGCTGAGCGCGCGCCAGCCGTCAAGGATCGCGATCCGCTGCTTCATCCGTCCCACCCTGCCGCCCGCGATAGCATCATGCCGCCGGCGAGGTAACGCGGCTTTAGGCTCCGAACCCTAAGT
>ERZ501016.73-NODE-73-length-48640-cov-16.749264_pt1 | contig 48640 bp, 47 predicted proteins | sample MGYA00248889_ERZ501016 | MGnify/ENA primary metagenome ERZ501016 (study PRJEB25958, sample SAMN03398594) | human skin metagenome | study: EMG produced TPA metagenomics assembly of the Human Skin Microbiome Metagenome (human skin metagenome) data set. | reverse complement strand
ACCGGCCCCAGACCAACGGCAAGATCGAACGCTTCCACCGCACCCTGGCCGACGGGTGGGCCTTCAAGAAGTTCTACCCCAGCGAAGCCGACCGGATCGCAGCCCTGGCACCCTGGGTCCACCAGTACAACCACCACCGGCCCCATTCAGCGATCGGCAAGGTCGCCCCCATCACTAGGTTGGACAACCTGTCTGGGCATCACACCTAGGACCGCGGGGCGTCACCGGGTGCGCAGGGCCGGCAGCTTGGTGCCCGCCACCTGACGCTCGTCGAGCACGGAGCGGCGGAAGCGGTAGAGCCGCGCCGGGCGGCCGCCGGTGCCCGACGACACCGACCCCGTCTCCTCGACCAGGGCCTGCTGCTCCACGAGGCGGCGGAAGTTCTGCTTGTGTAGCGCCTGGCCCGCGAGCGCCTCGACGCACCCCTGCAGCTCACCGAGCGTGAACGCGGCCGGCATGAGCTCGAACACCACCGGGCGGTACTGGATCTTGGCGCGCAGCCGCGCGAGACCCGTCGCGAGGATGCGGCGGTGGTCGCCGATCATCGGCTCCCCGGGGACCAGGTCGTCGTCCGGCAGGCGCCAGGCCTCGCGGGCCTCGGGGACCAGACCGACCTCGTAGAGCAGCTCGTAGCGCTGCAGCGCCAGGTCGGGCAGCCACGCGTGCCCGCCGCGGCCGAAGGTCAGGTCGCAGCGGTGCCGCCGGGCCGTCCGGTCGGCGGGGGACCCGGCCGCGCCGACCCAGTGCGTCAGCTGCGGGGCGATCACCTCGTCGACCAGACGGGTGCCGCCGCGCTGGTCCTCCCAGGGGAGCAGGGCATAGGCGTCGTGCCAGGCAGAGGCTCCCGGCTGGGCGGCCGGGGCCTGCTCCGGCGCGTCGTCCGTCGTCAGCCCGAGGTAGGAGATCGAGATCCGGCGGCCACGCGTGTCGTCCAGCCCGCGGTCGTGGTCGGCGAAGGTGTACAGCTGCTCGACATACCCGAGCTGTCGGCCCGTCTGCGAGGTGACCCAGGAGCGCAGGCCGGCCTGCAGGGACGGCTGGCCGGCCTCGAGGGGGCCGGCAGGGAGGGCCGGTATGCCGGGGGCGGGCGGGGGAGCCGTGAGGACGCGGGGACGCCCGGACAGGACCGCCACCACGACGGCGACCAGCTCGACGGCGAGCGGCTCCTGCTCCTCAGGCACGCACAACCTCCTGCTGGTCGTCCTCGAGGGGGACGGTGACGAAGTCGATCAGCTCCTCGACGCTGGCCAGCAGGGTCGGCTCCAGATCGGCGTACGTACGCACGGTACCGAGGATCTGCTTCCACGCGCGGGCGATGTCCGCCTGCGAGCGGTGCGGCCAGCCGAGGTGGGCGCAGATCCCGTGCTTCCACGAGGTGCCGCGGGGGATGACGGGCCACTGCTGCAGGCCGAGGCGCTCGGGACGCACCGACTGCCACACGTCGACGTACGGGTGGCCGAGGACCTTGACGAACCGCGAGTAGCCGGGGACCCGGCGCGCCTCCTCGACGATCCGGGCCTCCTTGGTGCCGGGCACGAGGTGGTCCACCAGCACGCCCATGCGGCGGTCACGGTCGGGGGCGAAGTGCTTGATCACCGCGGCCAGGTCGTCCACGCCGTCGAGCAGCTCCACGACCACGCCCTCGATGCGCAGGTCGTCGCCCCAGACCTTCTCCACCAGCTCGGCGTCGTGGCGGCCCTCGACGAAGAGGCGCGACCCGGTGGCCACGCGGGCAGGGGCCCCGGCGACGGCGACCGACCCCGAGGCGGTGCGCGAGGCGGCCTGGCGGGCCTCGGCCAGCCGGGCGTCGCTCCCGCTCGTGTCCGGGACGAGGGTGACCGGGCGGCCGTCGACCCAGAAGCCGGGGCCCAGCTCGAAGCCTCTTGTCCGCCCCTTGCGGTCCTCCAGGTGGACGACGTGGACGCCGCCGGCCTTCTCGACCCGGGCCACGGCGCCCACCCAGCCGGACTCGACGTCCTCGACGACCAGGCCGCGGGTGGCGGGGACCGCCTCCGAGCGCCCCCGGCGCGGGGCCTTCCAGTCGCCGGACAGGACGTCGGTTCCGTATCGGTCCACCACGGGGTCTCCTCGCTGCTGCGTCGCCGGACGGTGCTGAAGGCTAGCCGCAGGACCGGCGGAGTTCGTCGTGGCGCGCCACCCGGCGTAGAATTGGCACTCGGCATGCCTGAGTGCCAACCGCCGGACGAGAGGAGGTCGACGATGAGCGACGGACGCCGCCTGCAGGTCCTGCGAGCCATCGTGCAGGACTACGTCGCGACCTCCGAGCCCGTCGGGTCCAAGGCGCTGCTCGATCGCCACCAGCTGGGCGTGAGCGCGGCGACGGTCCGCAACGACATGGCCGCGCTCGAGGAGGAGGGCCTGATCTGCGCCCCGCACACGAGCGCCGGGCGCATCCCCACCGACGCGGGCTACCGGCTCTTCGTCGACCAGCTGTCCGAGGTCAAGCCCCTGTCGGCCCCCGAGCGTGCGGCCATCGCCGAGTTCCTCGCCGGGTCGGTCGACCTCGACGACATCGTGGACCGCACGGTGCGGCTGCTCGCCAGCCTCACCCACCAGGTCGCGGTCATGCAGTACCCCTCGCTCACCCGCTCGTCCGTCCGCCACATCGAGCTCGTGCCCATCGGCGGGCCGCGCCTCATGGTCGTGCTCATCGTCACGACCGGCCGGGTCGAGCAGCGGGTCGTCGACGTGGGCCGCGACCTGGGCGATGCCGACGGCGAGCGCCTGGCCTTCGACCTGCGCGGGCGCCTCAACGCGCTGGCCGCGGGTCGGCCGTTCACCGAGGTTGCGCGGGCGCTCGCCGGGCTGTCCGAGGGTTTTGCCGTGGCTGACCGCGCGGCGGTCGAGGCCGTCACCACTGCCCTGGCCGAGCTCGTCGTCGAGGAGCGCGAGGAGCGGGTCGTGATCGCCGGCACCAGCAACCTCGCGCGCCGCTCGGGCGACTTCCCGACGTCGCTGCGCCCCGTGCTCGAGGCCCTTGAGGAGCACGTCGTGCTGCTCAGCCTCATCGACGCCATGCACGACGACCCCGCCCGCCCCGCCATGGACGCCTCCGACCTCGTCTCGGTGCGCATCGGCAGCGAGCTGTCCCACGCCGGCCTCGTGTCCACCTCCGTGGTCTCGACCGGCTATGGCGCCGGGCCGGACCTCGTGGCCGGGCTGGGGGTGCTCGGCCCGACGCGCATGGACTACCCCACGACGATGGCGGCCGTGCGGGCGGTCGCGGCATACGTCTCTCGGTCGCTCGGTGGCTAGCCACCGCCGGCCGGCGGTCAGCGACCCAACCGGCCCAGCCGACCCGACCGGCCCAGCCGACCCGACCGGCTCAGCCACCATCGTGACTACCGTGAACCAGGCCAACCACTCTGTCAGGCAAGGACTTTCGTGAACGACTACTACGCAGCCCTCGGGATCGACCGCAGCGCCGGCGCCGAAGAGATCAAGAAGGCCTACCGCAAGCTCGCCCGCAAGCTGCACCCGGACGTCAACCCCGGCCCGGAGGCCGAGGAGGAGTTCAAGCGGGTGTCGCAGGCCTATGACGTCCTCGGGGACCCGGCCAAGAAGCAGGCCTACGACATGGGCGCCGACCCCTATGCCAGCGCCGGGTCGGCGGGCTTCGGGCAGGGCTTCACGTTCAGCGACATCATGGACCAGTTCTTCGGCGCCGGCGCGGGGGCCGCGGGCGGTCGGGGCCCGCGCTCGCGCGTCCGCCGCGGCCAGGACGCCCTGGTGCGCGCCGACGTCGACCTGCGCACCGCGGTCTTCGGCGACACCCACGAGCTCACCCTCGACACGGCCGTGGAGTGCAGCACCTGCCACGGCGACGGGTGCCAGCCCGGCACCTCCCCCCAGACCTGCTCGGCCTGCCAGGGCCGCGGCGAGGTGCAGCAGGTCCAGCGCAGCTTCCTCGGCCAGATCATGACCTCCCGGCCCTGCGGCGTGTGCCAGGGCTACGGCACGGTGATCCCCAACCCCTGCTTCGAGTGCTCGGGGGAGGGCCGCGTGCGCACCCGCCGCTCCGTGTCCATCAAGGTCCCCGCCGGCGTCGACACCGGCACCCGCATCCAGCTGCGCGGCGAGGGCGAGGTCGGCCCCGGCGGCGGGCAGCCCGGCGACGTCTACGTCGAGGTGGTCGTGTCGCCCCACCCGACCTTCCAGCGCAACGGGGACGACCTGCACTGCACGCTAGACGTGCCGATGACGGCGGCGGCCCTCGGCTCGACGATCACCCTGGACACCTTCGACGGCGCCGCCGACGTGCACGTGCGGCGCGGGACGCAGTCCGCCGACACGGTCACCCTCGACGACCTCGGTGTCACCCACCTGCGCGGCGGCGGTCGAGGCGACCTCGTCGTGCACCTCAACGTCACCACGCCGACCCGTCTCGACTCGCGCCAGGAGGAGCTGCTGCGCGAGCTGGCCGAGCTGCGTGGCGAGGAGAACCCCGACGGGCACGCCACCTCGCTCGACAAGGGGCTGCTCGGCAAGCTCCGCGACGCCTTCCGCTGAGTCGATGACGGCGCCGCTGTTCCTCCTGCCGCCCGGCTCGCTGGCCGGCGTCACCCCAGGGGCGTCCGTGCTCGTGGACGGGCCCGAGGGCCGGCACGCCGCCGGGTCCTTGCGCCTGCAGCGCGGCGAGGCCGTGCTGCTGTCCGACGGCAGCGGCGCCGAGGTGGCCGGGTCGGTGTCCACGGTCGCATCGGGGGAGATCACGGTGCGCGTCGAGACCGTATGCCGACCCGCCGCCCCCACGCCGCGCTTCGTGCTGGTGCAGGCGCTGGCCAAGGGCGACCGCGACGAGCAGGCGATCGAGTCGGCGACCGAGCTCGGCGTCGACGAGGTCGTCCCGTGGGGCGCCGCGCGGTCCATCGTGCAGTGGCGCGGCGACCGCGCGGCCAAGGCCCACCGCAAGTGGGAGCAGGTCGTGGCCGCCGCCGCCAAGCAGTCCCGCCGGCACCGCACGCCGTCGGTCGCCGAGCACGAGACGAGCCGGCAGCTCGCGGGGCGCCTGGCCTGCGCCTCGCTGGCGCTCGTGCTGCACGAGGACGCGACGACATCGGTCAACGACGTGGAGCTGCCCGGGTCCGGCGAGGTGGTGGTCGTGGTCGGCCCCGAGGGCGGGATCTCCGCCGAGGAGCTGGCGACATTCGAGGAGGCCGGGGCGCGCGCCATACGGCTGGGCCCGCACGTCCTGCGGTCCTCCAGCGCCGGACCGGCGGCCCTGGCCGTGCTCCTCGCCCGCACCCGCTGGTGACCTACCGGGGGTAAGGGCATCGACCGGGCTTCGTTCGCCAGGCTGATGATCCCGCCGGGGGTAAGGGCATCGACCGGGGCTCGTCCGCCAGGTCGATGATCCCGCCGGGGGTAAGGGCATCGACCGGCCTTCGTCCGCCAGGCTGATGATCCCGCCGGGGGTAAGGGCATCGACCGGGCTTCGTTCGCCAGGCTGATGATCCGGCCCCCGGTGGGGGCAATCAGCGGACGGTGAAGGTGCGGGTGGCCCGGCCCAGGTCGCGCTGGCCATCCGCCGGGCTCGGCGCCCAGACCTGCAGCTGATAGCTGCCGGCACCAAGACGGCCGAGGTCGAGCCGCCAGGTGCCGCGCGTCGGGCAACCCACGGAGGCCGTGGTGTGGTCCGACCGCACGGCCTTGCCGGCGCGCGTGAGGGAGTAGGCCACCGTCCCCTCGAAGGCACACGCCTGGCCCGTGGCGACCACGGGCCCGGCCTTGAGCGCGGCCCCCGCCCCCGGCGAGTCGATCCAGACCGCGGCGAGCTCGCCGGTCTGGGCGACGCCGGAGGAGCGGGCATAGGTCTTGCTGGTGGGGAGCGGACCGAGCACGCGACCGTCGGGGGAGCGGAACCGCACGGGGAGGTTCTTGCCGGTCACGGCGGTCACCGTCCAGACGACGGAGGCCGCGCCGATCCGGGCCGTGGCGCCGTCGACGGCGCGGGTCGGACCGTCGAGGGTCACCTCGATCGTGCTCGCGCCCACGTGGACGTCGGTGACGGTGCGCTCGCCCCACACGTTGAGGTAGCCGCGCGACCCGGCCTCGCGCATCGCGACGTTGGCTGCGGTCTCGGCGCGCTGGGCGGTCGAGCCCGGCCGGGGCGTCGGCACGAACTCACGGAAGAGGCGCAGCCGCGGCGTCGGCGCACCGCCGCCCTCGCGGACCTGGGTGCCGTCCCGCCCGAGGAAGTAGACGGGCAGAGCCGCCCCCGACACCGACGCGACGGTGCGTGCGGCGACGTCGGGCCCGGCGGGCGTCGCGGCGCCGGCGGTGGTGGCGTCCACGGGCGCGGGGGACCCGGACTGCTCCGCGGCGGGGCCGGTCGAGCCGGCGGAGCTGGTCGTGCCGGCGGGCGGTGTGGTGGGGGAGGTCGTCGCGCCGGCAGAGCCATCGGTGGTGCCGCTCGTCGCGGCCGCGGGCGTGGTTGCCTGGGAGGTGGTGGTCTGCTGGGCGCACCCGGCGAGAGCGACGGCGGCCGAGGCGGCCACCGCCGCGGCACGCAGGACCTGGCGGGACGTGGCGCTGGTGCTGGTGGTCACGTCGAGCTCCTTCGCTGACGACGACGGTGTGCGTCACAGTGTCTCCCACCCGAGGGCTCGTGGAGGCGCGCCCCGCCGACGAGATCTCGCCGGGCCGGGCTGGAGGCGCCTGACTAGGCTGCACGCATGACCCCACGTGACCCCGACTGCCTGTTCTGCAAGATCGTCGCCGGGGAGATCCCGGGCGAGGTCGTGCACGAGACCGAGACGACGCTGGCCTTCCGCGACATCCAGCCGCAGGCGCCGACGCACGTCCTCGTGGTGCCCAAGGCGCACCACCCCAACGCCGTCGCAACGGCCCAGGCGGACCCCTCTCTGCTGGTCGACGTCGTCCTCGCGGCGGGTCAGGTCGCCGAGCAGGAAGGGCTCGTCGAGCGCGGCTACCGCCTGGTGTCCAACACCGGTCAGGATGCGCAGCAGAGCGTCGACCACCTGCACCTGCACGTCGTGGGCGGCCGGGCGATGCAGTGGCCCCCCGGCTGACGGGGGACCGAGGACAAGGGGGTATGTCGCACCCGGCACGTAGACTGGCGGGACGATGACACAGACCCCACCACCCGACACCCCGAGCCCTGGCGGCGGCCCCGCCGCGCACCATGCGATCGTCATACCGGCATCCGTCCCCATGATCTCCCTGCTGGGGCCGCACGACGAGCTCCTGCGCACGATGGAGCGCGCGTTCCCCCGGCTCGACATCCACGTCCGAGGCAACGAGTTCCGCCTCGACGGTCCCTCCAGCGACGCCGCGCTCGTGGAGGACCTGGTCGGCGAGCTCCTCGTGGTCGTCGAGTCCGGCGGGACGATCAACCGGGATGCGGTCGAGCGCTCGATCGCCATGCTGCGCAACCGTTCCGCAGAGCGGCCCGCCGACGTGCTGACGACCAACATCATCTCGGCGCGCGGGCGCACGATCCGGCCCAAGACACTGGGTCAGAAGCGCTACGTCGACGCCATCGACACGCACACCATCGTCTTCGGGATCGGCCCCGCCGGCACCGGCAAGACCTACCTCGCGATGGCCAAGGCCGTGGCCGCGCTGCAGGCCAAGGACATCACCCGGATCATCCTGACCCGGCCGGCCGTCGAGGCGGGGGAGAGGCTCGGCTTCCTGCCCGGCACCCTCACGGACAAGATCGACCCCTACCTGCGGCCGCTCTACGACGCGCTGCACGACATGCTCGACCCGGAGCAGATCCCGAGGCTGATGGCTGCGGGGACCATCGAGGTGGCACCGCTCGCCTACATGCGCGGCCGCACCCTCAACGACGCGTTCATCATCCTCGACGAGGCGCAGAACACCTCGCCCGAGCAGATGAAGATGTTCCTCACCCGTCTCGGGTTCGGGTCCCGCATCGTCGTCACCGGGGACGTGACCCAGGTCGACCTGCCCGGCGGCACCCAGTCCGGTCTGCGCGTGGTGCGCGACATCCTGTCCGACGTGGAGGACATCCACTTCGCCGAGCTCTCGGCCGCCGACGTGGTGCGCCACCGGCTGGTCGGCGAGATCGTCCAGGCCTACGGCGCCTGGGACGAGTCGCAGCAGTCGCAGCAACGGGGCGGCCCCGCCGGCGGCCGGACCACGCACCACCAGAGGGGACTGGCGCCGCGCCGATGAGCATCGACGTCCACAACGAGACCGACCACCGGGTCGACGTGCGCGAGCTCGTCGCGCTGTCGCGCTTCGTCTACTCCGCCATGCGGGTCCACCGCGGCGCCGACCTCGCCATCACGCTCGTGGACGAGGAGGCCATGGAGCGCCTGCACGTGCAGTGGATGGACCTCGAGGGCCCGACCGACGTCATGAGCTTCCCCATGGACGAGCTGCGCCCCGGACGGGAGGGGGCTCGCCTGCAGGAGGGGGTGCTGGGTGACATCGTGCTGTGCCCCTCCGTCGCCAAGAAGCAGGCCGCCGGGGCCGGGCACTCCTTCGAGGAGGAGCTGCTCCTGCTGACCACGCACGGCATCCTGCACCTGCTCGGCTACGACCACGCCGAGCCGGACGAGGAGCGTGAGATGTTCGACCTGCAGCGCACGCTGCTGCTCACCTACCTCGCCGGCCGCGGGCGACCCCAGGGCTGACACCGTGACGATCCAGCTGGTCCTGGGCGCGGCGCTGGCCCTGGTGCTGACCTTCGTCCTGGCGCTGACCGAGGCCGCGGTGCAACGGGTCTCGCGGCACACGAGCGAGGAGATGCTCGACGAGGGTCGACCAGGCTCGCGGGCGCTGGCCACCGTCGTGGCCGACAAGCCCGGCTACATCTCGGCGGCCACCTTCCTGCGGGTCGTGACGGAGGCGACGATGGCCGTGCTCGTCACGGTGGCGGTGACCGAGCGCCTCGACGGCCCCGTCGCTCCCGTGCTGGTCAGCATCGGCGTCATGGCCGTGCTGTCGTTCGTCCTGGCGGGGGTCTCGCCGCGCACGCTCGGGCACCAGCACGCCACCCGCGTGTCCTTGATGATGTCCCCGGCCCTGGTGTGGCTGCGGCGCGTCCTCGGGCCGCTCGTGCGGCTGCTGGTGGCCTTCGGCAACGCCGTGACGCCGGGCAAGGGCTACGCCGAGGGGCCGTTCGCCACGGAGGGCGAGCTGCGGGACCTCGTCGACATGGCGAGCCAGCGAGCCGTCATCGAGGACGACGAGCGCGAGATGATCCACTCCGTCTTCGAGCTCGGGGACACCGTCGCCCGCGAGGTGATGGTCCCGCGCACCGACATGATCACCCTCGAGCACGACAAGACCCTCGGCAAGGCCATGTCGCTGTTCCTCCGGTCGGGCTTCTCCCGCATCCCCGTGGTGGGCGAGGACAGCGACGACGTGCTGGGCCTGCTCTACCTCAAGGACGTCACCCGCCGCGTCAACGACGACGACCATGCCCGGTCCCTGGCCGTCGACGAGCTCATGCGGCCCATGCACTTCGTGCCCGACAGCAAGCCCGTCGACGACCTGCTGCGGGAGATGCAGCAGGACCAGGTGCACCTCGCGATCGTGGTCGACGAGTATGGCGGGACCGCCGGCCTGGTCACCATCGAGGACATCCTCGAGGAGATCGTGGGCGAGATCGCCGACGAGCACGACCGTGAGGCGCTGGGGGTCGAGCCCCTCGAGGACGGCACGGTGCGGATCCCCGCCACGATGCACGTGGACGACTTCGCCGAGGAGTTCGGGGTGGACCTCGAGGAGGAGGACGTGGACACCGTCGGCGGACTCATCGCCAAGGTCTCCGGGCGCGTGCCGATCCCCGGCTCGCGGGTCGAGCTGCTCGGGCTCGAGCTCACCGCGGAGCGTCCGGCCGGCCGCCGGCACCGGATCGCGACCGTCATCGTGCGACGACTGCCGCAGGAACCCTCGCCGGTCGACGTGTGGGAGGCTGAGCGCGACCGGGACCGCATCCTGCGCGCCGACACCGTCGACGCCGCCCGGCACCAGGAGGACCACTCATGAGCACACCGTTCCGCGCAGGTTTCGCCTGCCTCGTGGGTCGCCCCAATGCCGGCAAGTCCACGCTGACCAATGCCCTCGTCGGGCACAAGGTCGCGATCACCAGCAGCAAGCCCCAGACGACCCGGCACACGATCCGCGGGGTGGCCAACACCGAGCAGGGGCAGCTGATCCTGGTGGACACCCCAGGTCTGCACAAGCCGCGCACCCTGCTCGGCCAGCGCCTCAACGACCTCGTCCGCGAGACGCTGCTGGAGGTCGACGTGATCGGCTTCTGCCTGCCCGCCGACCAGCGCCCCGGGCCGGGCGACCAGTTCATCGCCGCCGAGCTCGCCGAGCTCCAGCGGTCGCGCCGTCGCCCGGTCGTCGCCCTCGTCACCAAGACCGACAAGGTCGACAAGCAGCGGCTGGCCGAGCACCTGATCGCCGTGGACCAGCTGGGCGAGTGGGACGCGATCGTGCCGTGCTCGGCCACCGAGGGCGACCAGGTCGGCGAGGTCGCCGAGGTGCTCGTGTCCTACCTCCCCGAGTCGCCGCCGCTCTATCCCGAGGGGCACCTCACGGACGAGCCCGAGGCCGTCATGATCGCCGAGCTCGTGCGCGAGGCCGCCCTCGAGGGCGTGCGCGACGAGCTGCCGCACTCGCTCGCCGTGGTCGTGGAGGAGATGGTGCTGCGCGAGGACCGCCCCGAGGACAACCCGCTGCTCGACGTGCGGGTCAACGTCTTTGTCGAGCGCCCCTCGCAGAAGGCCATCGTCATCGGCCGCGGTGGGTCACGGCTGCGCGACGTCGGCACCCGGGCGCGCACCCAGATCGAGGCGCTGCTGGGCCAGCGCATCCATCTCGACCTGCACGTCAAGGTCGCCAAGGACTGGCAGCGCGACCCCAAGCAGCTGCAGCGCCTGGGGTTCTAGCCCGGCCCCGGCGCGGGCGCGCCGCGACCCCTGTGGATGACGGAGCCGGCCGCGTGCCCCGCCTGTGGATGACGCGTCGTCGCGACCGGGCAGGCGCCATACCCTCCTGACCACAGCCGATCAGGAGGCCTGCCGCCCATGAGCATGTATGCCGTGAACGTGCCCGCCGTGCTCGACAGCGGGCACTGCGTGCGCAGCGCGGCCGACGAGCTGGCCCACGCGCGCGTCGCACCGGCCATGGAGCCGCTCGCCAGCGCGCTGACCGGCAGCGTCAGCGCGGAGGTGGCGTCCCGCCTGGCAGCGCTGCTCGACGGGCGCCTCGCCCTGCTGCACCAGGCGCTCGCTGCGCTCGGCGACGGGCTCGTGGCGGCCGGCGAGGCCTACGACGCGTGCGAGGACACCGCCACGGTCCGGTCCAGCGGTCGCTGTGGCGGTGGGGCGCCGGGCGCTGAGGCGGGGCGGCTTGTGCGTCGAGGGGGCGCGTATGCCGCGTGGTGCGGCGTGTCGGGCGCGTTTGTGACCCCTCGGTGGCGGGGACCAGCTCCGGCCCTCGCCCCGGCCGGGCCCCTGCGTGATCGTGAGGGTGTGGTCCGAGGACATTGGACGAAACCCGCACGATCATCGGGGGATCGAGCTCAGCGACGGGACGTCCGCGCGCCCGGACCCGCCGGCTCGACGCCGACCTGCTCCCACGCGCGGGCGACGGCGCTGCTCTCCTCCCCGTCGGCGCCGTAGCGGGCGGCGGCCGAGTCCAGGGTGGCCCGCGCGAACCGCGCGAAGTCGCAGTCCTGCGGGATCCGCACGCCGTGCGCCGCCGTCAGCACGTCCCACCACACCTGTCCGGCCCGCTCCCATGCGTGCCCGCCGAGCGCCGCCGCCGCGAGGTAGAACGCCCGGTTGGGGATGCCGGAGTTGATGTGCACGCCTCCGTTGTCGTTGTCGCTGTCGTGCGGCAGGTCGACGTAGTCGGTCATTGACCCCGGCTGGGGGTCCTTGCCGAGGGCGGGGTCGTCGTAGGCCGTGCCCGGCGCCTTCATCGAGCGCAGCGCCACGCCGCGCACCTTGGGCGTGAAGATCCCAGCCCCGATCAGCCAGTCGGCCTGGTCGGCGGTCTGCCCGAGCGCCTGCTGCTTGGTCAGCGAGCCGATGACGTCCGAGATCGACTCGTTGAGGGCGCCGGACTGCCCGACATAGGTCAGGCCCGCCGTGAACTGCGTGATGCCGTGCGCGAGCTCGTGGCCCATGACGTCGATCGAGTCGGTGAACGACGCGAAGTAGACGCCGTCACCGTCACCGAAGACCATCTGCTCGCCGTCCCAGAAGGCGTTGCTGTAGTCCCGGTCGTAGTGCACGGTCGCCACGAGGGTCAGCCCGCGTCCGTCGAGGGAGTCCCGGCCGTAGACGTCGGCGAGCAGGCGGTAGGTCGCCCCCAGACCGTCGTACGCCTCCGTCACCGACTCGTCCGCCGTCGCCGGGTCCGCCTCGGACCGCACGAGCTGCCCCGGCAGGGTCGTCCCGTGGCGGGCGTCGTGGAGACGGCGGTCGGGCTCCAGGGGTGCGGCCCCGCGCGCCGGGTCCGGCCGCGCCGGAGCCGGTGTCGTGTGCCGCGTGCGGGGGTCGCGCAGGCCGATGGCACCGGGCAGGCGCGGCTCGGGGCGCGACGTCCGGACCTGTCGTGAGCCGCGCTGGCGGGTGTCGTGCATGAGGGTGTGCCGCGCGGCCTCGGCGGCGCGCCGCTCCGGGGCGTCCTGGGCGATGTGGCGCAGCAGGTGCGGGGGGACGATGCCGCAGCGGTGCGGCAGGACGGGGGCGGAGGTCTGCGGCGGCGTCATACGGCCACTATGGACCCGACCGCCGACAGGCCCCAGGCCTGCGTCGTCCCGGGCCATGTCCCGGCTGTGGGCGAGCGACGCCGTCCCAGGATGCGGGACCGTGCGGCGTGCCAGGTGGACGGGTGGGGGGCATCGCCATACGGTCGGGATCGTGCGTATGCGGAACGGGTCCCACCGCTGGGCCCCCTGGAGCCTCCTCCTTCCCTGCCGCGGCGAGGCCCTCTAGAGACGGCCGCCCTCGCCGCGGAGCTCGCTCTGCTCGGCCGTCGAGCACGACAGCGACCAGCGAACTGTGAGGCACGAGAGCATGATCCACCCCCAGCAGCCCAGCCCGATGCCGGTTGGCAAGTACGTCCCCTTCCACGAGCAGATCCGCGTCGAGCTGCCCGACCGCACCTGGCCCGACAAGGTCATGCAGGCCGCCCCGCGCTGGTGCGCCGTGGACCTGCGCGACGGCAACCAGGCCCTGATCGACCCGATGAGTCCCGAGCGCAAGCTGCGGATGTTCCAGCTGCTGGTCGCCATGGGCTACAAGGAGATCGAGGTCGGTTTCCCGAGCGCGAGCCAGACCGACTACGACTTCGTCCGCCAGCTCATCGAGGGCGGCCACATCCCGGACGACGTGACCATCCAGGTCCTCACCCAGTGCCGCGACCACCTGATCGAGCGCACGTATGACGCGCTGCGCGGCGCCCGCCAGGCCATCGTCCACTTCTACAACTCCACCTCCGTGCTGCAGCGCAAGGTCGTCTTCGGCCTGGACCAGGACGGCATCGTCGACATCGCGCTGCAGGGCGCCCGGCTGTGCAAGAAGCTCGAGGAGACCCTGCCCGACACGGACATCTACTACGAGTACTCCCCGGAGTCCTACACCGGCACCGAGCTGGAGTTCGCGGCCCGCGTCTGCAACGAGGTGATCGAGGTCCTCGACCCGACGCCGGACCACAAGATGATCATCAACCTGCCCGCGACCGTCGAGATGGCCACGCCCAACGTCTACGCCGACTCGATCGAGTGGATGAGCCGCCACCTGGACCGTCGCGAGTCCGTCGTCCTGTCGCTGCACCCCCACAACGACCGGGGCAGCGGGGTCGCGGCGGCCGAGCTGGGCTACCTGGCCGGCGCCGACCGCATCGAGGGGTGCCTGTTCGGCAACGGCGAGCGCACCGGCAACGTCTGCCTGGTCACCCTCGGCATGAACATGGTCAGCCAGGGCATCGACCCGCAGATCGACTTCTCCGACATGGCCGGCATCCGATCGGTGGTCGAGCACTGCAACCAGCTGCCCGTCCACGAGCGCCACCCCTACGGCGGCGACCTGGTCTTCACGGCCTTCTCCGGGTCGCACCAGGACGCCATCAAGAAGGGCTTCGACTGGATGGACCGCGAGTCCGCGTCCTCCGGCAAGGGGATCGACGAGCTCGTGTGGGGCGTGCCCTACCTGCCGATCGACCCGCACGACATCGGCCGGTCCTACGAGGCGGTCGTCCGCGTCAACAGCCAGTCCGGCAAGGGCGGCGTGGCCTACATCCTCAAGTCCGAGCGCGGGCTGGACCTGCCCCGTCGCCTCCAGATGGAGTTCAGCGCCGTCGTGCAGGCCCGCACGGACGCGCAGGGCGGCGAGGTGTCGCCGGCGCAGCTGTGGGAGGTCTTCGAGGACGAGTACCTGCCGGCCGAGCGGCGCTGGGGCCGGTTCGCGCTCAGGGGAGTTCGCACCGACGACGAGGGCGAGGGCGGACGCGGCACGTGGTCCTTCCGGATCGACGACCGTGGGGTCGAGCAGGTCCTGACGGGCAGCGGCAACGGTCCGATCGCGGCCTTCGTCGACGCGCTGGGTGCTTATGGAGTCGACGTGCGCGTCCTCGACTACGCCGAGCACGCCATGTCGGCGGGTGGCGACGCCCGCGCCGCGTCATACGTCGAGTGCGCCGTCGGCGAGCGTGTCCTCTGGGGCATCGGCCTGCACGAGAACATCCTGCGCGCCTCCATCGAGGCCGTGGTCTCGGCGGTCAACCGCGCCGAGCGCTGACGACTCACCCCTCCCACCTACCGCCACGATCGTGAGTGTTTCGTCCAAGAATGTTGAACCGAACACTCACGATCTGCGGTTCTGGTGAGACAGATCTGGCCCACTCGGCTGTTAAGGGGCCAGATCTGGCCCTGGGTTGATATTCTGCCTGTATGACGAGCCCGACGCCACGCCCCGTCACCCGCGCTCTGGCGAGCCTTGGGGAGTCGTTGCGCGGCTGGCGGGTGCTGCAGGGACTGACGGTGGCCCAGGTCGCCGACCGCGCAGGCATCTCGGAGCGCACCGTCAAGCGCCTCGAGGCCGGTGAGGGGGCGGCGCTGGAGCACGCCCTGCGGGTGGCCCGGGCGCTGGGGGTGCTCGACGAGCTCGTGGCCTCGGTCGATCCCCTCCGCAGCGACGTGGGACGGCTGCGTGCGGAGGAGCTCCTGCCGCGGCGGGTGCGACGCCGGGCCGGAGCGGGGGAGCCGTGATCACCGTCGAGGTGTGGCTCGACCCCGACGTGCGGGTGGGGACCATGCACGTGCACCAGGGGCGCGGGGCCGAGTCCCTCACCTTCACCTACGACCCGGGCTACCTCGCGCGCGAGGGCGCCTATGCGCTCGAGCCCGGTCTGCCGCTGCGATCCGGTGGGTTCCACAGTGCGGGGAGGTTGTTCGGCGCCTTCGCGGACAGCGCGCCCGACCGGTGGGGGCGGACGCTGGTGCGGCGCACCCTCGCCGAGGCGGCTCGCGAGGCGGGTGAGACGCCCCGTCAGCCGGGGGAGTCCGACTTCCTGCTCGGCGTGCGCGACGACCTGCGGCAGGGGGCGCTGCGCTACCGCCTGCCGACGGACCCGCCGGGCAGCTTCCGGGCTGGGGCGCACGACGGCGTGCCCGTCCTCACCGAGCTCGGCACCCTGCTGTCGCTCGCGGACAAGGTGCTGGCCGACGAGGCCGATCTCGGCGAGCTGCGGCGGCTCGTCGGAGCCGGGTCGTCCCTGGGCGGGGCCCGGCCCAAGGCCCACGTCCGCCTGCCGGGCGGCGGAGTCGGCATCGCCAAGTTCCCCGCGGACCTGCACGACGACTGGAACGTCATGGCCTGGGAGAAGGTCGCCCTCGACCTGGCCGCGGCGGCCGGGGTCGTCGTGCCGCCGTCACGGCTCGTGGCGGTGGGCGGCCGCGACGTGCTGGTCGTGGAACGCTTCGACCGGCGGGGCGCCGACCGTCTCGGCTACGTCAGCGCCATGACGATGCTCGAGGCCACCGACGGCGACCGCGCGACCTACCTGGACATCGCCGAGGTGGTCGAGCAGGTCTCGCCCCGGGCACGCGAGGACCTGCACCAGCTGTGGCGACGCGTCGTCCTCGGCGCCCTGATCAACAACACGGACGACCACCTGCGCAACCACGGCTTCCTGCGCGAGGGCGATGGGTGGGTGCTCTCGCCGGCGTTCGACCTCAACCCGACGCCCTTCGCCGGCCCCTTCGCCACGGACGTCGCCGACCCGGGCGACGGGGGCTCGATCGAGGCGGCGCTGGACGTCGCGGAGTACTTCCGGCTCGGGGCGGCCGACGCCGCGCGGATCCTCGACGAGGTCCGGGCCGCCGCGAGCGGGTGGGACCGCGCAGCGGCGTCATACGGCATCGGCGAGCGCGAGCGAGCCCGCATGGCAACGGCGTTCACCCGCGCTGCGTCCTGAGACGACCGGCGGTCAGCGGACGCCTCGGGGGCGGAACTGGATCGAGATGCGGGGGCCGGTCGCCGCTCTGGACTTCGGTATGGCGTGCTCCCACGTCCGCTGGCACGAGCCGCCCATGACGACGAGGTCGCCGTGACCGAGCGAGAACCGGTGCGCGGTGCCGCCACCGCCGCGGGGGCGCAGCGCCAGCGTGCGCGCCGCCCCGACCGACACGATCGCGACGATGGTGTCGTGCGTCGAGCCGCGGCCGATCGTGTCGCCGTGCCAGGCGACCGAGTCGGCCCCGTCACGATAGAGGCACAGGCCCGCGCTGGTCAGCGGCTCGCCGAGCTCGGGCAGGTAGTGCGCGGAGAGCCGGTCGCGCAGGTCCTCCAGCAGCGGGTCGGGGAGGGTCTCGCCGGAGCCGTAGTGCTTGGTGAGGCGGGGGACGGCCACGACGTTGTCGTACATCTGGCGGTGCTCCGCGTGCCAGGGGACCGCTTCGACGAGCCGGTCGAAGAGCTGCTGGGAGCCCTGGAGCCAGCCGGGCAGGTGGTCGACCCACGCGCCGCGCGCGAGCTGGGTGCGCTGGATCCCGACGAGGGGACCTGGCGCACACTCCTCGGCCAGGTCGAAGATGGAGCCCTGCAGTCCGATCATGCGTTCGATGATAGCGCCGAAAACTCTCTCGGCGCCGTCTCTTCCCGTCGCTACGGTGGCCGCATGGAGCTGCTCACCCCCACCCTGCGCACCGATCGCCTGCTGCTGCGGCCGTTCGCGGCGTCCGATGCCGACGACCTGACGGCCCTGATGAGCGACGCGAGGGTGCTGGAGTACTGGGACTCACCGCCCTGGACCGATCCTGCCCGCGCCGGGGTCTTCCTCGAGCGCTGCCGCACCATGGCCGAGCAGGGCAGCGGCATCCGGGTGGCCGTCCAGCGTCTCGAGGACGGGGCCTTCCTCGGGTGGTGCCTCTTCGTCGACTGGGACGACACCTTCCGCAGCGCCCGGCTCGGGTACTGCTTGACCCAGACGTCCTGGGGCCACGGCTACGCCACCGAGGCCTCCCGCGCCGTGCTGACCTGGGCGTTCGACGCGCTGCCGCTCAACCGGGTGCAGGCCGAGTGCGACACCCGCAACCCCGCGTCCGGCCGGGTGCTGCAGAAGCTGGGCTTTGTCCTGGAGGGGACGCTGCGGCAGGACTGCATCGTCGACGGCGTGGTCTCGGACTCGTGGGTGTACGGCCTGCTCGCCGAGGACTGGCAGGCCCGGTCGCAGACGGCGCCCTGACGTCTGATCAGGTGCTCGACGACGCCATACGCCCGGGTCCGTGGCCGCGCGACCCGCTGCGCAGTCGAGCGACGCCGACGAGGACCAGCCGGAGCAGCACCAGGTTGGCGCCGCCGCAGAGGATCGCCATGACGGTGGCGGCCACGATCTCACCCACCGGGGCGGGCAGTCCGAGCCCGCCTATCGGCAGGGCCGCCAAGCTCCACGGGAAGGTGGCCAGGACCAGCGGGACCGCAGCGAACGATGCGCCGACGGTCTGCGGGTCGGGCCAGACGGCGTCGTCGACACAGACCCACCAGGCCAGTGCGACAAGGACTGCGTAGAGGGCGGCGACCACCCAGAAGGCCACGGACCAGGGACGGGGGAGGGCGAGCCGTTGCGGGGTCATACGCCGACCCTAGGCACGGGGACGGTCGTCGTCGTGAGTATTCGGCCCCACCATCGTCACACCCGCGTGGGGTGTCGGGCAGGGGCCAGTGGGCAGGAGCGGGGATGATGGGGTGATGGCGCTCTACCGGGATCAGGCGGTGGTCCTGCGCACCCACAAGCTGGGTGAGGCGGACCGCATCGTCACCATGCTCTCCCGGCGCCACGGCAAGATCCGCGGTGTCGCCAAGGGGGTACGGCGCACCAAGTCCCGGTTCGGCGCCCGGCTCGAGCCGTTCATGGTCGTGGACGTGCAGCTCTACCAAGGGCGTTCGCTCGACACGGTGACCCAGGTCGAGACGCTGGGGGCCTACGGCGACACGATCATGCGCGACTACGGCGCCTACACCGCGGCCAGCGCGATGGTCGAGACCGCCGACCAGCTCACGGTCGAGCACGAGCCCAACGGCCAGCAGTTCATGCTCCTCGCGGGCGCGCTGCGCAGCCTCGCGGTCGGCGAGCACGACAGCGGCCTGGTCCTGGACGCCTACCTCCTGCGCGCCGTCGCCACGGCCGGGTGGGCGCCCAGCTTCGACGAGTGCGCGCGGTGCGGCGCCCCCGGACCGCACCGCGGCTTCAACCTCGCCTCCGGCGGTGCCGTATGCCGGGACTGCCGCACCCCCGGATCCGCCGCCCCGAGCCCCGCCACGATGGTCCTGCTGTCGGCGCTGCTGTCGGGCGACTGGGAGACCGCCGACGCGAGCGAGGTGCGGCACCGGCGCGAGGGTGCCGGTCTCGTGGCGGCGTTCGTGCAGTGGCACCTCGAGCGCGGGGTACGGTCGCTGAGGCTGGTCGAACGAGCATGAGGAGCGACGCGTGGCACTGAGACGCAGCAGGGTCGAGCCCTACCACGGCGAGATCCGGCCGCCGTTCCCCCACCCCTCCGGCGCCCGGCCGCCCGCCATACCGCGCGAGCTCGTCCCCCATCATGTGGCGGTCGTCATGGACGGCAACGGCCGCTGGGCCAACCAGCGCGGCCTGCCGCGCACCCAGGGCCACGAGGCGGGGGAGGCGAGCCTGCTCGACGTCGTCGCCGGCGCCATCGAGATGGGCATCCCCACCCTGTCGGCCTATGCCTTCTCCACCGAGAACTGGCGCCGCAGCCCCGACGAGGTGCGCTTCCTCATGGGCTTCAACCGGGACGTGATCCACCGGCGCCGCGACCAGCTCGCGCAGTGGGGCGTGCGGATGCGCTGGGTCGGGCGACGGCCGCGCCTGTGGTCCAGCGTCATCAAGGAGCTCGAGTACGCCCAGGAGCTGACCCGCGACAACGACGTGCTGACGCTGTACTTCTGCGTCAACTACGGCGGGCGCGCCGAGATCGCCGACAGCGTCCGCCGGATCGCCGAGGAGGTCGCGGCCGGCCGGCTGTCGCCGCGCGGCATCGACGAGCGCACCGTCGCGCGCCACCTGGACCACCCGGACATGCCCGACGTCGACCTGTTCCTGCGCTCGTCGGGGGAGCAGCGCACCAGCAACTTCCTGCTGTGGCAGAGCGCGTATGCCGAGATGGTCTTCCTCGACACGTTGTGGCCCGACTTCGACCGGCGTGACCTGTGGCGGGCCGTGCAGATCTACGCCGAGCGGGACCGGCGGTACGGCGGGGCGGTCGACGCGCCGACATAGTGCGAGAGGGGCGCCGGCACGGCATACGCAAATGTGCATATCCATGCAGTGCCACGTATGATGTGGGCATGCCCAAGGTCCTCACCTCCCTCCCTATCGGCCGGCGCGTCGGCCTGGCCTTCTCCGGCGGCCTCGACACCTCCGTGGCGGTCGCGTGGATGCGCGAGAAGGGCGCCGTGCCCTTCACCTATACCGCCGACATCGGCCAGCCGGACGAGCCGGACATCGAGGGCGTCCCCGGTCGCGCGATGGAGTACGGCGCCGAGGCCGCCCGTCTCGTCGACTGCCGTCCCCAGCTCGTCGAGGAGGGCCTGGCGGCGCTGACCTGCGGGGCCTTCCACATCCGGTCCGCAGGCCGGCACTACTTCAACACGACGCCGCTCGGACGCGCGGTGACCGGGACGCTGCTCGTGCGCGCCATGCTCGAGGACGACGTCCACGTGTGGGGCGACGGCTCGACCTTCAAGGGCAACGACATCGAGCGCTTCTACCGCTACGGCCTGCTCGCCAACCCGGGTCTCAAGATCTACAAGCCCTGGCTGGACGCGGAGTTCGTCGACGAGCTCGGTGGCCGCACGGAGATGTCGGAGTGGCTGTCGACCCGCGACCTGCCCTACCGCGACGCGACGGAGAAGGCGTACTCCACCGACGCCAACATCTGGGGCGCCACCCACGAGGCCAAGACCCTCGAGCACCTCGACACCGGCCTGGAGTCGGTCGAGCCGATCATGGGCGTGAAGTTCTGGGACCCCTCCGTGCAGATCGACACCGAGGACGTGAGCATCCGCTTCGAGCAGGGACGGCCGGTCGCCATCGACGGCAAGCGGTTCGACGACGACGTGACCCTGGTGCTCGAGGCCAACCGCATCGGCGGACGCCACGGCCTCGGCATGTCCGACCAGATCGAGAACCGCATCATCGAGGCCAAGTCGCGCGGCATCTACGAGGCGCCGGGCATGGCGCTGCTCTACATCGCCTACGAGCGGCTGCTCAACGCGATCCACAACGAGGACACCCTCGAGACCTACCACGAGATGGGCCGCAGGCTCGGCCGCCTGATGTACGAAGGCCGCTGGCTCGACCCGCAGTCCCTGATGCTCCGGGAGTCCGTGCAGCGCTGGGTCGGCTCCGCCGTGACCGGCGAGGTGACCCTGCGGCTGCGTCGTGGAGAGGACTACTCGATCCTCGACACGCAGGGCCCCGGCTTCAGCTATCACCCGGACAAGCTGTCGATGGAGCGCACCGAGGGGGCGGCCTTCGGTCCCGTGGACCGCATCGGCCAGCTGACCATGCGCAACCTGGACATCGCCGACTCGCGCTCGCGGCTGGAGCAGTATGCCGGGATGGGGCTGCTCGGCGTGGCTCAGGGCAGGCTGATGGGCGAGCTCGAACCCGGTGGCGCCGAGCGCATCTCGCGCGACCGTCGCTACCTGGAGGCGGACGAGGACGTGGAGAGCCTGGACCACGCCGCGATCGAGTTCGGTGTGGACTGACGACGAAGGCGCGCTCCGGCGCAATCGGGACGTTCGTGCTCGCTCTACGGGCACGAACGTCCCGTTCTCGCGAGGTGGGGATGAGAGGGTGGGCTGGTGATCGACTACAAGACGCCCGCCGAGGTCGAGGCGATGCGTCCCGCGGGGGAGTTCGTGGCGGGGGTGCTGGCGACGCTGCGCCATGAGGTGGGTGTCGGCAGCGACCTGCTCGAGATCGACGCACGGGCGCACGAGCTCATCCGGGCGCGCGGGGCGACCAGCTGCTACCTCGACTACCACCCGAGCTTCGGGGACTCGCCGTTCGGGCATGTCATCTGCACCAGCGTCAACGACGCTGTGCTGCATGGGCTTCCGCATCGCTACCGGCTGCGCGACGGGGATCTCGTCAGCCTCGACTTCGCTGCCGCGGTGGATGGCTGGGTGGCCGACAGCGCCATCAGCTTCGTGGTCGGTGACCCGGCGCCCGCCGATCTCGAGCTGATCGACACCTGCGAGCGCGCGCTGGCCGTGGCCATCGACACGGCGCGGGTCGGCCACCGGCTCGGTGACGTCAGCGCGGCGATCGGGGCGGTCGCGGCGGAGGCGGGCTACGGGGTCAACACGCAGTTCGGCGGTCACGGCGTCGGGCGCACCATGCACGGTGAGCCGCACGTCCCCAACGACGGTCGCGCCGGTCGCGGCCTGGTCCTGCGCCCCGGTCTGGTCATCGCGATCGAGCCGTGGCTGATGGCCACCACCGACGAGCTCGCCAAGGACCGCGACGGCTGGACCTTGCGCAGCGCCGACGGCTCCCGCACCGCGCACGTGGAGCACACGGTCGCGGTCACCGAGGACGGGCCGCTGGTCCTCACCGACCGGCGCCACCTCGGCTGATCCCTCGGGGCGCGCGGGCGGCATACGGCCGAGGTCCCTAGGCTCGGTGGGACCGACACGAGAGGGGCAGGGCGATGAGCGACGGCAGGGCGTTCCAGGACGGCTACCCCGAGGACGTGGCGCACTGCTACGGCTGCGGGCGGCTCAACGAGGCGGGGATCCAGCTCAAGAGCTACTGGGACGGCGACGAGACGGTGGCGCGCTACACGCCGCGGCCGGAGCATACGGCGATCCCGGGCTATGTCTACGGCGGGCTGGTGGCGTCGCTGATCGACTGTCACGGGACGGGGTCGGCGGCGGCGGCCGGGTCGCGGGTGGCCGGTGTGGACGAGGCGAGCGAGCCGCTGCTGCGCTATGTCACGGCGAGCCTGCAGGTGGACTACCTGGCGCCCACCCCGATGGGGGTCGAGCTGGAGGTGCGCGGCGTGATCGAGCAGGTCAAGGGCCGCAAGGTGGTCGTCGAGGAGACCGTGTCGGCGGGGGACGCGGTCGTGGCGCGCGGCCGGGTCGTGGCGGTGCAGATGCCGCAGACGATGACGCCCGCCGAGGGGCCGGTCGAGACCCGCCTCCGGTAGGGGCATCAGCCTGGGGGACGAAGGCCGGTCGATGCCCCGGCCCCCGGCGGGTCAGCGGGGGAGCAGGCGGACGAGGACCAGGGCCGCCCCGAGCAGCGCCGTGGCGACGCGGATCAGCTTGGCGTTGGTGGAGGCATACGGCCACGCGAGATAGAGCAGCCACGCGACGAAGGCCACGGCGATGGTGAGCAGCACCCAGCCGACCGGCCCACCGACGACGGCGGCGAGGACCAGCAGGGCCACCCAGGCGGCGGTCGTGGCCCAGCCGGGAAGTCGGGACAGTGCGGTGGCGGTGGGGGTGCTGGCGCGTTCGACGGACTGACGCAGGGGGGTGGGCTCGGGCACCGGACCACCCTACCGACTAGATTTCGGCGCGTGGCTGCGCCGGACCGAGCGCCCGCCGGGGGACCTGGCGCACTTCGCGACGCGGGGCACGGCGCTGGCGTACCACTACCGCGACCCGGAGTCCGAGTGGGGCGAGCTGGAGCGCATCGTCGACCGCTCGGACGACGACCTGGCCCGGCACGCGCGCGCCTCCTGGGCGGACCTGCGCTACTACGACCAGCGGACCGGGGATCGCTACGCAGGCCATCGGGCGGCGATAGCGGCGCCAGGACGAGATCGAAACCCCCACTGCGTCACCGTGGACTCTTACACGCTGGGGGACCGGTCCGTGACCGTCCGGGACCGGGACACCATGCGCCAGGAACGCATGGGGCTGGATGCGTTGGAGGGCTACCTCGCCGAGCGGCTGGTGGGGTGCTGAGGGCACCACCGCCGGTCGTTGAATGGTCTATAAGACCTCATTCGTCCGTATTCACCACCGGACGCGGTGCGCTGTGCCATCGTTGATCCATGGCCCGACAGCTACGAGCACTGCACGACGAGGAGATGATCTCCACGTCGGCCGAGGCGCGCGCCGCTGCCCTGCAGTACGTCCGCGTCGTCACCGGTTCCGCCCGCCCGCGGCCCGAGCACCGCGAGGTCTTCGAGGAGACCGTCCTGCAGGTGGCCGTCGCCACCCAGGCGCTCATCGACCGCATGGAGTCGATCGGCGAGGCCGATGCCGCCGCCCGTCGTGAGGACGGGCATTCGTTCGACGTCGCCGGCTGACCGCACCATCGCGCCGGAGGCCCGCCCGACCACGACGTCGGGCGGGCCTTCTCGGCATACGGGAATGGAACCCGACACCCCGTCTGTTAGTATGATTGAACTTTCAACCAACAGCGTGGAGGAGGACCCCATGCAGTTCGGCGTCTTCTCGGTCGGCGACGTCACCACGGACCCGACCACCGGTCGCACCCCGACCGAGCACGAGCGCATCACGGCCATGACGCAGATCGCCCTCAAGGCCGAGGAGGTCGGCCTGGACGTCTTTGCGACCGGCGAGCACCACAACCCGCCGTTCGTGCCGTCTTCCCCGACCACGCACCTCGGCTACATCGCCGCCAAGACCGAGCGGCTGCAGCTCAGCACCGCCACGACGCTGATCACGACCAACGACCCGGTCAAGATCGCCGAGGACTACGCGATGCTGCAGCACCTGTCCGGCGGCCGCGTCGACCTCATGATGGGGCGCGGCAACACCGGCCCGGTCTACCCGTGGTTCGGCAAGGACATCCGCCAGGGCATCGCGCTCGCCGTCGAGAACTACCACCTGCTGCGCCGGCTGTGGCGCGAGGACGTCGTCGACTGGGAGGGGCGGTTCCGCACCCCGCTGCACGGCTACACCTCGACCCCGGCGCCCCTGGACGGCACCCCGCCGTTCGTGTGGCACGGGTCGATCCGCAGCGTCGAGATCGCGGAGCAGGCGGCGTACTACGGCGACGGCTTCTTCCACAACCACATCTTCTGGGGACCCGAGCACACCCGGCAGATGGTCGGGCTCTACCGCCAGCGGTTCGAGCACTACGGGCACGGGTCCGCGGACCAGGCGATCGTCGGGCTCGGCGGGCAGGCCTTCATGGCCGAGACCGAGGCCGAGGCCAAGCGCCGCTTCCGGCCCTACTTCGACGTCGCCCCGGTCTACGGCCACGGGCCCTCGCTGGAGGAGTTCACGAGCGCCACGCCGCTGACCGTCGGCACGCCCGAGATGGTCATCGAGCGCACCCTGGCCTCGGCCGACTACGCCGGTGACTACCAGCGCCAGCTCTTCCTCATGGACCACGCCGGCCTGCCCCTGGACGTCGTCCTGGAGCAGATCGAGATCCTCGGTCGCGAGGTCGTCCCCACCCTGCGCACCGAGTTCGAGCGGCGTCGCCCGGCACATGTGCCGAGCGACCCGCCCACGCACGCCTCGCTCGTGGCCGCAGGCCCCGAGTCCCCCCACCACCTCGTCATCCCCGCCGCCCCCGTCGCGGCGGCCACCTCGGAGGAGACCGTATGACGCGCCGCATCGTCGCCGTCACCGCCGGGCTCTCGCAGCCCTCGTCCACCCGCCTGCTCACCGACCAGCTGACCGCCGCCGTCACCGCCCAGGTGAGCGCGCGCGGCGAGGCCGCCACCGTCGAGGTGATCGAGGTGCGCGAGCTCGCGACCGACCTGGCCCATCTGATGACCACGGGCATGGCGAGCGCGCGCCTCGACGCGGCCCGCGAGCTCGTGTCGTCCGCCGACGGGCTCGTGCTGGTGACCCCGGTCTTCAGCGCGAGCTACTCGGGGCTGTTCAAGATGTTCGTCGACGCCCTGTCGCCGGACGCCCTCACCGGGATGCCGGTGATCGTCGCCGCCACCGCGGGCACGCCCCGGCACTCGCTGGTGCTGGACTTCGCGATGCGGCCGCTGCTGACCTACCTGCGCGCCGTGGTCATGCCGACCGGGGTCTTCGCCGCGACCGAGGACTTCGGTGGCGGGGAGGCCGGCTCCGGGCTGGCGTCCCGGGTGCGGCGCGCGGCCTCGGAGCTGGCGGCGCTCGTCGTCGCCGAGTCCGGTGCGGTGGCCGGGTTCGCGGAGGACGAGCAGGACCGTGAGCCGGTCCGTCCAGACCGGTCGTCGGGCGTCGGCCTCGGGTCCGTCACCCCGTTCGAGCAGCTGCTCGCCGGGCACCGCGGCTGAGCGTGAGACGGCAGCGGGCGTCATACGATGCTCGCCGCCGACTGCTCGGCTCCTCGGCTAGGGTCGGCGCCATGAGCGAGGTCCGGCAGCCGTGGCTGCGCGAGGTCGTCCTGCCCGGAGCGGTGATCAGCGCCGGCATCGCGGGCGTCGGGCGGGTCATCGAGGGGCCGCTGCGCGGCTGGCCCGCCGAGGACGAGCTCAACCGCTGGTTCGTGCGCCACCGCACGCCGCTGGGCAACGCCCTCACCTGGGTGCCGTCGACGTATGCCGACACGCCCGCCACCATCGCCATGTCGTTCGTCTACGGCGGGTGGCTGTGGCGCGAGACGGGCAGCGTGCGCGAGGCCATCGCGCCGCTGGCCGCCATCACGGTCGAGACGGTGTGCTTCATGAGTGCGGCTCGCGTCGTGGGTCGGGCGCGTCCGGACGTGCCGTGGCTCGACAGGCCGGCCCACACGTCGAGCTTCCCGTCCGGGCACACCGGCGCCACCACCGCCATGAGCCTGACCGTGGCACACGCCTTGGCGCGTCGGGACGTGCCTGGGTCGAGGCGGCTGGCGCATGTGGTGCGGTGGGGTGTGCCGGTGAGCGTGGCGGCGTCCCGCGTCTATCGAGGGATGCACCACCCCTCGGACGTCGTCGTCGGGTCGCTGCTGGGCGCGTGGACGGCGGGTGCCGTGCGGCGGGCCCTCGGCATACCGACGCTGTAACCGGTGATGTGTACCGCTGATCCTGCCTGACCCGCCCCTTGACCCGCGTCGTGACCCGCGTCGTGACCCGCGCGGGGCGGCGGTGCGGGAGGCGGCGGGCATGGCGTCATACGGCACGTGACACCCAGCGCGGGCTGAGACAATGGGCGGGATATGACTGCTGTCCTGCCCCCGCTCGTCATCGGCCGCCACACCTACGAGTCGCCGGTCGTGCTCGCCCCCATGGCGGGGATCACCAACCGTGCCTTCCGCCGGCTGTGCCGCGAGCACGGGGCCGCCGGGCTCGCGGCGGCGGGCACGCCCGGCGCCAAGCAGCTCTTCGTCTCCGAGATGATCACGACGCGGGCGCTGGTGGAGCGCGTGCCGCTGACGATGAAGCTCATCGAGATGGACCCGGGCGAGTCTCCCCGGGGGATCCAGCTGTATGGCGTGGACCCGGTCACCGTCGGCCAGGCCGCCCGGATCATCGCGACCGAGGACCGCGCCGATCACATCGACATGAACTTCGGCTGCCCCGTCCCCAAGGTGACCCGCAAGGGGGGCGGCTCGGCGCTGCCGTGGAAGACCGAGTGGTTCCGGGCGATCGTGCGGGCTGCTGTGAGGGAGGCCGCGCCGTACGACATCCCCGTGACCGTCAAGATGCGTGTGGGGATCGACGCCGACCACGTCACCTACCTCGAGGCGGGCCGGATCGCCGAGCAGGAGGGTGCCTCCGCCGTCGCGCTGCACGGTCGCACGGCCAACCAGCACTACTCGGGGCAGGCCGACTGGTCCACGATCGCCCGGCTCAAGGAGGCCGTGACCACGATCCCGGTGCTCGGCAACGGCGACATCTGGTCCGCCGAGGACGCCGTGCGGATGGTGCGCGAGACCGGATGCGACGGCGTCGTGGTCGGGCGTGGCTGCCTCGGGCGGCCATGGCTCTTCGCGGATCTCGCGGCTGCCTTCGCCGGGGTGACCTATCGCGCCCGGCCGACGCTGGCGGAGGTGGGCGAGACCATGCGCCGGCACGCCGGCTACCTCACGGAGTTCTACGAGGACGAGACCAAGGCCTGCCGGGACATCCGCAAGCACATCGCGTGGTATCTCAAGGGATTCCCCGCCGGCCACGACGTCCGCAACCGCCTGGCCCTGGTGGACTCCCTGGCCGCGCTGGACGAGCTGATCGCCTCCCTCGACGGCGCTCAGCCGTGGCCGGGTGACGCCGCCGAAGGGCCGCGGGGCCGGGCGGGCTCGCCCAAGGCCGTGGCCCTGCCGGACGGCTGGCTGGCGTCGCAGCAGATCGACGAGCGCCAGCAGCGGCTCATCGCCGAGGCCGAGCTGAGCGTCAGCGGCGGCTGAGCACCGGGGGCGGGGGCTGCGGCATACGGCCTGGACCGCTCAGGCGCCGGTCTCGACCGGCCGGCTCGGGTCGGTGATGTAGTCGCTCCACGATCCCGCATAGACGGCCAGGTCGTCGCTGATGCCGACCGCCGCCGCGGCCAGGGCGACGTGGCAGGCCTGCACCCCGGACCCGCAGTAGACGCCGACGGTGCTGCCGTCGTGCACGTCGCGCCGGTGGAACCTGGCGAGCAGCTCGTCGCGCGGCAGGAAGCGGCCGTCCTCGTCCACCAGCTCGAGCGCCGGGAGCGAGACGGCCCCGGGGATGTGCCCGGCCACGGGGTCGACGACCTCGTCCTCGCCCCGGAATCGGTTGGCGGGACGCGCGTCGAGCAGCGTCCCGCTCTCGGCATAGCGCACCGCCTGGTCGGCATCCAGCACGGTCAGGGCTCCCGGACCCACCTCGACGTCGCCCGGCTCGGGCACGACCTCGCCGGTCTCGACGGGCAGGTCCGCGGCCTGCCACGCGCCCCAGCCTCCGTCGAGGACGCTGACCTCGGCGTGGCCGGCGTGCCGCAGGAGCCACCAGGCCCGGGACGCGGCGATCGAGCGCCAGTCGTCGTAGACCACGACCGGGCGGTCCCTGCGCACACCGGCGGCGCGCAGCCCGGCCTGCAGCTGCTCCGGCCGGGGGAGCGGGTGCCGGCCACCGGCGCCGTCCGGGCGGATGTCGGCGAGGACAGTGTCCAGGTCCACGTAGGCCGCCCCCGGCACGTGGCCGGCGGCATGCTGCTCGCGCCCGTCCGAGCGACCCATGGCGTAGCGCACGTCCAGCACGACCGGCCGGTGCTCGACGGGGGCTCGCAAGGCCTCGCCGAGCTCGTGGACCGAGATCAGGGGCAGGCGGGACAACGGCGTCGTGGTCATGGCACCCAGCGTAGGCCCGGCCACCGACAGACCCCGGGGTCTGTCGGTGGGTGACCCTAGAGTGCTGGCACAGGTGAGGGAGGGGTTGATCGGTATGACGCAGCAGGGACATCCGGCCTACGAGGGGTATGCCGCAGCCGACCGTGAGCGCTGGGTCGGCGAGGACCCGGCGCAGAAGTCGGGGGACCGGGACGACTTCGCGCGTGACCGGGCACGGCTCGTGCACTCCGCGTCCCTGCGGAGGCTGTCGGCCAAGACCCAGGTCGTGCGGCCCGGGACGAGCGACTTCGTCCGCAACCGGCTGACCCACTCGCTCGAGGTCGCCCAGATCGGTCGCGAGCTCGGCGGAGCGCTGGGGTGCAACGCCGACGTGGTGGACACGGCCTGCCTGGCGCACGACGTGGGCCACCCGCCCTTCGGCCACAACGGTGAGCAGGCGCTCGACGAGATCGCCCAGGACATCGGGGGGTTCGAGGGCAACGCCCAGACCTTCCGGCTGCTCGTGCGGCTCGAGGCCAAGCGCTTCCACCCCGGCAGCGACCGGTCGGCGGGTCTCAACCTCACCCGCGCCAGCCTCGACGCCTCCTGCAAGTACCCCTGGGGACGTGGCCAGGGACCGACCGTCACCCGCAAGTTCGGGGTCTACGACGACGACCTCGAGGCCTTCGACTGGGTGCGCGAAGGGTCGCCGACGAGCCATCGGTGCATCGAGGCGCAGACGATGGACTGGTCGGACGACGTCGCCTACTCCGTGCACGACGTCGAGGACGCCATCGCCTCGGGAGGCCTCGACGTCCGTGAGCTCCACCGCGGGGCGGCGGTCGAGCATGTGCTGCCGATCGCCCGCGACCGCTACGCCCGCGACGTCGAGATCGGCTCGCTGGAGGAGGCCTACTGGCGCCTGGTGGTGCCGCACCTCGTTCCCGTGACCTTCGACGGGGGTTCGCGGCGCGACCTGGCGCGGCTCAAGGACCTCACGTCTCGCCTGGTCGGACGCTTCGCCGGGGCCGCCGAGCGGGCCACGCGCGAGCGCTACGGGCAGGGCCCGCTGACCCGCTACGCCGCCAACCTCGTGGTGCCCGAGGACGTCCGCGCGGAGGTCGCCGTCCTCAAGGCCATCGCCGCGCACTACGTCATGCAGACGCGCGAGCGCGTGGACCTGATGGCGCAGGAGCGCGTCGTCGTGGCCGGTCTCGTCGAGGGCTTCCTGGCCGACCCCGAGGCCCGGCTCGACCGCGAGCTGGTCGCCGACCACCGGGCAGCCGCCTCCGACGCCGAGCGCCTCCGGGTCGTGATCGACCAGGTCGCCAGCCTCACCGACGCCCGTGCCCTGGCCCTGCACCGGGCCTGGCACGGGTGAGGGTGCCTCGTGCGCTCCGGCAAACGACCTAGACTCGACCCGACGACGACGGGGAGGTGCAGGTGGCGCTGATCAAGCCCGAGGACATCGCGCTGGTCAAGGAGCGCGCCTCGATCGAGGACGTCGTCCGCGAGCACGTCACCCTCCGCAACGCGGGCCCCGGCAGCCTCAAGGGGCTGTGCCCCTTCCACGACGAGAAGACACCGTCCTTCACGGTGCGGCCCGCGGTCGGCGCCTACCACTGCTTCGGGTGCGGGGAGGGCGGCGACGTCATCCGCTTCGTGCAGGAGGTGGACCACCTCAGCTTCGTGGAGGCGATCGAGCGGCTGGCGGCGCGGGCGGGCGTGGAGCTGCGATACGAGGACGGGGACGCTCCGCAGCGCGAGCCCGCGGGCAAGCGGCAGCGACTCGTCGAGGCCCACCGGGTCGCGTCCGAGTTCTACGCCGAGGCGCTGCTCGCGATGCCCGAGGCTCGCGCGGGGCGAGACTTCCTGCGTGCCAAGGGGTTCAGCGGCAAGGACTGCGCCGTCTTCGGTGTCGGCTACGCGCCTCGTGGGGGCGAGCTGGTCACCGACCACCTGCGCGCCAAGGGGTTCAACGACGACGAGATCGTGACCTCCGGGCTCGCCGCGCAGGGACGACGCGGCCCCTACGACCGCTTCCGTGGCCGCGTGGTGTGGCCCATCCGTGATGTCACCGGGGACACCGTGGGCTTCGGGGCGCGGCGCATCTTCGACGACGACCGGATCGAGGCCAAGTACCTCAACACGTCCGAGACCCCCATCTACAAGAAGACCTCCGTCCTCTACGGCCTGGACCTGGCCAAGCGGGCCATGGCCCGGGACCGGCAGGCCGTGATCGTCGAGGGCTACACCGACGTCATGGCCTGTCACCTCGCCGGCGTCGAGCAGGCGGTCGCGACCTGCGGCACCTCCTTCGGCGTCGACCACATCAAGACGCTGCGACGGATCCTGCGCGACGAGGCGGGGCAGTCCCCGGCCAAGGTGATCTTCACCTTCGACGGCGACGCCGCCGGGCAGAAGGCCGCCATGCGGGCCTTCGCCGAGGACCAGCGGTGGGCCTCGCAGAGCTTCGTGGCCGTGGCGCAGGCCGGTCAGGACCCCAACGAGCTGCGCCAGTCCGGCGGCGACGACGCCGTGCGGCACCTCGTCGAGGACGCGGTCCCCATGTTCGAGTTCGCGGTGCGCACCACGATTGGCCGGTTCGACCTCGAGACCGCCGAGGGCCGGGTCATGGCGATCCGGTCGGTCGCCCCGATCATCGCCGCCATCCGCGACCAGGGCCTGCGCCCTGAGTACATCCGGACCGTCGCCGGCTGGCTCGGCGTCACGGTGGAGCAGGTGGCGCACGAGGTGACGACCGCCGGTCAGGCCGCCACGCGGGTGCCCGTCTCGCCGCCACCGCACGCCCCGGCGCGGGAGGGGACGACCGACCCGCGCAGCACCGCCCTGCCGCGGCCCGACCTGCGCGACCCGGTGGTCTTTGCCGAGCACCAGCTGCTGCAGTGCCTGCTGCAGTACCCCTCCTTGTTCGACCCCGCGGAGGTCGACGCGCTCGCCCCCGAGGCGATGGTCGCCCCGGCCTACCAGCTCGTGCTCCGTGCGGTGCACGACGCCGGCGGGCTGTCGACCGCGGTCGCGGTGTCGGGCCAGGCCTGGACCACCGCCGTCAGCGAGCACGCCGACGAGGAGGTGCGCCCGTTGCTGCACGAGCTGGCCGTGGCTCCCGTTCCCACCCGTCTCGACCCGTCGACCGGCATCCCCAGCCGTCGCTACACCGACGAGCTCCTCCGCCGCGTGCGCGAGGTGACCTTGCGCCGCCGGATCGCCGACGCCATCAGCGCGCTGCAGCGCATGGACCCCACCCAGGCCGACGAGTCCCGCGCGCTCGGCATCCGCATCCAGGGGCTCCAGCGCGAGCTCGCCGTCCTCCGATCGGAGATGTCGTGATGGTGTCCTGGCCCCGGCGCGGCAGGCCCCGCCCCACGCCGACGCTGACGCGCCCCGACGTCGAGCGCCTCGGGCTCGCCAGGCAGGACCGGGTCCTCGCCGTGCTCGAGGCGCCTTCGTCCGACCTGCGCCTCGTGATCACCCAGCACCAGCTGGTCCTGCTCCCGGATGTGGGGACCCCGGTCGCTCGACCCTGGCACCTGGTCGACCGTGGCGCCTGGTCGCGCGAGGACGACGCGCTCACCGTCACGTGGGTCGACGGCTCGGCGGCCTGGCGGTTCGCCCTGCCCGAGCCGGACGCCACCGCGCTGGCTGCGCTGCGCGAGCGGGTGCAGGCCAGCGTCATCACCCACCACGACGTCAAGGTCCACGGGGGGCGGGGGAGCGTCCGCGTCGTCGTCCGCAACGACCTGGCGACCCGCGAGGTGCTCGTGCAGACGCTCTACGGCCAGGGCGTCATGGCGGGCGACCCCGCCGTGGAGCGTGCTGTGGCTTCGGCCACCGCTGAGCTGCGCGACGCCGTGGGGCTCCCGCCGCAAGACTGACCGGAGTCGTGACGAGGCACAGGTGTCAGGCGGATTCGGCCGCGGGCGCACTTGCTGCTAAAGTCTCTCTCGCGCCGCACGCGGTGCGATCCCCTGTAGCTCAATTGGCAGAGCAGCCGGCTGTTAACCGGCAGGTTATTGGTTCGAGTCCAATCGGGGGAGCAGCGAGGCCCTGACCAGCAAGGATACGGTCAGGGCCGTTCTGTTGGCGGTGTCTTTCGCCAGAGGCTGTCGTCCTGACCCTGCTGCCCAGCTACCCAGCGCTGCCCAGCCCGCTCCCCGCGCGCAGGCCGGGCGCGGCTCCTCTCATGAGCAGCCGGTCACCGGTGAGGGCGGCGCAGGGACGCTGCCCACGACGCCTGTCTTGACCAGCTGGTCGGCATACAGCCTGGCCCACGAGCCGTCCTTGATGGATTCCTCCAGGGCGGTCTTGACCCGCCCGCACAACGCGGCGTCCTCGTCCGTGACCCGCACGTAGTAGTCGATCGTGCCCATGTCCGCCCCGACCACCCGGATGCTGCCCCGGAAGGGTGCCTCCGAGGCGTAGCCGCGCAGCGCCAGGCCCTCGTCGCTGACCGCGTCGACCGTGCCCTGCCGCAGCTCGGTGAGGCAGGTGGACAGGGTGCGGCGCAGCGCGAGCTTGGCCCCGGGGAAGGTCGTGGCCGCCGCGCGGGCCAGGTGGGTGCCGTCGACGAGGCACACCCGGCGACCGGCCAAGGACCGCGGCGTGACCTGACCCTGCTCCCCGGCTCGCACGGCGATGTCCTGCCCGCCGCGCAGGTACGGGCCCACCAGTCGCACGCCCGCCGGAGGCGTCGTCCCGGTGGGATAGGCCGCGACCAGCAGGTCGTAGGGCACGGCTCCGTTGGTCGGGGTGGCGCGGGGCTCGGGGACGTTGCTGAGGTTGACGTCCTTCTTGCCGGGGTAGCCCAACCGGGCGGCCAGGTCCCGGGCCAGCTCGCTCTCGAAGCCTGACTGGTCCCGCAGCACCCGCAGGCCCAGCCCCGGCCGGTCGTAGGACACCCCCACGACCAGGGAGTCGCGCCCGCACGCCGCGGTGACCAGGGCAGCGAGCGTGGCGAGCGCCAGGCCCGCGGCGCGTCGACGACGCGGTCGTGGCGTGCGGGGCATCGCGGTCCTCTCCTCGGGGTGGTCCGTGGCCAACCTATCGGCCCTCGGGCACGATCCCGGCACGGCAGGCCGGAACGGCCCACGCCGAGGACTGGTGACGGGCATCATGTGCCCATGAGCGTGCAGAGACGCAGCGGGTCCGCCTCCGGCACGTGAGGGACCACCTGGAGGACGTCGCCCAGGCGGCCGGCGACCACCCCGCGACGGAGGCGGCGGTGAGGACGGGCTACGCCGTCAACGGCCTGCTGCACCTGCTGATCGCCTGGATCTGCCTGCAGCTGGCCATGCTCCACGCGACGGGCGACGCCGACCAGTCCGGCGCCCTCGCGGCCCTGTCCCAGCACACGCTCGGCCGGGTCGCGCTGTGGCTGGGGGTGCTGGGCTTCCTCGGGCTCGCCCTGTGGCAGCTGACGGAGGTGGTCGTCCCCGGGCTCGGGGGCGACAGCTGGCAATCCCGGCTCAAGGACGGCGCCAAGGCCGTGGTCTACGCGATCCTCGCCTGGTCCGCCTTCGGCTTCGCGCGCGGCACGGGCTCGTCGGGCAAGCAGCAGGTGCAGGGCTACACCGCGAGCCTGCTGGGCGCGCCGGCCGGCCGGATCCTCGTCGCGGTGGTCGGGCTCGCCATCATCGGCGTCGGCATCTACCACGTCGTCAAGGGGCTGCGCCGCCGGTTCCTCGGTGACCTCGAGGACGACCCCGGCCCGCTCGCGGTCTACGCGGGGATGCTGGGCTACCCCACCCGCGGGGTCGCCCTGGCCGTCGTCGGCGGGCTCTTCGTCGCGGCAGCTATGGCGAACTCGTCGTCGCGGACCAACGGTCTCGATGGCGCCCTGCGCTTCCTGCTCGCCCAGCCCTATGGTCGGGTGGTCGTCGCCTTCATGGCCCTGGGGTTCGCGGCCTTCGGGGTCTACTCGTTCTTTCGGGCGCGGCACGCGGACGTATGACGGGGGCCCGGCCTCAACGGCCGTAGTCCACGGGGAGCACCTCGAGGCGGTCGATGGGGAACGGCTCGTGCTGGCCGTCGCCGCTGCCGTTGAGCGACTCCCACCCGCTGTCGGCACCGAGCAGCCTCGGGTAGGGGTCGGCCGTGAACGCCGAGGCGTTCTCCGCGCGGAAGCTCACGGCCCCGCTGGTGTCCCACACCACCAGGCCGAACTCCTGGGCCGCGCGGGCGATGGTCCGGGCCGTCCGGGTCAGGCGGAGGGAGTCCAGGTCGAGATCGGCGGGAAGCCGCAGTCGCTGGCCCTGACGCAGCACCGACAGACCGCGGGGGTTGCGGCCGTCCGAGCGCACCGCGGGCCACGAGTGGGTCGGGGCGGGTGCGGCATACGGGACGGCCACCCCCACGACATGGTCGATGTGCCCACGGCGCAGCTCCTCGGCCCGGACGAGTCCACCGGCGAAGGGAAGCCCGGTGGCCGTCGTGCCGAGGGGGAACGGAAAGACCCCGTCGCTGCGCGAGGCGCCCCGGATCGACCCCCCGCCGCACGCCGTCCACGTCCCGTCCGGCCCGCGGGACAGCCGCCACAGGTCGGTGTAGCGGTCCGTGGCGGGGTCGTGCAGCGCCGCCTCGTGGTCGCTGCCGCCCGCCGGACGCAGGTCGTCCGGGATGCGCAGGCCCCGCAGCGAGGAGACGACGCGAGGGTCCAGCCGGCACCCGGGGGCCGCGCGGACGTCGTGGACCGGGTCGTTTGCGGTGGTGGTCACGAGTGGTGGCGTGTAGTCGTGCGTGTTGAGGGTGACATTGGGCAGGCCTGGTCGGCCATGCTCGACGGCGGCGACCCGCAGGTCGCGGACGATGGCGGCGCTGTCGGCAGCCGTGGGGGTGGACGCGGGCAGCGGGGTGTACCAGAACGAGGACGCGGCGAACACGCGCTGGGGGACGGGCGTGCGACGAGCGGCCGGCGCCGGCCCAGCGCCGGCGGATCCTGACCCCTCCGTCGTCGTGGGGCCGGACGAGCATGCGCCGAGCGGTGCGCAGAGCAGCGCGGCGAGGGTCAGGCCGACGGTGAGGGCTGCGCGCGGCGGCATACGGCTCCCGTCTGGCCAGTCCTGGGCCACCGAGGTGAGGCCACGGACCACCCTGCGTCGAGTGGCCCGCCCCGAGCTGGTGGGCGGCGGGCCCGGGAGCGAGCGCTCCCGGGCCATGCTCGCCAGGCGTAGGCCGGGTCGGGCTTGAACCGACGACCGACGGATTATGAGTCCGCTGCTCTGACCGACTGAGCTACCGGCCCTGGGTCCGACGAGGGACCCCTCACCCTACCGTCACCGGCGGTGGGACCCCGCGTCGCGACAAGCGTCACCCACCATGGCTCGACCCAACCCCCATCATCGGCAGGCTTACGCTAAGTCAGCGAAGATCATTCAGGGATTGGGCTGTGAGGGTGATAAGCCCCGCACTTCTGGTCATTCATGGCTACAGAATGTGTACTCCCTCTCGCTCACGAAGGTGGTCGCATGCCTGCCTCCCCCCTCCTCACCAGGCTCATCTCGGGGTCGACCGGTCCCACTCCTCCTCCCCGGCCGGCGCCTCGGCCGACCACCACGCCCAAGGTCGTGAACCCGGACCCGCGTCTCGTCCACACCGTCCCGGCGGTCGCGACGTCCGTGCACGCCCCCACGCTGCCGCTGCGCACGACCCCCGCGTGGCACCTCGCGCGTCGCGCGGCCCAGGCCCCCACAGCGGCCATCGTCGCCGACATCGAGCGGCTGGGCACGAGGGCGTGGATCAACCAGCAGCTCGACCCGGCGTCGATCCCCGACACGACGTGGGACGGCATCGTCCAGCGCTGCTTCCCGTGGCTCGACCTGACCAACAAGCAGGTGCAGGACCTGACGGGAGGCGGCTTCCGTGGCAGCCCCGTCATGGCCCACGCCAACGCCGCGCGGCCGTTGTTCACCCACCGGGTTCTCTGGGAGAACGTCGTCACGATGTGGGGCGACCTGCTCTACGTCCCCTACCGCAGCAAGGCGGACAGCTTCACCCTCGAGTACGACTGGAAGGTCCTGCGTCGCCACGCCTTCGGGCGGTATGCCGACCTCCTGCACGCCGCCGTCACGCATCCCGCGATCCTCAACAACCTCGACAACGACGTCAGCTCCAGGGACAACCCCAACGAGAACCTCGGCCGGGAGATCCTCGAGCTCTACACGGTCGGGGTCGGGACCTACACGGAGACCGACGTCCGGCAGTCCGCCCTGATGCTGACGGGACACTCGGTCGACTGGGGCACCCGCGACTACGTGTACCACCCCGGGGCCCACCACGTGGGGCCGATCACGGTCATGGGCTTCAGCCACGCCAACGCCACGTCCGCCGGCGGACCGACGGCGCTGCGCGCCTACACGGACTACCTGGCGCGTCACCCAGCGACCGCGCGTCGCCTCGCCCGCGTGATCGCCACGAGGTTCGTGTCGGACACGCCGAGCGACGCCCTGGTGCAGACCCTCGCCTCGACCTACCTGGCGTCGGACACGGCGATCGTGCCGGTGCTCCGGCGCCTCTTCGACCACCCCGAGTTCTGGGCGTCGGTCGGCCACAAGTGGTCCCGGCCGGCCGAGCTCGCCGCCAAGGCCGTGCGTGCCTCCAAGCCCACCGGGTACTCCTTCGCGCAGCCCATCACCGCGAACCCGTGGGCCATGAGCAACTACTTCTGGTTCCTCTACCAGTGCGGTCACGCACCGCGCGACTGGCCGCGCGTGGACGGCTACCCGGACGACGCCGACGCGTGGCGCAGCACCATCGCCACGCTGTCGTCCTGGAACGTCATGCACGCCCTGGCCTGGGGATGGGGCGACGGCCCGACCTACCCGGACGAGCCGGACCAGGACCCCGGCCAGGGCCTCCCGCACTGGCACACCGCCCTCGGCGTCAAGGAGGGCGACAACGTCCTGGCGACGGCGCGGCGCATCACCTTCGCCCTGACGGGCTACATCTGGCGGGACGAGGACATCGCCCCCATCGCGTCCTGGCTGTGCAGCTACGGCGAGCGGCCGGCCACGGCGGGGGACACGCTGCCGGACTACGCGGCCCGCGGCTGGCTGCGCGAGGCCGTGCGCCTGATCCTCGCCAGCCCCTACTCCTTCCTGCGCTGATCGGAGAGCACCGTGAACACCCCCCGCAGCACGTCGACGGTCGCGGCCGACCGTCACGCACCCCTGGTCCATGAGGACCTGGTCACCCCGATGCACCATCACGACGAGTCACGCAACCACCTCGTGGTGCGCACCGAGGACGGGCCTCGGGTCATGTCGGCGGCCGACGCGGCGTCATACATCGCCCACGTCCGTCCCCCAGCCTGTCCGCACGAGGTGACCGAGGCAGCCGGCTGGCGCGGGCCGGTGCGGCGCCGCACCGTCCTGCAGGGCGCGGGCCTCGGCCTCGGGGCGCTGCTGGCGGAGTCCGCCGTGCCGCGCTACGCCTTCGCCGAGACGGCGACCCAGCGCGACCTGCTCGTGGTCGTCTTCATCCGTGGTGGGGCCGACGGGCTCTCGCTCGTCCCGCCCGTCCAGGACAGCGCCTACCTCGCGGCCCGACCGACCATCCGGGTCACCGCGTCCCAGGCCCTGCCGCTGGGCGGCGCGGTGGGGCTCAACCCCGCGATGACGGGCCTCAAGGCGCTCTACGACGCGGGGGACCTCGCGGTCGTGCTCGGCGCGGGCAACCCGGCGGTGCGGCGTTCTCACTTCGAGGACATGAACGCCATGGAGTGGGCGGCCCCCGCCAACATGCGTTCGGGGTGGCTCGCCCGGCACCTCACCAGCAGCGGACCCACGACCGGGACCATCCGGGCGATCACCCGGGGGTCCCAGGTCGCCCTGTCGCTCAGCGCCCCCAGCATGGAGACCCCCGCAGTCGCCGAGCTGGCGAGCTTCGGGCTGCAGCCGACCTACACCAAGGACGGCGTCACCCGGGAGCGCATCACCGCCATCGTCGACCAGATGTATGCCCGCGCCGGCGGCGGCGCCGCCCTCACCGCGCGCTCGACGCTCGACGCCGTCGCCCGCCTCGCGGACCAGCGCGCGATCGCCGCCGAGGGCAGGTACGTGCCGGCCAACGGCGCCGCCTACCCCGACACGACCTTCGGCAAGGGCATGCGCGACGTCGCGCAGATCGCCAAGGCGGGCAAGGGGCTGGAGGTCGCCTGCATCGACAACGACGACTGGGACATGCACCGCAACCTCGGCGTCGCGCAGGACACCAACGGGTGGATGTGGCGTCGCGCCGCCGACCTGTCGGCCGGGATCACCGCCCTGCGCGCCGACCTCGGTGACCTCTGGCAGCGCACGACCGTGGTCACGATGAGCGAGTTCGGCCGCCGCGTCCAGGAGAACGGCGACCAGGGCCTGGACCACGGGCACGGCAACGTCATGTTCGTGGCCGGCGGGGGAGTCAACGGCGGCAAGGTCTACGGCACGATGCCCTCGCTCGCTCCGGCCAACCTCGTGCAGGGCGACGTCCCCATCACCACGGACTACCGGCAGGTGCTCAGCGAGGTCGTCGGGGGGCGACTGCTCAACGGCGGCAACCTCGCGACGATCTTTCCGGGCTTCACCCCCAGCGCGACCCCGCTCGGCGTCGTCTGAGGTGCTCGCACGGTGTGTCGTTCACCCGGAAGGCCTGGCGTCTCCAGGAATGATGGGGCATGATTGACGACGCAGCGTGACCAAAGCTCTCCTGGGTCCCGAGGTCGTTGGGGAAGACGTCCCTCGCACACAGGAGGTCCGGATGTCCGTTGCAGCCGATCTGCACAGGGGCGGCGACGCCACCCCGACGACGCGAGGCGTGGTGTTCATCCACAGCGCCTCTACTGCGATGTGCCCGCACGTGGCCTGGGCGCTCGAGGGTGTCCTCGGCACCGCGGTGACCCTCGACTGGACGAGTCAGCCTGCTGACGCGCGCCTCCGGCGCACCGAGGTCAACTGGGTCGGGCCGGCGGGCACCGGTGCCGCCCTCGCCAGCGCGCTCCGCGGCTGGGACTCGTTGCGCTACGAGGTGACCGAGGACCCGAGCCCCGGGTGCGACGGCTCCCGGTGGGCGCACACGCCCGACCTCGGCCTGCACCACACATGGATCTGCGCCAGCGGCGACGCCGTCGTCAACGAGGACCGGCTGCGCCACGCGCTGGCCCAGGCGCAGGGCGACCCCCGCGTGCTGGCGGAGATCGTCGACCAGATCCTCGGGGCCCCGTGGGACGCCGAGCTCGAGGCCTACCGCGAGGCCGGCGACGGTGCGCCCGTCCGCTGGTTGCACAAGGTCGGCTGACCGGAGCGTCACCTGGGCGGTGTGCGCGCCCGGGTGACCGAGACCGTATGCCGAGGGCCCGGCCGCTCCCGTGGTGGGAGGGGCCGGGCCCTCGCTGCTGCCACCCCGCGGTCACGGTCACGGTCACGGTCGCGGCGGCGCCACGAGTGCTCAGCCGTGGCTCTTGATCACGAGTGCGACATTGGCCCCGCCGAACCCGAAGGAGTTGTTGAGCGCGGCCAGGTCGCCCTCCGGCAGGGTGCGCGCCGTGCCGGTGACGACGTCCAGGTCGATCTCGGGGTCCTGGGACTCCAGGTTGATCGTCGCCGGGATCGTGCGGTCCCGCAGCGCCAGCACGGTCAGGATCGTCTCCAGGGCGCCGGCGGCGCCGAGGAGGTGGCCGGTCATGGACTTGGTGGCCGTGACGGCGATATCGGCGGTGTGCTCCCCGAACGCCCGGTGGATGGCCCGGGTCTCGGCGACGTCGCCGACCGGGGTCGAGGTGGCGTGCGCGTTGACGTGCACGATGTCCGTGGTGGTCAGGCCCGCGTCCTCGATGGCCTCGACCATGGCGCGGGCGGCGCCGCGTCCCTCGGGCTCCCCGGCCGTGATGTGGTAGGCGTCGGCCGAGGCGCCCGCGCCGGCGATCTCGCCGTAGATGCGGGCGCCACGAGCGGCGGCGTGCTCCTCGGACTCCAGGACCAGCAGTGCGGCGCCCTCGCCGAGCACGAACCCGTCGCGGTCCTTGTCGTAGGGACGCGAGGCGCGCTCGGGCTCGTCGTTGCGGGTCGACAGGGCTTGCATCGCGGCGAACCCGGCGACCGGGAGGGGGTGGATGGCGGCCTCGGTGCCGCCGGCGACGACGACGTCGGCCTTGCCGCTGCGGATGAGGGTGAGGGCCTGGGCGATGCCCTCGGCGCCGGACGCGCAGGCGCTCACCGGCGTGTGGGCGCCTGCGCGGGCGGTCAGCTCGAGCGAGACCGCGGCGGCGGGGCCGTTGGCCATGAGCATCGGGACCGCGAGAGGGAAGACGCGGCGGGGTCCCTTGTCGCGCAGCACGTCCCACTGGTCCAGGAGGGTCTGCACGCCACCGATCCCCGTGCCGAGGCAGACCGCGAGACGCTCGGGCTCGACCTCGGGGGACCCCGCGTCGGCCCAGGCCTCACGCACGGCCACGAGGGCGGCCTGGGTGCTGGGGTCGTTACGACGGACCTCGACCTTGCTGAGGACGTCAGCCGTGGGGACGGCCAGGGTCGCGGCGAAGGTGACCGGCAGCTGGTGCTGCGCGACCCAGTCGTACGGCATGGGGCGGGCGCCGGAACGGCCCGCGAGGATCGCGTCCCAGGTGTCCTGGACGTTACCGCCGACGGGCGTCGTGGCACCGAGACCGGTCACGACGACGCGGCGGCTGCTCGAGGTGGTCATCTCGCTGCTCCTTGATCGGTGAGGTGGGGGCCGGACGGGGCGGGCCGGGCGTCCAGCCGCGGCTCGCCCCGTCCGGAGGCGGGGGCGCCTCGGGGCAGCCCCGGGCCCCGTTGATGTAGGACACGGCGTCGCGCACCGTCTTGAGGTTCTTGACCTCGTCGTCGGGGATGCGGACGCCGAACTTCTCCTCGGCGTTGACCACGATGGTCATCATCGACAGGGAGTCGATGTCGAGGTCCTCGGTGAAGGACTTGTCCATCTGGACCTCGGCCGCGTCCAGGCCGGTCTCCTCGTTGACGATCTCGGCCAGGCCCTGGAGGATCTCGTTCTCGTTCATGGCCATCTCAGGCTCCTTACTCGGTTGCTCCGACCGTGCGGTGCGGAGGGTGGGATGGTGCGGGCTGACCCGATGGGTCCCGTCGGGCCGCGGGGTACTGGGGGAGGCGCCGGGCGCCACGGTCACGGCAGGACGACGACCTGCGCGGCATAGACCAGACCGGCGCCGAAGCCGATCTGCAGCGCCAGCCCACCGTGCGGTGCCTGGCCCTCGGTCAGCATGCGGTCGGTCGCCAGCGGGATCGAGGCGGAGGAGGTGTTGCCCTGGTGCCGGATGTCGTCCGCTACGGGGACGTGCTCCGGCAGCTTGAGCTGCTTGACCAGCGCGTCGACGATGCGGATGTTGGCCTGATGGGGGATGAAGGCGTCCAGGTCGCCGGCCGTGATCCCGGCCGCGTCCAGGGCCTCCCGGCAGACGGGAGCCATCGCGTAGACCGCCCACCGGAACACGCTCTGGCCCGCCATCGTGAGGTAGGACCACGGCATCGCGTCGCGGGGGCTCTGCTCCTCGAGGCTGCCGACGTGCGCGTGGTCGCGCAGGTCCACCCAGGAGTACTTGTTGCGGATGACGTCCCAGTCCTCGCCCTTGGAGCCCCACACGGTGGGTCCGATGCCCGGGAAGTCCGACGGCCCCACGACGGCGGCGCCGGCGCCGTCGCCGAAGATGAAGGCCGTGCCGCGGTCGTGCTTGTCGGTGAAGTCCGAGAGCTTCTCCACCCCGATGACGAGGACGAACTCGGCGGTGCCGCCGCGGACCATGTCGTTGGCCAGGCCGATGCCGTGGCAGTAGCCCGCGCAGGCCGCCGACAGGTCGAAGGCCGCCGCGGGCGTCGCGCCGATGCGGTGGGCCACGGCCGCGGCGGCGCTCGGCGTCTGGAAGGGGTGCGTCACGTTGGCGACGATGACGGCACCGAGCTGGTCGGCGCCGACGCCGGCCTTGGTGAGCGCGTCCTCGGCTGCGGCGCAGCTCATGTCGATCACGGACTCGTCCTCGCGGGCCCAGCGACGCTCCTCGATCCCCGACCGGCTGCGGATCCACTCGTCGGACGAGTCGATCCACTGGCAGACCTCGTCGTTGGTGACGACACGCTCGGGGCGATAGCCCCCGACGCCCCAGATGCGGGCGTGGGCGGCGCCGGAGCGCTCGGTGATGGTGGGCCTGGTCATGCGCTCGCTCCTTGGGTCGCCGCCTCGCCGTGCTCGCGGATCATCCGGTGCGCGGCCTCGAGGTCGTCGGGCGACTTCAGCGCCAGCAGCTCCACGCCGGGCATGGACCGCTTGGCCAGACCCACGAGGGTGCCGGCCGGGGGGATCTCGATGAGCCCGGTCACGCCCTGCTCGACCATCGTCTGCATGCACAGGTCCCAACGGACCGGGCTCGCGACCTGGCTGACCAGCCGCTGCAGCACCTCGCGACCGTCCCGCACGATCTGGCCGTCCTTGTTGGAGACGATCGGCACCCTGGCGTCATGGCTGGTCACGCCACGGGCGAGGACCTCGAGGCGAGCCTGCGCAGGAGCCATGTGCTCGGTGTGGAAGGCCCCGGCGACGGGCAGGGGGATGACCCGGGCCTTGGCCGGCGGGTCCGCCTTGAGGGCCTCGAGCTGCTCCAGGGTGCCCGCCGCGACGGTCTGCCCACCGCCGTTGACGTTGGCCGGCGTCAGCCCGTGACGCTCGAGGGTGGTCCGCACCTCGTCCGCCTCGCCCCCCAGGACCGCGGTCATGCCGGTGGGGGAGACGGCAGCGGCCTTCGCCATACCGGCTCCGCGCTCGCGCACGAAGACCAGGGCCTGCTCGGCGGTCAGGACGCCGGCGGCGCAGGCCGCGGTGATCTCACCGACCGAGTGGCCGCTGCCCAGTCCGATGGCCGGGTAGCTGGCCGAGGGGTGCTCGAAGAGCGCCAGGAGGCTCAGCAGGCCGGCGCCGACGATGAGCGGCTGCGCGACGTCGGTCTCGGTGATGGTGGGCTTGTCCGACTCGGTGCCGTGGGTGACCAGGTCGGTGCCGGCGACCGCGGAGAACCACTCCAACCGGTCGCGGAATCCGGAGAGCTCCAGCCAGGGGGCGAGGAAACCGGGGGACTGGGAGCCCTGTCCAGGGCACACGATCGCTAGCACCCGACCACTCTCCCCCGAAGCGGCCACCGGCGCCGTGCCGGAACGGCACGAGAATCGGTCTGGTTCCTTGGAGGATTCCTACAAAGCAGGGTCGTATGCCGGAACCCCCCGCGGGAGGGGCCTGCGCTCGCTCATCGCCAGGACTGCGGCGCCGCAGCGCCCAGCCGACCGAGCGCCAGCGCCAGCCGGACGGTGAAGGCGTCCCGGGACGAGGTGAGGTCCTGGCCCGTCACCTGCGCGATCCGCCCGAGGCGGTAACGGACCGTGTTGGGGTGGACGAACAGCACCCGGGCGGTCGCCTCGAGGCTCGCCTCGTCGAGGTACGCCGCTGCCGTCTCGAGCAGGCCGCCCCCGCTGTCGACGAGGGGGCGGTGGATGCGCTCGAGCAGCGCCCGGCGGGCGTGGTCGTCCCCCGCGAGCACGCGTTCGGGGAGCAGGTCCGAGGCGGCGACGGGGCGCGGCGCGTCCGGCCAGGCCCGGGCCGCGGCCAGGCCGGACAGGGCGGCCCTCGCCGAACGTCCGGAGGCGAACAGGTGCGGGACGGTGGGCCCGAGCACCACCGGCCCGTCGCCGAAGTAGGCCAGGAGCCGGCCGGCCGCGTCGGCGACGTCGCCGGTGCCACCCAGGATGACCACGAGGTGGCGCCCCTGGACCGCGCTCAGCGCCTCGACGTGCAGACGTCCGGCCGCTCGCCGCACCGCGTCGATCACCGCCGCGGTGTCCTCGTGCGGGCTCAGCCCCGCCACGACCGTCACGTGCCGGATCGACCCCCACCCGAGCGCGGTGGCGCGCGAGCGCAGCGAGTTGTCGGCCTCACCACGGATGACGGCGTCCACCACCAGGGACTCCAGCCGGGCGTCCCAGGCACCCCGCGACTCGGCGGCCTCGGCATACACCTGGGCGGCGGCGAAGGCCACCTCCCGGCTGTAGCGCAGCACCGCCTCGCGCAGGGCGGGCTCGTCGCCGGCGACAGCCAGTCCCTCGACCTCCTCCTCGACCACCCCCACGACCGACCGGACCAGGTCCAGGGTCTGGGCGAGCGAGACCGACCGCGTCAGCTCGCGCGGTGCCGTGCCGAAGACATCCGCGGTGACCATCGGGGGCGCCGTGGGGTCGCGCAGCCAGCCCAGGAAGCTGCCGATGCCGGCCTGGGCGACCAGCCCGACCCAGCTGCGGTCCTCCGCGCTGAGCGAGCGGTACCACTCGTGCTGCGCCTCGATGCGGGTCGTGGCGGCGGTCGCCAGGAGTCCGGCGCTGTCCTGGACCCGCTGCAGGGTTGCGGGTGAGGGGGCCGGGCGGGGGGAGGGCACGACGGCAGCCTAGTTGTATGACGCCGACAAGCCGTCACGCGGACGGCGGGCGTTCACCCGGTGGCCGGGCGACGGTCGCCTGCCAGGGCTAGCGTGCACGCCCATGAAGCGAACCACCACCCTCGCGGCCGTCGTCCTCGCGGCGGCCCTGCTGCCCGTCAGCGCCTCGATGTCCTCCGCCAGCCCGGCCGGGTCCGGTGCCGCGCGCCCGTCGGCCGATGACGACTCGCGCTCGGCGGACCATCGCGGCAAGGACCACGGCGGCAAGGACCGCCGCTACACCGACGCCAAGGGCATGCCGTCGCCGCTCGTGGTCGCGCACCGCGGCGCGTCCGGCTACCGGCCCGAGCACACGATCGCCGCCTATGAGCTGGCGGTCGCGATGGGCGCCGACTACATCGAGCCCGACCTGGTGATGACCAAGGACGGTCAGCTGGTCGACCGGCACGAGCCCGAGATCTCCGGCACCACCGACGTCGCCGCGCACCCCGAGTTCGCGTCCCGCAAGACCACCAAGAAGCTCGACGGCGTCGACGTCACCGGTTGGTTCACCGAGGACTTCACGCTGGCCGAGCTGCGCACCCTGCGCGCCAAGGAGCGTCTGGCCACCGTGCGTCAGCGCAACACGATCTACGACGGGATGTACCAGATCCCGACCTACGAGGAGGTGCTCCAGCTGCGCGAGCGCCTGTCGCGCCAGTACAACCGCACCATCGGCATCATCCCCGAGATCAAGCACTCCACGTACTTCCACGCCAAGGGCCTCAACCCCGAGCCGGTGGTCGTGCAGCTCACCGAGAGGTACGGCCTCAACAAGCGCAACGCGCCCATGTGGATCCAGTCCTTCGAGATCACCAACCTCAAGGACCTGCGCTTCCGCCACGGCTACAAGGCGAATTCGACCTTTCTCGCATGGACCGGGACCGGCCCGCTGGACGGCCCCTACGACCTGGTGTCGCGCGGCGACAAGCGGCTCTACCAGGACTGGATGACGCCGAAGGGCCTCAAGGAGATCTCCCGCTTCGCCAACGGCATCGGGCCGGAGAAGTTCTTCGTCATCCCCAAGAAGGCCGACGGCACCCTCGGCCAGCCCACGTCCTTGGTCGGCGACGCCCACCGGCTCGGGCTTAAGGTCATCCCCTGGACCTTCCGCAACGAGAACCAGTTCATGGCCAAGGACTTCCAGAACGGCACCAACCCGGCCGACTACGGCAAGGCGGTCCAGGAGCAGGTGACCTATCTGCGCACCGGGCTCGACGGGCTGTTCACGGACAACCCCGACACCGGCGTCGTCGCGCGCGACGTCCTCTGGGGTCGTCTCTAGCCGCCACCTCCGACAGCCCGCGGCCGGCGCCGAGTGGCCGGCCGCGCCGAGGGGTCGCAGAGTCACGCGACACGCCGTGAGACGCGGATCTGCGCCCCCTCGGCGGGACACCGCAGCAGACGTGAGGGCCTGGTCCACGTGGACCAGGCCCTCACGATCTCGGGGCGGGGAGGGGGCGGGGGGCGCCCGTCAGGCGTCGCCGCCCGCGTTGCCGCTGGTGCCCGCCGTGACGTCCGTCAGGCGGTACTTGTCCATCGCCTCCTGGGCGACCGAGCGCTCCACCACACCCTGCTTCGCGAGCGCCGCGAGGGTCTGCACGACGATGGACGGGCCGTCGATGTGCAGGTGGCGACGAGCCGCGGCCCGCGTGTCGGAGAAGCCGAAGCCGTCGGCACCCAGCGTGAAGTAGTCGCCCGGCACCCACGCGCGGATCTGATCCTGCACCGCGCGCATGTAGTCGGACACCGCCACGACCGGGCCCGGACGACCCTTGAGCGCCGTCGTGACATAGGCCTCGGGAGCGTCCTGCGAGGGGTTGAGGAAGGCCTGCTTGTCGACCGCCAAGCCGTCCCGGCGCAGCTCGTTCCACGAGGTCACCGACCACACGTCGGCGGCCACGCCCCAGTCCTTGGCGAGCAGCTCCTGCGCCTCGAGGGCCCACGGGACCCCGACGCCCGACGCGAGCAGCTGGGCCCGCTTGTCGCCCGCGTCACCGGCGTCCTCGGCCTCCTTGAGGAGGTACATGCCCTTGAGCAGGCCCTCGACGTCCAGACCCTCGGGCTCGGCCGGCATGACGATCGGCTCGTTGTAGACCGTCAGGTAGTAGATGACGTCCTCGGCGTTCTCGCCGTACATCCGGCGCAGACCGTCCTGCATGATGTGCGCGATCTCGTAGGAGTAGGCCGGGTCGTAGTGCACGACCGCCTCGTTGGTCGAGGCCAGCAGCGGGGAGTGCCCGTCCATGTGCTGCGTGCCCTCGCCGGTGAGCGTCGTCTTGCCGGCCGTGGCGCCGATCAGGAAGCCGCGGGTGAGCTGGTCCGCGGCGGCCCAGATGGAGTCACCGGTGCGCTGGAAGCCGAACATCGAGTAGAAGACGTACATCGGCACCATCGGCTCGCCGTGCGTCGCGTATGACGTGCCCGCCGCCGTGAACGCCGCCAGCGACCCGGCCTCGTTGATGCCGAGGTGCAGGATCTGACCGTTCTTGGCCTCGCGGTAGGCCAGCATCAGCTCGTGGTCGACGGGGGTGTAGTTCTGCCCGTGCGGGTTGTAGATCTTGATCGTCGGGAAGAACGAGTCCATGCCGAAGGTGCGGGCCTCGTCGGGGATGATCGGCACGACGCGTTGGCCGAACTCCTTGTCGCGCATGAGGTCCTTGAGCAGCCGGACCCACGCCATGGTCGTGGCGATGGTCTGCTTGCCCGAGCCCTTCTTGACCGTCGCGTAGGCCTTGTCCTCCGGCAGCTTGAGGGCCTTGCCGGGGTCGCGTCGCGACGGCAGACCGCCACCCAGCTCCTTGCGCCGCGTCCTCATGTAGGCGATGCGGTCGTCGTCCATGCCGGGGTGGTAGTACGGCGGCTGGTAGGGGTCGTCCTCGAGCACCTTGTCGGCGACGGGGATCTCGAGCCGGTCGCGCAGGTCCTTGAGGTCGTCGAGAGCGAACTTCTTCATCTGGTGCGTCGCGTTGCGGCCTGCGAAGTGCTGCCCGAGGAAGTAGCCCTTGATCGTGTGGGCGAGGATGACGGTCGGCACGCCGGTGGTCTCGGTCGCGGCCTTGTAGGCGGCGTAGACCTTCGTGTAGTCGTGGCCGCCACGGGTGAGACGCCATACCTCGTCGTCCGACCAGCCCTCGACCATCTTGGCCGTGCGCGGGTCGCGACCGAAGAAGTGCTCCCGGACGTAGGCGCCGTCGTTGGCCTTGAAGGTCTGGAAGTCGCCGTCCGAGGTGGTGTTCATGAGGTTGACCAGGGCGCCGTCGCGGTCGGCCGCGAGCAGCGGGTCCCAGCCGCGGCCCCAGACCACCTTGATGACATTCCACCCGGCCCCGCGGAAGAAGCTCTCGAGCTCCTGCATGATCTTGCCGTTGCCGCGGACGGGGCCGTCGAGGCGCTGCAGGTTGCAGTTGACGACGAAGGTGAGGTTGTCGA